>Ga0172373_10007013_pt1 | contig 14791 bp, 20 predicted proteins | sample Lak10m_2_FD_114546 | JGI IMG/M metagenome (GOLD analysis project Ga0172373, IMG submission 114546) | Freshwater microbial communities from Kabuno Bay, South-Kivu, Congo - kab_092012_10m | ecosystem: Environmental > Aquatic > Freshwater > Lake | place: Democratic Republic of the Congo... | reverse complement strand
CGTGCCGATCAAATCATGTACCAGGAAAAAACAGCCCTTAAGGCGCGGGAAGGCGCCAAGCCCCGTTGAAGCCGGCGCAAGAAAAAAGGCCAACAGATAGCCGTTGGCCTTATATATTGGTGGGGCGGCGGGAATTGAACGGGTTTTATCTAAAGCCAATAAATACAATATAATTGGTTGTTTTTAAATGGTACGATTTTCAAAAATACCCCCAAAAATACCCCCACGCTAAATTTTGACTGCTTGGGACGGTGGTTCAATTCCGCCGCGCGCAATCGAAATGGCTCCCAGTAACTCGATGACTTCCCGTCCGCCCCGAGGGACTCCCGCATATCAAGCCGTATTGCGCATTTCATTGACCAAGGCTTTAACTCTTTGCCCATTGCCAAGTGGCTTCTTTTTGTAGATACCCTCGAAACCCGTGGCAGAGACGGTTTGGACTTTCACGACGTGTCGTTGTGGCAGCTCAAGTCAGTCCTTGAGGCAGCCTTCATTGCCGGACGGCAATCACAAAAGTCATTTGCCGATTGTTGATTAAAGCTGAGCTTCGGTTTTGGCTCTTGGATAATTCTCGGGCAAGCAGCGCCCAAAGTTTATAACCGACTTGCTTCAATGCGTGCGGCAGCGGCGTGTTGGCAAAGCCCTTGGCGTCAAACTGAATAACGGTGCCGTATTTATAATCAAAATGGAAGCCGAAGTTAGCCAGACGCTTGCCGGAAATTGGATGGCGCACCGAATAGATTTCACCCTCGCCTGAGCGGCATTCTGCGATGTGGTTGATCACGCAATTGCGCATGGCGATGCCTTCGCGGATCAAGTCGTCGCTGCAACCGATAGGCACGACGCTGTAGCCGTTGATTTGCTTCTCAGGAAGTGTGGTTGGCCAGTGCTGGTTGTCATAGGCAGACAGGAGTGCGGCTTCCTGTTGCGCGTCTTGATATTGTTCTACCAGCCACGGCCACCCTGCATCGCGCTGGTTTTGGTCGAATGTGTGATGCTCGAATTGGTCGCAGATGCCAAGGAGCAGGTGGATAAAATCTGCCAGTTCACTTGAGTGGCGGCGCTGATCGGCTTCGATCAACCCAACTCGGATCACATGCGAGGGAATGTGGTCGAGCCAATCCATCTGGAAATCCAGCATCTCCCCGATGTGGAAATTGTAGTGATGGATCAGCGCCCGGAAAACCGAAGGGGGCGGTGGTGGTGGCAGCCCTGCATTGTCAAGCACGCGGAGCAGCGCGATGGCGGCATCCAGACGGTCAACGCTTCGGGGAATTTCCTGCCAGAGGGTGCGGAAGATCCTTGACCCGTAATGACAGACGTAGCGCCAGCAGGCGTTTGAGAGATGGTGTTTGGCAAAGATCGCCTTCAGGTTTTGCACAGCATCCCAATACTCGTCGAAATTGGTGTGGTCGGGGTACATGATAAAAACCAGCGGCAGCAGTTGCGGGTTTTCCCGGGCGGTTTGGGAGAGTTGATGCTCCATTATCCATGCCTGTTCAAATTCACGGCCATTCATCAGCGGGCCCTCCGGTAGCGGGCGGGCGGCCATGGCGATGCCATAGAACTCCGGTGACAGATCCAGAAACGGCGGCAATGTTTTGTTGATCAGGCGTTGGAAGCGCGGATCTTTATGCAGCAGGCGCAGCAGGGTTTTGGCCAGCCAATGCTCAATGATGGATTCGTCTTCGTCGGAGACAAACAAATTCAAATTGAGCGACTTGGATCGGTAAATGACGCTAACCAGCCAAGCGGTATGCGGCAACAGCCGGCCGTGCTTGAAGAACTGCACATAATTAAGCGGTGACTTTTGCTTTGAGGCCGGCTCCCAGGCGTAATAGGAAATACTCTGCACGTAGTGGTTCATCACCACCACGAAATGGTTGAACAGCGTGTATGAGACGCTATCGGCATCAATCCGGGTGAATCTGCAGGGCGCATAGTGCAGGCTGGCATCCAGAAGCGAACAAACTATTTTTAGCCGCCGGATAGCCTCAGCTTTGCCCTCACGATTGACGCGCGGGAAATCGTTGACCGTGCGCCACAATTCGATGATGTGCGTTTGTTGTGGGCGCGTCTGCCCAAGAATGCGCGGACGATGCTTGCGCAGCTGGACGTGCGGACGCCAGTGGATGCGTCTGGGCAGCAGGGGTGGCAAGGGGGCGTTCATGTTCAGCAATCTTTGGTTTGTGTTTTAGCTAAACAAAGTATATATTGATCGTTATCGATCAATTAGTATTAAATAGGGGACAATGATTACCTGCCGCTTATCGACGATTCTGGGGGCCAAACGTCTTAAGGTTAGTGACGTTTGCCGGGGAACGGGCATCGCCCGCGCCACGCTGGATCGCTATTACAAGGATCAGGTGGCTTCCTTTGACCGGGAAGTGTTGGCCAAATTGTGCAAGTACCTTCAAGTCAAGCCTGGGAATTTGCTGGTGATGGTCGATCAACAGGATCTGTTCGATTATCCGCAGGCGTAGGCGATACGAAAATTTCAGGAGGTGCTATGAAATGGTTTTTCGGGAAACGTGAAGCTGAGAAAACAGAACTCAAAACATCCAATCTGACCTCGCGATACGAAGGCGACCGAGGGATTCGGGAGCTGCACCTCAACGATGCCGAGCTGCGATTATGGCTGCCAAAACCACTCAAGCTGACATTTGACGAATGCGTAGCTGAGATGGAATGCAGCGCGTCGGAATATCTGCGGCGCTTCTTGGTGATTTACCTCTACGGGATGCACGAGTTATTGCGCATGGATGCCGAGAAGACCGGACTGTATTTTGAGCCGCCACCGGAACCCGTGTCAGGTGAAACGCGCCTGTCCCGGGCCAGACATGCGGAATACGTGCCCGGTCTGGGTAAAAACATTGCTCCCCTGAAGCTCCGGCTGCCGCAGAAAATGAAACAGGATTTACAAATGCTGGCAGTCGCAACCGAGCTGCCCGTGGGACACTTTGTGCGCGAACTGCTGATTTCGCATTTCCTGGGACATACCGTCTGGCCGGAAAGAATGACGGGATGGACGGAGGCGCAGGCAAAGCTGGCGGAAGATTGGATGGAAGGCACGCTGCAAGCCGAGAGAACGCATTCCGCCAAGACAGATGATTCAGACTCTCCGGATAATCCGGTGGAATATCTGTGACTGTGTCCCCTATTTTTCAGAGGCGGATTTTTTTGGAACTGAGTAAAGTTTTAGGTGTTTCATAGCACAGCTAGTTTCTGCGGCTCCAGCTTCATGTTCTTGAAGCACCCGCGACACAAGAAACCATCTCCATCCGCACCGTATCAATAATCCGAATTCGCTGGCCTGCCTAAAACCAGGGGGCATGGCCGCTCGCGTATCCTGGTCGTTCACTAGGAGAATAGAATGTCCAAAAAATCTTTCAAGCCGATGCTGACTTCAAGGTTTGCACTGGCGTTATCGTTTGCGAATGCTATTCACAACGAGCAAATCAGAAAATCTCACGATGGCTCGGAAGTTCCTTACGTTTCGCATCTGATGGCCGTCTCAGCTACGGTTCTTGAATACGGGGGAACGGAAACAGAGGCGATTGCGGCCTTATTGCACGATTCTGCCGAGGATCAGGGCGGTATGCCTATGCTGGAAACCGTACGAGCAATGTTCGGCGAGGATGTGGCAACAATTGTCGCTGGCTGTACGGATTCATACGATGAAGTAAAGAGTGACTGGAAAGCCCGGAAGGAAGCCTATATCGCCCATCTAAGCAAAGCATCTGCCTCGGTCAAGCTGGTGGCAGGTAGCGACAAACTCCACAATCTGAACTGCACCATTCGCGATCTCAGGGGAAATCCGCCAGCGGCTTACTGGAAAAAGTTTACAGCCGGCGTTGCCGGAAAATATTGGTACTTCAAGGAATGCGGCAAGGCACTGAAAGGGTCGCCGGTAGCAAAAGAGTACGCAATCCGGTTTGCCGAGTTCGAGCAAATACTTCGTCAACGGAGGGAGCTATGAGCGCGATTCAAAATCAGCTCGTTCGCGGATACGCCAATAAAGCAGCAAAGGCGGTAGCCGAAGCCGCCGAGAAGACTCTAGTCAAGTCCAAACATACATTGTCTGGAGATGATTCCGGCCTGATGAATACCTGGGAAGAAATAAGCGTACAAGTGCGAGGCGAAGAATCATTTTTCTGGGATGCTTATCTTATAGCTATGCGCGATGCTGTTTTATCCAGTATGCAAGACATGGACAGAAATGACCTGATCGCAATTTGGCTAATAACGGAATCAGGATGGAACTGGCATTACGATCTCGAAATAGACGAAAGCGAGAATCAGTCGAAAAGCAAAACTGACTCGGACGATGTTCCCATTGATGAAGATGAAATTGCTGATTTCATAGTTACGGAGCATCTTATTCCAATGGCAGAGAATTATTCGAATTTCAGGGTTGAAAATTTTCTCTACCCTGATGCAGCGCCATCAGACTTCGAAGATGAAAGTGATTCCGATGAGGAACCATCAGAGCCAGAAGACTCTGAGGAGGGAGAAGAAGGTAGCGCCGATTCTTCTGGTCTTTACACAGTGATGGTGGATGATAATTATAACTACATGGACGAGAGCTCAAGGTATATGTACGGTCAGTTCAAGACGGCTTTTGATGCGGTAGTTGCATGCGAAAGAATCGTTGATAAAAGCTTGCTCAACATGCTTAGCCCCAATATCACTGGCGAAGATTTATTTGCGCAGTACAAAAGTTTTGGTGATGATCCATATATCACTGGCGGGATTGAGAAAGTGCCGTTTTCTGCCTGGGATTATGCAAAGTACCGTTGTAGCGAGTGGGATAGTATTCGACATAAGATTCATTCACGTTAGCGGCGGTCCGCTTGGGAATCATCAGCGGTGGACACATCGGGGCTCACCTAGTGAGCTTCGAGTTTCATAAACTTCCCGCACCATTAAATCCCCCGTGGGGCGGTAGCCATGCTCACACCATCAAATTAGCACTGGGGCGGTGGCAACAAAGAGAAAAACGCGCCATTTGACATAACTAGACTGGACTTTGTTATACGGAATTTGGCCGTTAGTATGGCGGCACTTCGATCAACAACCGTGTTTCACAGGGGGAATCATGGAAGACAACAAACCCAGTCGCGCAGAAAGAATGGCAGCAGAAATCCAGGCGAAAGTGAAACAGTTGCAGGATGCCGGTGAAATCGAGGTCATTGCGCAAGCCGAGCCGCTCCACCGTGAGAAAGATACGCCTGCGATGAAAGCGAAACGAAAAATTGCAGTGGAAAAGTTAAAGACGTTCCTTGATTGAGCCGCACATTCCTAGCGCTGACTTATTGGGAGAGGTCGAATGGCAAGCAGGCATAAAAATTCTGGACCGAAGCAATTTGAAGTGATTCTGAGAAGGTATGCAGAAAAACTAAGCCCGGCTGAGCTCGGCAAGGAAATAAAAAAGCTCCAAGCGCAGTTGAAAGCAAACCACAGCGGGGATGTCGTGACAAAGTTGAATATTTACAAGCTGGTTTACCAGTGCAGAAGAGACTGTGGCCCAAGGCTGCGACCGATTCCAGTTTCCAGCACCAGTAACTAATCGCAGCACCTAACGTAGGAAAAATATACCGATGTACTCCTAGCAAAAAGATCTTTGGTCAGCTGAAAAAGTAATCCGGGGACAACTCCGTCCCTTGGAAATAGCTGATCTCGATCTTTTACAAGGAGCGCATCATGAAGAGAGCCAAACCGGCCGAGCGCAATGCACGGCCATTGCAAGTCATCTCCATCGTCGGCACCCGCTACGCAATTGAAGCGGCCAACGACACCTGGGTGGTTAACCGTCGCCCACCCAAAGGCATCCCCAGCAAGCCCATTCAATACGTGGCGGGCAAGGGGCAATACCTCGGCTACCAGCGGGAAGTCAGCGCCTTCGTCTGGCTGGACGACAAGGAAGCCGCCAACATCCCCTCGTGGACAGCCTGCTCCAAGTAGGCATGCACGGAGGAAGCCGCGATGGAGACGCAAGCAAAACCCTCCCGCGCCGAGAGGATGGCCCAGACGTACGAGACCATCCTCATCAAGGCCGGGGTCATGCAACCTAGGGCTCAGCCGAAGGATTCGCTGGCTGAGATGCAAATCAAACTGGCAAGCGGGGAAATCAACCTGTGGCAGGCCACATTGGGGCCAATCAACCACAGATAAAACCCGTAGCCCTCGGGTGCCGGGGCAACCCGGCGTCCTTCACAATCTGAATAGCGAAAGGATAATTATGGCGGGAGTATTTTTTGATTACACGCCGGGGCGAATAGATGCTCGATTCCGGCACGCATCGATGTCGGGCATGATCGTGTTGCGGATACGGATGAGTAATGCATTCATGACCACAACAGAAAGCGATGAAAACTGGAAACTCGGTGAGTCGGTCAATCATTACCAGCGCGCTGTCGATGAGTCGATGTTGATCTCGTCAGTATTCTGTCCCTTTCGAGACTACATTCGCTTTCTCGAGGCGGTTGTCATGCAGGTCCAGGAATGTGCGTTTGAGTGGGATGCCGAAGGCCCCGAAGGACGGCTGGAGTGGTGTCGGCGCTTCATTGATGACACGGGGTTTTTAACGATTAAATGGGATGGCTGGTTTAGGGGGAAAAATCATACGTTCAGCCATCGCATGATGTTGAACACTCGCCAAATGGTTCGTTTGTTGTATTCATCTTTCAGGCGGTTTGTTGAGTCGGACGAATACGATCCGATTCGTTACGAGAGCATGAATGTCGGTGAAGCCTGCTTAATGGTACTTTCAGGCAGTTCCCTTATCGAACTTGCAGAAGTGCTGGTGTCGCTTGATTCGCAACGAGCCGAATCTCTGCTGTACGAATTCCGAAAAGTGGTGGGGAACCGCCATTTTGACGGAGGCCGGCTGGCCTACCCCCTTCAGCATTATATTGACCGATCCTACACGCCTGTTGAGCTGGACGAAATCAATGCGTGGATTGATCAGGATTGGGGCGGCTGGCAGCGAGAGCAGCGTATGACCTATATTTTGGATAGCATTTTCAAATGGAAAGGCATTGTGGGAGATGGAAGTAACTTGCGGGAGCTTCGTTCGCCATTGATAGAGCAATGGTTGATTTCTCCCGAGCCTCCGAGGACGAGCCCGTTCGGCATTCCGCATCGTGGTGAAGATGGCACAGAACCATGATGACAGCTTCCTCAAAGATGCTGGATGTTGGACGATCGATCAACGACACCAATCAAATGGGAGTCTTGGAAGCTTGCACCGAACTTGACAGTCTTATTCAAGCAGTATTTAGCGAATAATGCGTCACACATTGAAATACACCTTTGGGACTACTTCACACCTTGTTTTCTGCTGGAGTGATGCTAACAACGAAGGTCATCAACTATTTGGGGGGCAAGGCGATGGAGGTATTTAGGGTATGAATCAACTAGATTCGTTCTGCTTCATTGATGCTGACTGGCTAAATGCCGTTTCAGGGGGAATATTTTTCTATCCAGCTGCGGGCACTGATGTCAATGCTCCCATTGCTGCGCTACACGAGCACATCAAAGAATTTTGGTTTTGCGACTTATACCTTCCCAGAAGCATCAGAAAACGACAAAGTGACCAACTTATTGAGACACGCTTGTTGTATTCAAGCACTAAAGGTGTAGTTGATGCCGAGATTGAAACGAGATTGAGTGCTTCGGGGTCTGAATACAGATATATCGAGCCATCCTATGTTACGGAGACTTATGGTTTCCCAGATGGTCATCAAATTCGCGTTGTGCGACGCAGAGGGTTTGGGCAGATCGCACTGACCACTGAGTTTCTTCCAAATAGCCTTTCGGTTTTTATGCATCGTGGTGACAGCCCAGGAGATTCCGGGTCGAATGTGTATTTCTTGGCGAACAAGCAATCCCAATATTCACCATGCGGCAATTTGTTTGCAAAGCTGGCACAGCAGCTAACCAATAAATCCCTGATTATTTCGGATGGTTCAAATTCCCGCTTTAGATGGCTGCGGAAATTCCATTCCAAACATAATATTTCCGGGAGAGAGGCGTATGGGTATCACAACACGCGGCCAGATATAATATTTGGTGGGTTCAAATGGAAATGTGTTGGGTGGCTTAACAAAAGATACGGGCCCACATTGGTGTGGGGGCTCGAACGAATACATTTTAAGGAGATTTAGTCGCGGGCATTTACAAAAATCCATATGAGGACTTCCCCGCGCGTTGCCACATAGGCAAAAATATATAGGCTTTTAGTTATATAGACATTTCAAAGTTATGCGCGCAGCATCACTAAAAAATAAGGAGACACCATGGAAGGCAGCAGAGCCGAAAGAATGGCGGCAGAAATCCAGAAAAAGTTCGAGGAACTCCAGGCCAGTGGACAAATCACCCCACTCAAGGAGGCAAAGCTTTCGGTAGAAAAAGATACGCCAGAACTGAAGAAAAAACGTAAGGCTGCATTAGCCAAGCTGAGGACGTTTGTCGATTAGCGCCGATTGAATTGCGGCCGGCAAGGTCAAAAATTCCACCCGCAACCTCGACTGCGGGAGCTTAGTGGTTCATTTTGACATGGTTAGCCCAACCATTAAGCACATGTTAGTACGGTAGGGGAGCCGTGCGAGGAGCCCTACGATATGGATTTCATGGAGGTATGATGCATCTTCACAAATTCCCCATTCCGAATGCCACTTATAAAATCCAAAAGCTCGAGAGACCAAATCTTCAAAGCACTGCCCCATTGGTGCGGCTAGAACTCATACGGGTGTACATACCCTACCAGCGCAGAAATGAGTGGACGTCATGGTATGGAGATACGGATTTGGTAAACCGTCCCGCTTCAGTTCCGTGGCTTAAACTTTATGACGCTGAACGGGGGGTTGAGAAATTGAGGACTCCCGGTACAACCTTCAAAATATCGGAGTCAATAGGCCTGCTATTGAGAGGGAGGGAGGCTTCGGTGCTCGTTGTTGATCACTTTAATGCCTCACCTTTTGAAAACATTACCGAATTTTCCGCAATAAGCAGTCAACCTATTTTTATCGGTGATATTCTGCAAGCCATTCCCAAAGATAAATTTCGTGGTTTTTATTTGGTTTCCAACCTTAAAAACGAAACTAAGTTGGAAAAAATAGAAGGCGATTTCTTCGACCGTCTTGCTTCTGGAGGTGGCAGCAGTAAAAACAGTCTTTGTTGGAGCAGCAAGCCTATTCAGGTGAATTATTCCCATATTTTTGAAGCTGTTTCCCGTTTTGGTCATGCATGAATTAAATATCCTCGATTTAAATGCCGTGGCGAAGGAAGAGGGAGCAATCCTATTTCCAAGGCGGAAAGGCAAGGTCACGCGCTAGGCCAACAGTTAGGCGAATAGGCATCTGCTCCACGCCTTTCGCTTCCGCGCTCTGCGGCGTGTATGCCAGATCGCCATGCATGTTCCCGTCAAACTCCGGCGTTTGCCGCCAAGTAGATGGCGCCGGTAGGTTGGAAAAGGTTCCGTTTTTCAAAGTGGAGTAGCCCTTAATTCATGAGCAATAGCCTTGGCCAGTTCGCTGACACCCGGCTGCAAAGCCTGCTGCGGGTTCGCCATCCCCTGCAAAATATCAGCTTGCCGTTGCCTGCTGATTTCTCCATAACTGGTAAACGTTGTCAGTACATTCTCATGTCCGAGGTTTTGGCTCCAAGCTTTGGTTTGCTCAGGTGTTCGGCATTTTATGTAGCATAAATGCCCAAGAGTATGTCTGAACGTGTGCGGATGAAAATACGGGATTACTGCATTTGCAAAGGCTTCCTTGAAGATGGCGCGTATCGGCGTTGCCGTGCTCCAGTGCTTGCGCTGTAGCCCTACAGCTTCAAACTGCTGGCTTGCTCCAACGGCAAGTTGCGTCTTGGGGAACAGTGGATCGTCATTGCTCCAGAGTTTTTCTGTTTGCAGGTAAATCACCCAGCCCTCAACGATTTTGCGGATTTCATCGCCCACTGGAAAAAAGTCAGTGGTGAAGGTTTTGCGGAATTTGGTCTTCACGTCTCTTGCATCTTGATAAATACATCCTTGAGCAATGTTGACATGCTTGATTTTCATGGATGCGATGGCGCTGTCACGTGCGCCCGTTAGGATGGTGAAAGCAAACAGGGCGCGATTGCGGCGCTCTATTTCGGTATTGGCGGGCATCATGTCCAGGGTGTGCCTGATCTGTTCCAGCGTCGGCCAGCGTTGTTCCCGCTTGGCAGTGGCGATATGGGTATCGTTTCGGGACAGATTGAAATACTCCGCATCGGAATACTGGATTCGGCTCTTGTAGCCGGGTTCGCGGGAAAGCCACTGGAAGAATTGCTTCAACTGGTTGAAGGTCGCGTGCAGAGTGGCTTTGCTGAGTTCCTTTCCCGTTCGCTGCCCCTTCTGTTCCGCAAGATATTTTTTGAAAGCGGATACCTGGTCGGCGTTGAATGTCCTGAAGTCCTTGTGTTTTGTATAGCCTTCGTAGCGGCTGATGGCGCTTGCCACCCCGTCCACAGATTGCACGCTGAGGCGCTTGGCCTCTTTCAGGAATGCGAAATATTTGCGCTTGATACGCTCGTTTTCTGCATTGTGTTTCGTCATGGTCAATTGCTCCTTTTCAAGTCACTGTTCACGCTGGGCTGGTTGCTATCAGTTACAAGTCACTGTTCACGCTGGGCTGGTTGCTATCAGTTATGTGTTGCAGTGCTTGCGGCAATGTGATGTCCAGTTTTCCGCGAACCTGTTCCAGTTTCGCAAGACTCACGCGCCGGTTGATGAGCTTGTCGCAGTCTGGGCAGATGCCGACAAGGTTTCCGATTTTATCGGTGATGATCCGGTAGTCGGCCATGTTTCCCGCTGGTGCTTTGGGCGCGCGGCAGCGGACGCAATAGATTTCTCCCGGCTGGCACTTCCGTTTGTTTTTCGTCCGCCTTGCCTGATGAAATGCTGCCAAGTCTTTTCCCAAGATGAGCATGGGACGCTTGTCATCGAGTACCGGAAGCCCGGCCTTGATCCAGTTGCGCACCGTACCCTTGAAAACCTCGTAAAGGTCGGCAACTTCTTCCACCGTGTAGCTGCGGTGCAGCTTGGCGAGGTTGGGGTTGTACAGGCGCTTCTTCATGATGCCTATGCCCCCCGGCTTGCCTTGGCATAGTCATTCGCCGCGAAACTCTCGGCGGCTTCATATTCCGCCACAAAGGAATCAACGCCCCCTTTCTCTGACGGCTGGTTTTGACTTTGCTGCGCTGTGCTGGTTTGTACTGAGGACTCGACTCCACCTCGACGGGGTAGCCGCGAGTTACTCGACGAGGTACTCGAAGCCCCAGCATCCGCCGCCTTTGCCGGGCGATTGCGCTTGCCGTTGGTAATGGCGGAGCCGCGTTTTCCACCCTGGCTTTGCTTGTGCTTTCGTTCTGCCAGATGCGCCCGGTAATCCTCCAACTCCGGGCTGATGATGTAGCCATCCACTACTTCAAAAAATGGCATAACAGCAGGGAGCGAAGCCGTCACCTCGGCCACCGGCAAACCTAGCACTTTTGCCAGGTCGCCATGATTGACTGGCAGACGCATGTTCACCCAGCACTCAAGGCGCATCGTGTAGAGCAAGCCGCGCTCCTGTAACAACATGGTGCGGAAGGGCAGCCGTGACAGCATGGCGGCGGCATACTCCTGAAAGGCAGGCGCATCGCGGTTCTGGCTCATGCCACGCTACTCAGAATGCAGCCTTGCGGTCGGCTTCCAGCTTCTTCACCAGCGCGCGGATTTCCTCATCGGGCTTTCCAGCAATGCGCGCCGCCAGCAAGGCGGATATTTCGCTGGCAGGCCAGCCCACCGTGCGCCCGCCCAGCGATACCGGCTTTGTCCAAAGCCCTTGGGTAATGCGCAGGTAAATGGTTGAGCGGGAATGGCCGGACTCGGATTTAACGGCGGGAAGCCGAAGGATTTTTTGCGACATGTTGGCACCTCCTGAGGTGTTGTTGAACATGTCGCGCATTGGGCACGAGCTAGGGGGCTAGCTTGCAACCTAGCTTTCAAAATCCGCGTCAATACTGGGTTTTCGGCTTCTTCTGGCTAGGCTGTCTATTTGATGCCGTCAATCCAGCCCATGGGTTATCTGGAGTTATAGCAGTGGTCGGTGATGGCGTCGGTTTGTCATTAACGATTTGCTTGATCCGTGATTTCGAGATCCCTTCCTCGGAGGCAACGATCTCCAGGAAATTTTTCACTTTCCCGGCCTTCAGCTCTCTAAGGCGGATTTTAATTCGTTGTTTTCTGGCTTCCGAGGTTTCGGTTGCATCCTTGGGATGGGTTGTCGGGATGATTCCATCCTCGGCTTCAATTGTTGTTACATAGGCCATGCCGAACAAACCGGTCGCCACGGAGGGGAAGTATTCCTTTTCAGAAAAAGTGCCTCGCGTTCCGCCAAAGGTCGGGTGAATATCCAACAGGCGGGACTCAGCAATTTTTGCGCGAATAAAAGCTTCAGCCTGTATACCTAAATGTTGCCCCCAACGTTCTACAAGTGCCTTTCCGGTGATGAACCGCTCGGATGGCTGGAAACTGGCAATATCCTCTTCCATGAACCAGCAAGCCATGAGCGGCGCGATGTAATCCTCCGCCCCAGCATAATAGCCAAAGAAAAACCTGGGGGGCGGATCAAGCTCGTTGGCATTGGTATAGGCCGAAATGCCCCCTTGCTCAGTTCCCAAAAAGATCCAGGCGGCCAATTCCTCGGGCGTTGCATACAATCGCTCGGACAGAATCTTTAGTGCCTTCGGATAGGCGATGTAGTTGGCCGTGGCTGGTGCAAGTGCTGCTGATGAATCGGATTGCGTCCGGCCCGGTATATAGGGGCGCTGCGGCTGTCGCTCTTGTTGATTCATCCGATTTAGCTCATCGCGCAATTCATTGGTCTTGGCTTCCTTAGTTGCAAGATCGGTAGCTGTGGCGGCGGTAGTCTTTTTCCATGCTGAAATTTGCTCTTCCAGTGCATCCCTCCGCCAGAAAAAGTCCCACCAGTATTGCCATTCACTAGCGGTGGCCGGATCATGCTGATAGTCGATCTGAATAGCAGCTTCCCGCCGCTGTTCAGAACTCAAGTCATCCCAGGGGGGCAGGAAATCCAGCTGTAGGCGTTGCTGCAATTCTTCTGGGAGGAAAGAAAGCGGCTTATCGAACCATGGCTCCAGTGCAAGGGTAATAGATTCAAAGTCGCTCATAAATTGACTCTTTGCAAGGATGCGAATCCCCCTGTTTTTAAGTCGGAATAGGTGATTGCCGATGAAAAAATCTTGGGCGGTACTTCTGGTGGGAGTCATCGGCACCTTGCCCGGCCAGCCTGCACCCAAGACTTCGCCGGATGTTCTCGGCAGTTTTAGTATACCAAACCGAGGCTGAATTGCTTGCTACGCAGGCCGGAAAGAGTAGGGGAATCTTATTTCGGCAAGCGGGCGAGTACTTTTGCGATCTCGACCAAGATGCGTTGATTTCCAGGGGATAGTGCGCGGAAATGTTGGCGTAGTTGAATGGCGGCGTCGGTGTAATCTGCCGCATCCGCTCCCAGAACTTGGGGAGAGTCCTTTGATAAGGCTTTTACTCCCTCTGCGCTGGCATAGATGGCTGCAACAGTCGTATCAAACGCTTCAGCTATCATCCGTAGCGATTCCGATGAGGGTTGCTGAACGCCTCGTTCGATTCGAGACAGATTGCTGGGGTCGGTACCAATTGCAAAAGCCAGTTGCTCCAGCGTTTCGCCCCGTTGTTTGCGGATAGCCCGAATGATTTTTCCGATTTCCATAGGCCATCATTCTTCTGGCTCATTACGCCAATTACCATGTCGATTTGCGCAATGCGCCATATAATTGGCGCAATCCGCCAATTCGGTGAAATTTGCGTCGGTTGCCATGAACATATCCAGTAAGCAGCAAGAAAAACTTATAGAACTACTGCGGGAACTATTCCAGCTCGATCAGCCCGATCTCGACTTTGGCCTCTACCGCATCATGCACGCCAAGTCACGGGAGATTGAGCAATTCATCAATGACGACCTGCTGACCATCATTAGCAATGCTTTCAGTGGGAATCAGGCGGACTTGATCGCCCAAGCCAAGGCTGCTTATGAGCGCGAGCGGCAAAATGCGCTGGACTACGGCGGCAACCCGGACACCTCCCCCAAGGTACAACAATCCCTTGCCGAATACCGGGCAGTGCAGGAAAGCCAAGGCGAAGACGCCGAGCTGTACGACCACCTCTACCGCTTCTTCGAGCGCTACTACGATGGCGGCGACTTTCTGGCGCGCCGTTACTACGCCCGCGCCACCGATAGCCGCGCCGAACCCTATGCCGTGCCGTATGACGGCAGCGAAGTCTATTTGCACTGGGCGAACAAGGATCAGTACTACATCAAGACCGCCGAGAATTTCCGCCAGTTCAGTGTAAATCTGGCTGAGGCCAAAGTCGCGGATAGCAATCTATTGGCCAGCGACACACCCATGCCGCTGCACTTCACCGTGGTGGAGGCCACAGAAGGCGCACACAATAATGTGAAGGGCGGCGAACGCTATTTCATCGTGGATGCCGAGCAACCGCTGGCATGGAACGAGGGCGCGTTGACCGTTCGTTTCCACTACATGGCAGACCCGGAAAAAGCTGGGCAGGCAGGCAAGTGGCGGGAGGCGCGCAATGCGAAGAACGAGGCCGCCATTCTGGCCGCGCTGCAAGCGGATAGTAGCCAACGTGCCGCTGAATATGCCGCTGCACTGTCCGCCGAAATCCCCAAGGGCAAGGATGGCACCCAAACGCTGCTGG
>Ga0172373_10007011_pt1 | contig 14795 bp, 13 predicted proteins | sample Lak10m_2_FD_114546 | JGI IMG/M metagenome (GOLD analysis project Ga0172373, IMG submission 114546) | Freshwater microbial communities from Kabuno Bay, South-Kivu, Congo - kab_092012_10m | ecosystem: Environmental > Aquatic > Freshwater > Lake | place: Democratic Republic of the Congo... | reverse complement strand
TTGAGACGTGTTTTGTTTACCAATTTCACAGCATATTCAAGCACGTTATCTGCAACAGGTATTTTACGAATCACATTTTGAAAGTAGATAATCTCTTCGGATGTAATAATTTTTTTTAATTCTATTTTTGTATCAGTTGTGGTTAATTTAACAACTTGTAATTCTTCTTTAAAGCTTGGATAATCGAGCCAAACGTTAAACATGAATCGGTCGAGCTGAGCTTCGGGTAGGGGATAAGTTCCCTCTTGTTCAATTGGATTTTGTGTCGCTAATACAAAGAACGGATTTCCTAATTCATATTTTTTACCTCCTGCAGTTACACATCGTTCTTGCATCGCTTCTAATAAGGCGGCTTGAGTTTTGGGAGGTGTTCGGTTAATTTCGTCTGCCAAAACAATATTGGCAAACAAAGGACCTTTTATGAATTTAAAATTCCGTTGTTCATCTAATATCTCCGAACCTACAATATCGCTAGGCATTAAATCGGGGGTAAATTGAATACGGTTAAATGTGAGTCCAAGCACATCTGCAATAGTATTAACAAGTAATGTTTTTGCTAACCCTGGTACACCTACTAATAAGCAGTGGCCTTTACAAAAAATAGAAATTAAAACATTTTTTACTGTATCGTTTTGTCCAACAATAACTTTACCAATCTCTGCATTTAATTCTTTATATTTTAAAACAAAAGCATCAATGGCTTCTACGTCATTTTTATAATTCATCTCAGGTTATTTTTTAATATTCGGAATAATGAATGTTTAATATCCGAACAAATTACTGATTAATTGTCCAATTATATTCTAATTTACAACCATTAAATTCTGTGTCAATTTTAATGTAAGTCGATTTAGATTTTTTTGAAATCCAATCTTCAATCAGTTTTTTGTGACGATTGAAAGTGGCCATATTAAATAATTTAATATAGTCATCTGTTAAATTTGCCTTATGGGGCTCAGTTCTTGATTTCAAATGAATAATTCGCCAAGCTTGTTTTCCATCAGGACCAGCGTATTGTATAACCGGACTTACATCACCCACTTTCATTTGGTTTTCAATCATAAATACTAAATTTTGATCCATTTGACCAATTTCATCTAATTCCCATTTAGTGCTGTTACTAGCAGGATTAATTAATAAACCTTCATTTTGTTTCGTATCGTTATCTGAACTAAATTTCAGGGCGGCTTCGGCAAATTTTAGTTTACCGGTTGAAATTAGTTCTCTTATACTATCCAGTTCTTCTTTTGCTCTCAATATTTCTAGTGGAGAAATTTTCGGAGACATTAATAGATGTCTTACATCTACCGATTCACCTTTTCTTGCTAGTAATTGTATGAAATGATATCCATAGCTGGTTTCAAAAATTTCTGAAACTTCTCCCGGCTTTAAACGAAAAGCAACAGCTTCAAACTCAGGAACCATTTGGCCGCGCATGACTGATTCATATCTGCCTCCATTTTTTGCTGAACCAGGGTCTTCGCTGTATAAAGCTGCCATCATACTCATACTTTCGCCCTTTAAAACTCTTTGTCTGTAGGTTTCGAGTAGTTTTCTAACGTTTTTTTTAGCTTCATCAGATATGGGAGGTTTTCGAACAATATGTCCAATTTCTAATTCTGAATTTACTAGAGGTAAACTGTCAATACTTAATGTGTTATAAAAAGCTATCACTTCGCCAGGAGTTAGCTTAGTGTCGCCAGTTATTTTTTGTTGCATTTTTTGAGCTAATAATTGCTCTTTAACATCATCTCTCAATTCGTCCTTAAATACGCTGATGCGTTTTCCGTAGAAGGCTTCAAATTTTTCTTCACTCCCCAGCATCCCGACGTAATATTGAATTCTTCTATTTAACTCATTATCTACTTCATTATCAGCCACAACAATACTATCTCTATCGGCTTGAGCCAAAAGTAATTTTTGAAACAGTAAGTCTTCAAAAACCTTACATCTACTGTTGTCTGTAAGTTCCTTCTTTTCTTTTTGTTGTAAAAGATTTGTTTCAATTTCAGATAAGAGAAGTGGATTTTTTCCAACAACGGCTACTACTTTATCCAATAATTGAGGTTGAGCTTTAGTAACAGTTACCAGTAATAATAGGACAAAAACAAATTTTATGTTCATTTGACTAAATTAATTATAAATTTTCAATTCCTTGTTTGTTTTCGCTTTGTCAAAAAAGTCTTTCTTGATACTTTTTATCAAGAGTTGTTTACGTTGATTGATGAGCATGTTTTTAATATTTACTTTTTCTAAATTGAGAGGCGAAAGGGTATTTTTAGATTTTACTTCAAAAATTTTCAAAAAATAAAAACTCGTAGCATCTGTAAATTCGAATGTTTTTCCTTTTTGAAGGACGTATTCTGGAACTTCTTTTAACTGCGGAATTTCTTTTCTAAGGTCATCAAACATTAACCATGTATTATCATTCATAAAAAAATTATTTGCATATTGAACGCACATTTTTTTGAGAGCTTCCATATCTTTTGGTTTTGTGGAGTAACATAATTTTTTTAGTTTGTCGATATTGGGAATTTTTAGTGGCGTTTTAATATATAATACTTTGACAATGTTATTTTTTAACAAAAAGTTTTGAGGATGTGAATTATAATAATCTTCAATTTGAGTCATTGTAACGGTTGTGTCTAACTTTTCATCTATCAATTTTGCTTGAAATTTATACGAAACCAATTCTCTTTTATAAGTTTCCAGTTCTTTTTCTACATCTAATTCTTCGTCCGTTAAATATTTATTGGCTTGCTGATAAAATACTTCGTTATCTGCCCATTTATCAATTAAAGCTTGTATGTATGCCGAACTATCGGCTTGATTTAATCCTTTTGGCAACAAATTAATAATATCAGATAAATATAGAATGCTTTCATTTAACTGAGCTATTGGTTTTCCTTGGCTAGAATTGTTTTCTGGTGATTGATGACAGGATATAAATAATCCAATAACTATAGTTACCAAACAAACATATCGTATATTAAAAAACTTTTTCAAATTGTTTACATAAAAAAAGGCTGTATCAATTACTGCTACAGCCTTTTATAATTTATTAAATAGTTATTTTATGGTATTTAAAACCTCTTCGTTAATAGTTACGGTGTATTTATTTTTCAAATAAGCTAACCATTCTTTTTCTAGGTAGGTTTGATAATCAGCCGTAATGATTCCTTTTGCTTCTGCAATAGTTTTAGGAATTTTTGGTAATAATCTATTAATCACTAGAATGGTGTTTTCAGTATTTTTAGAAGCACTTGTTTCGGTAGGAACGACACCTAGTTTCCAATTTGAGTCAAGTTGTTTGTTTTCTCCTTTTAAGTAAGTAATACTTTCAGTATTTAAATTTAATTGAGAGGTTATGTTAATTTTTTCAAGTATTTCTTTCTCAGATTTATTTTTCATGACCATAGAGCGTACTTCTTTAGCCACTTTTTCGTTTGCACATTTGTAAATTGTTGCTTCTGCACGTTCCTCCCACAAGTAGTTATTTTTATTATTTTCATAAAAAGATTTTAGGCCTAAAGTATCTCTAACAGCTTTACTCCAAACTTTTTGATCAGTTAAATCAAATAATAAAATACCATCTCTATATTCTTTCATTAAATTTTTAAAATCAACATATTTAGTTTCAAGGTTAGCGTCTTCAAAATTGATAATTTTTTCATCTACAAACGATTTATATGACTGCTGCAAAAACATATTATAATCCATTTGTGGTCTCAGTGTTTGTCTTGATTCCATGTATTTTGCAAAATCATTTTGTTTATAAATGGTGGTTCCTAATCTAAATAATTCTTTGTTTCCTAATTTTTCCGCTTTTTTTGCCTCCCATTTGCCCTGAAAAATGGTTGTATCCATTATTTTTAAAAATTCAGTTTTAGCAAGTGCATTTTCTTTAAAGTTATTTTCTTTTTTAATTTTTTCAATTAAAGAAGCTCTTCCTGCTTGCGTTCTGCTATCTTTTCCGATTCGTTGTTTTAAATCGCCTTTCATTTCATTGAAAGTTGGTATGTTTTTCTTATCTATTCGTTTAACAATATGCCAGCCATAATTTGTTTTAAAAGGTTCGCTGTAATCTCCGTTATTAGCTAATGAAAAAGCTGCTTTTTCAAATTCAACCGGCATTCGACTGCTGCCAAACCATTGTAATTGTCCACCTTTTTCGGCGCTTTGTTTGTCATCAGAAAACTGACGAGCTAAATCTTCAAATTTTTCTCCTGCCTTTAGTTTTGTGAAAATTTCGTTGATTTTAAGTTTTAAATTTTCTTTTTCAGCATCAGCCATGTCTTTATTGAATTTTACCATGATATGCGCTGTTAATATTTCACCTTGGTTGGGACGTTTATCGGCAACTTTTACAATGTGATAACCGAAACGTGTTCGAACCGGCATACTGATTTCTCCTACATTGGTTTTATAAGCTGCGCATTCAAACGGATATACCATTTGAAGAGAGGTAAAGTAACCTAAGTCGCCGCCATTGTCGCTTGCTGATGGGTCTTCGGAAGTTTTCTTTGCAGCCAGTGCAAATTTATCGGCATCTGAAGTTAAGGTAGCAATTAAACTTTTTATAGTTGATAATTTAGTGTTATGGTTTAAGGTATCTTGGTGAGTAGAGGATTTAGTTAAACCAAAAGAACTCTTTTTCAAGATAGTTTCATATTCAGCGATTTTTGCAGAAGTTGGATTTTTTCCAAGTAATGCTTCGCGAATAATTGATAATCGTGTATAAGCTTCTAATGTATCTTTAGGTAATGCGTCTTCGGCCACACGAAGCAAAATATGAGAAGCTTTTACTTCCGTTTTCATGCGTTCATAAGCCTCTTGAAGTAAAGCTTCATTTACATTTTTATCTGTTAAATAGGGTAGTGCAAGTTGCTTTCTGTATCCCGCAAATTCTCCTTTAAAAGATGCCGTTGTATCTAAGCCATTTGCTTCTGCTTCAAATACTTTCATTTTAAAAGTAGAAAATAGCTCTACATATTCCTTCACCGTTTTTTGTTCTTTGCTAACTTCTTTACCACTATTTTTTTTATAAACGTTCTCAAATTCGCTTTTATAAACCGGTTTACCATTAATGGTCATAATAACAGGTTCGTTGGTTTGTGCTAAAGATGCAAGTGTCAAACCGGTTAATGCAAATAATCCTAAACTACGATTCTTCATAAGTTGTTTAAATTAAAGACAGGCAAATTTATAATTAGTTTTGTTTATTTTTTTGTGATGATAGTTTTTTAAATAAGAGGTTTGAATAACTTTATTTAAATAGCTGATTAATAAGATTTTGTTAAAAAAAAAGATTATTTAATAACCTCTTCTAGTTTGGCATCTAAATCAGGACCTCTCAAATTTTTAGCAATAATTTTTCCTTCTTTGTCAAGTAATAAATTTTGAGGAATACTTGTGATACCATATAATTTACCTGCCTCGTTGCCCCATCCTTTTAAGTCGCTGATTTGAGTCCAGGTTAGTTTATCTTTTTCTATGGCCTGTACCCATTTTTCTTTAACCTGATCAAATGAAACTCCTAAAACCGTAAAACCCTTGTCTTTATATTTGTTATAAGCCATTACTACATTAGGATTTTCTGCTCTACATGGTCCGCACCAACTCGCCCAAAAATCAACTAATACATATTTTCCTCTCAAATCAGTTAGGTTCACTATTTTACCATTTGGGTCGGCTTGTGCAAAATTAACAGCGGTATAACCTATCGTGGTTCCACGCATTTGAGTTAATTTTTCTTGTGCTAATTTTCCATATTTTGTATTTAAAATGCTTTTGTCCAGTAAACCAACCACTCTTTCTAATTCCTCCATGTTGGCATTGGCATTTTGACTGTTGAAATAAATAGCATAACAACTTACTGGTGATTTTGAATGCGTTTTTATAAATCCTTCAATGGAATTTTTAACCTCTTTCTCCAAAGCTTGATATTCCGCCACTGCAGAATTCATCGTTACATCATCTCCTTTAGCTTTAGCCTCGTTGTACACATTAATAAGGTATTGTTGTTTAATTCCAAAATTCCCCATTAAAGCATTGTATTCTGTATAATCTTTTTGGGTTTGTCCACCAACAACTTTGGCAAGTGGTAAACTATCAATATGACCGTTAACGGATATTTTGCCGGCATCTACGAAAAAAATCAAGTTGGGTTGTTCGTTGATATTTCTGGATTGAGTTATCCAATGCATATTAGGTTCCTGACTTTTTCCGTTGAAAGAAAAAATTCCATTTTTTGTTTTTACGCTGTCAGTGTAGTCTTTATTATCCCATCTGTGATGAATGTAGATATAAGAATTATCATTAACATTTTTTAAAGAACCATTGATGCTGTAATTAAAGCTTGATTGCGAAAATGAATGAAGCGCCAAGGCTGAAAACGCAAACAGAAAAGTTTTTTTCATTTTTTAATTGATTTTAACAAACAAATTTAGTTTTTATTGTGAGAGTAAATAGCCCTTGTTCGTTAAAAAATGAAAATTTTAAATACAGGTGAATAACCCTGCTATCTCTTTTTGGACGATAGCAGGGTAAAATAGAATTATTCTAAGACAATTTTTTTGGTTTCAATAGTCACGCCCTGAGCGTTTATAATGTTGACAAAGTAAATACCATGACCACCCCAACTGCTCATATCAACATAAAATTGTTTTTGGTTAATGGCAGACTGAAATACCTGTTGACCTAGCGCATTGCTAATTTTAATTTGATGACCGGTTAAATTGGCAATGTTGCCATTATCAATGGTGATATGGTCTTTGGTGGGGTTTGGCCAAATTTTAATGCTATTTTGGTAAGTAACCGGATTAAACCCGGTAATAGTGGTATTGATGCGTAATGTATCGGTTACAGTAACATGTTGATAGCAAATGCCACCATTGTATAAATCGGTAATTTCTTTTTGATTAAGAACGCGATTCCAAATACCGATATCGTCCATTTTACCATTTAAATATCCTTCGGGTAATTTATCCCATCCGAAATATAATGTAGCGTAGGTTGTATTCCAATTAGAGAAAAAACCACTGTTTATTAACACTCCGTCAAAATAGATTTGAGCATTGTTACCATCGTATGTAGCTAAATAAAAATGCCATTGATTATTATTGATATTGACTTTTCCGTCCAGATCATCAAAGTTACCGCAATATCTTAATGTATTTGCATTCCCATTAATAGAGCTGTAAATATAAATATCATTTAAACGACTTGTTACATGTTCGCCCCATGAAACGCCAGTGTAATGATTAAATAAATTTCCAATATTAGTTCTTACATTCATCCAAAATGATATTGTTCTTGAATTATTTCCAATAGGGATGTTAGGGCAATTTGAAGTAATATACTGGTTTACACCATTAAAACTAAAGGCTTTATTCGCATTACCAAATCGATCAACGGTTAGTGTTGCTCCATTTACTGCGCCATTATTACCATTACCACTTTCATCATTAGCGTTGCCATTAAATGGCCACCAACCAACTAAGCCGTTAGATGGCACATACGACGGCACTGTTTGCGCTATGGTTGTATTGGCTACACCTATTGCAGCTACTGCTGTCAATAACAATTTTTTGCGGACCATTAACGATTGTTTTAACGAATCCGCGATTACTTTATAATTCATTGTTTTTAGTTTTTGTGCCACTCTGTCCCTCAGCAGCGGGTTATATAAAAAAATAGCGTGGGTCAGTTGCGTTACTTGTAGCTGAGGGAGTCGAAGCCCTGTGAAACAAAGTAAAGCAACGCCCACGCCTTGGCGCGAGCGTTGTGCTTAAACTTCCCTGTTTCACTTCTTTTTCGACTTTTCAGCTACAGGATGGTTAGCAAACGCTAATAAATTATTTTAAATACTGTGTTTTTTTATTCCATTTATTGTATCAGTTTTGTATTCAAATATACTCGTATTTTGTTTTAAAATGAAAAGTTTATTAAAAAATCAGTGAATTGGTTTTAATAGCAATAGGCTGTGTATAACCAACAAAAAAAACAATATCTGCCTGATTATTTTTTTATAAATTTAGCCTTGTATGCAACATCATAAAGGAAAACATAATAGGCAGAGCGAAGAAAATCTAGATAACTTGATTTTTGGTACCCGTGCTGTCATAGAGGCTATTCATGCCGGAAAAGAAATTGACAAAATCATCATTCAAAAAGGATTGTCTAACCAATTATACAGTGAGTTACGTAAGGCCATCAAAGATTTAGATATTCCTATCCAAATTGTACCACCTGAAAAAATAAACCGAATTACGACTAAAAATCACCAAGGTGTTTTGGCTTTTTTATCACAAATTACCTATTACGAGGTGGAGGAAGTGTTGGCAGATGCATTTGAGCAAGGAAAAACACCGTTGGTATTAATTTTAGATCGTGTAACAGACGTGAGAAATTTTGGAGCCATTGCTCGAAGTGCAGATTGTGCAGGAGTGGATTTTATTATTATTCCAAGCCGAGGAGCTGCTCAAATTAATGCAGATGCGATAAAAACAAGTGCCGGAGCGCTAAATAGAATGAAAGTATGCCGTGTAGATAATTTAAAATCTACCATAGAGTATTTGAAAGAGTATGGATTACAAATTGTTGCGTGCCACGAAAAAACAACTCATTATCATTTTAATGCAGATTTAAAAAAACCATCTGCTATTATTATGGGTTCCGAAGAAAATGGAATATCAAACGAGTACCTAAAACGTAGTGATTTACAGGTAAAGATACCCATGATTGGTCATATAGCTTCATTAAATGTATCAGTAGCCACAGGTATTATTTTGTTTGAAGCAGTAAAACAAAGACTATAATATTCAAACCATTGAACCATTCTTTTTATTAATTCATTCAGCTTATGCCCAAAATATTAATTATAGATGACGAAAAAGCCATTCGGCGAGTGATAAGAGAAATTTTAGAATTTGAGAAATATCTGATTGATGAAGCCGAAGACGGACAACAAGGATTGGAAATGGCTTTGAAAGGACATTATGATGTAATTTTAAGCGACATAAAAATGCCAAAAATTGATGGCATGGAGTTGTTGAATAAATTGATAGAACAGGGTACAGAATCTTCTTTAATTATAATGAGTGGTCATGGTAACATAGAAATTGCCGTAGAAGCAGTTAAAAAAGGAGCTTTTGATTACTTAGCTAAACCTATTGATTTGAACCGCTTGCTAGTTTCAATTAGAAATGCGTTGGATAAAACTTTATTAGTTGCCGAAACAAAAAAATTAAGAAAAAAAATAGGTAAACATTATGAAATGATTGGCGATTCAAACGCATTAAATTCAATCAGAGATATGATTGAAAAAGTAGCTCCAACTGATGCAAGAGTGCTAATTACAGGAAGTAATGGAAGTGGGAAAGAATTAGTTGCCAGAGCTATACACCATAAAAGCCAAAGAGCCAATGCTCCCTTAATAGAAGTGAATTGCGCCGCTATTCCTGCCGATTTAATAGAAAGTGAATTATTTGGGCATGAAAAAGGTGCTTTTACAAGTGCTGTGGCTACACGAAAAGGTAAATTTGAACTAGCAGAGGGCGGAACAATTTTCTTGGACGAAATAGGAGATATGAGTTTATCAGCTCAGGCAAAGGTGCTGAGAGCTTTGCAAGAAAATAAAATTACCAGAGTAGGAGGTGACAAAGAAATTAAAGTAGATGTCAGAATCATAGCAGCTACCAACAAAGATTTAAAGAAAGAAATAGAAAAAGGAGAATTTAGAGAAGATTTATTTCATCGTTTAAGTGTTATTCCTATTCATGTGCCGTCTCTTAACGAAAGAAAAGAAGATATTCCTTTATTGAGCGCACATTTTTTAAGTATGATATGTGCCGATTATGGAATTCCCTTAAAAAAATTAACCAAAGAAGCAGTAATAGAACTTCAAAATAAAAATTGGACAGGTAATATTCGAGAATTTAGAAATATTATTGAACGATTAATTATTTTGTGTGATAAAGTAATTACAGATAAAGACGTTAAACAATTTGCTTAAATTAAAGTCTAGAAAGTTTTATTCTAACTTTTAAAGAGTTTAAACTTTCTAAATTTTTTAAATTAAACAGAAAATGCAAAAAACAACCGAAGCCGATTCTTATTACAATAACCTTGAAATGATGAGTATTCAGGAATTGTTAATGAACATGAATCAAGAAGATAAAACTGTTCCGCGTGCCGTAGAAAAAGCTGTTCCGCAAATAGAAAGATTAGTAGAACTTATTGTTGAAAAAATGAAAGATGGAGGGCGTTTATTTTATTTAGGTGCAGGAACCAGCGGACGTTTAGGTATACTAGATGCTAGTGAATGTCCACCAACATACGGTATAGAGCATGGTAAAGTCATAGGACTAATAGCAGGAGGAGATACAGCCATAAGAAAAGCCGTAGAATTTGCAGAAGACGATCTACAGCAAGGCTGGTTAGATTTAAAGTCATACTCCATTTCAAGTAAAGATGTGGTGGTTGGTATTGCGGCATCAGGAACTACTCCTTATGTGATAGGTGCACTAGAAATGTGTAATAAACATCAAATTGAAACATCATGTATTGTCTGCAATCAAGGTTCCCCTGTTGCTGCTGTATCTAAATTTCCAATAGAAGTAATAGTAGGTCCTGAGTTTGTAACCGGTTCAACTCGAATGAAATCTGGTACAGCACAAAAACTGGTCTTAAACATGATTTCTACGTCTGTTATGATTAAATTGGGACGAGTTAAAGGCAATAAAATGGTAGATATGGCATTAAGCAACAATAAATTAGTAGATCGCGGTACACGTATGATTATGAAAAATACCGGACTGGATAATTATGAAATTGCTAAAGACTTGTTATTAAAACATGGTAGTGTTCGAAAAGCAACAGAAAATTTTAGTAAATAAATGATTGAACAAAAAAACAACCCACTTCATGGTAAAACCTTACAAATGATTTTAGAACATTTGGTTCGTCATTATCGTTGGGATGGGTTGGCATATCACTTAGATATTAATTGTTTTAAAATAAATCCAAGCATAAAATCGAGTTTGGTTTTTTTAAGAAAAACACCTTGGGCTCGAAAAAAAGTAGAAGATTTATATATCAAATTAATTACTTGATTCTCTGAAATCAGCATTTAAATCTTGAAAAAAATCTTTCATATAAACGAATATATAGATGGTATTTTATCATCTAATATTGCATTTGTGAGTAAAACTATAACATTGGTTGAATCTACCCGCCCCGAACATCAAGAACAAGCCGGATTAATTATAGACTCTATAATGAAATACAGTGGGCGCTCTTTTAGATTAGGAATAACAGGCGTTCCGGGAGTAGGTAAAAGTACATTTATTGAAAGTTATGGTTTAGAAGTTATAAATAGAGGGCATAATTTGGCTGTTTTAGCAATTGATCCAAGTAGTCAATTGAGTAAAGGAAGCATACTGGGAGATAAAACCAGAATGGAAAAATTAGCCGTTCATCCTAAAGCATTTATTCGTCCCTCCCCAAGTTCAGGAAGCTTGGGTGGTGTTGCAAATAAAACTAAAGAAAGTATAATTGTTTGTGAGGCAGCGGGTTATGATTATGTATTTGTAGAAACAGTTGGAGTTGGACAAAGTGAAACGGCAGTTCATCAGTTAACCGATTTTTTTCTTTTATTAATGTTGGCGGGGGCCGGAGATGAATTACAAGGTATTAAAAGAGGGATAATGGAGATGGCTGATGGAATAGTAATTACAAAAGCCGATGGAAATAATGCGGAAAAGGCAAAATTAGCCAGAGCAGAATATGCAAAAGCTTTGCATTTATTTCCACCTACAGAAAGTAGTTGGCTACCACAAGTATTAACTTGTTCTAGCACAGAAGGGAAAGGAATAGAAGATGTTTATGAAATGATAGAACGTTATAAAATTCATACAAAGAGTAATCATTTTTTTGATATGAAACGCGAGAATCAAAATAAACAATGGTTTCATCAAATGATTTATCAAAACCTGCTGGAACGGTTCTATTCTAATCCAGTTATAAAAGATGAAATTGTAAAAATGGAAGCCTTATTAGTTAACCATCAAATTACTCCTCATCAGGCGGCTATGGCTTTATTAAATAAACATCAATAATAATGTTATGCAAAAAAAAAAAGTAATCGTTTCAGTCATAAATGATTTGGTAACAGATCAAAGGGTGGCTCGTACTTGTTCAGTTTTGCATGAATTAAACTATGATATTTTATTGGTAGGCAGAAAATTAAAAGTATCTAAGCCATTAGATAATAGACCTTATAAATGTATTAGGATGAAATTACATTTTGAACAAGGCCCTTTATTTTATATATGGTTTAATATTCGTTTATTTTTTATACTGATATTCACAAAAGCAGATGTTTTATTTTCAAACGATTTAGATACGCTTTTTCCTAATTATCTGATTTCAAAATTAAAATCTATTCCATTAGTATATGATAGCCATGAAATATTTTGTGAGGTACCTGAACTTACATCGCGACCTTTCAAAAAACGTATTTGGGAATTATTAGAAAGTTGGATACTACCCAAATTACGTTTTTGCATAACTGTCAATCAAAGCATTGCTAATTATTTTTTAGAAAAATATAATTCTAAGTTTATCTATATTAGAAATATAGCTGATTACTCTAAAGAATTCAGCATAAAATCAAAATACGATTTAAATCTACCAACAGATAAAAAAATAGTTATTTTACAGGGTGCAGGTATTAATATTGATAGAGGTGCAGAAGAATTAGTAGAATCTTTTAACTATTTAAATGACAATTACTTATTATTAATTATAGGAAGTGGAGATGTAGTACTAAAGTTGAAGAATGATGTGCTAAGATTTAATTTACAAAACAAGGTAAAATTTATTGATAAAATTCCTACAACAGAATTAAGACACTATACTGCTAATGCACATTTAGGAGTTTCTATTGATAAGGATTCCAATTTGAATTATCATTTTTCTTTACCAAATAAAATATTCGACTATATACATGCAGGTATTCCAATTCTCGCATCTAAATTAACTGAAATAGAACAAATCATTTCAAAACATCAAATTGGAATATTTATAGATAATCACAATCCAAAACATATAGCTTCACAAATAGAAACTATTTTAAACAGTAGCCATTATTTAGATTATAAAACCAATACATTAATTGCTTCAGCCCAATATAATTGGCATATAGAAAAGAAAAAATTAATTGATTTTATGAATCAAATTTTTGATTGATGTTATTGAAATAATTAATCAATAAAAAATTAAACAAAGTGAGTTTGGAATTTATCGTAAAAAAACAAGTAGATAAAATATAAAAAAGTACTCCAAACTATGGCAGAAATACTAAGATAAATGATTACTTTTTTTTTGTCCTTATAAAAACGTTCAGCTAAAAAAGCACCAATAGGAATTGATAAAAAAATAGGAGTAAGAACAGCTATTCCCAATAATCCAAATCGTAATTTAATTGATATGATTCTTCTATTTTGTTTAGTAAAGTTTTTTTTAGGGGATTTGCTTAAAGACCATTTATTTTTAATTTTATCCCACCAGTTTAATAAACCTGCACTTAAATAGGTAAACACAATGGTTCCAAAAACAGAGCCGGTACAACTTGCCAATAAAGCCCAAACATAATTATATTTATAGAGTGCAATAACAGTAGGAATTCCAATTTTTGAAAGAGAAATAGTACACGCAAATGCTGCAGAGATAAATTTCAAAAAATCGGAACTATCCATTTTACTGATAAATTAAAAAAACTGTGGTTAAATTTTTTCTCCGAAAGCTAAATCTCCGGCATCTCCCAAACCAGGAACAATATAAGAATGAGCAGTTAGCTCTTCATCAATAGCACCACACCAAATTGTGAAATTTTTGGTTGGCATATTACTTCTCACAAAATCAATGCCTTCTTTACTACTGATGGCAGAAACAATATGAATGTGTTTTGGTGTTCCTTTGGCTAATATCGCTTTGTAAGCTAAAACAACAGAATTACCGGTTGCAATCATAGGATCGCATAATATTAAAACTTTATCGTCTAAAACAGGGCTAGCAACATATTCGATGTTAACATCAAAGGTATTGTTTTTATGATGACGTCTATAAGCTGAAATAAATGCATTTTGAGCTTGGTCAAAATAATTAAGAATGCCATTATGCATGGGCAAGCCGGCACGCAAGATAGTGGCAATAACCGGTTGACTTATTAAATGGCTGGTTTCTGAAACACCAAGTGGGGTAGTGGTTTCTTTTTTTATATACTCCATTTTTTTGGAAATTTCATAACCCATGATTTCACCTATACGTTCTAAATTTCTTCTAAACCGCATACTATCTTTTTGAATAGTAACATCTCTTAATTCTGCGATAAATTGATTGAAAATTGAGTTTTGTTCAGATAGAACGTGTATCATAATTTGCTTGATTGGATTAATGATTATTTATCTTTTAATACGAAGTCTAATTTAAAGTTTATAATTTACATTTTATAATTTTTGAATGCTAATTTTAAATAAAGTAATAAGTTTAGTCAATGATAAAATACGTTTTAACCTATCATTTTATATAGTCCAAAGAAACTCATTAAAATTCCTAACGTAGTAAAACCGTACATACTTAATTCGAAAGATTGATTCGTATTAAAGTTGAAAAAAGTGACAAAAAAACCTAAAAGAATAAGTATTACACCAATACTTAAGTACCATAATCCCTGATTTCTTCTTTCTTGATAATACCTTTTATAAAAATAGCGTAAAATAAAATCTACAAAT
>Ga0172373_10007010_pt1 | contig 14795 bp, 14 predicted proteins | sample Lak10m_2_FD_114546 | JGI IMG/M metagenome (GOLD analysis project Ga0172373, IMG submission 114546) | Freshwater microbial communities from Kabuno Bay, South-Kivu, Congo - kab_092012_10m | ecosystem: Environmental > Aquatic > Freshwater > Lake | place: Democratic Republic of the Congo... | reverse complement strand
CTCGGGAACATCCCCCCGATCGAATTCGAGGAACACTGGGCACGCCAACAAGCACACACGATCACCCCGCTCGAAGGGGCGAACACATAAACCCGGAGTCTCTACAAAACTCGGGGCGGTTCACAACTGTCGGGCGAGTTGAAGACGGCCCATCCGAACGTGCCGTGGGCCGATCCCGTTCGGATGCGGAACCGCGTCGTGCACGGCTACTGGTCGATCGACCTCGAGGTGCTCGTGACGACTGCGCGGTTAGACCTGCCGGCGTTCCTGAGCAGCGTCCGCGCGATCGAGGTCAGTCCGGAAACCTAGCCTTTGGGTCATGTCGATCACGCTTGAAGAACTTGCGTCGCGGCTGACCGCTGAAGCCGGTCGTCGCGGGATCACGGTCGACGCGCTGCTGGACGAACTCATCGACACGTTGCCGCCGGCTCGCCGCAAGCTCGGTTTCGTCGGTCTCGGCTCGTCGACGTCGAGTCGCGACAGCGCCGATGTCGACGAGATGCTTGCCGAAGGCTTCGGGCGCCCCTGACGTCATCTGGTTGCAGGACCAATCGGTCGCCCGTGTCCTCGAATGTAGGACAGCAACCACGGCTGTGAACTTCGTCACAGCCGAGTGACCGTTACGTACCGTCCTGTGCTGCCCTGTACCGCCATGTACCTCTGAGTTCCAAACGCCGCCGGCGCCTTGAAATAGGGCCCTTGTCGATCGAATCACATCGGTGTAATCAGAAGAGTCCATGTACTCCCAGGACCTTCGGATTGAGGCAGACGAACCGCTGCTGCTGATGGTCGACGAAGCTGCGCGTCTGTTGCGAGTCGGCCGCTCTCGTGCCTATGAGTTGGCCCACGACTATCTGAACTCCGGCGGAACGACAGGACTGCCCGTCATCTTGCTGGGGCCCGGATGCTTCCGTGTGCCGCGCTGGGCGCTCATCGAGTTGGCCACCACCGGACGGGTCGTCAGGCTCTGCGACGCCGCGGTGCCGGCTCAGGAGGCGCCCGTTGTCCGCTGAGCACGTTGGTCGTGCCGTCGTGGTCACGATGGACGCGAGCGAGGTGCGACGCGTCCTCGCTCCTTCGGCGTGGATGGTGCTCGAAGAGTTGCTGCTGTGCTCGAGTGCCTCCATCGATGGTGAGCGCGTCGCGTGCGAGTCGGTGCGAACGCTCAGTCGGTCGTTGGGACTATCGAAGGACACGGTCGCCAGGGCGATCCGCCAACTGCACGGTGCCGGTCTGGTCACGGTCGCCCAACGGCGGACCGATGCCGGCACGTTTGAATCCGGTAGCTACGCCATCACCCTGCCCGACGGCGTCACCGTCACCGTGCCAGCACCGGTCTCGCCGCGGAACCGCGCTCGCGTCGACGACCGCGACCTCTTGCAACTCTCGCTCGCGATCGAGTCCTGAGGCGAGCGCGATGACCGCTCCCCGAACCACGCAACCCATTGATGACAGACAGGTGCCCGCGGGCGCGAGGGAGTCCTCATGTTGCGCGTGACAACGCTCTACGCGGGCTCGGCGGTCGCGACTGCGAAGTACTACACGAAGTATCTGACGCAGGCGCCGGGCGAACAGCCGGGTGTGTGGTCTGGCGCGCAGGCTGCTGGTCTCGGGTTGTCGGGGGAGGTGTCCACCGACGCGCTCGAGTTGCTGTTGTCCGGCTGCGACCCGGTGAGCGGGGTGACGCTCGGCTACCCGTTGCGCGATCGCACACTGGCGAACGGCACCGTCGTCCGCGCGGTCGCGGGCTTTGATGCGACGGTGTCGGCACCGAAGTCGTTGTCGGTCTGGTGGGCGCTCACCGGCGACCCCGGCCTGGCCGAATGTCACGACGTCGCCGTCAACGCGGTCGTCGACCACCTGGAGCGCTTCGGCTCGACCACCCGCATCCGCTCGAACGGTGGGCGCCTGCATCCCGACAGCCAGGGCCTGATCGTGGCCGCGTTCCGTCAGACCACCAGCCGTTTGGACGATCCGCAGCTGCACACCCATCTGGTGATCTCGTCCAAGGTGCAGACCGACGACGGCCGCTGGCTCGCCCTCGACGCACGAGTGATGAAGCACCATCAGCGCGTCTTTGGTGGTCTGTATCGGTCGGTACTGCGTGCCGAGCTCACCCATCGCTATGGCGTCGCGTTCGCCGAGATCGTCAACGGTCAGGCGGAGATCGCCGGTGTACCGACCGAGCTGTTGGAGCAGTTCTCCAAACGGTCGGCGCAGGTGCGGGGCGAGTTGCAGGTGAAGGTGGCCGAGTTCCGCCAGCGTGAAGGCCGGCACCCGACCCGCTTCGAGCACGCTGCTCTGGAGCGTGAGGCGGCAGCGGATACTCGGCTGCGTAAGGCCGCCCAGGGTGTCCCGGATTTGCCGTCACGGTGGCGTGGCGAGGCGGCCGGCATCGGTGTCTCGGCCGAGTCGCTCGGCCAGTCGATCGCGCAGGCCGCACGGGCGGTGGTGCCGCCGGTGAAGGTGAGTGTCGGCGAGGTGATCGCGGACCTGTCAACGGATCGGTCGGCGTGGCATCGCATGGACATTCTGCGCGCGGTCACCGACCGGCTGCGCCCCCAAACCGGCATGTGGGGTGAGCGGTGGGCGCGACTGCTCGACCGCGCGGTGGACCGGGTGCTGGGCGAGTGTGTGGTGCTCGACCCCGACGGCGACGGCCCGAGGCGTGGCTGGGATAGCCGATCGGTGTGGATCGAACCCGTCGCACCACAGGTGACCAGCCAGCAGGTCCTCGCCCAGGAAGAAGCGATCCTGACGTGGGTGGCCGATGCACAGCTCGAAGACCCGGCACCCTCGACAACCGTCAACCGCGGAGCGCTCGACGTGCTCCAGTACGCCGCCGCCACGGCGGTCGCGGGTGAGGCTCCGGTGGCAGTGATCGTCGGGCCGGCCGGCACCGGCAAGACCACGACCCTGGCAGCAGCGGTGAACGATCTGCTCCGTCACAGCCGGCCTGTGTTCGGCGTCGCCCCCACGGCGAAGGCTGCCAAGGTCCTTGAGCGGGAGACCGGGATGCATCGGACACGGTCGCCAAGCTGCTCCATGAATGGGCCCGACACGGCGGGCCGGGCCCGCAGTGGCGGCTCCCATCAGGAACCACGGTGATTGTCGATGAGGCTGGCATGTTGTCGACACCGAACTTGCACCAGCTCACCCGGTTGGCGACGAGTGAGCGGTGGCGGCTGGTGTTGGTGGGTGATCACCGCCAACTCCAAGCGGTCGGCCGTGGTGGCCTGTTCGGCGAGATCTGCGCCACCAGTCGCGTCATCGAGTTGGAGCGGATCCACCGGTTCACCCACGACTGGGAAGCGGACGCGTCGCTGCGTCTACGGCACGGCGACGTACGCGCCCTCGGCACCTACGAGGTCCATGGGCGGATCATCCCCGGCAGCTTCGATGAGCACCTCGACGCCATCGCCGCCGAGTGGATGCAACGACACGCAGCCGGGGCGACGGTCGCGATCACGGCGGCGACCAACGAGCACGTTGATGAGATCAATCGCACGATCCGCCAACTGCGGGCCCGGTCTGGTGACACCGACACCACCATGTTCGGCTCGATCGCTGACGGGCTTGTCGCCGTAGGCGACATCGTGGCGACGCGTCGCAACCAACGCCACCTGCACACCACGAGCGGTGACATCGTCCGCAACCGTGAACTGTGGAACGTGACCGCCATCACCGACGACGGTGATCTGACGGTCACCGACCTCACCGGGACCAGCACGGTGACTCTGCCGGCCGAGTACGCGATGGAGCATGTGCGGCTCGGGTATGCGGCCACCGAGTACGGGACACAGTCGGCGACCGAGACCGCGTCGATCACCCTGGCTGGGCCGGCGACGACTGGTCGCGGGCTGTATGTGGCGATGACCCGCGGCCGCGACGACAACCGTGTCTACGTCGTGACCGACACCCACGACATGAGCGAGGCACGCGACGTTCTCGAAGGGATCGTCGCCTCCGATCGCGCCGACATCCCAGCCGTCGTCCAACGCCGCCAGCTCGCCCAACAGGACCGTCAGCCGCCACGCCCAAAGCCGCGCTGCCAGATCCCCGACTGGTTCCACGCCCTACGCGCCGACGCCACCGACAACTACCGGCAGGCACGCCAAGCGCTCGACAACTCGACCGCGGCCAGAGAGCGACTCGTCGAGGTCGTCGACACCGCGGCACGACGCATCGCCGATGCGAACACGATGTGCGCACCCTTTGATGCCGAACTCGAAGCGTCCAGTGATGCGGTGAAGCAGGCCGAGGCCGCGCAGCGGGCCGCGCAACAACGACTCGACCAGTCCGGGCTTCGCGGTCGACGCCAAGCACGCACCGACCTTGCCGCAGCCAACGAGAGCGTTGCCAGCACCGGCGAGACGCTCGCCGTCGCCCGAGAACACGCCCGCGAGCCCTACGCACAACGCAACATCGACCGCACACAGATCGAGACTGCCAGAGACGCGCTGAGAAGCCACGACCTCCTCGCCAAATGGCATTACTTCCCCGAACACCTCTCAACCGCCGAAGCCCGCGTCGACGCCCTGGACACCTGGCACGACTGGGCCACCGGCAAACCAGTCACACAGGACCGTCTCGCCGAGGCCGTCACCACCCTGCACGACATCGCCGCACACGAACCCGACAACGGCACCCGCCAACTCGCCAACGTCATCCACCAATGGGCCGACCAACACGGCATCGAGCTTGCCTGGCCGATCGTCGAACAGCGCCGATCTGTCGAGACAGCAATCGCGATAGGGATTGACCTCTAGTCGTGGTCTCAAGTCGGGCATCTCGGGAGCGAAGATGTGTGGTTCCTTGGCGGCCGGGCTTGATACGAGACGTGGATGGCGCATTCTCTTCGGGCTGTCTTGGAGACGGTTCCGACGCTCGATTTGGCCAAGAACTGGCCAAGAGTTGGCGTGTGGCTTGACGGGTTTGCTGCCTGTGGCTCACACTTCGCAAGACACTGCAGGAGGCTAAGTCTTCGGAGTATGGCGTGTCCGTGTCCTCGTCTGCGGGCGCGTCGCGTGGGATTCGAAATCCAATCTCGGGTCCCGCCCGGGGTCCTGTGGCAGGCCGCCATCGGCGGTGTGCCACAGGACCTCCTCCCTCACAGCGCTGGCGTCGGTCGTGTCGAACGATTCATCGGGAGATCCGTTTACGACGCCGTACCCCGCGGGATTCGTCAACTGTTGGCCGACCTACGGGTTTGCGGCGCTCCGGGTGGATTGCAGGAACTCGATGATCCTGTCGATCTCGGCCTGTGACAGGAGGACGTCGTCGTACACCGGCATCCCGTCCGGGCCCTCGCGGATCGCCTCCGTGAACTCGTCGGTGTCGTCCAGCACGCCGTCATCGAGTTCGCCGCCCACGATCGCGCCGTTGGCGTCGATTCCGTGGCACGACGCACATCCCGCCTGCACGAAGAGCACCTCTCCGGAGAGATCGTCCGGACGGTCGGCGGGGTCGCCGCCGAGCCCGAGGTAGGGGTAGACCTCCCCGACGTACGCCGTGGGGACACGGTCGAACTCGTCGTTGGGGGCCAGGTTGGCGTGCATGCTCGGCTGTGTGAGCACGACGTAGAACATGCCGAGACCAGTGAACAGGACGAAGCCGACCATGAAGTAGGGGATGACGCGGTTGGAGTGTGTCGAGCCGTCACTGGAGCGGCTGATCACCAGCAGTTGGACGGTGGCGGCGATCACGAAGAACCACACCAGGGCCAGCACGCCGATGAGCCAGTACTTGTTGATGATGCCGACGTCGGCGCCCGACGTGGCACTCACCTGCTGGGGTCCGTCGAGCACCGTCATGTCGAACTTCGTCGCCGCCTCGACGCCATTGTCGCCCTGCAGTTCAACCTGCAGGTGTTCGGCATCGGAGGGGGCGGCGTTCTGCACGAACTCGAGTTGGACGACCCCGGCTTCGTCGGTGACACCCGAATCGAGCTCGACGAATCCGGACTGTCCGCCGATCTCGGCCTGGCGAGTGACGGTGACGACGGCGTCGGCGACCGGCACTCCCCCGTCGGTGACGGTTGCGGTGATCTGGACGGATTCACCGACCGTGCTCTCGGCGGGCGCGTCGACCTCGATCTCCGCCGCCGCGGCCACCCGACCGGCCGAGCCGAGTACGACGGCGAACAGGGCGAGGAGGAGAACCATCGACTGGGCCAGCGTGCGCGATGTGCGTCGCTGTTCGGAGTTCTGGTGGTGCTTCACGCGGTGACCTCCTTGCGCTCGTGGTGCTCGTGTTTCATCTCCCAGACCGCAAGGATCGGGAAGAGGCGGGTGAACACCGTCAGGAACAACAGGAACAGCGCGAACCCGCCGGCCACGATGGCCCACTCGGTGGCCGTCGGCGCGTAGGTGGACGGTTCGTACGGCATCAGCGGCACGCTCATGCCTGCGACCACGATGAAGTAGCGCTCGACGAACATCGCGACGACCGCGAACGACGATGCGACCACGAGCCCCGTGATGGTGCGGGTTCGCTTGAAGGCGACGATCAGCACGGGGAGGACGAGGCCGCCGAAGAAGTAGAACCAGAACAGGGGAGCGAACTTGGTGGCGAACAACTCGCGGAAGGCGAACAGGTCGTCGTCGCTGGCCTTGAATCCCTTGGTGATGAACTCGGTCGCGTTGGTGTAGATCAGGATCATCGACATTGCGGCCATGAGGTACCCGAGGTAGGTGAACTGGCGTTCGGTGATGTACTCCTCGAGGTGATAGCGGCGCCGAACGACGGCAAACACGATGATGAGCACCGCCACCCCGGAGAAGATGGCCCCGGCGACGAAGAAGAAGCCGAACGAGGTGCTGTTCCAGCTGACCCTCACGGTGGTGGAGAACACGAACGACAGCACGGTGTGCACGGTGACCGCGACGGGGATGATGAGGATGGTGAGGATGGCCACCGCCTTTGCCAGCGCTCGTCGCTGCGGCGGATTCTCAATCCATCCGAACGACAGAGTGCCGTACATCCACGACTGGGCCCGCGGGACCCGGCCCGGCAGGCCGTCCCGGAAGAACGCGAGATCGGGGATCATCGGGATGAGTAGGTAGACGACGCTGGACGTGAGATAGACGGTGATGGCCATCATGTCCCACATCAACGGTGACTGCCAGTTGCCGTTCAGGTACATCTGGTAGAGGCGGGTCGGCTGGCCCATGTCGACGATCACGAAAAGGCCGGCGGTCACCAGCCCCATGACAGTGATCGCCTCGGCGAAACGGGTGACGGGGGTTCGCCAGGTGGCCTTGGTGATGCGCAGGATGGCCGACATCAGGGTGCCAGCCATACTGATGCCGGCGAAGAACACGAACGCCGCGATGTAGATGCCCCACGAGATGCGGTCACGCATGCCGGTGACGTACAGCCCGTTGTTGTACTGGTTGACGTATGCAACGACGCCGATCAAGAGGACAAGCAGCAGGCCGCCGATCCACAGCTTGAACGCGAGGCCTGTCTTGGTGCCCGGGATGAGAACCTTGTTCTCGAGCCGGTCCTCCCAGGTGGTGTCGGACGTGTCCGGCTCGTCGATCAGCGCTTCCACGTGACCGCTCCCTTCGCTCGTTCGATCCAGGGCCACTTGGTGGGCATCCGCCCTGTCGTGTGCGGATCGCGTCCGACGGCCTCGCCGTGACCGGGGATGTACCAGACGCGAGGGTGAGTGCCCAGTTCTTCTTTCAGGCGGTATGCGTTATTGGTGGTGGTGAACTCCTTGAACGCCACCAGTGCTTTGCCATTGGTGGCGATGTCTTCTTCCAGATCGCCGTAGTAGAGCGCGCCCTGGGGGCATCCCTGCACACAGTGCGGCAGTGATCCGGCTCTCACCATGTCCTGACAGAAGTCGCACTTCATCACGGTGCCGACCCTCGCCGGGACCTGATGTTCGGCCGTGTAGTCGGCCAGCAAGGCTTCGGGCGGCACCGGCGGACTCCCCCAGTTGAAGAAGCGCCGGTCGTACGGACATGCGGCCATGCACATCCGGCAGCCGATGCAACGGTCCTGATCGATGAGCACGACGCCCTCCGGGGTGGAGAACGTGGCTGCAACCGGACAAACGTTGACGCAGGGCGGGTTCTGGCACTGCTGGCAGGGGGTGGGGACGAACTGTGTTCCGCCGCCGTCGAGTGGATTCTCGTACACCTCGATCCACTCCATCGGTTCGGGCAGGAAGTGACCCTCGATGTTGGCGAGGGTGCACTTGGGGGCCGTACCCTGGCTCTGGCAGCCGTCGCAGTGACGCAGGTCGACGATCATTCCCCATTGGCGAACTCGGCCACTCGGCCCCGACGCCGGAGCCCGCTTCGGGGACGAGTCGGCGTGGGCGAGGGCCGACAGGCCGAGGAGCGGGGCCGCGACGGCCGCACCACCCATGCCCAGGCGCTTCAAGGCAGTCCGCCGGGTGAACGAAACGGGGACCTCCACAGGCAGCGCGCTCGGGGCAACGCCGCAGCGCGGTGCCGGCGGTGCCGGGGGCGGACCGTCGACACTCTGCGAAGGAGTCTGAGTGGCGGCATTCATTGCGCGATCGCCCCGAAGTCGTCCGGTCAACCAGCGCCTGCCGCTTCGGGTTGTTCTGGTGGTCGGTTCCTGTTTCGTGCTCATCCGAACTCCTCAGTGTCGAGCATCGAGATTCGTGTGCTGTCGTCGAATGCGAGCGAGGTGCCGGCGTGTCGAATGCCACGCCGGCACCCCGCGATCCGAGGGACTGACTCGCTGTCGCCTAGGCGGCGAAAGTGACTTCGATCCACCCGAGGTTGCCGCTCTGCACGTGACCGTCGTCCTCCCAGCCCGCCGGCGTGGTGTCGGCGTCCCAGTAGGCAACCGCCAGCTTGGCGGTGCCACCCACGGCGAACACAGTGTCGGTCTCGTCGCCGGTGTCCAACGGACGGCTCATCTCGAACGTCCATGTACCGTCAGCGTCGGCAGTGGGGTCGGAGTGACTCCATCGTCCGCTCAATGAGTTCTCAGCAGTAGCGCTGTTGTCGTCCTCGCGCTCCTTCGGGTTCGTTGACCACTCGTCATCCAACTTGCAGGCACCGTCGTTACCCGGGTCCTTGCCCTCGGCAGGCCCGCTGGTGGTGCCACCGGACATCGTCGCTCCGTCGCACACGAGCTCCCAGTGCCAGATGTCGACAGCACCCAACGAGGTCTCCTCGTCATCGTCGGTCGCCCCCATGCCTTCGCCGGCGGTGGCGTCGATCGCCCACTGGATACCGAGAGCCGACGATAGATGCGGATCGGCGGCATCCCAGTTGTAGTCATCGTCGACCTGGAGCAGCACGTAGACATTGGTGTCGTCGTGAGCGACCTTGACGACGACGTCCTTCGCCTCGGGATCTTCACCCTTGATCGGCGTCAGATTGAGGTCGAGTTGCGGCACATCGGCCCAGTCGGCGGCGTCGCCGTCGATGGCGATGCCAGTGGCCATGGGTGCCTCGAGAGTGAGTCCCCCGGGCGCGGCGCCGGCGGTGGTCTCCGGCGCAGCAGTCGTCTCGGGTGCGGCCTCGGTGGTCTCCGGCGCCGTGGTCTCGGCGACCGTGGTCTCGGCGGCAGCGGTGGTCTCTGCAGCTGCCGTTGTCGCGGAACTCGAATCGTCGCTCCCACAACCCGCTGCGAACGCAGACAAGGCGATCAAAGCCGCTACCGATTGAAAGCGCATGCGCTTCATATGGATACCCTCCCCATTCCTTTGCACTTGGTGTGCAACTGCCATTCATCCTGGGCGCGCCTCATGGCTCCGGTCAGGGCCCTAAGACCCCGATGATGAGGCCCATGGTTAGGTCCTGGCACGCGGAGGCCGCCGCCCCTGCGAGGAGGACTACTGTGACACGAAGCGCGCAAATCGATCGTGCGGACGTAGACCGATCCGACCCAACCGGCGCGCCGGACGCCCACGAGAGCCCGATGGGTCGTTGTGCCCTGACCTGCGGCCAAGCTTCAGCGCAGCATGTGCACATGAAGGTTGCCCTCAGACATCACTATGCGGCGGCACCGGGCGATGTGTTCGCGATGATGACCTCACCAGACCTCGTGCTCGCGAAGTGCCGTGCCGCGGGACAGCACAATGTGAAGATTGTCGAACTCTCGCAGTGCGCGGGCATCGTGTCGCTCCGGGTCCGCTCCGACGTCGTCATGGACGTGCCAGTCGCAGCACAACGCTTCCTCGGCCCGGCGGTCATATGGGAGCAGCACGAGGAATGGGATCCAACTCTGTCGTCAGTAGCCCGCACTGGCATCTGGCAGATCGCAGCCACAGGGGTCCCACTCACCACAGGGGGGACGATCCGGCTGACATCGGCTCAAGGCCTCCGCTCAGTCATCGACATGAACGGCGAAGTTCTCTGCCCGATGCCGGTCGTCGGCGCGCAACTGGAAGCGTGCTTCACGGCCGAAGTCGAGAGAAGCATGATGGCCCAGGCAGCCTTCGTCGATCAATACATCTCGACAACGCAGCAACATCCGCCCCGCTGCTGATACCGCCCGCTCCGGCGTGGTCGTGCAGTTGCCGGCACGATCGCCGACGTGCTCGGCGCGCTCTGGGTCAATCTGTGTGTCGGCCTCGGTGAGTCGCCGGCGGGATCACCTGTGTAATCCTCGGTCTGGGCTTTCGCCAACCGTCATGAGCTGACGGATCGGTGCTCCTCGATCAACGAGCTGAGGCCGGCGGCGATTGCAGCGTCGCGGTCCTGTGTTGCGTGCTGATAGATGAGCGCAGCTCGTGGTGACGACTGACCCATTCTTGCCATCAGTTCCTTCGTGCTTGCCCCGGTCGCGGCGGCCAGTGTGTTGCCGGTGTGGCGGAGGTCGTGGAAGCGGAGCCCGGTGATGCCGACGGCCTTCGTTGCTCGGCCCCACGCGGTGTACAGGGTCGCCCGCCGCATCGGTGCGCCGCTCGTCGTCGTGAACAACAGTCCATCCGCGCCGAGTGGCACCGACGCGAGGTGTTGCTCGAGGTCGGGGATGATCACCTGCGGGATCACGATGGTGCGCACACCCGCGTCGGTCTTCGGCGGGCCGAGCACGAGCGTGCCGTCGGAGAGCTCCTGGTACTGCTCCTCGATCCGCACGGTGCGATGCAGGAGGTCGAGGTGACGCACCCGCAAGGCGCGGATCTCGCCGAGCCGCAGTCCGCAGAAGGTGGCCAGCAACACCGCAGCGCGAAGCTCCGGCGCGATTGCGTCGGCCAGATCGAAGACCTGTGCAATGGTCGCAACGGGGCGCTCTGCAGGGCGGCGCGCCGTGCCACACGACTTCGACGGCGACATAGCAAAGTAGATCCCCGTTCTTCCGAAGTGTCGAGAAGCGCTGACGCCCGCTTGCCTCGGATTGTTAGCGCCCCCGACGCTCGAGGCGCACGATCAGGTCGTCGTCATGGGCCGGGTAGAGGTGGCCATATCGGTCGAGAACCACGGAGACGGATGAGTGGCCGGCAAGTGCGGCGACTTGCTTCGGGTTTGCCCCGTCGGCGATCCAGAGCGACACGGCGGTGTGGCGGAGATCGTGGATCCGCAGTGGTGCGAGCTCGGCACCCCGAACGGCGGGCTCCCAGAACCTCCGGCGGAAGAGTGCGGGCCGGATCGGCTGCCCCATCGGCGATCGAAAGACGAGCTCGTCGGGATCAGCGTCCTCTCCCGCCAGTCTGGCCAACTCGTCACGGACGAATGACGGGACAGGCACCGACCGAATGCTTGCCTTGGTCTTTGGTGGCCCGAAGTGGATGTGGGCCTCCACGTCGACCAACGTCTCGGCGACGCGAATGCGCCCGGCCTCGAAGTCCACCCGCGACCACCGGAGTCCAAGGAGTTCGCCCGAGCGGAGGCCACCGAACCCGGCAACGAGGACGAAGGCTCGGTAGCGGTCGTCCATCGCATCCGCCAGCCTCCACAGCTCGTCGGAGGTGAGGAATCGCATCTCCTGCCGCTCGATTTTCGGCAGCGGAAGCTTCGCAACCGGGTTGTGCGGGATCAGTCGGTCTTCGAACGCGGCATTGACGGTCTTGTTGAGGATCTGGACCACCTTGTGAATGGTCGCTGGCGCCAGGTCTCCGCCGCTCGGAGATCCGAGTGCGGCGAGCCACGAGCGCAGCGAGGTGCGATCGAGCTTGTTGAGCGGTGTGTCGCCGAACGCCGGGCGGACGTGCGAGTTGTAGTACTGGGCGTCGCGAGCGCGCGTGCTGGCGCGCAGGTTGGTCACCGTCGGCCACCATTGGTGCCACCACTCGTCAACGGTGATCCGTCCGAGTCTCGGGTCGATGAGCGCCCCGCTCATCCGATCGACCTCGACCAAACTCACGTACGCGTCGGCCTCGCGCTTGCGTTTGAACTGCTTCGACCGCTGGTGACAGTCAGCCGTGCGAAAGCGCACGAGGTAGGCCTTCGAGCCGTTGCCCAGTCGCTTCTCCACGATTGACGCCATGCGGCAAGAGTATCGAGCCAGGTGCACACCAGGTGCACAGACTCTGCAACACGGTCTGGACGGCAAGCGAACTGGTCGAACAGAAAAGACCAGGTCAGGCGGCATATGATTGAACGTCGACGTGCTATCAAGGCGGCCGATTCACCTTTGCAAGGTGGATGTCAGGGGTTCGATTCCCCTCGTCTCCACTCCGTGAACGACCAGGCCCCAGGCCTGGTCGTTCGTCGTTCAGGCCTTCTTCACGAACTTCGCCTTCAGCAGGATGCCGCGGCCGTTGATCTTGCAGTCGATCTCGTGATCGCCGGCGATGAGGCGGATGTTGTTCACCTTCGTGCCGATCTTGATGCCGTCGTTCGAGCCCTTCAACGTGAGCCCCTTCGTGAGCAACACGCTGTCGCCGTCGTGCAGCACGGTGCCGTTGGCGTCGCGGATCTCGCCGAGCGCAGTCGGGTCGCCGGCATCGGCCGCCCACTCGTGCCCGCACGTCGCACACTCGTGATCGCCCGAGGCGGTGGTGAGCACGTCGGTCATCGTGCAGATCGGGCAGGCAACGTCGGATTCCATGCCCACGGTCTATCAATCCCCGTTTCCAGTCGCGGCTTTTCCGAGGATTCCCCGGTACGGGGATGACATGAACGCCTGGAGCGACGGTGGGGTCAGCGGTGGGGGAGGAGGGCCTTTGCCGGCTGGACGACGCGAGGGTCGGCGGCCGTGACCACCTTGTGGTCCTTGTGGTCGTACGGCAGCGCGTGCAGCACGTGGCGCATTGCCTCGAGGCGGCCGAGCTTCTTCACGTTCGAGTTCACCACCGTCCACGGCGCATGGGCCGTGTCGGTGCGGCGCAGCATGCGGTCGCGGGCCTTGCCGTAGTCGGCGAACTTCGACACCGAGGCCTCGTCGTTGGGGCTGAGCTTCCACTGCTTCAGCGGATCGGTGCGGCGCGCCTCGAAGCGGCGCAACTGCTCGTCCTGCGAGACCGTGAACCACAGCTTGAACAGGTGGATGCCCGAGTCGGTGATCTGCTGTTCGAAGCCGGGCACCTGTTCGAAGAACTCGTCGCGCTGCTTCGTGGTGCAGTAGCCCATCACCGGCTCGACGACGGCCCGGTTGTACCAACTGCGGTCGAAGAACACCAGCTCGCCGGCGGCCGGCAGATGGGCGACGTACCGCTGGAAGTACCACTGTGTGCGCTCGACATCGCTCGGCTTCGGCAACGCCACCACGCGTGCGCCGCGTGGGTTGGTGTGCTCGGTGAACGCACGGATGGTGCCGCCCTTGCCGGCTGCGTCGCGACCCTCGAAGAGGATGCACACGCGGGCGCCGGTGGCCTGCGCCCACCGTTGCATCTTCAACATCTCGATCTGCAGCTGCGTGAGCTCGCCGAGGTACTCCTTCGCCGACGGCGGCTTGCGGTCGGGGGCGTGATGTTCCATGGCGGAGATCGTGAGGCGCTTCGTCATCCACCTGACCTTACGACCTTCTCACCGGGTCAGTGATCGGGGTGCCCTACCATCGCGGCGATGACGGACGAGCACGCGGTCAACCCAGCCACGCATGTCGACACGGTGCCGGCGAGGCTGGCCCCCGTCGAGCCGCTCCGTCGGCTGTGGTACGTGGAGCGGGTGTGGTCGTCGCTCTGGTTCGTGCCGGCGGTGTGCACGGTGGGCGCGTTCGTGCTCGCTCGCCTCGTGCTGGCGATCGACCGCGATCTCGACGTGATCGACGGACTGGGGTGGATCACGGGCGACCACGTCGAAGCGGCGTCCGAACTGGCCAAGACGGTGTCGGTGGCCATGCTCACGTTCATGGGCGTGGTGTTCACCACCACGCTCGTCGCCATCCAGTTGGCCGGCGGCCAGTACTCGCCGCGGGTGGTGCGGGTGTTCGTGCGGTCGCGACTCACCCAGCTCACGCTCGGCTGCTTCCTCGCCACGTTCGTGTTCTCGCTGCACGCCACGGTGGCGCTGAACGACCGCCAGCAGGTGCCGTCGCTGACGGTGCTGCTCGTGGTCGGCTCGCTCGCGGCCACGTTGGTGGCGTTCCTCGCGTTCCTGCACGGGATGACGCGCATGCTGCGCGTGCAGTACCTCCTCACGATGATCACGAACACCGGGCGCTCGTCGGTGGAGGAATCGTTCCCACTCGCCGCCGAGTACGCGCCGGCACCGCGGCCTGCCGAGATGGCCGCCGAGTTGCTGCGCACCGAGCAGCGAACCGGTGTGGTGCAGGCCGTCGACCGGTCGGCGCTCGTCGCGCTGGCGGCGCGGCACGACGCGTGGATCGAGGTGTTGGTGGAGAGCGGTGAGTACCTCGGCACGGGCACTCCCGTGGCACGCGCGCATGCCAACAGCGCGCACACGCTGACGGGT
>Ga0172373_10007009_pt1 | contig 14795 bp, 12 predicted proteins | sample Lak10m_2_FD_114546 | JGI IMG/M metagenome (GOLD analysis project Ga0172373, IMG submission 114546) | Freshwater microbial communities from Kabuno Bay, South-Kivu, Congo - kab_092012_10m | ecosystem: Environmental > Aquatic > Freshwater > Lake | place: Democratic Republic of the Congo... | reverse complement strand
GGCCAGCCGTTGGCACACTTCTTCGAGGTCTACCATCGCCATCCTCACCAAGCACTACGGATCATCCTCGCAGCCCAACCCGCCCTATGACCCTGCCAGCCAAACGCCCTGGGTGGGGTGCGTCCGAAACCGCGCATCCACCAGATAATCCGGACCCAGCTCCAGATACACCGCCGCTCCATCCCGCGGATCCTGCGAGGTCAACGAACTGCACCCGATCAGATACCGGCACCCGCGTTCCCGGGCATAATCCCGGATCCCCCGCCAAAGAAGCGTCAGGACCTGAAGGTTCCGATGCGACCGATGCACGCACGCACGCCCCAATTCCACCATCTCGCCGTAAACCTCCCGGAAGGTGCCAAACTCAAACTCCTGCGCCGAATAGAATCCCAGGTTTGCCAATGCCATTGCCCCGGTCTGGAGCCGATAGGTGCCGACGATCTCTCCCGAGGTTTCGTCCTCCACCAGAAGGTGATCGCAGACCGGATCAAACGGATCCTCATCCCGGAGCGTGGCGTACGAGCTTTCCAACCCCTCGTTCAACTCGAGGTTGAACACCTGGAAACGGAGACTCTGCGCCGCACGCACGTCCGCCTCCGTCGACGAAACCCGGACGCGGTACCCTGTCCGCGCATCCCTGCCCCGTGTCATCGCCCGAACCGCGACCTCCGCCCTTCGATCCCGAACCACCGGCAACGTCGGTTTGTCCATTCGCCCCACTCTGGCCAAGCAAACCGCCGTCCCGTTAGGAACGAATCCGTGACAATCGCCACGAATCGGTGAACTCCACGTTCCAACCCATCGCTACTGCGGCAATGGCACCTGACGCGGATGCATCAGGTAACCCATGAGATCCCGCACGTCCCCTGCCGGCATGGTGTCCAGCAACCCCTCCGGCATCGCCGACTCCGCCATCGTCTCCACCGTCAGGACTTCGGCACGCGCCACAGTCAGGCGCTCGCCCGGGTTGACCACCGTCAGCGTCCGTTCGTTCGCATCGCGCAACAACCCGGATACCACCCGCCCATCCTTCAACGTGAACACGGACAACCGCTGCTCCGCCGCCACCACAGCCCCCGGATCCACCACGTTCTCCAACAGGTAACCCAGATCCGCACGTCCCGATCCCGTCAGGTCGGGTCCCACTTCCCCGCCCTCGCCGTACAACCGATGGCACCCCGCACACGCCTGCACGAAAACCTGTCGTCCACGCCCCAGCTGCCCCTTCGCCAGCACCTCGGGACCCAACTCCCGTCGCAGCGCGTCAATCCGCTGCCGTTTCTCCGACGGCGTGGTGCGGACCGTTCCCCAGACCTTGCCCAGCAGGGCCGTCAGGGACGCATCACCCAACCGCGCGATCTGGCCGGCCTGGAATGCCGTGAGGTCGGTACGTTGTATCCGGCCGGCAACCATCGCTTCCAGCAGTGCGCGCGAAGTCTCGACACGGGAAATCATCGCCAGGATCACCGCCGGGCGTTCCTCGACCCCGAGCCATTGGTACCGCGAAAGGACCTTTTCCAGTGCCGCCGGATCCGATACCTCCAGCAAACCCACCAACGCCGCCGCCCGCAGCGATCCGTCGTCCGCCAACCGCCGCAGCACCGGCCCAAGATCCGGAACCTTGGCGTCCAGCAGCGACCGCAAAGCCGAACGCCGCGCCACCGCGTCCGCGCTCCCGTCCTCCACCAACTTCCGCAACTGATCCACCGCGCGCCCATCTCCGAAGACAACATCCAGATCGCGCGCCATGGCCTTCAGCGCTTCATTCGATCCCGCGCGGATCACCGTCCCCAACTCAGCCCATCCCTTGGGTCCCGCGGCCCGACGCGTTCCCCGCAAGGCCTCCGACATTCCCGCCAGCACGTCTGCCCGCGCTTCCTCCGACGCCCCACGCACCCACGCCAGCAACCGCTCCAACTCGGGCGATCCCGTGACCACATCCTCCGCCAACCGCCGGGCCACAAAGCGCCGTAGCACGGGATGCGCACTCGACTCCGCCACGCTTCGCAGCGAACCGGCGGCCACGCTCCCCAACGGTTCGATCCCGTACCAGATCATCAGTCCCAGCGTGCGGTCCCCTGCATCCTCCGTACGCGCGGCCAGCGCCCGGGCCACCGCCGCCCTCCGGTCCGCCGGCATGCGTTGCAACGCCGACGCCAGATAGAGCCGGACCAACCCGGAGGCATCCTTCACCGCCATCCGTTCCCAACGTTGGAACACGCGTTCCTGGATCTCAGGCGTCAGCAAAGACCTCGCGGCGGACGCATCGGGATTCACCGCAAACTGGTCCGCCAGCAACCTTACCGCCCAACTCCGCACGTGCTCGTCGTCGTCTCCCGTCCGCGACAGCATCCAATCCGGGGTCCACGTTCCCAATGCGTTCAAGGCCCAGAGCACGCGCAAGGCCCGCGGCCCCGACTTCTCCCGTTGGAAGGTCGCCCGCAATCGGGTCGAGGATTCCCATCGCTCCGGATCTTCCGACCGCGTCGCCAACACCTTCAACGCCGCCCGGGAAGTCCACTCGTTCGGATCCAGGATGCGCTGCTCCAGGTATTCCATCGACGCCCCCTCCAAATCCGGGATCGTCACCGCCGGCGGCGTCCCATAGGCAATGCGATGGATCCGGCCCGACGACCGATGGACGCCATCGTGCTCGTGGCATTCCCCGGTATCCGACCAGTCCGCGACGTACACAGCCCCTTCGGGTCCCTGCAGCATCTCGATCCCGCGAAACCAGGGATCGCCGGTCTGGAACAGGTCGGGTTCATGCCGCCCGACATAGCCTGAACCCAGGCGCTCCAACCGCTCGCGATTGGCCCGCCGACCGTGCAGGTTCCACGTGAAAAGCCCACCGCGATAGGACGCCGGCCAGTTCGTGCCCTGGTAGATCATCAACGCGGCATGGGCATGTCCACCGCCGAGCGCGTCGCTTCCGCTCGCCGCCACCCCATCCGCCGATGGTCGCGACTTGGTCCAACCGGCGCCTGTGTCGAAATGGTAGTGATCCGCAATCTGTGGCATCAGCGCATAAGCGCGGGGCAACACATCGTTCCCGTGCATGCGCTCGAGGTGCGCGCCCGAAACCGCGTGCCATAAATGCCCGATGACCGTGTTGATGAAGAACGGCTCCCCCACCTCGTTCCAGTCGAGCCCCCACGGATTCGTCGTTCCGTGGCTCACCGCTTCCACCACGCGGCGTTTCGGATGGAAACGCCAGATGCCACCACGCATCTCGACCCGATCGGATTCGGCTTGGCCCGGCAACCCGATCTTCGCGCCGCTGGAAATGCCAATCCGGCCCCACAGCCACCCGTCCGGACCCAACTTCAGTCCGTTGGCGAACGTGTGCCGATTGCCGGTGGTCGTCGTGAACCCATCCAACACGACCTCCGGTGGACCATCCGGGACGTCATCCCGGTTCGCGTCCGCGATGAAGAGCAACCGCGGCGGACACAACACATACACCCCGCCCGCAACCGGCTCGACGCTGGTCAGGATCTGGGCCTGATCCCAGAACACCTTCCGTCGTTCTGCGCGCCCATCGCCGTCCGCATCCTCCAGGATCAGGATGCGATCCATCAGGTTGGTCGCGAAGTTCACCCCGGCTTCAGCGTACGTGTAGTTCTCCGCCACCCACAGCCGTCCTCGCAGATCGAAGGCCATCGCCACCGGTTGTCGCACGTCGGGCTCCGACGCCACCACCGTCACCCCGAATCCCTCAGGGAGCCGGATCGATCGGGCGGACGCCTCCGCCGACATCGGGGGCTGCTTCCCCTTCTCGGAGTCATACGGCTCGGGAAATGCCGAAGTCTCGGCCGCCACCGCGGAAAGGGACCCCAGGATGGCCAGACAGACGATGGGACGGTGGAACATTCCCGAATCGGAACCCAATCCGGGCCGGATTCGCAAGCCACCCGTGATGGGCGCCCCCCCGATTCGGGATCAAAGCCCTCCGAACCGACGATGCCGGCGGGCGTATTCCTCCAGTGCCTCGTACAACTGCGCCTTCCGGAAATCCGGCCACAGCACCGGGGTCACCACGAACTCGGCATAACTGATCTGCCAAAGCAGGAAGTTGCTCACACGCATTTCCCCGCTGGTCCGGATCAACAGGTCGGGATCCGGATAGTGCCGGGTATACAGGTGCTCCGAGAACACCCGTTCATTGATCTCCGCTGGATCGATCGTCCCGTTGCGGGCCTTTGCGGAAAGCTCGCGCACCGCCTCGATGATCTCGGTCCGGGCGCCGTAGCTCAGCGCCAACACGAGGGTGAGCCCGGTATTCTTCGAGAGCGCTGCCTTCGTCTTCTCCAACTGCTGCTGGACCGCGTCCGGCAACCGCCAGATCTGGCCCACCGCGTCCAGCTTCACGTTGTTCCGGTTCAACTCGCCGATCTCGTTCTTCAGGAAACGCGCGAGGTACTTCATCAACGTGTCGACCTCGTCCTTCGGTCGATTCCAGTTCTCCACCGAGAACGCGTAGAGGGTCAGGTACTTCACCCCGACCTCGCCGGCGGCACGAACGATCGCGCGGACCGACTCGACGCCGTTGCGATGGCCTTCGACCCGCGGCAGCCCACGCTGCTTCGCCCAGCGCCCGTTGCCATCCATGATCACGGCGACGTGCTGGGGCACGTTTGCCTGCGCCTGCGGACTCAATCGGGGTTCGGCACTCATCGTCTTTCGGGAACGAGCCCGGGACACCCGCCGATCACAGGAACATCGTCTGTTCCCGCGCCGGCCCCACCGACGTGATCGTCAGCCGGGCGCCCGTCATCTGCGCAATGGACAACAGATAATGCCGACAGTTCACCGGAAGATCTTCCCAACGCCGGATGCCGTCCGTGGGAACCTCCCAGCCCGGGAAATCCTCATACACCGGCTGGCACCGGGCCAGGATCTCGCAATCGTTCGGGATGTGCGTCAACCGCTTGCCATCCACCTCGTACGCCGTGCAGACCCGGATGGTCTTCACCGTGTCGAGTCCATCGACATTGGTGATCGCCAACTCATCGATGCCGTTGACCATCGCTGCATGCCGCGTGGCGACGGCGTCGAACCATCCACAACGACGGGCGCGGCCCGTCGTCGCCCCGAATTCACGCCCCATGCCATGCAACAGGTCGCTGATCTGGGCGTTCTCCGTCGGCAGCGGGCCTTCACCCACGCGCGTCGTATACGCCTTCAGGACGCCGACGACCTTGTCCATCCGGTTCGGCGGCACACCTGAACCCGTGCAGGCACCGCCGGCCGTCGTGCTCGACGACGTGACGTAGGGATACGTGCCATGGTCGATGTCGAGGAAGGTGCCCTGCGCACCCTCGAAAAGGATGTTGGCCCCACGACGCGTCGCCTCGTGCAGGTAAACCACCGTGTTCGTCACGAACGGCCGCAACCGGTCCGCCGCCTTCGAATACTCCGCAAAAAGGGTATCGTACGACAACGGCTGCGCACCCAGCGCCTTCAGGACCTCGTTGTTCTCCTCCAACCGCTCCTTCAACCGCTCGGCGAAACGGGTCGGGTGGATCAGGTCAATCACCCGCAACCCGACACGTGCTGCCTTGTCGCCGTAGGTCGGCCCGATGCCGCGCTTGGTCGTCCCGATCTTCTTGGTCCCCTTTCGCACCTCACGCTGGCCGTCGAGTTCGCGATGCCAGGGAAACACGACATGTGCCGTCTCGGAAATCTGCAGGTTCGCCGGACTCACGGGGACACCCAGCTTCGCGAGGCCATCCAGTTCGTTCACCAGGCCGATCGGGTCCAGCACCACGCCATTCCCGATCACGCACACCTTGCCCGCCCGCAGGATGCCGGAGGGAATCAGGTGAAGGACATACTTGTCCTTGCCGACATACACCGTATGCCCGGCGTTGTTGCCACCGGCAGACCGTACGACGATCTCCGACTGTTCGGTGAGAACGTCGATGATCTTGCCTTTGCCCTCGTCGCCCCATTGGGCGCCGACCAGAATCACATTTGCCATCGCAGCGAGTGTAACCGGAGACACAAAAAAACCCCGAAGCGCAATCCTCGGGGGTGCCAACCGGAAATTACCGGCGGACACTAGGGACTCCAGTCCCGGGGAGTCAACCGCAGCGGCAAGTGAATCTGGGAGGATCCCAGCCACCCCGGGGACTACGGTCGATCCACCGTTGCCCGATCCTGCAACCACCTCAGGTCCCGGCTTCCCGGATGGTAGATCGTCCAGTGATCCGGGATCCACTCGGCGATCGATTCCTGCCGGGTGCGTGGATCCGTCCACAACCGGGTGTCTACATGTCCATCCGCAAAGGCCAGCGCCCCTCGGTTCCCATGTTGGAAGGACGGAAGGTGGTAGAAGAGCCCCGTGAACGGACCTCTGTGGACGATGAATGCCGGGTGACAGACGTTTCCCGGAGCAACATCCAGAAAGGTCAGGAGATCCGCCGGCCCCGCAGCCCCGACATCGGCTACCTTGGCGAACAGCGTTCCCCGGCCAAAATGGAGGCGGAAATCGGGTGCCACCCCGTTCATGAACGCGTTGAGGGCATAGGTCCGGGTCTTCTGGTGCCGTTTGTCCAAGATCTCCACGCGACTCCGGTCCCCTGGGCACCGATAGGTCCGTGCAGACTGGATGTACGGCGCGAAGGCGGCGTGCTCCCGACCGATGAGGAAGGCTTGGTTGGTGAATGGCCCCGTCTCCAGATGGCTCCCTCCGTTCACCCACAAGCGAGTGTCCTCCAGGGGCTCCTGAGTGCCATACCCGTTCAGCACCAGCGCGTCCGAATGGTCGGAACTGTAGAGGTTCCAGGCGAGGTTCAACTGACGGAGGTTGTTCAGGCAGGCCGTCCGCTGCGCCGAACGCTGCGCTGAAACCAGTGCCGGCAACAGCATCGCGACCAGGATGGCAATGATCGCGATCACCACCAGCAACTCGATCAGCGTGAACCCGACCACGCCACGTCTACCTGTCGGCCGGGCCGCAAGCGGATGTTGTGACGGTGCAGGAACGGAATTCACAAGGGAGTGGCCGCATGGCGCGTGCCACGGGCAACCATGCGCCATGGACCAACCAACTGCCATCCGAAGTTAAAAATGCGCCCTCGACCGTGACGCCTTTGCTCCCGCATTGTCCATGGGTGCGCCGTTGACACTCCGTTTGCGGCTCCCGTAGGCTCCGGAAGAATTTTTCCTAACATGCTGCGAATCGCACTGATCATCGCCCTCCTCGCCGCCATCGGCAGCCTGGCCCTCACGTTCCTCCACACAAAGCCTGTCGTGGAGGAACTGAGAACGGACCTCACCACCACGAAGGCAACCTTGGAGGACACCTCGACCAAGCTCACCAGCACCACGGCGGACCTCAAGAAGACCGCCTCCGAGCTGGAAACGCGCTCCAAGGATCTGGAGTCCACCAAGACCCAGCTCGAGGAAGCCGCCGCGGCCGCCGCCAACAACAAGAAGCGCGCGGACAGTCTTGATGCGCAGCTCGCCAAGACCACCAAGGAGAAGAACGACGCCCAGGCGACCCTCGCCCAGTGGGATGCCCTCGGAATGAAGCCCAATCAGGTCGTGGAGATCCGGGCCCAACTCAAGGACACGGTCGAGGCGCGTAACGCCCTCGCCGAAGAGAAGACCATCTTCCTCAAGCGCATCACCTCCCTGACCAACCGCCTCGCCAAGTATGAGGCCCCCGACCAGAAGGTCATCCTCCCCGCCGGCCTCAAGGGACGCATCCTCGAGGTTGGCCCTCAGCAGGACTTCGTCCTCCTCGATTTCGGTGACAACAAGGGTGCCTTGGAACGTGGCGAACTGCTCGTGCGCCGCGGGGACAAGCTGGTCGGCAAGGTGGCCATCGTGAAGGTTCAGGCCAACACCTCGATCGCCAACGTCATTCCCACATGGAAGCAGGGCGATGTGGCCATTGCGAAGGACGACGAAGTCCTGTACTGATCCAGCATGAAGTTCCGAATTCGCTACTTCTTTGCGTTGTTGATCGCAGCCAGCGCGTTGTCGTGTGCCGGCTGCAAGACCAACGACGATACGGATACGGCGCGGCCGTGGAACGGCCCCAAGACCTGGGAAACGGGTCTGCCCGCTTCCCTCACCGAAGGCCGCTGAAGCCCTCGCCAACATCCAGCACGAAATTCAGAAGGCGCCGCTCCGCGGCGCCTTTTTCGTGATCTGGATTGTTCCCGCAGCCCATCAAGCCGCGGACGGTCCCCCAAAGTGGGCCGACCACGAGGCGTAGGCTGCTTCGTCCTCCAGCATGGATTCGATGGCAGCCACCAGCGGAGCCGCCCTCCAGACCCCGGAAAAGACCGCCCGGTCCCCAATCGAACAGGTCTGAACACCATCCGATTCATTGACGTCCCAAGTTCGCCGCGTTTGACAGCCGGGAGAACGCCCCGTGTATGCTCTGCGCACCTGTTTCATGAACCGCATCGCCGCCATCACCGCCGGGATCATCCTGGCCGCCCCGCTGACCCGGGCGGCCGACCCGGTGGACTTCAAACGTCAGGTCCGCCCCATCCTCGAGGCCTACTGCCTCAAATGTCATGGTGCCGAGAAACCCAAAGGGGACCTCAGCCTCGTCACCCGGGCGGACGCCCTCAAGGGAGGCGAAGACGGCCCGTCGCTCGTCCCCGGGGATCCCGCGAAGAGCCCGCTCTACACCACGACGACACTTCCGCCGGATCATGACGATGTCATGCCACCCGAGGGAGAGAAGCTCTCCAAGGCCCAGCAGGATACCCTGAAGGCCTGGATCGAGCAGGGCGCGGCCTGGCCCGAGGAATTCAAATTGGTCCAGAAGGAGAAGGTCGACTTCGCCAAGCAGGTGGCACCGATCTTCGAGGTCTATTGCGTCTCCTGTCACAAGGAGGGCCACGCCAAGGGCGACCTCCGGCTCGACGCGAAAGCCGAGTTCTTCAAGAGCGACTCCATCGTCATCGGCGATGCCGAGAAGTCCAAGGTCTTCACCACGATGGTCCTGCCTGCGGATCACGACGACCTGATGCCGCCCGCCAAGAAGGGCGGTCCCCTTCCCCGCGAGAAGGCCGACCTGGTCCGGAACTGGATCGAGCAGGGAGCCCAATGGCCCGACGGTCTTGTCCTCAGCCAGAAGGAAGCCGCCAGCCTCATGACCCGGGACGAAGCCGCGATGCTCGCCGCCATCCACGCCAAGATCCTCGCCAACAGCAAGGCCGCCGAAGTGAAGGCCTACGTCGAGAAGATCCCCGGCACCGACGGCGAGTTCGAGGTGCTTCCCATCCCCGCCGGTGAGTTCCTCATGGGAACGCCCGCCACCGAGAAGGGACGCAAGGCGGACGAAGGTCCCCAGCGCAAGGTCAAGATCGAGCCCTTCTGGATGGGCAAGACCGAGGTCCGCTGGAACGAGTACGAACTGTTCATGTTCCCCGGCCTCGAAAAGGGCACCAACGTCCCCACCGAACGCGTCGACCGCGAGTTGCTCCTCAACTTCCCTGACCTGCTGCCCGGCAGCGGAAAGGACGGAGCCAACCCCTACATCGGCAAGGAAGGCGACGCCGTCAGCCGTCCCACCACCCCCTACGTCGAGATGAGCTTCGGCATGGGCAAGGATGGTTTCCCGGCCATCTCCATGACCCATTACGCAGCCACCCGTTACTGCCGCTGGTTGTCTGCCAAGACCGGCCACTTCTACCGTCTGGCCACCGAGGCCGAATGGGAGTACGCCGCCCGCGCCGGGACGACCACCCGCTACTACTTCGGCGATGATGAATCCAAGATGGACGAGTACGCCTGGTACTTCACCAACGCCGACGGCAAGTACCGGAAGGTGGGCCTCAAGAAGCCCAACGCATGGGGCCTCCACGACATGCTCGGAAACGTGGCCGAATGGGTGATGGACGGTTACGTCGACGATTACTCCAAGGTCGGCGAACGTGCCTACGTCGCCATCGACACCGAGTACCCGAACGTTGCCCGTGGCGGTAGCTGGGACGATGACCCGGAAGGTCTCCGCTCCGGTGCCCGCAAAGCCTCCGAGGCCGCATGGAAGATGCGCGATCCGCAACTGCCCAAGTCGAAGTGGTACCTCACGGATGCGCAGTTCCTCGGCTTCCGTGTCGTCCGCCCCCTCAAGGTCCCCGAGACACCGGAGGAGATGGGCAAGTGGTGGCCCTCCTACCCGACCAAGCGCTGAACTTCGACCCCGGCTGAAGTTGGGTCCCCTTCGCGGCCCGCACCTTCGCAAGGTGCGGGCCTTTTTGCTCCCCGGCCGCGTCAGGCAACGCGGCGATCACACCCTCCCGGAATTGCCATTGGACAAAGAGGGATTCTGCCACACGTTCAGACCCGATGGCAGACCTGCGCGCAATCGTGGTTGATGATGAACCGCTCGCCCGGGAGAGGCTTCGAACGTTCCTGGCGAACGAACCCGGGGTCACGGTCATCGGGGAGTGTCAGAACGGCGATGAAGCCCTCATCGCCGTCCGGCGCGACAAACCGGACCTCCTCTTTCTCGATGTCCAGATGCCAGGGATGAGTGGCTTCGAGGTCCTCCAGAAACTCAACGGGTCCGCACCCCACGCCGTCATCTTCACCACCGCACACGACCAGTACGCCGTCCAGGCCTTCGAAGTCCACGCCGTGGATTACCTGCTGAAACCGTTTGATCGCGAAAGACTCCGACTCGCCCTCCAACGTGCCCGCACCCGCGCCGCCACTGCGAAACCCGACGATCTGCAGGCCAAGCTCGCCGCCATGCTGGAGGACCTGAAGTCCGGTGCACGCCAACCCGAGCGGATCCCGGTCAAGTCCAACGGCAAGGTCACCTTCGTCCGCATCCCGGAAATCGACTGGATCGCGAGCGCTGACAATTACGTGGAGTTGCATGTCGGCAACCACTCCCACCTGATCCGGGAGACGATGAACTCCATCGCGACCCGCCTGCCCCCGGAGCAGTTCGTGCGCGTCTCGCGCACCTCCATCGTCAACCTATCGCGCGTCAAGGAACTCCAACCCCTGTTCCACGGCGAGTACACCATCACCCTCACGACGGGTGCCCGTGTGACCTTGTCCCGGTCTTACCGAGACCAGTTGCCGCGCTTCGGGGTCCAATAGCGCACCATGCTGCTCACCTGCGCCCCCTGATCGTCGGGGAGGCGCTGCCCCTCCCCTTACTTCATCCCGGCAACCACTCGCTCGGGAGCGGTATCCCCGCGGATCCAGTCCGCCAGCAACCCCATCTCCGCCGCCGTCAGACGCCCCTCTTTTCCAAAGGCGGGCATCCGATCGTTGCGCTTCCCGTAAAAGCGTTCGTGGGCGGGGTCGGTGGTGATCCCAATGATCCAATCGCGGGAACCCCATCCCGTCAGGTCTGGTGCCGAAGCTTCGTCGTCCGGCTTCCGGAACGCGTGGCAGTCGGTGCACCCGAAGGTTTCGCGGACATGTGTGCGACCCCTCTCGATCAGGGCCCCGTCGCGAACCTCGGCCGCGGCCTGCCCCGGCAAGGCCGCCTCGGCACTGACCGCGGCAATCATCGCCTCCAGCGCGGAAGGATCCGCCGCGTGTTTCTTCGGCAGCTTGGTCGTCACATACTTGGCCATCTTTCCGTCCCGGAACCGGGTTCCACCGTAATAGGTGTGGTTCGTGATCCGCCCTGCCTCGAGCAGTCCCGCCAGCCACGCACGGGATCCAAAGCCCTTCAGGTCCGGCGCGCTGGCCAACTCCTTCGATACCCCGCCCAATCCGTCGTGGCCGTCGTACCGATGGCAACTGGCGCAATGCTGGGCGAACATTCGAGGGCCCACCGTCGACGGATCTTCCTTCAGGAGTGCGGCCGCGCCCGCCCGGGGAATCCCTCGGTTCGCCTGGATCAGCGCAACCACCCGGTCCGATTCCGCCTTGGCCTGGGTCATGGCCGCCTGGAATTCCGGATTGGCTTGGTCGGCCCGGATGGAACGAAGCGTCAACAACCCCGCCCCGAGCAGGAGCGCCCCGAGGAACACGAGGTTGAACCGGTGCCCATACCGCCGGAGGGCAATGAAGGGCATGGCACCCAACACCGCCGAGATGAGTCCGGGAACAATGATCGCTCCCACCAACTCCCCGTGATGCCCGAACCAATCCGTCAGCACGTGCAGCTTCAGGAACTCGAACAGGAACAGGAAATACCACTCCGGCCGTGCCGCGTTGAACGGCTGGGTCGGATCCGCCGGTGCGTACAACTCCGCACCATGGTGCCGCACCGTGAAATAGAGCACCGCCCCCAGCACGGCCAGACAGGCCACCCCGTCCATGAGCACCTGGTCCGGCCAGAAGTTCGCATCCGGCTTCTTGTACGGTTGCTTGGCCGTGATGCCATGCTTCCGGAACAGCGCGACGTGCGCCACGATCGCCGCGATCATCAACCCCGGAAGCACGCCTGCGTGCAGCGCAAAGAAGCGCGTCAGCGTGTGATGCCCATACTCGGTCCCACCCACGACCAACTTCTGCAGCGAAGGCCCGATCACCGGCACGATGCCCGCCAGACTCGTCGCCACCTTGGTCGCTCCGTACCCCTTCTGGTCCCAGGGCAACAGGTATCCCGTGAGGCCCAGTCCCAGTGTCAGGAACAGAAGCACCAGCCCAAACCAGAAATTCACCTCCCTCGGAGCCTTGTAGGCCCCATCGATGATCACCTGCAACAGATGGAGCACCAGCAGCACGTGCATGGCCTGCGCCGTGTAATGATGCAATCCACGCAACAACCAGCCCCCGGTCATCTCATGCTGGATGTAATAGACGCTCTCCCAGGCCGTCCCCGCGCTCGGGCTGTAGGCCATCCACAGCACCACCCCGGTCAGGATCTGGACCACGAAACAGAACGTCAGCGTGCTCCCCCAGACGTATCGCCATCGCGCGCCTCCAGGAATCCGCTCGAACAGGGCTTCCTTCAACAGCCCGTTCATCCCCGTCCGATCATCCAACCACGAAATCAGTCGCTTCATGACACTGGAACCTTCTCCTGGATGCCCGTGCGGTAATTGCGGAACCGCACCCAGACCTCATCCCCCTTCACCTCCACCTCCAACGTGTCCAACCCGCGCGGACTCGGCGAATGCGGGTCATTGATGCTGCCGTCCACCGCAAACGTGCTGTCGTGGCAGGGACAGAAGAACACGCCACGCGCCGCCTGGTAGTCGACGAAGCATCCCGCGTGCGGACACATGGAATGCAGCGCCTGGACCGCCCGATCTCCGGTCTTCCTCAGGTAGATGGCGCCTACCGGAACCGCTCCATCCCGCGTCCAGGCATCACTCCGCCCGCGGACCACGGTCACCCGTTGCGGGGTCCCGTCCGACGGCAACGCGTCCAAGGTCGACACCCGGGTGGCCACTTCTCCCGAAGCCCCGCCCTGCGCCAAGGGATCGAGCCACGCCACGAGCCCTGCAACCGCAGGGACACCGACGCAACACGCTCCCACCGCACACGCGGCCGCCTCCTTCAGGAAGCTCCGTCGATTGGCCGACGTACTTGATTCCGATTCCGACATATCTGGATCGCTGATTCCACCAACCCGGACGAGGTCCACCGACCTGAACCGCCCGGGGACTCACCGGGATTCTTCCTGCGCTACCGGAACGTCAACCTCCGGGGACGACTCCGAGCAGGCAAGCGCCCACCGGGATCACACAGGTTTGAGACAAGGTGGGCGTGTTTGCGTTTTTTGCCATCACCAAGGCAAGAAAGAAGAACAGTACCTCAAAAAAGACATGCCACCCACGGTGCCGGAACCCCGGCCAACCTCTGCCCGAGCCGGTACGAGTCGTGGGATGTTTTGCAACCGGACGTCGCAATGCGACGTCGGAATGCAAACGAGGCGGCCGCTGAGGCTTCCGGCCCCTCTTCCGAGGGTCATTCCTCGTCCGACAACTTCCGGTACAAGGTCGCCAGTGAGATGTCCAACAACCGGGCCGCCTCTTCCTTGTTCTGGTTTGCCAGCTTCAGCACGTGCTGGAGATAGCCAAGTTCCTGATCCCGGATGAAACGACGCAGGCTCACCACGTGGGTCGGAAAACCTCCGCACCCTGCCGAAGCCCCGGTCCCCGACATCGCCGATTCGCCGCCCCCACCCGACGCCCCAAGGCGCCGCACGGCTCCCTGTCCGACGGGTTCCACCAACGCCACCGCCTCGGTGTCCTCGGAGGTCGCGTCCGTCGAGGCCAGACGTTGGACGACGGGCGGCAGGTCGCGTGCTCGAAGCAATGGCAAGTCGGACAAGACACAGGCGCGCTCCACGGCATTTTCCAACTCCCGAACATTGCCGGGCCATGCGTGCGCGCACAGGGCATCCATCGCGCGCTGGGTGATCCGGCAGACCTGCCCCGACCTCGAGTGCACCTTGTCCCGCAGGAAGTGGGACACCAGCATGGGAATGTCGTCCTTACGATCCCGGAGCGCCGGCATCGAAATGGGAACCACATTGAGCCGGTAATAGAGATCTTCCCGGAACTTGCCGTCCCGGACCAACTGCTCGAGGTGTTCGTTGGTCGCGGCCAGCACGCGCACGTTGACGTGCACGGCGGTGTTGTCGCCGACCCGCCGGACCTCCTTCTCCTGCAGGACGCGGAGCAACCGGCTCTGCAACTGCGCCGGCATGGTCCCGATCTCGTCGAGGAAGATGGTTCCGCCATCCGCGTCGTGGAAGAGTCCGTTCTTGTCCGACACGGCACCCGTGAATGCCCCCTTCCGATGCCCGAACAGCTCGGATTCCAGGAGGTTCTCAGGCAGTGCCGAACAGTTGATCGGAATGAAGGGACCGCTGGCGCGACGGGAGTTGTAATGGAGCG
>Ga0172373_10007007_pt1 | contig 14797 bp, 19 predicted proteins | sample Lak10m_2_FD_114546 | JGI IMG/M metagenome (GOLD analysis project Ga0172373, IMG submission 114546) | Freshwater microbial communities from Kabuno Bay, South-Kivu, Congo - kab_092012_10m | ecosystem: Environmental > Aquatic > Freshwater > Lake | place: Democratic Republic of the Congo... | reverse complement strand
ATTTGACGTTACATTACAATGTAATTTTAGTTGTCCTAGTTGTAATAGACATAGTAATTTTAATGCATTAACAGATCCATTTGATAAAGATAATGCCGCTGGTCTAAACTATTATGAAAATACAAATGTAACAATGGACCACGTTGATAAACTGATAAGTGATTGTAAACGTCAAGGTAAGATTGAACGAATACATATTATTGGCGGCGAACCACTAACTCATCCAAATATAGCAGATATAGTAGATAGACTACGTGACAATTTGTGGGGAGATCCAGTACCAAACATTGTAATTATTTCAAATTTACATCCCAAAATGTTAAAAGCTGGCACATTAGATACTCCTGATCGTGTAATAAAGTATTTCCCATTTGGAAAAATCAATAAAATAAAACTTGCATATATCGATCATATCAATCCTATCTTTCAATCGATACATCAATATATCAGTCAAACTAATATAACAAAAGATCAAATTATAGAAAATTTGGATAAAATTGTATTTGAAATGCCAAATCAAATTTCTTTAAAAGAAATATTATCAAAAGTTAACTTTTTTAGAGGAATACCCGTAACAAACTTTACTCCTCTAGATGAAAAAAGTGAAATTCATCGTTGCAGTTTGGTAGCACCTTATGACTCAGGTCAAGAAATGATACCACAATGTAATATTCCAAATAGATGTGGTGTTAATTATTCTTTTGATGGATACTGGCCTTGTTCAAATGGATCGGCTATAGCAAGATTATTTAAGTTACATAACTATAATCGGAAAAGCTTACCTGACTCATTTACAGATTGGTCAGGCGTAGACGAAAAAGGAAACGCACATATAAATAAAAAGTCAGATATCTGGGAAATGTGCAAAATGTGTCAAGTAGCAGCTAAGAATAAAATGGCAGAAAAAGATCACGGTAGACCAATATCAATTAGTTATAGAAAAGCATTGGGATTAGAAAAATCAGAAGAACCTCTATCCGAATATGTTGTTGAAAAACACGCTAAAAAATTAGCATCAGCAGCAATATTAAAAGAAGGCGCATGTTTAGATGATAAATGTGAATAGTATGATATTAAAAGTAAATCCAGAATTTGGAATTGAACTAGCATTGGCCGTACCATATGCATATTGGTTACATCAAAATAAACAATTAGAGGGAGTAGTTACTAGTAAAGGAATGAAACCTTATTATTTCTTCTGCGACAATGTTAAAGAAGAATATTTGACTAGAACTATAGATAATGATGCAGCTTTGGTTGGTGTGCCAAATAAATGGATACATCACAATTCCTTAGCAGTTACAGGCAAGGAATATCACCATTTAAGTGAACAAGAACAACATCAAGTAAACGCTGTACTTGATTATAACCAATGGATATGTCCACCATATAAAGAACATTATCAGAACGACGAATATAAGTTTGATAAACCCGTGGTGTTTATAACAAACAAATATAATATGGAACACGGTGAAATTCCTCTTGGATATTTTAACATTCCTTGTTTATATGAAATGTTCGATTATTTTAAAGAAAAGGGGTATGTCATAATTTATAAAAGAGCAACAAATAAAGAAAAAGAATTCACAATCGACCAAAATGAATACAATTCATTAAAACAAGGTTATCACGATATTACAGCCAATGTAGATGGTATAGGTGTTATAACGGATTTTGAACTGTGTAAGTACTTCGATAAGGTGATATTGATAGACGATTTGGTTAAAGAATCGAAATATAGTTATAACGAGACGCAACTTAAAATAATGGCTAATTGTAGCAGATTTGTTACAGTTTGTGGCGGTAATTCAATATTATCTTCTCTTTTCGGCGGCACAGTTATTAGTTATATACATAAGGGAAAAGAATTGCGCCCTAATTACTTTGGTCCTAATAGTTATTTTCGTAAGCTTTCAAATGCTAATGTTATACCTGTAATAGACAATAGTGTTGTAAAAACAGGCATACACGATTATAGTCAATTGATGGAACAAATTAAAATACAGTTTTAAATATGAAAATTAGTTTTATTCAACCAAGTAGAAACAACCTAAAATACTTAAAATGGAGTTACGAAGCTATTCGTAAGAATCTAAGTCACAAAGAACACGAAATCTGTGTTGCAGACGATTTCAGCAACGATGGTACTTTAGAATGGTGTAAGGAAACAGCTGCTAAAGATCCACACTTCAAATATATACGCAATAATGGCCCAACCCGATTAGGTCACACAATTCTATATGATCGTCTAATCAACGAAGTAGCTACAAATGATGTAGTTATGATTTACCACGCGGATATGTACGCGTGTCCAAACTTCGATAAATATGTTGAAAAATACATTACACCAGGCACAATTGTTAGCTTGACTCGTATTGAACCACCTCTACATCCGCCAGGTCCAGAAAAGGTTGTTCAAGCATTTGGTACCGAGCCAGAAGAGTTTAATGAAGCTGGATTCTTGAAATGGTTCAATGATACCCGTCTGACAAGAAAAGATAAAACCACAGAAGGAATCTTTGCGCCATGGGCCCTTTATAAGAGTGATTTTCAATCTATCGGTGGTCACGACGATCTATATGCACCTCAAAGCAAAGAAGATAGCGATATCTTCAATCGTTTTCTACTAAACGGATATAAGTTTGTACAAACTTGGGAGGGATGTGTATATCATATGACTTGTAGAGGAAGTAGATACAATCCAACACTAACTACCGTTGGTAAAGAAAGTAACGAATGGTTGGAACAAAATAATAGAAGTGCTAGAAACTTCATTCGTAAGTGGGGGCACTTTGTTAAACACAACGACACAATGAAACCAATCGTACCAAAACGTTACGACGTTGGATTTGTTGTACGCAACTGTGATGAATATAAATTGATGTTATTGGAACCTTGGTGTGACAGTATTTACACAGATGTTCCATATGATCGTTATATTCAAGCAGAACAAAAAAATACCAAGTTTGATCTTAAAAAGAAATTAAAAAGATACGAAGATCAAAAAACAAATGATATTATCATCGAATTCGACGCAAATAAATTAAACAATCAAAGTTTTGAGTTTTTTAATATGATTCAGTTAATGTTGGAAGATAGCGGACAAATTGGAACACTTGAATATGATATATTTAATTTAAAAATAAATAAGCTTAGTGATTATAGTAAACAACTAATTGAAATAAAAGATCAATGGTATAATAGTAAGCTACTATGAAAAAACTGTTTAGTATTTGGAACAATACATTTTTAAAATATTTTGACGTTAATGATAACGGAAAATTAGATTTATTTGAAATAATTATAATATTATTAGTTATATTTATATATAACTTATTTTTTCAAATATTAGGAAATTATATATACGATTTAATCAAATGAACTTAACTGATTACAATGTACCAATTATATTTGGTGTAACATTTATACTGATAATATGGTTGAATAGCGATATTGTTCAAACCATAAGCAAATTGACTGGCTTAGGTAAACTATTTAAACTAAATGAATACTTGGATTATAAGTCTACAATAGATCCTATGTGTAGTTATCCTAATTTTTTGTATTCTGAATATCCAAGTATGATTACAAAATTATTAAGCTGTGTTATTTGTTTATGTTTTTGGACAACATTAATTAGCATTTTAATGTTACTATTTGTTTTGGGATATTCAATGTTATATGTAATAATCTTGTTGCCAATTAATTATGTTTGTAGTTTATTACTATATTTATTAATTAATAAATTGTTATGATAATAGGAAGTTTTGTAGCATTAAATAATTTGGTAACAAATGATAATATCACCGCGTTTGCTCATTTAACCAATTGCATTCAATCATTTGATAAAATTTGTTCTTGTCAAAAACAAAGAAAAACATTGAAACACGATGAATGTAATAAAATTTATATAAATTTAGTAAACAGTGTGGTACCATCATTAATAGAGTATCTTCGTACAAAAACCTCAGATGAAGAAATAATATTCTATCACAACGGACATAATTTAATTAATAAATTTAAATTACGTTAATAGTTTTTAAAGCATTAGTTACATTTTCAACAATATATGGATGTTTATTCAATGAACATCCATTTAATTTTTCATTATAGTCTTCCCACTCAAACGAGTAGTTTGCCTTTGACTGCAATTTTGGATTGTTTGTTTGTTCGTGTTCATTCGGAGCAGAATCGTAAATTTTGACAATTTTATTTTTACTGAATCTTCTGCCTGACGGTACAGTTGTTTGTTTAAACTTGGTGATATGCACCAACTTACCTTTCATTTTCTGCTGTAACCAATAACACTCGTCTTCTGGATAAATGTCATATCGTATATCAGTAATAAATACCACATCTACATTCAGATTTTTGATTCTGTCTTCTACTTTTGATGTCCAATATTTACCCTCGCTTATTTTTCTCATCGCATCTCCATAAGCAACCAAAATCGGACGTATTATACTTTTCTCCTCGGTCTTTTCAGTAAAAGCGTCAATATTTAGCTTCTCTTTTAATAAATCTTTCAAATCGTTTTTTAACTCATATGCCAAAGCATATTTTTGTGATTTAATGCCTTTTTCATTTAAAATTTCTTGTGCAACACTAGTAAATAAATCTTTACCACTACGAGCAAAACCAGATACTCCAATTATAATCATATTATTTAAATAATTTTTCTACTTCTTTTTCGCTGTATCCAAAACCCCCAATTAACTCACATAGATCGATTAGATTTTTATCCGAGGAAATATATACATTATAATAATCAATTGCATCTTTAGTACCAATATTATACTTTTTACAAATACAATTGATTATTGTTTCGTTCAAACCCTCATTGGTATTCTTAATATACTTACAAAATTTTCTTCCTTTTGGTACCAAATCGATCATTAACTGATAAAACTGTTCATCAGGAATATTTTGAAAATATTTAGATACATATGAAATTTCATCGATGATGTCAACATCCATACTCAAAAATCTGAGTATCATATATTTGTTAAACGACTTTTTCTCTTCGTCCGACAAAGAAACATAATAATCTTTACGTTTAACTTCACGAATATGATTTATATGATCAAATAAACCACGAACTTTAACTTTTTCTTCGGATGTTTTCTTTGCTTTCATTATTTAATATTCTACTACGTTTCTGCAAAAGTTCAACGTCTTTTGATATTTTATTATTTTTTAAATTAATAATCTCCAATGCTTCAGCAATTAATATTTGAAATTCGTCTTCCTTTTTTAGAAGTTTTATGAAAAGATAAAAATTTATAAAAGTAAATGTGGCTACTATAGTTAGTAGTAGCCACATTACAACGTTAGAATTTAAATAACCCATAAATATAAATATCTATGTATGGGTTATACGCCTTCTTTTAATTAAGCATTAAAAGCGGTGCTCAATACTTCACGTAGAGCCTTGATCTGACGACCATCAAGATCAACGCGGGTCTTACCACTACGTAGAGTCAAACGTGAAGCCTTCTTAGCCTTCGCTAGTGGAGTGGAGAGGTAAATCTCAACGCCAGAAGTATTGTGTCCAACGAAGTTAGTCTTGTTACGAGCATTTGTACGAGTATACATATTTATTTTTTTTCTTTCTTTTTTTGTTTGTTTTTTGTTCCGTTAGTTTCATCACTAACTTAGATTTATATTAACACCCATTCGTTTTACCGTCAACAACTTTATTAATTATATTTTGAACTCACTTTCAAAACGTTCAAGAGCATAGTCCTTTGCTTTGAATTCAAATTCATAATCCACATCATACTCACCTGCATATTCTTCAGGAATATTGCGCACATAATCTCCGTGCGCACGAGGATTGCTGTTGTTTAGATCATTATCACTAAAATGAAATAGTGGTCGATATTTACCCCAAGTAGATTTAGCCAGCTTTACTGCATCTTTAGCAGACAGTTTGCCTGGGTTACAACGATGGTGAAGATTGTCGTAGGTAATAGCAATCCCGATATTGGAATAAACTAAATCATATAACTGTTCAACCTTCCAGCTATTAGGTTTGTCTTCGTTTTCGAGTACCAGCCTTGACCTCACATTGTCAGGTAATGTTTTATAGACATCAATAAAACGCATTGCGATGTCTTTTACATCACCCTTATAACAGTTCATATGAATGTTGATCGGAGCTTCATAAGATTGAGGCAACCCAAGCATATCCATCATCTTGGCATGCATTTTAAGTTCCTCAATAGATTTTGTTACTACAGATGTATTGGAACTAGCGGGTACAACAAATTGATCTGGATGAGTACTGCAGCGTAGATTATTATTTTTGATAACTTTAGCACACAATTCAAATTCGTTACTAATTGATTTGAAGTTGTAAGTATTTTCCAGCAACAAATTTGCTTCGGGTAATGTTTCCAATGGCATCATACCGCTGGTAACACGATAGTTCCATTTTTTTGCTGCACATAATTCTAGAGTTTTGCGTGTAACAAAGACATTGTTGAGAGTACGATCCGCAACAATACGTTCTGCATTTTTACGTTCAAGAGCAAGAAATCGAGTTTTGGTCATTGTTGACCCTTTGATACCTTGTTCTTGAAGTTTGAGACTTATACAACAGAGAGATTTTGTCATTCTTTCTTTGTACCACAATTATTATATTGTGTCAACAATTAACTCCAAGGATACAGAGGAAGTTTATATTTTGTTCCATCTATCATTATTCCTACATATCCCGCAATCGGACTACCAGCTCCACTTAAAAATAAATTGGAACCTGTGATTGGATTGAATATTTGAAGTGTGCCATTTACCACTAGATTATTTTCTATTCTACCAACGCTGCCTGTTATTTTTGTAAAAGCGGCATAAGCTCCGCTAATACTACCTGTAAATGAATTTGCTATTAATCTTCCGGTTATTCTGCCACTACTACCTGTTATTTTTGTAAAAGCGGCATAAGCTCCGCTAATACTTGATGTTATGTTATTTGTAATAAATGAATTAAATTTACCAACGCTACCACTAATACTACCTGTAAATGAACCAGCTTTAAAACTACCAGTAAAATTGCCTCTTACTTCTTTAGAATAAAAATGTGTATAAGAACCCGGAGAGGAGGATCCTATTAAAATTGTGGTAGCGGAACTAGCAATATTCAATGATGTAGGAGATCCCATTAATAGTGGATATGCATTTGTACTATCTATATCACCGCCAAAGTTGGCACTACCATTTGAAGATAGTGTGTTGGATGAAGCATCATATGTTAAGGTGGTATCCAATCCTAGTGTTCTCTGACCAGTACCATTTGTAAAAACCAAATATTTAGTGCCAACGTCACTTGATTGATTTTTTACAAATGTGCTACCGCTAAAACTACCTGTATAATTTGTAGCTATTACCTGTCCTAATTTTGTTACTTTGAACTTTGTGACACTGCCTAATTGCAAATCTATAAGTTTACTAGTATTATCTGCCGGACCAGAATCCGTTACATTCATTTTTATCGCAGTCTGATCACCAGACCCGAATGTAGCGGTCATTGCATTAATAGGAGTGTTAGCCATAAATTACGTTAATAAATATAAATAGTATACTCATTAAATAATTTAATAAAATCTATCGACCAACTTCTTTAAAGTATACATCTTTAGCCTGGTCATATGTCATACCAATCATTTGATTATAAAAATGTACAGTATTCTTTAAATTTGATTCACTATTTAGTTTTTTATATCGTTCAATAGCTTTGGGTCGCCACCATTCAAGAACAGCTTGCATATCACGTTTATACAGTTCTTTCATTATCAACTGCTCTTTGTTTACCTTATTTTGTAGAAAATCTTTGGTATTTTCATAAAAACAACTATAATAGACTCCTCTTTCATATCCGTGTTGATAATCGCTTTGTTTGATACTACATTTACTGAATATCATACTCAAAATGCGAGATTTAGCACCAGTAACAGGTCCACTTACTCCTTCTTTTTGTGTCAATGCTTTTTCATACGCAACAGAGTCTATACCTTTTAACCAATCGTGCCACACTTCATATATAGAATCATCTGGTTTAATTGATATTTTACCAGCACTACTACCACACTTATGCCACCATTTCAAACTGTTATACATACTATAGCTACCATATAATGATGTCGTAGTCATACCAACTAATACTTGGTTATATAGTTTTTCCCAAATGTCTCTTACAACACTTGTTGTAATCATAGCTGCAACCAATTTACCACCCAGAAAGTTATATCCAATTGGCTGTGTACTCATAATACAACTTCCAATAGCACTATGAGCCAATCTTTTGTCTTCTATTTTGTTTGATGATGACCAACCCAAATAATTATCACGATCTGTGATAGCTATTACATCGCTAGAAACACTTATACATCCCAAATACTTAGGAAAATATTCATTACCATCGGTAACTAGAAACTTTATAAATCTTCCAGGCGTTTGATCGAATGTCATTGTATGACCAAAAATACGAAGTATTGTCCAATCTTCATTTTGTTGTTTTGTTTCAACATAAATCAATTTAGGATTTAAATTTTGTATTTCATCAACTGTCAATGATATGTTATTAATATCTGTGGGTGTCCAGATCTTGGCTTTTATAGTACTAGCTTTATTTGCTAATTTTTCAAAACCTTGTATTTCCAGCCACTTCTTATAAAAAGTCTGTTCCTCTACAGACATTGCTTTTAAAAAATTAAGATTATCAACTAATTTTTGTTTATTACCGCCAAAATCAAAAGATTCGATTCCAAAAAATTCTTGTAATGTATCCATATTTATAACTAGTATACTATGACGTTTAAAAAAATCAATCCAAAAGAAAACATATTTCTTATTATAGAAATATCAGATACTGAATTTAGTGTGTTTGACAGTAAGTTTGATCAACCTATCTATAGTGGAAATTGGCTTAAGACCGCTTCAATAATAAGAAGCATCAAAAAAAATATGCCAAAATCAATTATAAACTTTTATATAAAAGAAAAAAGCGGATTGCTTAAATACAATCCGCAATGGTCTTATGTTCCTTAGTTATTAGGCTGTTACATTATTGGTTTTAGTTGTATCTACCTCAACCACAACTACATGTTCTTTGTTTGTTGAATTGATGTTTACAATATCTACTGTATATTCTTTATACAACTGTACACCTTTTTCTTTAGCGAAATCAATCACAGACTGTGAGATTTTGCCAAATACGTGTACCAAAGTAGGTCTGCCTTTTCCATTGTGCAATACACCAATTACATTAATTTCTGCATTTTTAATAGCCTTTTTCACCTTATCCCTTAGACTAATTGTAATGATCTCAGGATTTAGTTCCTGCAATTCCTTAATTGTAAAAATACAACTTGGATATGTTACTGTTTGGTTTGTCTTATTCTTTCTATCTGTCTTTTTCATTTTTTATCCTTTCTTGTTATGTTTGTTTTAGTGACAAAATCACCATAGATATATTATACCACGGTTATATTATATGTCAATAGCATTCATCATCTTATCATTGACTGTTTTTACAATCTGATTTAGATTCTCTACATTAATAAAATGTGAATCGCCACCATACATTGTTTTAAAGTTCTCACGTGTAGCTTCAAGTCCAAATGTATCATAATCAGATACAAAATAAGAAATGATGTTATAACCAGACTCTTTGATTTTCTTTACCTGTTTACGAGTATGCTCACAAGCTTTTACATCATTATAGCAAAAGTAAATACCTGTCTGAGTGTTATTATAACTAAAACAAGGTTCGCCGTCACTAATATTAACAAAATAACTGTTTGTACTAGTATCAGCTTTTGGCAAATACTTCATTAGTGCTTCAAAACACAAACCTTCGGGTGTTGTATTTACTGGAATTAGATAAGAAAACAAATTCTTAATCTTGGAGAACTTATCAACTTTGGAGTTATAAGCAATTAGAATATATGGACTATTGCTCATAGTAGTACGAAAACTGATAGTAAGTTCTACATTATCAATCATAGATGTAGCCTTAGCTAGTGCTACACACAACTTGATTGTACGATTCCACTTACTACCCCTCATACTTGCGCTAGCATCTACACTAATATGAAAATTAACCTTCTTATATTTGGTGGTAAATGTACTATAAAAGATATTGGTATCAGTTTCAAACCCAAGTTCGTGCATCAATCGTTTATCGATTTTACCCAAATTACGACGAGTAAACTTATCAACGTTAATTTCGTTACGAATTTGTAGACGACGACCCAGTTTTGCACCCAACACAATACCAGCATCTACATTCCTCTGTAGATCAGAACGTGTATTTTGATTGTTATCCCCAATGCTCATTGGAAATTCATCAGATAAAATCAGATCCTTGGTCATATTCTTAACTAGAATACATTCAATATTTCCAATTACACCATTATCCTTAAGCATTTCTTGCGCTACAGGTACTAGATCGATCTGACTTTTTTCAAGAACGTCCAATAGTTTCTTTTCACGTTTAGAGACTTTCTTCTTCTTGATTTTACCACCAAGAAAATCCTTCTGTTTCTCAAAACTCTTTGCAATCTTGTTTTGCTTTGTTTTGCTAATATTAGCATCTGTACCAATGTCCTTTACAACCTTCTCATTATCAACTGTAACAGTAGATTCTGTGCCACCCAGTACATCATCAACATCGACCCCTGTAGTAGAATTGCCTTCAGAATCTACATTCATTGGTGTACCTGAAACACCATCCATAGTAACGTTGACTGGTAAATTAGGTTGTTGAATGTGTTGATTGATATTCTTAAACACAATTTCAGCAATATTGTATGCTACATTCAAACGGTCCTTCGCAGTCGTCAAGCGACTAATATTGCTTAGATCTAGTTCTTTAGCAATATCATACAGTCCAGGCAGTGCCTTTAGATTTGTGCTTGGATTTGTAAGATTGATAATACGGTACATATAAGACTCAACGCTGAGTGTACGATACAAATCACTCTCCAAAGCATCAGTAATCACCTTACTATTAAAGTAAGCATCATACAAAGCATCGTAGTAACCACGATAGCCAGGAGCGTTACGATGTACAGTATAGTCAATAAAACGATCCTCTACATAGTTTAGAATCTGCTGACAAGTCTTACCAACCTCGTCCTTTGAAATATTCAACTTTTCAGTATAGTTATAAATGTCACGGGGTACATTCATCCATACTGTCTTAAACATTTCAAAGTCACTGTATTTGATGTGGCTGCCTTCGTGTAAGGCTAGTCCGACAGCCACATCAAAATTATCTTTCTTGGTAATATCGCTACTGATATAAACCACCTTACCATCAGTACAATTTACCGCACTATCATTGAATACTACAGGTACATTCTGGTTTGTCAGAATACTAACATAGTTAGCAACCGCACGACGAGCAGACGATAGACGAATCAAACGAGCCGTATTCTCACTAACTAGATCTTCAACGTCGTCTTTTACATCGACTCCATTTTCATCATCAATAGCGGCATTTAGCTCATCTTCCCAATTCCAATCGTACTCGTTATCCTTTAACCAGAAATCACTATAGTTACTCATAATAGTTTATATGTTTATATTTCTAAATCAGAAAGGAGGCTGATCACTCTTTAGTGGATCATTAAATAGCTTATCCTTCGATTCAACCTTAATATACTTTTGTACTAACTGACGAATGTATGTACGTTCGCTGTCTACACCTCCGTCATCACTAAAGTTAGGATAGATGGTAGACTCAGCGATTTCAAGCAAATTAAATCCGTCAACAATAAGTTCAGCGATTTCAACTGTTGAACGTGTAGGAATAAAATTGGTTAGCTTGCTATCATCCTGTTTGACTTGCTTACGAGTATGATCAGCAATTTCACAAATAGACTTAAGTGTATCTAGCTGATCAACGTTAGTGATATTGAATCGACTCTTTAGTAGATTGAACTCACTGTCCTTGTCGAGAGGAGTTACTTCGATCTTGACCGGAAAACGTGAAAGTAGAGCACGATCCATTACACGGGTAGCAGTGTACTCATTACCTACGTTAGCGGTAGCAATAAAAGTAACACCTTCAGCAACCTTTACAACTTCACAATCGTCTTTTTCATCCAAACGTAGATACCGCTGAAGGTCATCGAGAACAGTCATAAGAATGTTAACACCATCGTGATGACTACGAGAAATTTCGTCAAGAAGAATGATGGCATTTGGAGTACGAATAGCTTTGATAAAGCTAGACTCCTTGAATAGAGTACCCGTATTTTTATCAAAGTGAGTATTACCAATCAAAGCACTACGAGCATCTTGTGTAGCACCAAGATTAAAATAGAAGAAGTTATCTTTTCGACCAATAGCCTTAGCTACAGTCTGCGCAGCTAGAGTCTTACCACAACCAGTTGGTCCAAGAAGCAGAATGTTCTTGCCACGAATAGCACTGCGAACCATATACTTCCACTTAAGATCATCCATAACAAGTGAAGATGGTCGTAGGTTAACACAAGTGCCTAGATAGGCTTTAATATCAAAGTCCTTACTAGTAACCAGATTTAGTGAGTTTTTATTTTTCATACGTTTTTTATGTTTTTCTTACCGTAAATCCATATTAACACGGAATTATAAGAAGTCAACACAAAAAATAAAAAAACCACCAGTTACGGTGGTTTGAATTAATTTAACGATATATGTGATCTACGTGACGATGATAACCGTGATAGTATACTATTGCAGGAGGAGGACAATAATAACTAGGTTGTACATAAATCACCTGTTGCGGTTGAACGTAGACTACACGTTGAGGTTGTACAACTACAGGTTGTGAGTAAACTACTGGTTGAGTTTGTACATACACAACTTGTGTTGGTGGATTAATAACACGATCAAGCACTTGAATTGCTGCAACACCGGTTAATACTTTACCTACTGTTGCCCATTCTCTATCGCCAGCAAACGTTTGGGATGTTAGAGTTGCACCCAATACTGCGATAGTAATTAATTTCTTCATATGTATCCTTTTTTTAGATATACTTTTATAGTATATCAAAAACCAGAAAATGTCAATTACTTCTTTTTGGTTTTACCACCCTTAGTGTATTTAATTACCAGCTTTTGCAAGTTTTTTGGAAGAGTGGGCGGTTTATAATCTGGCTTTTTGCTCTTATGGTCAGATTGTCTTTCATATTTTTCAACTTCACGCATTGGTTGTGTAGGATCATCAACCTCTTTGTTCATTGGTTCAGCATTAATTTTTTTAACCGGTTTATTATTATTTTCAGGATTTACAACGTTTTCCTCGGATTCAGCTTGTTTATCAGCTTTTTTACCACCTTCTTTATCTTTACTATTATCTACATTGCGGCTAAATGTTAAATCCACATAATTCAAATTTTTACTTGTTAAATATTCTTTTACGAATTTTTTAAGATCTTCGTATTTTAAATATAACTTCTTGGTTCTATCAGTAGAATCTTTAAATGCGAGTACATCGAAAATATCGTGAGTAATCGGTCTTATACTAATATGATATGGTTCACATTGACATACGTTATAATTGCCAGCATCATCACATTGTATTGGTTTTTTAATTTCTTTGGATAAATCTTCCATCATTGATTCCAAAGATTCCTTTACATTGGTATATTTTTGCTCTAGAGTTTCTTTAACAAGTTTATTTACTAATTCTTTAGAAGGCTTCATATTATAATATACATATAAATAGTGTTGAGTATATAATTATCAATCTTTTTTATCCTCTAATATATCAATATGTCCTATATATCCATAATCATCATTGCGTGTAGCTGTAGCCTTAACGTTGTATATGGTACCCTCTCTGTTTATCAGCCTATAAATACTGGTACTACTTCTTTTATCTTTGATAGCTCTTTCCCACTCTTTTTCTACTGCTTCTAAATCATCACTAAATATTCCATTTTTCCATCCATTACCCAGAAAATAATCCACATCGTGTTGTAATAATTGACAATATTTCTCATTTACCCATGTACAATTACCATTTACATCACATTCAAATATTGGTTCTGGTCTGTTATCCAACAACCACTTTTGTCTTCTACATATGGTATTGATTAAATTGCTGTCAACATTTATCTGTTTTTCAATTTTATCAACTTTATCTTTCAAAGACGTACCTGAATTAGGCTTGACCTCTTTTAGTATTTCTCTTACATTGTTATTTAATGTAAATATCCACTTAAATACTCCAAAAAGTATGCCAGCTGCAGCGCTTATTAGTAATATCTTCTCCAAATAGTAAAAAAATTGATCCATAAATAAGATAAATATAAATATAATGAAAAACCAGTATTATTTGATATACGAGTTATATTTTAAAATTATTTACAATCGTAAATTAAAGTTTGAAGTCATCAAATACACCTTCAGTAATGGTATTATCCACACCTTTGACGTAACTGCTTAGTTCGGTTTCTTGGGGGGCTACCTGTAATTTCTTACTATCATAGTAACTATCCAACCATCCAGATAGAGGATTAGTCTTAGCCGTAGAATACAACTTCTTATATCCAAGACTACTCAATCTATTATTGGCTAACCATTCAACATAGTGTTTCAAACTTTCATTGGTCAATCCAACTAGGTTACCTTTGCTAAATAGGTAGTCAGCCCAATCTTTTTCTGCATTAACTGCCATTTCATAAGCAGCATATATCTTGTCTTCGTTCTTCTTTACGATTTCTTGGAAACCTTCCTCCGAAACATTAATCCAATTCTTCATAATGTTCTGGGTAATAGCTACGTGTAGATTTTCATCTCTACT
>Ga0172373_10007006_pt1 | contig 14799 bp, 5 predicted proteins | sample Lak10m_2_FD_114546 | JGI IMG/M metagenome (GOLD analysis project Ga0172373, IMG submission 114546) | Freshwater microbial communities from Kabuno Bay, South-Kivu, Congo - kab_092012_10m | ecosystem: Environmental > Aquatic > Freshwater > Lake | place: Democratic Republic of the Congo: South-Kivu... | reverse complement strand
TAACGATTGTTGGAGTTGGTAATATTGAAATAGTAGAAGTTCTGAGGGATTCACAACCAAAACCATTTGTCCCAATAACAGTGTAAGTAGTTTTAACTGTTGGACTAACAACTATTGATGTTCCACCAGCATTTACCGGTAACCATGAATATGTGTTTGCGCCTGAAGCGGTTAACGTAATAGTATTACCCGGACACACTGATGCTGTTAAAGGAGAAACCGATACTGACGGTAATGCTATAACTGTAACTGTATGTGAATTTTTACCTATACATCCAGCGCTACTTCTACCTGTAACAGAATATACCGTTGTTGTTAGAGGTTTTACGCTATATGGATTTGTTATTGATTTAGTTGTTCCATGTGTCCATGTATATGTAGATGCACCACCAGCTGTCATGTTTACAGATGCACCATAACAAATCGATGGATTTAGAGGTGATATCGTGATGACTGGAAGCGGATTTACATAAATTGTAAAATATTGCGTTCCGTAGCATCCTGTTTTATCAATACCTGCTACTGAATAGGTAGTTGTAACACTAGGACTAACCGTTATAGTTGGTGAAATTTGACCTGTACTCCAAGTAAAAGTAGCTGGAGCTATAAAGTCTGCATCACACGATGCAGTAAGTGTAGTTGCAGCACCCAAACAAATAGACGATAAAGATGCATTAATTGCAGGAGCTTTTACCACTACAGTCACATTTTTACGATCAGTACAACCATCTTCTTTTAATTTTCCGTAAACAGTATAGCTTGTTGTTACTGATGGAGAAACTTGAACATCTGAACCAAGAAGATTTCCCGGTGCCCAAGTATAAGAATTAGCTCCTGTTGCAGATAAAGAAGATGAACTGCCTGCACAAATAATAGTTGGCGAGGCCGATGCTAAAACATTTGGAATAGGTTCGTCATTGGTAATTTTTAATATACTTGTATAGTCAGGTGCCGGACAATCTTTAGTTCCATACGCAGTTCTGCGAACATAAACCGGATAAGCCGTAAATGTACCTTGAGCTACATTATAAGTATAACTATTAGATCCGGTAAAAGTAAACGTTGGTGTGAATGAAGGATTATAGGAAAATTGCCAATCGTACTTGTTCGCATAAATATTAGAATGATTCCCATCCAGAGAAATAATTGTATTTGTACAAACCGGACCTATTGCGGTAATAGTTCCAGCTACGGCAGATGGCTTAATAGAAACTAAAACAGGGATAGTAAATGAAGACGCACATCCAAATCTGTTCAACTCTCCTCTTATATAGATGTAAGAGTCTTCATAAAAATTGTTTATGAAGGTAAATGGAGTAGATGATGATATTGGTCCACTGTACACATTAGGCACAGCAGAACTGTTGATTGCGTTTAAGTAGGTATAAGTTAAAACACTCGGACCAGCTGTATTTGTAAGAGGTTGTGTACAAGATTCATCAGAATATAATGTCAAATTAAGTGTGTAAGTTTTTGGATTTAACCTTGCGTCCAAATCCATCTCCGGATCACAACCCACAATACGTTCATGTAAATTCTTAATATCAATTGGTGTAGATGATTTAGCGCAAACATTTGGACCAATGATATTATGTTCCATTGGATTCGCATTATAAGAAGTAACAACAAAGGTATCGCTAGGTACCCAAATTGGCGCATGACAATATGGATCGTGCAATGCAGCAACTCTTCTAATTTGGGTACATTTAGTGGTATTGGATTCTAGATTTAGTGTAGGATTCAAAGTTGGCTCAGTTATGTCAACCCAAATAGCTCCATTAAAATATTGCCATTTGTATGTATGTGGCTCTCCATTGTTATTAGTCCAACATGGAGGACCAAGTGTCAAAGTAGTCGTTTCACAAAACTGTACATATTTATCAGGTGATATAGTTTGAGAGCCTATAGCTATTGGCGGATTTATAAAACGTCCACCATGCATCGGTTCATTGTTACATTCATTCATTTGATGAACAAAGCCATGAAATACAGATAAAGTTTGTGTCATTACCTGACATAAATTTTTATAGGTAATTTTAAAATAACTGTACGGCAAGCCATCATCAGTTGGTTTACATAAAATAGCATAAGGATTAGATCCACCTAAAGAATAAGTATCATACGATGCGCCATCATTTGATTTAAGGATGTCTACATTCAATAAATCCTGATAAGTTTCATCACAATAAAATCCTGGTAAATCAACTTTTTTACAACTTAATCCATCAGTTGAAACTACTGTATTAGTGGTTCCAATACAACCAATATCCACATTTTCAAGATTTAAATCAATGTCCTTATAATTTCCGGGTAAACATTGTGCTGCAAAATAAGCGTATGCATGTTTAAACCCTAAAGTAGAGGCATTATTTGATCTAGCAAAAAATGTAATAGTAATCGTTGGTGATGCACAGGCAAACTCAGAAAAATCTAAATCCATATAATTCCAATCCGCCATTTTTTCGCACGGTGTCCCATCTTGTAAAGTGACATTCGTCATCACATTAGTTTCAGGCCAATATTCTTTTTCACCTTTTGAAATTAAATCATTTTTTCTGAATTTATTTCCTGTAGGGCCCATATGCTTTAACCCTCTGCTAACTACTTGACCTGTATTAGCACTAATAAAATCGTAATTACAAACAAAACCAAAACCATTTCCTAAAGGAACATCCTTTGTGAAATCGTTATCATTCTTTATTTTACCAGGGCTTGTTTCTCTTAACCCTAAATAATAAACCCTCAATTTTGAATTTTTGTTTGTTGGGGTAAATTTATACTCTACATAAGAAGCATCTCCATGTGGTAATGCTGTGGTGTAAGTAATCAACCTACCAACACGCATCACATTTGTAATTCCATTCGGAACAGTTAAGTTAGTGAAATTTGGATCGTTTGTAAAAGTACTCGCTGATACAATTTTAAAAGGATCTTCATTCACTACTCCATTTGGAGCTGAAGGAGGAATGACACTCATGGTTGTAGTACTCGGAAAAGCAAATGTACCGTCTGGTTTTCTTGACCAACCACCATCATATTGAATCCTTTGCCAATCGCCTGTAGTCCAGCCCCCTGACATATCTAAATTATTAGGACAACATGACGCAAGGTTTGTATTAGGGCTAATTGTTCCCGTAATTGGCACCTGACAGCTAAAGCTTGGCAATACTTGTATATCTAAGGTAGTAGATTGAGTGCAATTACTTGGAATAGCTGTGTTAGTTGCGGTTAAAACAACTCTATAATTACCCTCAGAAAAAAATGTAACTGGAAAATCAGTTGATATTCCTGTTGAGTAAGTAGTGTTACTTGCTAAAGAAATAACTTTCCAAGAGCGATTATTATATTCTTGACTACAAACATTTCCAGAAAAAGTATAGTTAACCGACTGAGACAGCCCACCGTTATCAGTTAAAACTAAAGCATTTGGATAAACTATTCCATTGACATTACTTGTTGGTGAACCGATTGAAAGTGTACATGTAATAGCACAATTAGCATCACAAGCTTTAGTATTTAGTAATGATCTTCTCGTTCCTTCCGTTCTATCGATAACAAAGTGCATTCTTTTTCTTTGTCCCGGTGTAAACTTCGACATATCTTCCATGGCACTGTAATCCATGTAATTATCATTCATGTCATTCAAATCACTAGTCAAAAACATACCCGGTTGGTTATCTTTAATTATAGATAAAGCATCTGTGTGACAGGTATTAGTTATCATTCCTTTACTAGTAAATTGACTGAAGTCCGGAGGTGTATCACATATTTTATCACCATCTTCCAAACAATTGTCGTTTTCACAAGAACATAACTCCGTAAGCGGGTCGCACAATCCAAACGTATGAAACAATCCTAAATAATGCCCCATTTCATGAACTAAAACCGACATTTTATTTGCCAAATTTTCTTCATCTGAAGCCATTAACCATGCAGCCTCAATATAAATCCCATCAAATACCTCTCCGTGAGAAGGAGGCATATAAGCAAACCCTGCAACACCTCCCTTAATCTCTTCGACTACATACACATTGATGTATTTTGTTGTTGGGAATCGATTGGTGTTTTGTACTGTTTTACAAACTGTAAGGATTTGATTAGGATCATTATGATCAAGGGTTTTTATAGAACTTTGAATATTGTAATTAGTTACCGGCTTGCCAAAATCATCCGTTTTGGCCAAACAAAATTGAATATCAGTGTTTAAACCAACTGATTTGGTACCAATTGCTCCTCCGGCGTAAAGCGTGTTCAACGCAGACACAACGGTATTAATTTGAGCCGATGTGATAGAATTAACAACCGGAGTGTTTGAACCGTCTGTCATTAAATGAAAAATTATTGGAAGAACCTCCGAATGATATTCTGCCGACGTTCTATAACTTCTCAAATCTTGTTTTGGCGCCCATTTTTGCCATGCTAGTTCTATTTCTCTAGATTTTCTCAAATAGTTTGCATTTTTTTTACTCTGCGCCAAAAAGATCTGATCTGATGCACAAGAATTAAAAATAGTGGAGTTTTCTGAAGCAACATAAGGCTTTACATTATTTATCTGTAAAGTTGGTTTTTGTTGCGCAAAAATTTTACTTGTAAATAGCCCAAGTAGGATAATTGAATAAAATAGTTTTTTCATAAAATACAGTTAAACAAAAAACGAATCGTTTTTTGCTCATTTTTTTAATTTTTGCAAAAGTAGACTATTTTTAAATGCTCTGAGAGAATATTTTTATTGCGTATTAATATTTTTTTGCTATTGATTTATGTTAAACAAAATCCCTATGTCTTTTGAAAAACAAGATTTTTCACCTCAAAAATCATTTTTTTCAAGATTTAAGTATATTTGTGTGTTAACATATTATTTATGGCAAAAAAAACTGCGGCTGCAAAACAACCTACATTTCAGGAATTAAAAAACACGTTTCATTTTTTTCCATTCAAAAATCAAACGACTCCTTTTATAGTTATTATATTATTAGGGTTAATTTTTAATTTAACCACTCTTAATAATGAATACGCTCTTGATGATGGGATTATTATTCATCAAAACGACCATGTTATAAAAGGAATTAAAGGCATTAAGGATATTATGACTAAAGATGCCTACGAAAGTTTTTACCGACGAATGAATGCCACCGACCAATTAGCCGGTGGTCGTTACAGACCACTTTCGGTAGTAAGTTTTGCCATCGAACAAGAATTTATCGGTTCTTATAAAAATGGATTATATCCAGGTAGATGTTGGGACACCAACGAAAATAAAATAGATGACCCAGAAGAGGATTTAAACAACGATGGGGTATTTAATGAAGTTGATTGTCAAGTAAAAGGTGCTTCGCTTAGGCATTTTGTTAATATCGTTACCTTTATTATAGGTGTTATGTTATTATTCTTGTTTTTCAGAAATTATATTTTCAAAAACAACCATGATTTAGCATTCCTTGCGGCTTTACTGTTTTTAATGCATCCCATTCACTCAGAAGCAATTGCCAATGTAAAAAGTCGAGATGAAATTTTCTCCCTCATTTTTATATCTCTTACGTTCTTGTATTCCTTCAAATACATGGAAGATAAAAAAAACAAAACCTTATTTTGGGCCGCTTTCAATTTCTTGTTAGCCTTATTATCTAAAGAGTATGCAGTTGTATTAGTAGTATTGATTCCTGTCGCTTTTTATGTTTTTGATCAAATTGTTTTTGACCCAAAAACTTTTTTTCAGTCTAAAGCATTTAAACAAACATTGTACATTTTCGGAACATTTTTCGCCTGCGCCTTATTTATGCTAATGGTGAAACGAAACTCAGACATACACATACAACCCGGTCAAAAAGCTACGACCTCATATTGGCTATTTCCATTTGTTTACTTAATTGTTGGTGTATTTTTAATTAGTTCCAAAATCAAAAAAGAATTTGCTACCCTAATGAGTTGGCACTTCTTTATCATGTTATTTTATTTAGGAATGCGTTTGGTAGCAGTTAAACTAAAACCGGGCGTGCCTGATACTGAAATATTAAACAATCCTTATTTGTTAGCCACACAACACGAACAATGGGCTACAAAAGTTTTTGTTCTTTTAAAATATTTCGGGCTTTGTTGGTTTCCGCATCCTTTGTCTTCAGATTATTCATACAACAGTATTTTGTTCCGCACATTTGCCAGTTGGGATACGCTATTATCTTTGGCCTTACACATCGGATTGTTATATGCAGGCTTTAAATTAATATTAAAAAAACACATTCTTGGTTTTGCCATTGCTGTTTACTTTGCCTTCTTGTTGATGATTGGTAACATCTTAATGGACATCGGTGCTACTATGGGTGAACGTTTATTATTTCACTCAACCATAGGTTTTGTCATCGCTTTGGCATGGTTTATCTTAAAAGGATTCGAAAAAATACCCGAAACAATAAGCCTTACTACCAAACGCATTGTATTTTTCTCATTACTAAGTGTCATTACCCTACTATACGGTTGTAAAACCTGGGAACGTAACTGGGATTGGAAGAACGACATTACTCTATTTTTAAAAGATGTAGAAACCATGCCAAACTCAGTGCTCGTATTAGGTAACGCGGGGGCTCGTTACATTGATTTAGCCAGTACTAAAACCTATGTTTCGAATCCACATGATACATCACTGATTCAATTAAAAGATTTAAGTATAACACCTGGTGAAGAAGAAACAGACCTCAGCAAAACCCTAAAACCCGCATTTGGGTCTATTGAAACATACCATGTAGACTCGGTAGATAAAGCAGCTTTCACGAAAAAGAAAATTGCATTTTTAGAAAAAGGTTTGAAATATTTAAAACATGCTATTGAGTTACATCCACGCTATGTAAATGGCTATTTAAATTTAGGACTAGGCAGTTATCAATTAGGAAGAGATCGTGACGCTTTATTTTATTGGAAACAAGCAGAATACTTGTATCCAAATAATCCTTACCTAAAGAATTACTACATTGTATTTTACAACGATTTACTAAATAGAGGCTACCAAAAAGCACAACGAGGCCAATTAGATAGTGCTATTTATGAATTAAGGAAAACCATTCTTTTAGACCGATTTAATCCGGAAGGGTTTTATAACTTAGGCGGTGCTTATTATCAAAATAAACAATACGATAAGGCTAAATACTACTGGGAAGAATGTGTTAAACTAAAACCTGATCATGCACAAGCAAGAGCAGGATTAGCAACTATTATTACGGTACCGGCACCGGCTCAACCAACAAAATAACTTTCATAAAATACCTTAACAAAAAATCCCTTTTAAAAAGGGATTTTTTGTTAAGGTTAAATAACTATAAAGGTTTACTTTCTTTTTTTATAGCGTTTCGGATTACGAATTTCTATTTGTTTGGCAGGTTCCTGATAAACCAACTCAAAGTCTAATTGCTTTTTTACTAAATCGGCGCGTTTCACTTTCACCAATACTTTATCGCCAAGCGAATAAATTCGGCCAGTTCGACGTCCCACAATCCTGTAATTATCCTCATCAAATGCGTAAGAATCATCTTTCAAATCACGAATACCGACTCTGCCTTCACATTTATTTTCAATAATTTCAACAAAAATCCCCCATTCTGTTACGCCACTGATAACACCAGCAAACTCCTCTCCTATTTTATTTTCTAAATACTCAACTTGCTTGTATTTAACGGATGCACGTTCGGCATCAGATGCTAATTTTTCCATTTCTGATGAATGTTTACACAATAACTCCAATTCATCGGCTTTCAAATAATGTGCATGATTTAACTTAGCTTCCAACAAACGATGCACCATAACATCCGGATAACGTCTAATTGGCGAAGTAAAATGTGTATAATAATCAAAACCCAAGCCATAATGACCGGCATTTTTGGTTGTATATACAGCCTTAGGCATAGATCGGATAGCAAGCATTTCAATCATGCTCTGTTCTTTTTTATCTTTTACGTCTTGTAATAGTTTATTAATAGATTGAGCTGTTTTTTGTTTGTTACCTACCGAAACCGAATAACCAAAACGCTCTACAAAATTATTGAGTTCAAATAGCTTTTCGTCTTTCGGAACATCATGAATACGATATACGACCGCATCTGAACCTTTGTCCTTCTTTTCTTTCGATTTTTTTGCTCCGTTTTTTTGTTGCTCGTCTGGCCTTTTTTTACCTAAAAACTCAGCTACTTTTCGATTCGCTAATAGCATAAAATCTTCAATCAATTTGTGCGCATCTTTTTGTGTTTTAAAGAAAACACCCGTTGGCGCACCCTTTTCATCTAAGTGAAATTTAACCTCTGATTTATCAAAAAATATGGACCCTTTTGAATTTCTTTCTGCTCTTAAAATTTTGGCTAACCTATCCAGTACTAAAATTTCATCTTTATATGGTCCGTCTCCAGTTTCAATAATCGTTTGAACCTCCTCATATGTAAACCGGTGATCGCTATAAATAACTGTTTTACCAAACCACTGATGCTGAATCTGAGCAAATTCATCTAACTCAAACACAGCACTAAAACAATATTTTTCTTCTTGTGGACGCAAAGAACAGGCAAAATTACTTAACACTTCGGGCAACATAGGTACGCAACGATCTACTAAATAAACAGAAGTCGCTCTACTTAATGCCTCATCATCCAAAATAGTATTTGGTTTCAAATAATGGGTAACATCAGCGATGTGCACTCCTACTTCCCAATTTCCGTTTTCGAGTTTTTGTAACGACAACGCGTCATCAAAATCTTTGGCATCCACAGGGTCAATCGTAAATGTGGTTATATGGCGAAAATCTCTTCGTTTTGCAATTTCTTCGGGAGTAATTTCGGTGGCCAGTTTTTTAGCCGCTAATTCAACCTCAGGTGCAAAAACCATAGGCAATCCAAACTCAGCCATAATGGCGTGTATTTCAGTTTCATGCTCTCCTGAATTTCCAAGCACCTCTACAACTTTTCCATTTGGATTTTCAGAGCCTCTTTTCCATTCAGTTAATTCAACTAAAACTTTCTGTCCATTTTTAGCTTCATTAATATCATGAATCGGAACAAAAAAATCTACGTGAATTTTCGTATAATCAGGCACTACGAAAGCAAATTTTGGGTTGATTTGAATGCTTCCTACAAATTTGGTTTTTCGTCTCTGAATAACTTCTATAACTTCTCCTTCAGGCCTTTCTCGTCCACGTTGCGGATACACTTGTATTTTCACTAAATCACCCTGAAGTGCATCTCTTGTTTTCTTAAAAGGGATAAACACATCAGGCACATCAGCAGAAATAATCACAAAGGCAGTTCCTTGAGTAGTAAAGTCAATCGTTCCTGTTTCGTAGGTTTTAGATTCCTTAGCTTGATATTTCCCAATTTCTTTTTCAATAACAAAACCTTGATGCTTTAAAGCCTCCAATGTTTCCAGCAAGGAAAATCGTTCGCTTTCGTTTGCTATTTCCATAGCTGCGCCAAGCTGTTTGTAATTAAAGGATTTTTCGCTGTTATGTTTAAGAAACGCTAATACCTCTTCGAATAAATAACGTTTTACTTGTTTTTTTGATTTTGCCATATTCCTGAAAGATACATTGTATTGCACTTTATGTAAAGATAGGTCAATAAAGCCCATTTTAGATCAAAAACTAAAAATATTTCCACTAATCAGAATTAATAAGTTATTGTTCATAATCCTTGAGGAGAACCTTGGATAATCATTGAAAAATTACTTTCTTTTGTTAGGTGAATCATAATCTATTTACTAGGATAAGAGACAAACACGCACTTTGGTATAAAGGCATTGTGTTTGTTATCGCTATTGTTATTTGTACATATCTACTTCCTAAAAAAGAATTTTTAGACGTTAGCTATGTTAAAACAGGCGATATATGGTTAAACGACGATTTTATTGCACCCTTTGATTTTTTGTTACAAAAAACAGAGAGAGAATTAGCCGAAGAAAAAAAACAAACCAAAAAAGGCATTGCATACTTTATCAAAAACAACGAAAAAAACTACATAAAAGATATAAAAAATCTTTCTGTACCAATCAGTAAAAAATTACAAACATCATTAGATAGTATTTTTAATATTGGTGTTTGCTCTTATTCTTTCCCTCAATTTTATCAGGATTCACTAATTTATCTAGTAGAAGATAATGAAGCTAGATTAATTCCCAAACATACACTTATCTCTCTTGAAAAATTGAAATTTTTAATATCCCAATATATTAAAGACGAAGCGCTATTACACCAAGTTTTAGAAATTTTAAAACCAAATGTAACATTTAACGAAACTTTATCTGAAGAGATGTTGAACGAAACGCCTACATCACAATACATTTATAAATCAAAAATAAAAAAGGGTGATGTTGTATTGCGTAAAAACGAGCCGGTTACTCAAGAACAATATCAAGAATTAGTAAGTTACACTAATGAGTCGCTTTTGCAGGAAACTAATCTTCCGAAATTATCCATTATTATTGGTCAATTTTTAGCATGTGCACTTGTTTTAGGCATCATGATGCTTTTTTTAGCCTATTTCAGGAAATCTATTTTTAGTCAAAATTCACAAGTCACTTTCATCTTTTTGATGATTGTATTAATAGTCATGATTACAAGTACAGTAGCAAAATACAATGTTAATTATGTTTATGCCGTTCCATTTTGCCTAGTCCCTATATTAATACGTGTATTTTTTGATAGCCGTACGTCATTATTCAATTTTTTAAATATCATCTTACTTTGTGCTTTTTTTGTTAATGATAAATTTGAATTTGTATTTATTCAATTAATAGCAGGTATAGGCACCATATTTAGTGTAGCAGATATGGGTAAACGTTCAAAATTATTTTTCTCGGCATTACTCATTTTCATTTTTTATGTCTTGTCATTTATCGCATATCATTTGCTCAATGCTACACCTCAAGCAATTAGTTATTTCCAAAATTATATTCCGTATTTAATAAGCAGCGTATGCGTACTTTTTTCTTTTCCACTCATTTTTATTTTCGAAAAAGTATTTGGTTTTACTTCTGATTTTACCCTATTGGAGCTTTGTGATTTAAATTCTCCTTTACTACGACAACTTTCTCAAAAAATACCGGGCACTTTTCAACACTCCTTACAAGTAGCTAACCTTGCAGAAGAGGCCTGCTATAAAATTGGAGGAAATCCGTTATTGGTAAGAACCGGAGCCATGTACCATGATATAGGAAAAATGACAAATCCACGTTTTTTCACCGAAAATCAGGTAGGAGAAATTAGTCCGCATGAAGATTTATCCTCAGAAGAAAGTGCTCAAATTATCATCAGTCATGTTATTAGAGGTGTTGAAATAGCTAAAGAAAATAAACTACCCGAAACTGTCATTGACTTTATTAGAACACATCATGGTACCACCACAACTCGTTTCTTTTTACACAACTATAAAAAAGAACATCAAGGCCAAGTAATTAACGAAGATTTATTTAGGTACCCCGGTCCCATACCATTTAGTAAAGAAACTGCTATTTTAATGATTGCAGACAGCGTTGAGGCTTCGTCTCGTAGCCTAAAAAAATACGATGCGGTTGCCATTGATGAGTTGGTGGATAAAATTATTAATCATCAAATTAATGAAAATCAATTTATCAATGCTGATATTACATTTAGGGATATTCATCAAATTAAAAAAATTTTTAAAAAACGACTGATGAATATTTATCATGTAAGAATAGAATATCCTCGTTAATTTTTCATATTAGGCTGTTTTCATAATTTTATTTCGGTCCTATTAGTAAAATTTATTAAGTAATTTTGATTATTAATCTATATGACGAATCCAATTTTAGAAATCAGAAATATTTCCAAAAAATATGCTAATCATACCGCTCTTAACGGAGTGAGTATTTCAGTTCAACCTCAAAAAATATTCGGACTATTAGGTCCAAATGGCGCAGGCAAAACCTCGTTAATTCGTATTATAAATCAAATAACCGGTCCTGATAGTGGTGAGATTTGGTTTAATGGACAAAAATTAGCTCCCCAGCATGTTGAATTAATAGGTTATTTACCAGAAGAACGAGGCTTATACAAAAAGATGAAGGTAGGCGAACAAGCTATGTACTTGGCTCAATTAAAAGGACTGAAAAAATCAGAAGCCAAACAAAAATTACAACACTGGTTCGAAAAATTTGAAATTGGAAATTGGTGGGACAAGAAGATTGAAGAATTAAGTAAGGGTATGCAACAAAAAATACAATTTATTGTGACCGTTTTACATGAACCTAAATTACTCATTCTTGATGAGCCGTTTAGTGGATTTGACCCCATTAACGCTCAATTAATTAAAAATGAAATTTTAGAATTAAAAAAAAATGGGGCTACCATTATTTTTTCAACTCATAATATGGGCAGTGTTGAAGAACTGTGCGACCACATTGCACTAATTAACAAAGCAGAAAAATTATTAGACGGTTCTGTGAAAGATATTCGTAAAAATCACCGAAGCCATACCTATCAAATAACTTTCAAGGGTAATTTGATTGCCTTTACAAATGCATTATGGGCAGGAGCCGAATTACTTGAGAAAAAATCTGACGAGGACACGCATACTGTAACAGTTAAATTATTACAACAAAATAAACCCAATGACCTTTTACAAGTAGTCTTAAATTATAGTGAAATCATTTCTTTTCAGGAAATTGTACCTTCTATGAATGATATTTTTATTTCTGTTGTTGAAAATAAAACAAGTTTAAATACACAAAGCTCTTTTACAGAATAGATTAATCTTTAATCTATTAAAAACAATTTCATTCAACTATTTCTGCTAAAACATTATTAATCCAAGTATAAAAAATGAATAAATTATTCTTAATCATTCAACGCGAATATTTATCAAGAGTTAAGAAAAAATCTTTTCTCATCATGACCCTATTAGGACCCTTGCTGATGGCAGGATTAATGATTGTACCTGTATGGTTAGCTATGCGTGATAAAACAGAACATCAAATTTTAGTTTTAGATCATAGCGGCTTATTTATAGATCAATTGCCAAATACCCAACAGCTTAAATTTACTTATGGTAACGAATCTATCCAATCAGCCAAATTAAAATTAAATGAAGGTCCTTTTGACTTAATCATGGAAATAAAAGGAGATGCATTGAATGACGCTAAAACAACTCCAATTTTATATTATACCAAACAACCTGGTATTAATGTTGAGCAATACATCACTAATACTATGGAAAATATTTTATTTGATTACCGTTTACAAGGCGACAGTATTGATATTCATAAAATTGATAAAGCACGACGTCCTGTTGAAATCATAACACTAAAAGTTACTGAAAATGGTAAGGACGAAAAAACTAATACCGAAATTAATATGATGATTGGTTTTGGTTGTGCTATCATAATTTATTTCATGATATTTCTTTACGGTTCACAAGTTATGAGAGGGGTAATTGAAGAAAAAACAAATAGAATAGTTGAAGTAATTGTATCTTCTGTGAAACCATTTCAACTTATGCTTGGAAAAATTATTGGTGTGGCTTTAGTTGGATTAACCCAATTTATATTATGGGTTATTCTCACCATCACCATCAGTTCTTCGGTGAATGCTATTTTATTCAAAAATCAAATAGATGATACTATAAAACACAACGCGCAAATGGAAAAAGTGATGAAAAATGACATTACTGCACGTGTTGACCAAATGGAAAAAATCAATTCTCCGAATGAAGTCATCGAATTATTTAATCAGGCGAGTCATATTAACATCATCAAGGTATTAACGGCTTTCTCTTTTTACTTCTTATTTGGATACCTTTTGTATGCAGCCCTATTTGCAGCTGTCGGTTCAGCTGTAGATGATGAAGCGGACACTCAACAATTTATTTTACCAGTAACCATTCCTTTAATAGCTAGTTTTATTATCGCACAAAGCATTATCACCGATCCGAATAGCTCCATGGCTCAGTTTTTCTCCATTTTCCCCCTCACCTCTCCTATCGTAATGATGGTAAGACTTCCTTTTGATGTGCCTGTTTGGGAATTAACTCTATCGATGACGATGTTAATAGTAGGTTTTTTGTTTTTCACCTGGTTAGCCGGTAAGATTTATCGCACCGGAATACTAATGTACGGCAAAAAAACAAACTGGAAAGAATTAGGTAAATGGCTATTTTATAAAGAATAGAAAAGAAAAAATACTATCAAATAACTATTGGCCCATTGTTGGTTATTTAAAATACTTTTTAAGAGAATTAAATGGTCGTTCAATTAATGAATAACTAATTTCTGCTGCAAGCCAAGTAAAAACAAAATAAAGTACCCAGATTGTTATTTTTTTTGAACTATGTAAATCTAAAGCGGGAGAAATATAATCCCAAAAAGTAGGAATAGCGAATAAATGATATAAATATAGTCCATAAGAAATCTGTCCTAAATGACTCAAATATTTATTTTCTAAAATAATTTTTCCTAAAAATTGGTAGCCACTTCCAACTGCCCTAGATATAATAACCGCTGAAAGAATACAAAAAATAAATTCATCGAAAATAAATACCATGTATGAAACCGGAAAATGATGAGCAATGATGAACAACGAAAAAAGATAAAACATAATCATAAATGGTGTTAACCAAATTGATTTAGAAATTTTACTGAACAATGTCGTTCTTTCTTGTTTGAAATAAGCTAACATTGCCCCTATTCCTAATGCAAACATCACATTATTCGTTAAATAACCAGCAGCCATCCATTTATCAGGCATAAAATATATAAAAGCCATTCTCGAAAAGACAGACAAAGTGATGGTAGATAAAATAAATTTCAGTAAATGTTTCT
>Ga0172373_10007004_pt1 | contig 14804 bp, 8 predicted proteins | sample Lak10m_2_FD_114546 | JGI IMG/M metagenome (GOLD analysis project Ga0172373, IMG submission 114546) | Freshwater microbial communities from Kabuno Bay, South-Kivu, Congo - kab_092012_10m | ecosystem: Environmental > Aquatic > Freshwater > Lake | place: Democratic Republic of the Congo: South-Kivu... | reverse complement strand
TCGAGTTTTGTTGAAGGTCTGCTGCTACTCATGTTGATCGTCTAGTAGGGTGGTCGTAAGAGAGGGCCATTAAAGCAAGCTGCATGGCGTGGTCGAATGCTCAGCGCCGGGCCTAGGTATCGAAGAAGGGCGTAAGTCATAGAGTACGATTATAGGTTTCCCGTTGACCCTGCCCGGAGACCGTCTGTCGTGCGACTGAAGCAAATCAAGCTCTCAGGCTTTAAGTCCTTTGTTGACCCCACAGTGCTTGACGTGCCTGGGCAGTTGATCGGCGTTGTTGGGCCAAATGGATGCGGTAAATCCAATATTATGGATGCTGTGCGCTGGGTGCTCGGTGAGTCGCGCGCCAACGAATTGCGCGGCGAGTCGATGCAAGATGTGATTTTTAGTGGCTCATCAGATCGTAAGCCCGCCGCGCGTGCCTCGGTTGAACTCGTCTTCGACAACAGCATGGGTCGGATTGGTGGTTCCTGGGGGATCTACGCTGAAGTGGCGGTCAAACGCGTGCTAACACGCGACGGCCAGTCGATTTATTCGATTAATCAGCAAACCGTCAGGCGCCGAGACGTTCACGATCTATTCCTGGGCACAGGCCTTGGTCCGAGGGCTTATGCCATTATCGGACAAGGCACCATCTCGCGGATTATCGAGTCGAAGCCCGAGGAGTTGCGCATCTTTCTTGAAGAGGCTGCAGGCATATCACGCTACAAAGAGCGTCGGCGAGAGACCGAGAACAGGCTCGGTGATACCCGTGAAAATCTCACCAGAGTCGAAGATATTTTGCGCGAGCTTGAGTCAAATATTGCGCGACTTGAGGTGCAGGCAAAGCAGGCCGAGCGATTTCGTGCGCTTGATGCCGATCGACTGCGGTCTCAGGGCTTACTGTGGCTGGCAAGGCGCAACGATGCCATGGAGCAGCAACAACGTGCTGCCGAGCGTCACCGAAGCCTTGAGGTCAAACTTGATGCTGAGCTTGCCTCGCTTCGGGCGACCGAATCAGCGCTCGAAGCGGCAAGAGAGGCGTCAGGTCGTGCCGCCGATGCACTTCATGCGGCCCAGGCCAGCTACTATCAACGCAACGGTGAAGTGGCGAAGATTGAGTCAGAGATTCGCTTTATCGACGAGTCGAAGCGTCAAGCTCAAGGGCAGCTTGAGTCATTGACGCTGCAGCAGCAACGTCAAAGTATGGAACATGAGCAGGCAGAGCAGTTAATCGGTGATAGCGCTCAGCGGCTCGACGCACTCAGCGTCTCTGTGCAGGATCAATCTGAACAAGTCCGGCAGCTTGCGTCGCAGCAGCAGCCACTCGAGTCGGATATTGCCAAGGCGCAGCAAGGCCTAGAAAGCGCACGAGCAAGGCTCGACCAATGTAGGCGTGAACGCGATGCGGCCCAGATTAGGCGGCAATCCGCGCAAGACCAACTGCGGCAGTTGAATCAACGCCTAGACCGTAGTCGCCAGGCACTCGAGCGTTTAAAGCCTGTTGATGCCGAAGCTCTGCGTCACCAGGGCCTCAAACTTCAGGCGGCCGAGCGCGAAGAGTCCCAAAGCGGTGAGCAAGAGGCCGGTCTTCAGGTGCGTTCGAATGAAGCACAAGCCGCACGTGCTCCTGCTCAGGAAGCGCTGAGGCTTGCACAGTCAAGACATGCCGAGCTTGAGGCCAAGCTTCAGGCCCTAATTCAGCTTGAGGCTAGACTGAGTGATCAGTCAAAGATGCGCCCCTGGTTGCAGGCGAAGGGTTGGCTTGAAAGTCAGCGATTCTGGCAGGGGGTTCGGGTCGAGGCTGGTTGGGATGCGGCGATCGAAGCAGCCTTACGTGAAAGGCTCGAAGCAATCGCTGTATCTTCCTTGGATGGATTTGAAGCGCTTGCAGCCGAAGCGCCGCCCAATAAGCAAGTCTTTTTCAGGGAGGCTTTGCGAGCACAACAGGATGAAGTGACAAGTTCAAAGCGTGCCCAGCTTGAGGCGCAAAGAGGCTTTGCCGGTTTAAGGCGTATGCGCGATGTTGTTCAGAGCGCTGATGAGCAGCGATCCATACTGCTTGATCGTTGGCTTGATGGTGCTTTCCTGGCCGAGAACTTAGCCCAAGCCCTGAAGTTTCAAGCGCAACTAGCCACTGGTCAGCGCCTGTTCACGCCCCAAGGCCATTGCCTTGAGCGCGATAGTCTTGCTTTTCACGCGGCCGATCAGGCCCACGAGGGAAGACTCGCGAGAAAGCGCGAAACCGAGGATTTGCAAAAAGATCTACGTGCTCAGCACCTCGTGCTTGAGCAGGCAAAACAAGACGCTGCAGCAGCGGAGCGGGTGGCACAGGATTTGTCGCAACAGTTGGCGCATTCAAGACAAGCGCATTTGCAGGCAACGAGGGCGCTCTCACAGATCCGGATCGAGACGGACCGGATGAACCAAGCTCAACGCCAAAGTGAGGCCGAAGCGGCACGACTGGGCAAGGACATTCAAGATATCGAACAGGAGGTTCATCGGCAAAATCAAATCGATGTGCAGGCCTCCGATCAGATCGATAAGCTTGAGCAGGACTGGCGCGGGCATGAAGAAGGCTTGCGTCTGGCACAGGCCTCAAGTAATGAGGCGCAGCAACTGCTTGCGAAATGGCGCGAAGGGTTTAGAGAAGCAGAGCGGCAGCTTGACGCTTATCGCTATGAATTAAAGAGCGTCACTGAGAGGCTCGGCAGTGCCAAGCAACGTCGTGATTCACTGAAGGAATCGATTGGCATGCTTGTCTCGCAGCAAGATGCGCTTCGTGAACGCTTAGCGAGCCTGCGCGACGACCAGGCTCGCGAGCAGTTGCAGCAGGCGGTTTCGATGCGGGTTGAGGCCGAAGCAGCACTGACTAGCTCGCGCAAACATCATGAGGTTATGAATCAGCAGGTGCGAGCCCTTGACGAGCAGCGCATGTCAACCGAGCGGGCGATTCAGCCTTTGCGCGATGCCTTATCGAGTTCTGCGCTTGATGAGCAGGCCGCCAAGACGATGGTCGAGCAGTTTGAGCAAATGCTTGAAGATGCACAGGTTGACGAGGCAGCACTCAGGCAGCGAGCAAGCGAAGAACAAGTGCTGATGAAGGCCTCTGCGCTTCAGGCTGAGTTGCAGCGACTGACGCAGGCAATCGAGGCCATGGGACCTGTTAATCTTGCGGCCCTTGAAGAGCTCTCACATGCTCAGGAGCGCCAGGGATTTTTGCGCGCTCAGTGTGCAGACCTGACTGAAGCGATGCAAACGCTCGAAGATGCAATTCAGAAAATCGATCGTGAAACCCGTGATCTGCTCAAGCAGACTTACGATCAAGTTAATCAAAACTTCGGTAGTTTTTTCCCCAAACTTTTTGGTGGAGGCGATGCAAAGTTATTGCTGACGGGCGAGGAGATTTTGGACGCTGGCATTCAGGTGATGGCCCACCCGCCTGGAAAGCGCAATAGTTCTATTCACCTGCTTTCGGGCGGCGAGAAGGCACTGACGGCGATTGCACTGGTGTTTTCGATTTTTCAACTTAACCCGGCACCATTTTGCTTGCTTGATGAGGTTGACGCGCCGCTCGACGATGCCAATACGGAGCGCTATTGCGATATGGTCCGTTCAATGTCGGATCACACACAGTTTTTGTTTATTACCCATAACAAGGTAGCGATGGAACTCGCTCAGCAACTCGTAGGCGTTACCATGCAAGAACGTGGCGTTTCACGACTAGTTGCCGTTGACCTCGAGGCGGCGGCTGAGTTCGCCCAGGCCGCTTAGCACAGGAATTTTCATGAGCTCATTGCAATGGAGTTTGCTCATCGGCGCAGTCGCGCTCATTGCTGCGGTGCTATTGCTAAATATGTTACAGCAATGGAAGCGCCGATCGCGTGGCGAGAAAACCCTTGAAGCACTGCGCGAAGTGGTGAGGAGTCGCAAGCCAGTCGATCAGACAATGCCAGGCGACAGCCAAGGAATCAGTCAAAACAAGGAGCCGAGACACACACCCAATAGCTCTCGGCAAAACCTGCCTCATGGTTTTTTTGATCCGGTCGTTGATGGACCAAGATCGATCGAGGAGCCACCCTCGATCAACAAACCCTTGGCCCAAGCCGCGACCGTCGCAAGCTCGGCGCCGGCAAAGCCTTTGTATTCGACGAGGCTCGAGCGACAACTCGATGATGACCTTGCAAAGCATCAAGCCAAGGAACAAGAAGAAGCGGATGCGAGCGCGCTTGAAAAGGCGAATCAACCAAGTCAAGCCGAGTCAAGGCTTGTTGGGACTGCTAGCCAAGAGCAAGCTGAGCAAGGCCTTGTATGGCCTCGTGCAGAGCTAAGCCGCGAAGTGCCAAGCCCAGCCCCGTTACCTGTGCAAATAACCCAATCGCCTAGCGCGGAGGCTTTGCCTACACCTGATCCCGAAGCTGAGTCGGTTACGCAAGCGAGCGCTTCGGCGCCCGTCATAGTACCCACCACAGAACCTGTCAGAGAGCTTGTGGCGAGCGATGCGCTTTTTGACACGAAGCAATGGGCACGAAGCAAGCCGTGGGTTGGTATCGATGAACGCGTTGATCTGCTTGTTGGACTTGAAAGCTTGCAAGGCTGGCAGGGTGAGCGTCTCTTGCAGGCTTTCCAGGGCTTGCGCCGAGTGGGCACGAAGCCTTTGCTCTTGGAGGGGCAGGTACTTTCGGATCCTGAACAACTATGGGTAGCGGTTGTACCAGGACAGCGCTTTGTTAGGCTTCGCTTGGGACTGCTGCTCGCCAATCGAAGTGGTGCATTAAAGCCAACCGAGTATTCCGATTTTTTAAGTGCACTTCAGTCGGTTCGAGACCTATTGCAGGCGAGTTGGACAGACGGGGCCGCACCTGTGGGTATGCATGAAGCGCTCGAGCGCGCGCGAAGAGTCGATGTTGCTTGCGCAGCACTCGATGCACAGGTTGTTATCAATCTTGCACTTGGCGAAGCGATTTCGACCATGTCTTTTTCCCGAATGGGTATGAGTCTTGGCCTTGTTGATCGCGGGAACACCCGGCAGGCCTTACTGACGGGGCAGGGCCTTGAATTATTTTCCATGACGCTTGGATCCAAGCCTGATTGGATGACCTTCATGTTGGATGTGCCACGCTCTCCCATGGTTGAGTCTCCTTGGCAAAGGATGATGGATTGCGCTGCCTCGGCGGTTGGACGATTTGGTGGGCAGCTGCTCGATGATAATGGGCAGCTACTCGAAGCCCATCAGCTTGCTGCCATCGGTAAGCAAGTGATTGAGAGGCAGCAACAGCTAATCGACGCGGGCTACCCGCCTGGCTCAGCACTTGCACTACGTTTGTTTAACTAGGCCTAAGCATCGCTGCTTTGAGTATGCAGTTTGTTGATCTTGATTCGCTGCCTTCCGATCCCTCGCTTGCCATTGCGCAGTTGAGTGAGCGATTGCGGCTTTGGTCACTGGCCTATTACCGGGGCGAGAGCCAAACTGTACCTGATGCGCTATATGACCAATGCTTTGCACGTTTGCTCGAGCTCGAGTCCACACACCCTGAGCTTGTGAAGCCTGATTCTCCAAGTCAGCGTGTGGGTGCGACGCCCGATGATGCCTTTGGAAAATTGCGCCATTTGCGTCCCATGCTTTCGCTTGCCAATGCATTTGATCGCGAGGATGTACATGCTTTTGACAAGCGCGTTCGCTCGCAACTAGCCCCGGATACATTATTTGCCTATTGCGCAGAGCTGAAGTTTGATGGCTTAGCGGTTAACTTGCGATACACCGATGGTCTCTTGACCTCGGCAGCAACTCGCGGCGATGGGTCTGAAGGGGAGAATGTTCTCGCAAATATAAAAACGATACGAAATGTCCCACTTCGACTATGGAGTACATCCATACCCTCGGTGGTCGAGATTCGCGGTGAGGTCCTGATGTTTCGTGAAGACTTCAAACGCCTCAATGAGCGCCAGCAGATGCTGGGGGAGCAGCGTTTCGCTAATCCGCGAAACGCTGCTGCGGGTAGTCTGCGGCAAATCGATCCGAAAATTACAGCAAATCGCCCTTTACGATTTATGGCATATGGCATCGGCGAGCTGCGTGGCTCAAAGCTCGCTGATAGCCATTTCGAACTGCTCCAATGGCTCGAAGCTGCCGGGTTTACCGTCGATAGCGAGAGGCGTCTATGTCACGATGTTGATGCATTGATGGCGTTTTATGAGGCCATTAGTAAAAAGCGCGAAGATCTTCCCTTTGACATTGATGGGGTGGTTTATAAGCTTGATGCTTACCCGCTTCAGGAGCAATTAGGTTTTATTGCCCGGTCTCCGCGATTTGCCATAGCCCACAAGTTTCCAGCCGAGGAAATGGTCACGCAACTGATCGCGATCGATTTGCAGGTTGGACGCACCGGCGCTATTACGCCAGTGGCAAGGCTTAAGCCCGTGAAAGTTGGTGGCGTTCAGCTTACCAACGCGACCTTGCATAACCAGGACGAAATTTCTCGAAAAGACTTGCGAGTTGGCGATCTGGTCATCGTTCGGCGCGCCGGTGACGTCATTCCCGAAGTGGTCTCTTTAGTTGAGCCTTTGCCGGAAATTCGCAACGAGCCTTTTCGATTCCCGAGCTTTTGCCCTTCGTGTGGATCGACGCTTGCGCGCGAACCCGAGCAAGCGGTATGGCGCTGTCTTGCGCAATGGGACTGTCCCGAACAGCGGCGCCAGCGCCTTATTCATTTTGCAAGTCGAAAAGCGCTTGACATCGATGGTCTCGGAGAAAAAATAATCGATGAGTTGTTACAGCACCGCCTGATTCAAGATCCTTCTGATTTTTATATCTTACGCGAGTCAGACTTGTTGCCCTTGCCGAGAATGGGCAGCAAACGCGTGCGGCAGCTACTCGATGCTATCGAACAGTCTCGGCAGCGGCCGTTGAGTCGTTTGCTTTTCGGTTTGGGCGTGCGCCATGTGGGCGAAGAGATCGCACGATTGCTTTCGCAACATTTTGACTCCCTCGCAAGGCTTCGCAGCTTGCGATGGACCGATCCTGACTTGGAATTGCCAGAAGGCATTGGTATAGAGATTACGACAAGCCTTCAAGCCTTTTTTGACCACCCGGGGCATCAGCGCATGCTCGATCGATTTGAGCCATGGTGGACGCCGAGTTTGCAAGCTTCAGAGCAAAAGAGCGAACTGTCTTCGCTGAGCGATGAGCAGTTACGATGGCTCGATGATCGACTTGGGGCAGCAGTCAAGCAAGCGGCAAAAATCGTGATTACCGGCAGTATTGACGGCTTATCGCGCGAGGATCTGGCTGCCTATCTACGCATTCGCGGTGCTCAGGTTTTGTCCTCGGTTAGTAAGAACACCGATCTGCTTGTCGTGGGGCATAACGCTGGGTCGAAGCTTGAAAAGGCGCAAGCACTCGGCATCCCCGTGCTTAGCCTTGAGGGATTTCCGCTGTAAATCCCAAGGTGTAGGTATCGAAGCATGATCCCGAAAAAGGTTAAGCCGAAGCCGCACGGGTCAAGGTGTTGGTAATTGAATGTATTCGCAAAAAACGAGGTAATCCATGGCATGTTGGGGTATTATAGGTGGCTCCGGGCTCGACGATTGGAAGGACTTGAATTGGGTTGACGAACTGTCCATATCGACGCCTTACGGCGAGCCAAGCGCCTCATTCCGTGTCGCGTTTTTAGAACGCGACGATCGCTCGCCGATAAAGATCTTCTATTTGCCCCGACATGGTGCTGATCATCGCTACGCTCCTCACCGGATCAATTACCGAGCTAATCTTTGGGCGATGAAACACGCAGGGGCGCAACGCCTGCTTGCATCGGCAACGGTCGGGTCAATTGATTCAGATATGAAACCTGGATCTATCTGTATTCCAGATCAATTGATCGACTACACCTGGGGCAGGGAGCAGAGTTTTTCTGACGATGGGGCTGTGCTGCATATTGACTTCACCCATCCATTTGACGAAGCGCTACGGCAGTTGTTGATCAGTGCTCAGGCAACGAGAGCAGGCGATGCAATAGTCCACCATCATGGGGTTTATGGATGTACCCAGGGACCGCGACTTGAAACAGCAGCAGAGATTGCCAGGCTCGCGGCTGATGGATGTACCGTGGTGGGTATGACGGCCATGCCTGAGGCGGCGCTTGCGCGCGAATTGGGGCTTCCTTATGCCTTGCTTTGCCTTGCTGTTAATCCTGCTGCTGGTGTTGGCCAAAGTGCTCAGTCAATCAATCACGACAGTCTCAAACAAGTCATGGAGCAGGGCATGGTGCGCGTCAAATCGATCTTGCTCGAGGTGATAAAAACAGGTTGAGATGAGTTCGCTCAAGATGGTTGTAGAAGTTTTAATAAATCGCTTTCAAGAGCGAGCCTTGCCCGCTCTTCTGCAAACAAATCGCCTTTGACAACAAAGGTGTCTTCAACCCGCTCGCCAAGCGTTGTGACCCTTGCGGATTCCAGTTGAACCTGGCGGTTTGCAAGCGTATGAGCGATCGCATAGAGCAGTCCGCTTCGATCGGAGGTGCTTAAGCTCAAAATATAGCGACTTGCTGAGCTATCAGGCCTCAAGGCCACCCTTGTTTGCACGGGGAAGCTCCTCGAACGTCTCGATGTTTTGCCGGGTTTGGGTTCGAGCAGTGGCTCATTCCGGATCAAATACGCTTTCAACTCGCTTTCCACGAGCGTGAGAAGTTCGCGGTAGTTTCCCTCATGATCGGGATGCGAAACAATAAAACTATCGAGTGCTCTTGCACCACGAAGTGTGTGGACGTTTGCGTGCTGCACAGAAATCGATCGTGAGTCGAAATAACGCGTAATGCGGGCAAAAAGTTGCGATTGATCGCTCGTGTAGACAAGAACTTGAAATCCGCCACCTTCAGGCGAGATTCGTGCACGAACAACAGGTTCTTCGCTTTCATACAATCGATATAAGACACGGGTGTGCCAGGCAATATCAGCCGCATCGTGGCGAAGAAAGTAAGCTGCATCAAGCCGCTGCCAAAAGGCTGCATACTCCCTGTCCAAGAGGGGGACGAGATGCAGCAAGCGAACCGCTTCTTTGCGTTTGCTGTCAAGTCGACTCTGCGCGCTTAGTCGCTCGCCACCGATGATTCTCTTGGTTGAACGGTATAAGTCTTCAAGCAGTTTGCCTTTCCAAGAGTTCCAAACTTTCGGTGACGTGCCACGTATGTCGGCAACTGTGAGCAAATAGAGTGCATTGAGTCTCTCTTCACTGACTACGAATTTGGCAAATTGTTCGACGATTTCAGGGTCACTGATATCTTGCTTTTGAGCAACACTCGACATCGCTAAATGATGCTCGACAAGCCATTCAATCAACGCGCTATCCTCACGCTCAATCCCATGTGCACGGCAAAAGCGACGTACCTCAGCCGCGCCAAGACTTGAATGATCTCCGCCGCGTCCTTTGGCAATATCGTGATAAAGCGCAGCAATACTTAAACGCCATGGTCTTTCCATCGCCGCCACGATCTCACTGCATAAGGGAAACTCGTGCACGTGCTCGGGCATGGAAAATCGTTGTACGTTCCGAAGCACCGTGAGGATGTGTTGGTCGACGGTATATACGTGGAACAAATCATGCTGCATGCGCCCGACGATGCGACGCCATTCAGGCAAGTAGCGGCCGAGCACCGACCACTGATTCATATCGTATAAGGCCTTCGTAACGCCTCGGCCTTGCATCAGCACTTGCATGAAGTGGGACCGGTTGGCTGGCAGTCTTCTGAAGTTCGCATCCATACGCGGGCGCGATAGCCAAATTGCGCGCAGCAAATCGGGCGCCATACCACGGATGCCTGGGTGCTCCACCGTGCGAAGAAAGGCTCTGAAAACAACGCTCAAGTCTCGATCGATAAGACTTGGGTCTTTAAGGGCAAGCATGTCATCGCGAACGACAAACTCTTCATCGAGTTCGGTGCTGTGTTTTGCCTGTCGATCGAATAAGTACGATTCGATCAATTGCATCAAGATGCTTCGCATTTGGCTCACCCGCTTGGCGGCCATGTAATAGCGTTGCATAAGCGCTTCGGAGGCGCGTCTTGCACCTTGTGCACCGATGCCAAGGTCTTGAGCGACGCGAACTTGCAAATCAAAGACCAGCCGATCTTCGCGGCGACCGCTCAGACGGTGCAAGCTGATGCGGATCATCGTCAAGAGACGCTGCGCTTGCTGCAAGGTCCGATATTCCTCGCGGCTAATGACGCCGACCTGGGAGAGTTCAAGCCAGGTGGTTGGCATGCCTGCTGCTCGTGCCAGCCAGATCAGCAGCTGTAAATCTCTAAGACCGCCCGGACTTTCTTTTACATGGGGCTCAAGGCTATAAGGGCTATCGTCAAAACGCAGATGTCGCTGTCGCATCTCGAGTTGCTTGGCCTCGAAAAAGGCGCCTGCATCCTGCTGCTGACTCAAACGCTTAGCCAACTCGAGCATCCGATCCCGAGGTCCAATGAGTAGTCTCGCCTCAAGAAGCGAGGTTTGAACCGTGATGTCGGCAGCGGACTCTTTAAGGCATTGTTCAACGCTTCGGACCGCGTGCCCCACATCCAAACCCAAATCCCAGCAGGCCCCGATGAAGGCTTCGAGCTTGGGCTTGGCATCGTCTTCAAGCGTCTCGTCGATCAGAATCAACAAATCAAGGTCCGAGCCCGGGAAGAGCTCACCCCGACCATAACCGCCCACAGCGATAAGGCAGGCACTAGCTGGGAGATTTGCACGCCGCCACAAGGCGATCAAGCTTTCATCGGCGTGGGCTGCAAGCCGCTTCAATAATGTGCGCGGGTCCTGTCGCGAATGAAATGCTGAAACAAGCCGTATTCGCTCGGACTGCCAGCGATCACGGTCTAGCTTCACAAGCGGCCTCTATTTAGCCAAGGGGCGCAGGAGGAGAGCCTGCCGATTGAGTGAGGACTTCGAAACCCTCGTCGGTCACCAAGACGGTGTGTTCCCACTGGGCTGAGAGACTATGGTCCTTTGTCACGATCGTCCATCCATCAGCAAGTTCGCGGATTTCTCTGCGTCCGGCATTAATCATCGGCTCAATTGTGAAAATCATGCCAGGCGATAAAGTCATTCCGGTACCCGCCTTGCCGTAGTGCAGAACCTGCGGGTCTTCATGAAAGCGCCTTCCAATGCCGTGCCCGCAGAATTCTCGTACCACTGAGAAGCCGCTGGATTCGGCAAGCTGTTGGATGGTTGAACCAATATCGCCAAGGCTTGCTCCAGGTTTTACTTGCCTGATCCCGGCCCACATACAGCGGTAGGTCATCTCGCACAAGCGACGTGCAGCCACACTGCAGTCACCCACCAAGAACATCCGACTGGTATCCCCGTGAAAGCCATTTTTAATCACAGTGATATCCAGGTTGACGATATCGCCGGTCTTCAGCACGCGTTCGCCTGGAATGCCGTGGCAGACTTGGTGGTTGACCGAGGTACAAATCGACTTTGGAAAAGGGCTGTAGCCTGGGGGTGCATAGTTCAGCGGAGCAGGAATCGTTTGCTGTTCATGAACCATGTAATCGTGGCAGAGTCGGTCGAGGTGTTCGGTGGTGACTCCCGGCTTGACATAAGGTGTAATAAAATCGAGAACTTCAGAGGCTAGACGACCTGCCTCTCTCATGCCTTGGATTTCTTCAGCGGTCTTAATCACTACAGCCATAGCCTACGAGTCCTCAAAGTCAGGCAGCGATTTGCTGCTAAATGCTTGTTATGGCTATAATTATAGGCTTTTTAAAACGCGCGCTACTTCTCTTTTAGATGTTTTCAATCAAGGCTCGCTTTGGTTGACTAAGTCGAAGAATCGTCGGGTGTCCCCTTAAAAGGGGGTTTCCAGTAGCGTTAGACCCAACCCAGACTTTGGAGTTTTTTATGTCCGTAACCATGCGGCAAATGCTTGAGGCCGGCGTTCACTTTGGCCACCAGACACGCTTTTGGAATCCGAAAATGGCGCCTTTCATTTTCGGTCACCGAAACAAAATTCATATTATTAATCTTGAGAAAACGCTTGCACAGTTTCAAGAGGCCGCCCGCTACGTGAAACAACTGTCTGCCAACCGCGGCACGGTGTTATTCGTTGGTACCAAGCGTTCATCGCGCGAAGTGATCGCTGAGGAAGCACAGCGCTGCGGTATGCCCTTCGTTGACCAACGCTGGTTAGGTGGGATGCTTACCAACTTTAAAACGGTGAAAGGTTCGATCAAGCGTTTGAAGGACATGGAAGCCGTCATCAGCGAAGGTGGTGTTGAGCGTATGCCCAAGAAAGAAGGGCTATTATTCCAGCGCGAATACGACAAATTAGTCCGTAGCTTGGGCGGTATCAAAGATATGGGCGGGATGCCTGATGCGATTTTTGTCATCGACGTCGGCTACCACAAAATTGCAGTCACCGAAGCGAATAAGCTCGGGATTCCTGTGATAGGCATTGTTGATACCAACCATGCGCCAGAAGGCATCGACTACGTTATTCCTGGTAATGATGATGCTTCGCGCGCCGTGAGGCTTTATGCACGTGGCTTGGCCGATGTGATTTTGGAAGGTCGATCGGCCGCTTTGGCAGAGATTGCCAAGCATGCTGACGACGAAGAGGAGTTCGTCGAAGTCGATGAATCCGAGGAAGCTGTTTAAGTTTTTATATTGATCAGAAACCGGGGGCTTGGCCCCCGATTTTTTTAACAGGAGCCCAACGAATGGCTGAAATTACAGCATCCATGGTTAAAGCGCTGAGGGAAAAAACCGATGCCCCGATGATGGAGTGCAAAAAGGCGCTGGCTGAGGCAGCAGGCGATTTGGCAAAAGCAGAAGAAATTCTTCGTGTAAAGCTTGGCAGTAAGGCGAGCAAAGCGGCTAGTCGGACTGCAGCTGAAGGTGTCGTTGCCATTTACATCAGCGGTGATCGCAAACTTGGCGCAATGGTTGAGCTCAACTCAGAGACCGACTTCGTTGCTAAAAATGACGATTTCATTGGTTTTTCACAAGAGCTGGCAAGATTGGTCGCCGAGCATTCGCCTTCCGATGTCGATGCGCTCTCTGCGCTTCAGACCAGCCACGGCGTCAGCGTTGAGGCTCATCGCACCACGCTGATTGGAAAAATTGGCGAAAACATGAACATTCGTCGATTCCAGCGTTTGCAAGCCCAGGGGCATTTGGCAAGCTACATTCACGGTGGCTCCAAGATTGGTGTACTCGTCGATTTGCTTGGTGCTGACGAGCAGCTTGCGAAGGATCTGGCCATGCATATTGCCGCCAGTAAGCCAAAATCACTCGATCGAAGCGGCGTGCCCGACGATTTGATTGAGGCAGAGCGCCGTGTTGCAACCGAAAAAGCGGCCGAATCCGGAAAGCCAGCCGACATTGTGGCCAAGATGGTTGAGGGAAGTGTGCAAAAATTCCTCAAAGAAGTAACCTTGCTTGGTCAGGTGTTTGTCAAGGATGACAAAGTTACCGTCGAGCAATTGCTCAAGCAGCGTCAGGCTAGCGTGCCAAGTTTTGTGCTTTATGTGGTTGGCGAGGGTATGGAGAAGAAGGCCAATGATTTTGCAGCTGAGGTGGCGGCGCAGGCTGCAGCTGCCGCTGCATCGCGTTGATTCAATGCTTTTTCTGAGGCCCTGCTCGGGGCGGGCCCTGTAATAAGGGCATTTTTGTTGAGGAGGAACGGTGGGCGCTAAGCATCAAGGACTATCTGAACAGATGCCTCTCAAATACCGGCGAATCCTCCTCAAACTCTCTGGCGAAGCGCTGATGGGCGACGACGCTTTCGGCATAAGCCGGCAAACCATCGAGCGGATCGCCCGGGAAATCCGCGCTGTTCATCAACTTGGGGTTGAGTTGGCAGTCGTGATCGGTGGCGGCAATATATTCCGAGGCGTTGCAGGTGGCGCCGCGGGCATGGACAGGGCAACGGCTGATTACATGGGCATGCTTGCAACGGTCATGAACGCGCTCGCACTCCAAGACGCATTGAGACAGGTCGAGGTGCCGGCAAGGACTCAATCGGCTTTAAAAATCGAGCAAGTCGTCGAACCCTATATCCGCCCAAAAGCGCTCCGATATTTGGAAGAGGGCAAGGTTGTGATTTTTGCAGCAGGCACCGGTAATCCCTTTTTCACAACCGACACGGCAGCCGCGCTAAGAGGCGCCGAAATGGGTGTTGAGGTGGTGTTGAAGGCAACTAAAGTGGATGGGGTATACGACGCAGATCCAGCCCACTACCCACAAGCTCAGCGTTATAAGGCGCTCAGCTTTGACCAGGCGATTCGCGATAACTTGCGGGTGATGGATGCGACGGCCTTTGCGCTGTGTCGCGACCAACGATTGCCTGTTATTGTGTTTTCTATTTTTAAAGAGGGTGGGCTGCGTAGTGTTTTACTTGGCGAGCCTGAGGGTACCCTGGTGCATTTGTAAGGAATAAGCGTCATGAGTCCAGCCGATATTCGTCAGCAAGCCGAGCAAAAAATGCTCAAAGCTATCGATTCACTCAAGCATGTCCTCTCGAGAATTCGTACTGGAAGAGCGCATGCGGGTTTGCTCGAACACGTCCATGTGGATTACTACGGCAGTCAGGTTCCTCTTAGCCAGGTTGCCAACATTACGGTTCTCGATGCGCGAACCTTGGGTGTCAGTGTCTGGGAAAAAAAGATGGCAACGGTTGTCGATAAGGCAATCCGTGAGGCTGATTTAGGTCTGAATCCGATTGCAACCGGTGAACTCATTCGTGTTCCGATGCCCCCACTGTCCGAGGAGCGGCGCAAAGAACTCGTCAAGCTTGTGAAAGGCGAGGCCGAGCATGCGAAGGTTGCGGTCCGTAACCTGCG
>Ga0172373_10007001_pt1 | contig 14808 bp, 16 predicted proteins | sample Lak10m_2_FD_114546 | JGI IMG/M metagenome (GOLD analysis project Ga0172373, IMG submission 114546) | Freshwater microbial communities from Kabuno Bay, South-Kivu, Congo - kab_092012_10m | ecosystem: Environmental > Aquatic > Freshwater > Lake | place: Democratic Republic of the Congo... | reverse complement strand
TGACGACAACTACGACAAGCTTCAGTTGTCTAGACACGGACAACACTTGAAACACAGGCCAGTCGTAAAGTACGAAAAAATATGACAGCGCTGATACAAGGTCCAATTCTGGCTGAACTGCCTGAAAATCCAATCAAAGAACCGGTGTACACAGACAGGTTCTTTGACGACGATGAAATGTTTGAACGAGTGCTGCTCAAAGTCAATTCTGTAAACTGGGGACCGGGAGGAGATCATAAGTACTCTACAACAATGGGTCGTTGGGAGCATTCAGGTCTTGTATTTGACAACGACATTGAAGAGTATTGTCTAAATAAAGTTCGTAAGATGTGCGGTGTTCGCGACATACAAAAGACGTACTTCTTTGCTGCAAGATACCAAATTCATAGAGACTGTATTCCAAACTTGTGGGATCACTATGACCAGAACGGAACGCAGATCACAGTAGACATAACACTAGAAAACCCTGCAAAATGGGCGCTTCGAGTAAAAGGAAAAGACTACTACAAATCTGCTAATCAAGCAGTAGCGTTTAGCGGCCAGCTGCACGAGCACGCTCGGCCTCCATATCCAACAAACAGCGATACAACTATCTACTGTACGGTGTTGTTTCTTCACTACGCTACTCCAGATCACTGGATAACAAAAGACATTGGTGGACTAAAGAAGTACGGAAACGACGGAAACTTTAGATATTTCAACAAGCACCGATACATGCCTATTCCAGATCCTCCAATAGATCAGCCGATAGACTCGTCGCACAACTACGACCAAATGATTGACAACTACAGAATTCTAGGCGAATCACTCGAAGTGCTTCATCAGCCAGTAGAAATAACTCCAATGCCGATTCTGCACAAAACAGTGCATGCGCCAGGAATTGTTGAGTACTCGTTTCCAAGAGAGTCTGGAATACAGCTTGCCGGTCTTGCGCACAACAGCTGCTTTAGACTATGGGAAAAAGCCATGGTTCTTAGCCAAAATCGCAAAGCAGAGTATGACGCCTCGTCTAGAAAATGTAGTGTTCGGGTACTCGAGCCAAGAAACCTAGAATGTCATCCAGTAGATCCAGCTCGCAGACTGTACGAAAGTCTAGAAGCTGGAGTGCTGCCGATGGTAGACGACTTTAGAAAGATGTACCACATAAGAGAACTTACGTCGCGAAGATGGAACATTCTTAGATACGACAGTCTGGATATGTTCCACAACCACTTTGATGATTCTTTAGAGTATCCTCGCGTCGTGTCGGTGTCGGTGGTTATGAACGACGACTATCATGGCGGAGAACTCGTGTTTCATAATCATAACCTGACACTTGAAAATAAAGCTGGATCTGTGTTTGTGTTTGGAGGATCGTTCGTGTTCATGCACAGAGTAAACCCAATAAAGATAGGAACAAGATACTCGGCTGTCAAGTGGTTCAATTGGGTTGGAGGAAATCAAAGCGGAATCTAAGTACTTGCACAACGTGCAATTATGATACTGTAGCTACGACATAAGGAGACGAAGTGAAGATAGAAAAAACAGCAGAAGAACTGCTAAGCGAGATTGATGGGCTCAAGACCATCATTGCTGTGATGAAAAACCACATCCAACGCGCGACTGAAACGTGCATTGAACTCGAGGCAATAGTGATACAAGAGCGCAACAAGACCTCTAGATACGCGGCCAAGCTAGCCGAGTTGAACGAACAGAGCAGCTTAGAAAAGAACAGCTTAGGAAGAAGCCAATAGAATACGTTTATGATTAGCGTAAGAGACGGATCTAGAACACTTCAATTCAACGGCACTTTGCTTGGCAGCGCGTCTTCTCAAAGGCACGACTCGACGAGATGGATTGAATTTGAGTTGTACCGAACAGAAAATGGGTCGTACGTTCTTTCTCGTATCGGAGTTTCAGTCGTGTACCACGGCGCAGCGTGTCATCTTGTCAAGCGCTACAGCCTCGTAGACACGCCGGTCGACAGCAGCCATCACGGGCTAGTTCCGTGTGAACTGTGCAAGCCTTCACTTTCAGCAGGGATCATATTTCCAGAGAAGAATAGGTACTGGGCGCAGGTCAGCGACGACGCGAACGCTGTTTTAGAAGCTTTGTACCAGTATGACGCAAGCGGCGCGAGGTACTTGACAAACGTAGCTCAGCGGTTGCTGGAAGCTGCGTCTTCTGCTGATAAGCACATCGAGTCTGTTTACAAGGTTGAGCTTATCCCGTAATCAAGTGTTACAATTGAATAAAGACGAAGGACGGTTTGCATGTTCATAGTTGTTGAAGGCCCAGACGGGTCTGGCAAGTCATCTCTTGTCGAAGAACTTGTCAAGCAGTCTTCGGCAAAGTACCCAGAACGCGAGATTGTTCATTTTCATATGGGTAGACCTGAAGAAGAGTCTCGTGAATGGTGCCTGCGAACGTGGGTCGGCAGTATTGAAAAGATCAATCACCACGACAGTAAAGTTGTCATCAGTGATAGGTGGCACTGGGGTGAAGTAACGTACGCGCCGCTAAAGCGTCCGCACACATGCAAAGACGAGTACGGGCTTCTTGGAATTGCCGGTTGGCGGTTTGTTGAGCTTGCACTTTTGTCGCGTGCCGCTGTTCAGTTTGTCGTCAAACAGCCGCCACACGTTTTAGCAGAACGAATAGGTGTCCGAGGAGATGAATTTGTAAAAGAAGATGAACTGGCAAAAATATGTGAGCTTTATGATCTAGGCATTCAACAAGCCGCGCGTGTAGAAATTGTCTCGCCGCCAGCTAATAGCAGAGATCAAATTCCAGATGTCGTAGACTGGATGCTGCGAACGGCGCTGTACAGAGAGCGAGAAACAGAAGTACTTCCTATGTTCCCAGAATATATTGGTCCTGCTAAGCCAAGTGCGCTTCTTGTAGGAGATAGACGCAACGGTGAAGACTATACGACGCTTCCATTCTACCCGATAAACGGCAACTCCGGCGAGTATCTGCTGTCGAACTTGCCGAGTCCATACTGGAAAAACATCGGTGTCATCAACGGCTCCGAGATCTGCGGCGGACGGTTGCATCTTCTCTGGCAGGCACTCGGTAATCCGCGTGTCGTAGCTCTTGGCAGACTCGCAGAGAAGAGTATCAAGAAGGACAGCATTCCAGCAGACAAGGTCAGCGTTTTACCGCATCCGCAGTACGTTCGCAGGTTTCACCACAAGGACGCAGCCGAGTATGGCCAAGCGATCAAACGTCTATCAATAGCAACAAACCAGGAGGACAGATGGATACTAAGGTAAAAACAATCGAGATCGAGGACGGTGTCAACGGCTACGTTGACCTTGTCAACCATGTTCTCAAGCACGGCGAGAAGACCTCTCCTCGCGGTATGGAGACACGCGAGATCGAAGACGCAGTTATCCACATCGGCAACATCTACAACACGCTGCCGGTAGGCGTCGGTCGTCAAGCCGTCCCAGGTATCGGAGCTGTTGAAGCGATGCAGCTTCTGTCAGGTACAAGCTTTCCCAACATTGTCATCGCGATCGGACCACAGTTCGCGAAGTACACTGAGAGCAACGGGCAGTTTCACGGGTCGTACGGTACTCGCACCAACGGGCAGTTCGACGTAGCTATCACCCGACTCCAGCTAGACTCAGACACTCGTCAGGCAGTCGTCACGATGTGGCACGCGGCGCTCGACAGTCAGCTTGGCAAGCGAGACTATCCGTGCACGGTACTGCACCAGTACCGCATTCGCAACAACAAGCTGAACCTCAGTGTGTACATGCGGTCTAACGACGTTTGGCTTGGCGCGGCGTACGACTTCTTTCAGTTCACTCGTGCGCAGCTCGCCGTAGCTTCTGTCTTGGGGATTGAGCCTGGAACATACGTTCACCACGTCGGGTCTCTGCACATTTACAGTGACCACTACGAATTGGCTGAAAACCTCAAGCACACAGAAGACATCAAGCCAACACCGTACATCACCGGCAGAAGTTGGCGTGAGGTACAGGCGTCGTCATTGCTGACGATGCAAGCGATCGCGAACTCGAAGCTCATGCCGCGACTAAACGAGTCAGAGCAGTGGTACGCCAACGCGATGATTACAGCTATTCAAAAGAATGCAGAGTATTCAAAGAAAGAAGATAAGTGAGAACAACCTGGGACCAAACATGGATGTCGGTAGCAGAGGCTGTCGCGAAGCGATCGCGGTGCGAGAGAGCTCAGATCGGCGCAGTGATTGTTTCCAGGGATCAGCACATAGCCGCTACAGGATACAACGGTCCAGCAGCGTCTTGGCCAGAAGAAGGCTCGTGCTTGAACTGGTGCCCGCGATCGCGTGGGGAAACGGCACTTACCTCTGACTACGATTCATGCCCGGCTATTCACGCTGAGGCTAATGCACTCATGTACGTCGACCGCTCTCGTGTAGACGGCGGGACGATTTACATCACAGGTGCTGTATGCATGAACTGCGCAAAGCTCATCTCTAACTCGGGTTTGAGCAGAGTTGTAGTTATGATCGGGTCAGACGACGACCACCGTAACCCCATGGAAGTTTTGAAGTACCTAAAAAAGTGCGAAATACAAGTGACGGTGATCAGAGTTCTATGACGACAGCAGATCTCTCGAGCGTAAATCTTCACTATGTAGACACGGCGCAAAAAGCTCTTGAGTTCATCTCGTGGCTAGGTGAGCGTCGCCCTAACGGCGGCGCGATCGCGATCGACACAGAAACAGGAGAGTTGCCTGGCCGCCCAAGAGAGCACGCGCTGTCTCCTTGGCACGGCAGGCTGCGTCTTGTCCAAGTAGGTGACGCGCAGCAGGGCTGGGCGATTCCGTGGCAAGAGTGGGGCGGCGCGTTCTACGAGGCGATGGAAAAGTTCGATAGTCCGATTGTCTGTCACAACATTGCGTTTGAATCTCGGTATTTCGACGTTCAGACTCGCTGGAAGATGCCGTGGCACAAAGCGCACGACACGATGATCATGGCTCATATTATTGATCCGCTTGGATCAGGCGCGCTGAAGCGGCTGGCCGCTCTTCATGTAGACAGTCGCGCGATAGCTCTGCAAGACACGCTGGATACAGAGCTAACAAAGAACGGGTGGACGTGGGGAACCGTGCCGACTAACTTTGAGCCGTACTGGTCGTACGGCGCGCTCGACACTATTTTGACGATGAGGCTGTTCGAGATGTTCTACAAGCAATGCGGCCCTGAAGGTCCGTATCACAGAGCCTACGAACTAGAAATGGCGGCGCGCAAGATCGTGACCCGCATGGAGATCAACGGCGCTCGGGTAGACCTTGACTATTCAAAGAAGAAATATGACGAACTTACGACGTACGCAGAAAGCGTGAAGTCGTGGGCCAAACAAAAATATGACGGTGTGTCAATCACAAGCAACCAACAACTTGTGCGATTGTTTGAGAATCTCGGCGCCGAGATCACCGAGCTCACTCCTACCGGGCAGAAGTCGTGCACCAAAGACCAGCTGAAGCTTCTGATGATCAACGGCGGCGAAGAGATTGCTAACCTAGCAGACACTGTGCTGAAGCAACGAAAAGCCGACAAGCTCGCCAACACGTACTTCCGCAACTTTCTTGATGAGAATGTTAGCGGCTTTGTGCACCCGTCTGTGAAGACTCTCGGAGCACGCACCAGCCGCATGTCGATCCAGAATCCAGCGCTGCAAACACTGCCAAAAGGCGATGATGTCGTGCGACGCGCGTTCTTACCGAAGGACGACGACCATGTGATTGTCACAAGCGACCTCGACCAGGTCGAGTTCCGTATGTTCGCCAGTCTGTCAAAAGACGAAAACCTGATCTCTCTGTTCAACCGTTCCGACGCGACTGGGTCAGATCCGTTCACTGAAATCGGCCGCGAGATCTACAAAGATCCGACAATGCAGAGATCAGACAAGCGTCGTGCTCTTATCAAGGGCACCGTCTATGGAAGATTGTACGGCGCAGGTGTCGCTAAGCAAGCGCTCACGGCAGGAGTCGCAGAACCGCAGATGCGTTCAGTGTCAGACGCTTTTGACGGTAGATATCCGGGAATGTCGATGTTCCAACGCCAGATTGAAGACGCTGGAATGCGTCGTCTTCGCAGCGAGGGGCAGGGATATGTCTACACCTGGACAGGCCGACGACTTCCGTGCGATGAAGACCGCGTGTACACACTTGTCAACTATTTGATCCAAGGAGGCGCTGCTGAGGTGTTCAAGGCGAACCTAGTCAAGCTCGACAGAGCTGATCTAACAGACATGCTTATTGTTCCTGTGCACGACGAGATCGTGCTCAACGCCCCGCGAAAAGACGCCGAGGAGGTTATGCGCACTGTGCAGGAGTGCATGACCACAAGAGAGGGCTGGGATGTTCCACTGACCGCCGGCATCGACGGTCCACTTGAGACATGGGGAGACAAGTACTAATGAAGAACATAGTGATCGCTGTCGACCCCGGTAAGACAACAGGTATCGCTGTGTTCTCACATGAGCCTGGTCAAGAGCCTGTGCTTGAGTCGTCTGGAGAATACACTTTGTGGAATGTTGTGAACGAGATCTACGGGTCAGTCTTTTTCGCAAGAGATAAAGGAGTTACTCCAGATATCGTCTGCGAGAGGTTCATCATCAACGCTCAAACTGTGAGGAACTCTCAAGCACCGTTCAGCCTCGAGATGATCGGCATCTTGAAGTACATTGTGCACTCGTCTTCTCTTGATCCAGAAAAGATTATCTTTCAGTCTCCTGCAGACGCGAAAAAGATGTTCCCCAACGAAGCTCTCAAGAAGCTTGGCTACTGGACGTCTAGAACTGATGGTCACGACAAGGACGCGATGCGTCACGGTCTTCTTCGTCTTGTAAAAACCGGCTGGGTGCCGAAAGCTCTACTTAGCTAGATACTATCTAAAAAATTTGTCGATGATGACAAATTCAGGTAGTATCTATGATATAGTAGACACATCAAGTCGACAAAAGGACACTAGATGGCAGTACAGGTTGAAGTCGCAGATGACGGAAAGCACGTCAATATAGCGGCTGAGTGGCGGTATAAAGAGCTTTGCAAAAGCCTTCCTGGAGCCACGTGGGACCAGAAAGCCCAAACCTGGAAAGTGCCGCTTGGCTGGTCTACATGTCTCGCTTTGCGGTCTACATTCAGAGATGACCTGGTAATCGGGTCAAAGCTATCAGAGTGGGCAGCAAACGAGAGGTCATCGCGAATTGACCCAGCCAACGCGCTTCGAGAAGTTGAAGCGATAGATGGCGCAGACGACATGTTTCCTCACCAGCGCGCTGGAATTCAATTTCTAGCCACGGCGCGTCGAGCGTTGCTCGCAGACGAACCAGGTCTAGGCAAGACAGCTCAAGCTATTCGCGCTCTTGCTGAAATTCAGTCTCGAGGCACGCCTGTGTTTCCTGCGCTTATCGTCTGTCCAAACACTGTAAAGAAAACATGGAAGCGTGAGTTTGCGCGCTGGTGGCCAGACGTAAATGTCGAAGTGATCACCGGCTCGGCGTCACAGCGACGCAAAGTGTTTGAATCCACCGCAGACGTGTATGTTATCAACTGGGAATCGTTGCGTGCTCATTCGCGACTAGCGCCATACGGATCAATCGCGTTGAAGCGGTGCGTTGCGCAGGGCGGCCACGATGAAAGCGTGACAGAAAAGCAATGCGAGGTGACTCCACGTGAGCTAAATGCAATCAACTTCAACGCAGTTATTGCAGACGAGATACATAGATCTAAAGATCCTAAAGCAAAGCAGACACGCGCGCTGTGGGCAGCTACTGCCGACGCTCCTATTCGGTTTGCTTTGACTGGAACACCGATCGCTAACAATGTAGTTGATCTGTGGTCCATTCTTCATTGGCTTTCTCCAGAAGAATGGCCGAGCAAGACTCGCTGGATTGACCGAATGATCAACACAATGCTCAACGCATTTGGAGGCATGATGGTCATCGGAGTAAAAGCGCATATGCAAGACGAGTTTTACGCGAGCATAAATCCTCGAATGCGAAGAATGCTGAAATCTAGAGTTCTTCCGTGGCTTCCGCCAGTAATCAACGACAGACGTGATGTTGAGATGTCAACAAAGCAGGCCAAGGCTTATAAGCAAATGCGAGAAATCATGATTGCCGAGCTTGAAGGCGGCACTGCTGTAACTGCGCCAAGTCCGCTGACTCAGACGACTCGCTTACTTCAATTTGCTAGTTCGTACGCCGAGATGGAAGCAGACACTGCGACAGGAGAGCTTGAGCTCAGACTCTCAGAGCCGTCGTGCAAAGTTGACGCGCTAATGAACGATATAGAAAATGAAGACTTTGGAGATGACTCTGTAGCAGTCTGCGCAGTGTCACGACAGTTGATCGACCTGTTGAGCGCTCGCATGACCGCGTCAAAGATCCCGCACGGTCTCATCACTGGTGCACAAGACGAAAACGAGCGGCAGAAAGCCATTGACGATTTTCAGTCTGGAAAGATCAAATGGATCCTCTTCACAGCGCAGGCTGGTGGAGTCGGTGTGACACTTACAGCGGCGCGCAGGTTGATTATGCTTCAGCGTCCTTGGTCGCTTGTTGACCACAAACAAGCAATGGACCGAGTGCACCGCATCGGCAGTGAGATCCACGACAGCATCATCATCACTGACTACGTAACAGAAGACACAATCGAGGAACGAGTTATTCAAGTTCTTGACGTCAAGTCAGAGAACTTTGAAGAGGTTGTCCGAGACAAAGCAAAACTTTTATCAATTCTCAAAGAAGACAAGGCTGGTTCATAATGACAGACAAGAAAGTCATCACGATCTCGAACAGCGAGATTCAGACATTCAAAGATTGCCGCCGCAAGTGGTGGTTGTCATACTACAGAGGACTGCGACCGAAAGAACAAAAGATGGTTGGTCCACTTGCTCTTGGGTCTCGCATTCACGCCGCATTAGACGCGTATTACTCAAAGAACGTGCCACTTCTTGAAGCTCACGCTAAACTTGTAGAAGTAGACAAAGGTCTGGCGCAAGCGCAGTTTCAAGACACTACTGAACTCGAGTCAGAAGCTGAACTCGGACGCATCATGTTGGAAGGCTACCTCCAATGGGTTGAAGAGAATGGCATTGACGCTGAGCTCGACATGATTTCTACTGAAGAGACGATTCGCATGCCGTTGTTCGACGGTCGAGTTGAGCTTCAAGGCAAGCTTGACATGCGAGTCCGCCGCAAAGGTGACGGTGTTCGGATGTTCAGAGACTTCAAGACAGTCGGTGGATCATTTACTGAGTTTGCTTCACTAGCTCACATGAACGAGCAGGTCCTCACGTACATGATGCTCGAAGCAGCGCAAAATAAAGAAGGCGAGCGCTCAGAAGGTGGCATCTTTACGATGTTGAAAAAAGTAAAGCGCACTGCTAATGCTCGTCCGCCGTTTTTCGACCAAGTTGAAGTTAGACACAATACTTTTACGCTTAGGTCTTTTTGGAACCGCATTCACGGTACAATTTCAGACCTTCTACGAGTAAAAGATGGACTAGACGAAGGAGGAGATCACCAATTACTTGCGTATCCGCGCCCCAGCCGTGAGTGCAAGTGGAAGTGCCAGTTCTTTGCTGTTTGTCCTCTGCTCGACGACGGTTCTGCCGCCGAGCAAGCAATCAGCGAGATGTACGAAGTCCAAGACCCGTACAAATACTACAAAACAGAGACCAAAGGAAACGAGTAAACACACATGACAAACAACGTCCAACGCTCTCTTACACTCATGGTGTACGGAGAGTCTAAGGTCGGCAAGTCGACGTTTGCGGTCACAGCGCCGTATCCACGACTAATGCTCGACGTTGAAGGCGGTCACCGCTTTCTTCCAATACAAGTAAAGTACTGGGACCCACTACGTGAAGAGCCGCCGGTAGCCGACGGATCATGGGACACTTGCGTAGTCAATGTCACGCAGTACGACACCGTGCTCAAGGCCTATCAGTGGCTCCAGCTTGGACGCCACCAGTTCAAGTCGCTGATTATCGACTCGGTATCCGAGCTGCAGGTCAAGTGCATGGACAACATCGCTGGGACAAACCAAATGCAGATGCAGCAGTGGGGTGAGTTGCTCCGTCACATGGGCGCGCTTTTGCGTGACCTACGTGACTTGACAATGCACCCGACGGCACCGCTCGAGGCTGTTGTCCTCACAGCAATGTCACGAACTAGTCAAGACGGTCGTGCTCGTCCGTACCTTCAAGGACAGCTCGCAATTCAAGCGCCGTATTTCTACGACATTCTGGGCGGAATAACTGTTGAAGAGTTTGTCAGCCCAGATCCAACTCAGCCGCCGTACAAAGCACGTCGCATGTACGTCGAGCGAACAAATCAATACGAAGCAGGTGAGCGTGTTCAGGGCCGACTCGGCAAGATTGTCGAGCAACAGAACCTGGGCATCGAGCGCATGCTCGACATGGTGTTCGGCCCAAAGCCGGAACAAACAAAAGCAACAACTACAGCGAAAGCAGGTAAGTAACAATGTCAACACTCAACTGGGGTGACCTCGTCAAAGAGGCCGCAGACACAGGTAGCTACGATCCGCTACCAGACGGAGATTACGATCTCCAGATTGTGGAGGCAACAGCAAAGGTGACGCAGACTGGAAAGACCATGTTCGCCGTCAAGGCACAGGTTCAGACTGGTGCGCACGCCAAGCGACTTGTCTGGGACAACCTCGTTGTCTCAACGGACAACCCGAACGCGCTTGCTGTCTTTTTCCGAAAGATGGCAGCTCTCGGTCTGACTCGTGACTACTTCAGCGGAAGCCCGACAAACGCTCAGATTGAGCAGACCCTCAAAGGTCGGCCATTCCGCGCTGCTGTCGGTACTCGCACGTGGCAGGGGCAGAAGAAAAACGAGATCAAAGCGTACTACTCGGTTCAGCCGCAGACTGCTGCTGCTCCGATGCCAGCCGCCGCTCCGGCGCCTCAGGCTGCTCCAGCTCCACAGCCAGCTCCAGCACCGATGCCAGCAACAGCACCGGCAGGAGCAGCAGTGCCGCCTACGGCACCCTTCTGAGATACAGTTAGACTCAGCTACGCAAGCGGGCGAGCAGACTAAATATCTGCTCGCTCGCTTGTTGCACATAACGACAACTGGAGAGAAAACATGACAATCAAAATATTGATGACTGGGTACACCGCGCAGCACATTGGCTCGACGCGAAAGCTAGTAAAGTACGGAGCGGTCGCCGACTTGTTCGCCGATATCCTTCGTGACGGAGGTTGCGAGGTCGACCATCGACGCGCGATGCCAGATGAAGACATCTCTGGCTACGACCTCGTCATATGCGGTCAAATCGCGCTTGCTGCGCTCGGCTCGACGTACGCGTACGGCGCGCTTGACGTAGTCTCGCGCGCACGCCAGAACGGGTGCGGACTTATGTTCTACATCGACGACTGGCAGACGCAGAACATCATCACGAGCTTGAAGACAATAACAAAGGTCAAGAGCGGAGAACGCCTTGTCCGAGAAAGTCTAGGCTCAGCGCGCGCCGATCTTGAGTGGGCACGAGCAAACGTTTCGCGAATCTTCCCGGTGGTTGAGGCACTGATGGATCGACCGTGGCCGATCACGCTTGTGCCAAAGTTCACCTGGGGCGACGGAAGTAAAGTCACGTACACACTGACCTCAAGAGAGTGGGTATACACAGACCTCAGCCCGTACGCTGAGGAGTTTCACACCGTGATTCCAACAGACGAAGACAGGAAGACGCAGTGGATTCTTGGCGTATTGTCCGACCAGCGCAAGTGGCTTGAGAAGATGAAGCTGTCTTGGCCTGTTGAGTATATTGGCTCACGGAAAAGCAAGGCCGACAACAAGCTCACCGAGAAAGAACTTGTAGACCTCTACGCTCAGTCGTGGGGAGTTCTTTCTCCTAAGTATCCGCACGCAGGGAGCGGCTGGTGGCGAAACCGATTTGTGTACACTGCCCGCACTCGCTCGATCATGCTCGCTGACCCTGCGGAGGTCGCGCCGCTTGGAGAGCCGTATCTTGTCAAAGCGTCGGCGATCGAGGCGATGAGCAAGCCGCAGCTACGAGAACTCGCCAACGCTCAGGCGGACGCGTTCTTCAAGGCACAAGCGTCGAAAGAACAAGTCGTAGAAACAGTCATGGCGGCAGTGCGCAAGTCAATCGCGGAGGCAAAAGGTGCGTAAGCAAGCTTTGATTATTGGCGCAGGGTTGACTGGAATGAGCGCAGGAATTCAACTTCGGCAAACAGGCGACTGGATTGTCGAGATGCACGAGGCAGCTCCCGTGGCAGGCGGTGCAATTCGCACAGAAACTATGGGAGGAATACTCTACGAGCCACACGGAACACACATCAGCCACACCGACAATGATGACGTAATCGAAATCTTACAGAAGTACTCAGACTGGGTTCCTTATCATCATGTTGTAAAAACAGTCATCAATAGCGAATTGATGAGTTGGCCTCCGCAGATTGACGAGTTGAAAACTCTTCCAGAATGGAACAAAATCTCCTCTGAGCTTGAGAGTCTTCCATCAGAGCCTGACAAGACGAACTTCGAGACGTACGCGGTCTCGATCATGGGTGAGACACTGTACCAGTGGTTTGTTTATCCGTACACGGTCAAGCAGTGGGGAACAGAGCCAAGCAACTTGTCGTCGTCGTTCGCTCCGAAGCGTATCGACCTGCGGTCTGACGGCTATCTTGGATTGTTTCGTAACAAGTGGCAAGGTTGGCCTCGAGGAGGCTGGACAAAGCTGGCCATGAACATGCTCAATGACGCTGCTCATGACGTGTACACAAACATGAAAGACACCGCAGATACCGTCGACTGGGACGCGTGGGACGCGGTAATTGTCACGGCTCCTCTCGACGAGTTTCTTGATGAAGCACCGCTGTCCTGGCGAGGAGTGCGGCTTGAGCATAGATTTATTGCAGATCACGCCGGATACGCGCTTGACGCAGGCGTCGTAAACACGCCGAGCATAGACGTAGCTCACACTCGTATCATTGAAACAAAGCATATGTCAGATCAAAAAGAACTCTTGGGAACTGTCTTGTCGTACGAGTATCCGGGAGCGCCAGTAAAGCACTATCCTGTTGATGACGCAGAAGGAACAAACAAAAACAGAGCTCAGTGGCTCAAATCTGAGCTTGTTGAGCAATTTCCTCAAGCGGTTTCTGCCGGTAGACTTGCAAACTACGTGTACATCGACACTGACCAAGCGATACTTCAAGGAATTGAAGCAGCCGAGAAAGTAATCAGTCTGTAGTGAAAGACCGCGTACTTGTAACCGGGTGTACGTCTGCGCATCACTCGTCTTCACTTGGCAATAAGACAGTGTCGTTCTCTACTCAACTTGTACGTGCGCTCGAGTCACTTGGGTACGCTGTAGACCAAGTAGAACCAGATCCGACATGGACTCAGTCAGAACTAGACTCTTACTCTAGAGTATTCGTCGGGCTAGCCTCTCCGATAAGCCTAGCGTCTAACTCAGTGTACGGTGCTCTTTCAACAATAGACAAAACGGCCAGATCTAAGTCACTTGTCGTGTTTATTGACTCTCCAATGCCGAGCAAGATCACGACTGGGTTGCGAGCAGCTCAAAGGAACAATAGCGCGCTGTACAAGCAGTTCTACTCGAAGCGAAAGTTCTACAAAGAAGTTGTCAACGACAAGAAGATCAAAAAATCAATCTCTTCTGCGATTGATCTATTACTGCACCAAGAATGGCCAATGACTCTGTTTCCAGCTCTGCCCTGGTCCAATGACGACATACAAGGGTTGCCAGAGGCCTCCAGAGGCCGTCTGGTAGGCCTAAACATGGATGCAGCGTACATCGAGGCCACAAAGATTTCAGACGTCCAGGCAATGCGCCGCAACGTATGGGCTGCAGACGACATTGGAGCTCAGTGGACGATCGACACCACTAAGACTCTTCGTCTTCCTCACGAGAGAATGAAAGAGAACAAAGGATCTACAGACTCAGACGTCCATAGAAAGCTCTCGACATCTCTCGGCGCTTTGATCTGTCCTCAACGGGACAAGAACCCTTGGTGGTCTCCTCGCTACTTTCAAGCGATGAACGCGTCTACTCCTATCGCGACAGACTGGAAGCTCAGTGCGTGCGTGGGTTCTGCGTGGGCTCATCTGGCGGCTGGAATTGAAGAACTGTCGGCGATCGACAGGTACGAGCTCGCGGTACAACAGAAAGAGCAATACTTAGATAGTATTCCTACGACAAACAAAACATTGACTTTTTTACAGCAGGCGGTATGACGAAGTGATTCTTGGTGAAAAGCAACTTTTTTTGAACTGGCTACACAGAACTCAAGAGCTACAAAAAGACTACTACGGCGTAGACTACGAGTTGTTTCATGGCGATTCAGACGAGTCGCTGCGTGCAGTAATTGAGTATTTGCGCTGGAATATGCTCGCGATAGACGACGAGCTTGCAGAGGCTCGCAAAGCAATCTCGTGGAAGCCGTGGCAGTCAGACAAGCCGTATGTTGACCGAAAAGAAGTCATCAAAGAATGCGTTGACATTCTTCATTTTGTAGCAAACATAATCTGTGCCGTCGGTGGAACAGATAGAGCTCTTGACGAGATGTACGTTGAAAAAATGGAAATCAACCGCAACAGGCAACGGACAGGATACGTAGTTCGCGCCGAAGGAGTCAAGTGTGATAAGTGCGCTCGAGCTCTTGACGACTACGACGTATCTTCGTGTCGCGAAGACGCGTGCCCGCAAAAGGAGCCAAATAATGAGTGAAAGAAAAGTAAACTTTGACTGGGAAAACGAGCAGATGGCGAAAGCCAAAGTTCGAGTAGCAGCAGGCAGAAC
>Ga0172373_10007000_pt1 | contig 14810 bp, 9 predicted proteins | sample Lak10m_2_FD_114546 | JGI IMG/M metagenome (GOLD analysis project Ga0172373, IMG submission 114546) | Freshwater microbial communities from Kabuno Bay, South-Kivu, Congo - kab_092012_10m | ecosystem: Environmental > Aquatic > Freshwater > Lake | place: Democratic Republic of the Congo: South-Kivu... | reverse complement strand
GCCGTCGCACAACAATTCTGCGGATTTGCTGGAGTTGAGAAAACTGGCGACGTCATACAGCGTGGCCAGCTCGCGGCTCTTGGTCTCGATGCCGCGGGTCTTTTCCTCGACCCGCTGCTCCAGGGTGTCGTATAGGTTCTGCAGCTTTTCCGCCATCTGGTTGAAGCCGAGCGCGAGTTCGCCGAGTTCGTCGCTGCTGGTGACAGGCAGGCGCACGCCGAAATCGGCCTTGCCCATGCTTTGCAGGCCTTCGTTCAGCCGCTGCACCGGGCGCACCAGCACCAGAGAGAAGATGTAGTCGAGCAGGATGGTGCCGATCAGCGCCACCACCACCAGTGCGATCTGGATCGACCGAAGCAGGGTGGTGGCTTGCGCGTTGCTGCGTTCAACCATCAATACAAGCGCGTCGATGCCGGCGACGTAGGACTCCATTGCCGGCCTGTAGGCAGCCAACAAGCGATCGCGTTGCGCCAGCTTGCCGCTGTCGAGGATGTCCATGATGCGCGGCTTCATTTCCTGTTGCCAGGAACGCTGCAGCTCGGCCATCTGCTGCTGGATGCCCGTTTCTTTGGGCAGGAACAGCGGGCGCTGCGGGTTGCCGTTGTGGAGTTCAGCCAGCGTATGCTCGAAATGCACGATTTCCTGTTCCAGTTCCTGGCGTAGGACGTGGGAAGGGTGATGCACCTGCTGGGTCAGCAGATAGGCGATACGGTAGGAGCGCATGCGTTCGCGGCCGGCATCGTTGATCGCGGCCGCCCCGCCCTCCAGCTTCCAGGAAACGAACAGGGTGAATCCGATGGCGATCAACGCCAAGATGAAATACAGCACCAGCAGGCCGGTGATTTTTTCGCGGATGCGCAGTTTCAGCATGCGGTTATCTTATCCTGCCCTCTCGAGAAATGCTGCCCCGGGTTTGGCGGCCGCGCCAGTTCATGAGGCGGTGGTGGCGCAATCTTCCTGCTGGCGCTGCATGAGCAGCCAGTCGCCGATGAAGGCGGCGAGTTCTGGCAGCTGGTCGGGGCGGAATCGTCGCACGGCGGCAGCCGTAGGCGTGTCGCTGACGCAGGCGATGATGCTGCTGTCCTCTTCGGCCTGCGGCGGCAGGTCGCTGACGCCGGGCCGGTAAACCTCGATCTTGGGAATGGGCGCATTCCTGAATCCCTCGACCAGCACCAGGTCCGCCATCGCGGGATCCATCTGGGGCAACATGGCCATCAACCTGTCATCGTCGCTGCCACAGGCTTGCTCGGTCATCAGCACCCAGCGCTGCGGCGAACTTAGCAGTACCTGCACCGCTCCGGCTTCGCGCAGGCGGTAGCTGTCCTTGCCGGGGCGATCGACATCGAACTGGGCGTGGGTCTGCTTGATCAGCGCAACGCGGATGCCGGCCTGGTTCAGCAGTGGCAGCAGCGAGGCCAACAGGGTGGTCTTGCCCATGCCGCTGGCGCGGGCGCACACGCCAAGAACGGGAAGTCTGGAACGCATGTTCATACCCTGAAGATGGCGATCTGGTTGCGCAGTTGCTCGGCCATTTGCTCCAGGGAGTTGATGGCGTCGATGGCGTTCTGCACCTCGCGGTTGGTGTTTTCCGACATCACAGAAATGCGCTCCAGGTTCTGCGCGATATCCGTGGTCGCGGCGCTTTGCTCGCGAATGGCATCGGCGATTTCCTCGATGCGTACGCGCACGTCGTGTGAACCGCTGTTGACTTGGGATAGCGATTGGGCGGCCTGCTCTGCAAGGTCGACGCCGCGTTCTGCCTGACGGGTGCCGGTATTCATGCTGCTCACGGCGTTAGCGGTCTCGTTCTGGATGTCGCTGATCATGGCGGTGATCTCGCCGGTGGCGTTGCCGGTGCGTTCGGCCAGCTTGCGCACCTCATCGGCCACCACGGCAAAGCCGCGACCCTGCTCGCCGGCCCGTGCCGCCTCGATCGCTGCATTGAGCGCCAACAGGTTGGTCTGGTCGGCGATTTCGCTGATCACCCCGACGATGCTGCTGATTTGTCGCGCGCGTTCGTTGAGGCCTTCGATCAGCGCGGCGGAATGGCCGACTGACAGGGCGATGCTCTTCATTTCCGATGCGGCCTGGTGCACCGTGGCCTCGCCGCTCTCGGATACCTTGACGCCGTTGGTGGCTGCGGTCGCGGCTTCGCTGGAATTGTCGGCCACGTGCGAGATGCTGACCGTGATCTCCTCGATGGCGGCGGCAGTCGCTTGCACCGCTTCGCTTTCCTGGTCGGAGTCATGGGCGATCTGACGCGAGGCGGACTGCAAAGCTGCTGCTGCGGAGAACACCTGGCCGACCGAGCGTTCCACGCTGACCATCACGCTGCGCAAATGATCCCCCGCGGCATTGAAGTGACGGGCGATGCTGCCCAGTTCGTCTCGGCTGTCCAGCCTGACGCGGCGGGTGAGGTCGCCCTGGGAGAAGCTGTCGATGACCCCATCAATTTCGCGCACGGCCTCGGAAATGCTGGCGGTCATGGCGACGAATCCGTAGATGGCGATGATCACCAGCAGCGCATTGAGCGAAAAATACAGCGTCAGCTGCTGTTTGAGACCGGCTTCGCGCGCTTTCAGCAGACTGCCCAGCGCAGCGTCGGTCTGGTGATAGAGCCCCAGCACCACGTCGATGGCGGCGGTGGCCTGGGCGAAATAGTCGGCGGCGGGCAGCGTCGGCGCTTCGACCAGTACCTGCTGGCTGACCGTGCGTCGCAGGTCGGCGATCGCCGCGGAAATCTTGTCGGTGGCCAGCTGCGCAGCCAGGTCGTCATGCCCCGCGACCCCCTTGGTGAGGTTCTGGCGCACAGCCACTTCATATTCGCCGATGCTGCCTGAGAGCATCGCCAGCTCGGCACGCTCCTCCGGCGTCGAGGTGCCGGCGGCAAGCACGCCGGAACCCTTGGCGCGCAGGCGGCCGATGACTTCCGACAAGCTGATCAACTTCACCAGCGCGGTATCCTGCAGGTAGAAACTGTCGAGTGAGGCGTCGAGCGTGATGCCAGAGGCGTCGGCGATACGGATGATGAAGGCGTGCATGGCCGCGATGACGCGCGTATGCTCGGCAAAGCTCTGCGGCTTGTTGTAACCGGACGAGCGATCGCGGACCTCGATCCACTGGCCCTTGATATCTGCCCATTGCGGTCCGAGCCCAAACTCCGCCACGCCGCCGTCCTGCTCGATGTTGGCGATCAGTTGGTCCTGCTTGGCGTTAATTTCCTGCAGCTTGGGCGCCGCGCTGGCGTCTCCGCCCAGATAGGCGCTGTTCAGGCCGCGGTGCTTCTGGGCCTCGATCAGCACCGGCACTAACTTCTCGATGACCTGCATGCCGCGCTGCTCCATGCGCACTGTGGTGATGTCGCGTTGCAGGCTGGTGACCAACGCTGTGGTAAGCGCGGCGATGACGCCGAACAGAATGGCGCCGATCAGCAGGAACTTGCCGCGGAAATTGAGATTGTTAAGCAGTGCCGCACCGGGCTGGAGAATGGGGCTCATCAGTGTCTCCTCGTCAGAACGTATACATCACAGTCAGCCAGAGCTTCTCGGTATCGCGCTTGCGGCTGGCGGCATTGATGGTGGCGCCCAGTTCGTCGTCTTCCCTGAAGTTGGCATATTCCAGCTTGCCCATCCACTTGCCGTAGGTATAGGCCGCAGAAACGTCGAACTCCTCGCCGTAGCTGTCACCCTTGCTGCCGCCGAGGCTGTTGAAGTCTTCATCGGAATCGATCCAGTGGTATTCCGCCAGCAGCTGCACGTCGAACAGTTTGCCGCCCGCGCTGAGGAAGGTGTCTTCGATGCCGGCGTTGGGCGTGGTCAAAAACAGGTCGGCCCAGCCCTGGAACAGGTGATTGGTGCCGAGCGGTGTCTGGAACGCGGAAACCCCGTCGTTGCTGGAGAGGTCTTCGCGGTCCACGCGCAGGTACCAGCTGCCGATCTGGGCGCCGGCACCGAGACGCAGGTAGTGGCTGTCGATGTTGTCGTTGCCGTCCTTGTAGTCGTCCTGCTTGGCGTACTCGGCGGTGTACAAGGCCTTCCAGTCGTCGTTCAGCTTGTGCGCGCCGTCCAGCCGCAGGCCGAAGGTCTTGCTGGAAGTCAGTTCGTTGTTCGGGTTGGAAGCCCTGGGCGAACCGTTCCAGTCCACCAGGTAGCCATAGCCGATCAGGTGCTCGGTCGGCGTGAAGCTGTACTTGACGTTGGCGATCTCGACGTTGGCATCCTGGTACTTGGTGCTGACCTGTTTCACCCGCCCGTAGTGCGCCAGATAAATGCTGGTGTCCGGCAGCAGGCCCTTGTTCTCGACGGCGATGCCGTCATACACCTGCATCACCTGGCGGAATTCGACGTTGCCGATGAAGCGCACGTTGTCCAGCTTGACCGACTGGCGGCCCAGCCGCACCTTGGTGCCGGGCAGGCCGGTCCATTCGACGAACAGCTGGTTGATGTCGGTATCGTCGGGGTCGACCACCGCCGGATATGCCCCCTTGCCCGGTTCCGGACGCCACTTGTCGCGGTTGTCGTAATCGTCGTCGAATACCCCGACATTGATGATCTGGGCGGCGAAGCTGAAGTTGTTGAACGGGGCGGTCTGCCAGCCGATCAGGCTACGCAGCGTGAAGGCATCGGCATTCTCGGTGTGCGCCGGCACGTCGTCGTCCACGTGCTCGTAACGCAGCCGGAAGTTGGTCATCGGCTTGCCCATCTGGATCGCTTCCAGCAGGGTCTGCGGCGCGGGCGGGGCGGCTTCCTCGGCATGCGCCGGCGACAGCGCCAGCAGCAGGGCAGCGGTCAGCGGGAGATTGAGGGTGGATTTCATGGCACGCTCCTTCATTAATGTTTTTTCGGTTGAGTATAAATTCAATTGGAATGACCAGGCCGGGAACATTTCAGCCCGGCGCCCGCCACCACAAATGCGAGGTGGTATCGGCGCCCGCCTGGCTGGAGACCAGGGTTTCAAAGGCGCCGGCTTCCGGGTCGTATTGCAGCAGGTCACCGTGCAGCATGTCGAAGTACCAGCCGGTCAGCAGCAGCTTGCCGCTTTCCAGGCGTTCCTGTATCCACGGGTACGAGGTCAGGTTTTCCAGCGAGACCAGAATGGAAGCCTTCTCGCAGGCGTTGGCGCGGGTTTCCGGCGTCGCCTGGGGAAAGTTTTCCATCACCTTCTGCCGGGCATCCTCGGCGATGCTCAGCCACTTGCCGATGAAGCGATCCTCGTCGCAATCGACCGGCCGGTTTTCCATCAGCGCGCGGATGCCGCCGCATTGGGCATGGCCCAGCACGATGACGTGCTCGACTTCCAGGTAGCGCACGGCGAAGGCGATCGCCGAACTGGTCGCGGCGAACGCCGCGGCCTGCACGTAGGGTGGCACCAGGTTGGCCACGTTGCGCACCACGAACATGTCGCCGGGGTCGCAATCCATCAGCACGGCCGGATCGCAGCGCGAATCGCAACAGGCGATGACCAGCGCCCTGGGGTGCTGGCCATCCTTGACCAGGCGGTCGAAATGAGCGCGACGCGCTCCCAGGTAGTGATGCTGGAAGCGCCGGAATCCGGTCAGGAATTTGGAAACGTCGCGTTTCAACGCAAGGCCTCAGTGAAAGCGCTTGCTGCGCACGACCTGGTAGGGCCGGGCCAGATACGGCAACGGCGCGCTCCAGACATGCACCATGCGGGTGAACGGAAACACCAGGAACACCGTCATGCCGAAGAATAAGTGCACCTTGAAGATGGTGTCCACGCCGGCCAGCAGTGCCGGATCGGGGCGCAGGTAAACGATGCTCTGCACCCACTCGGCCAGCGCGATCATCACGCCGGGGTTGCCTTCGTTGGCGTGGCCGATCGAAACCGGAATGGTCGATAGACCGATCAGCAGCGTCACCAGCAGCCAGCTCAGGATGAACTTGTCGGAGCCGCGGCTGGCGGACGACACGCGCGGGTTGAACATGCGGCGCAGCCAGAGGATGGCCCCGCCGATCAGGCACAGCCCGCCGAAGATGGAACCGGCCCAGATGGCGATCATCTGGTGGGCCATGTCGGTCACGCCTAGGCCGGTGAAGAAGTGGTGCGGGGTCAGCAGGCCGACGGCATGACCGAAGAAGATGGCGATGATGCCGATGTGGAACAGGTTGCTGCCCACGCGCATGTTGGCTTTCGACAGCAGCTGGCTGGAATCGCTCTTCCAGCTGTATTGGTCGCGGTCGAAGCGCAGGATGCTGCCGAGCAGGAACACGCTCAGTGCAATGTAGGGATACACGCCGTAGAGGAAGTTGTGCAGCGTCATGATGATCTCCTTAAGCGGCCAGCCGGGTCAGGGTGGCCCGGCCGTTGACGATGGACAGCAGCGCGGCATATGGGCTGCCGGCCTGCGTCAGGTTTTCGGTAAGCACGCCCAGCACCTTGCCGGCGTCGGACAGGAACACGCTGGCTTCGCCGTCGTCCAGGTAGGCGGCGAATTCCAGCACCAGCGGCAGGTAGTCCGGCAGCTCGTTGCCGGTGACCTCCACGCCGTAGTCCTTGTAAAGTTCGCCGAGGTCGATCAGCGCCGGACCGCGGTTCTTGTCGTCGCCGAACAGGTGGTGCGTCAGGTGCAGGCTGTGTTCGGCGGTAAGGTCGAAGGTCTGCACATAATCGGCCTGCAGCTCGGTGAGCGTGCGGGTTTGCAGGTGAGCGATGAAGCACATCAAGGCCTCACGCTCGGCCTTATCCAGGTCGACGCCGGCCTCGACTTCGCTGCGGATTTCGTCGAGATGGGCCAGCAGATCGGCGTCAGGGTATTCCAGCAGCACGGATAACACTTTGTAGAGTCGCATGGCGGTGTCCTCTTATTCGTCGCCGAGCGGGGCGAGCTGTTTCGGTTCCACGGTGTCCTTGCGGCGACGCGGGAACAGGGTGATCTTGGAAACGCCCGACGAACTGTCGTTGCCGAAAGTGAAGCCGTTCTGGCCCTGAAAACCGTAGGCGTCGTCCAGCATTTCCTCGGTGTGGCCGGTCGGAATCACGAAACGGTCCTCGTAGTTGGCAATCGCCAGATAACGGTACATTTCCTTGGCCTGCTCTTCGCTGATGCCGGCCACGTCGATGGCACGGGTGTCCGCCACGCCTTCCACATGCACCGAACGCTGGTAGCTGCGCATCGCGATCAGGCGGTTGAGTGCGCTTTCGATCGGCGCCGTCTTGCCGGCGGTGAGCAGGTTGGCGAGATACTGCACCGGCAGGCGCATGGTGCCGGCCACCGGAATCGCGCCGTCCGGGCCGACCGGCAGGTTGCCCTGGTCGATCTGCGACTGCACAGGAGACAGCGGCGGCACGTACCAGACCATCGGCAGGGTGCGGAATTCGGGATGCATGGGGAAGGCGATCTTCCATTCCATGGCCATCTTCCAGATCGGCGACTTCTGCGCGGCGATGATCCAGTCTTCGTTGATGCCTTCGGCGCGGGCCGCGGCGATCACTGCCGGGTCGTTCGGATCGAGGAAGATGTTGCATTGGGCCTCGTAGAGGTCCTGCGTGTCTTCCATGCTGGCCATTTCCTCGATGCGGTCGGCGTCGTAGAGCATGATGCCGTTGTAGCGGATGCGCCCGACGCAGGATTCCGAGCACACCGTGGGCATGCCGGATTCGACGCGCGGATAGCAGCCGATGCACTTCTCGGCCTTGCCCGATTCCCAGTTGTAGAACACCTTCTTGTAGGGGCAGGAGCTGATGCACATGCGCCAGCCGCGGCATTTGTCCTGATCGACCAGCACGATGCCGTCTTCCTCGCGCTTGTAGATGGAGCCGGAAGGACAGGCCGCCACGCAGGCCGCGTTCAGGCAGTGGTTGCAGATGCGGGGCAGGTACATGTGGAAGGTGTTCTCGAACTGCGCGTAGATTTCCTTCTGGATGTTGTCCAGGTTCTTGTCCTTGCTGCGCTTGGCGAATTCACCGGCCAGGTCGTCTTCCCAGTTCGGGCCCCAGGTGATCTTCTCCATCGTCTCGCCGGTGATCTGCGACATCGGGCGCGCCGTCGGTGTAGCTTCGGACAGCTTGGCATTCTGCAAATGCGCGTAGTTGTAGGTGAACGGTTCGTAGTAATCGTCGATTTCCGGCAGGTCCGGATTGGCGAAAATGTTCATCAGCTTGCTGGCGCGGCCGCCGGATTTCAGTTCCAGTTTGCCGTTGACCAGTTCCCAGCCGCCTTTCCACAGGTCCTGGTTTTCCCATTGCTTGGGATAGCCGATACCGGGCTTGGATTCGACGTTGTTGAACCAGGCGTATTCCACGCCCTTGCGGTTGGTCCACACGTTCTTGCAGGTCACCGAACAGGTGTGGCAGCCGATGCACTTGTCGAGGTTGAAAACGAATGCGAATTGCGCACGTACTTTCATGGGGATTCTCCTAAATTTCTATAACCACGGAGTACACAGAGATCACGGAGAACAGCACCGGGAAAACCAGGTTTTCTCCGCGCGCTCCGTGTGCTCTGTGGTTCAGGCTTTTCATATCAACGTGCGCCAATGCCGACCGGGTTGAGCTGCGCTTCGCGTTCCGGCGTCAGCGGACGTTCCAGCCAGTCGACGTCCTGGTCGGCGATCTTGTGGATCGCCACCATGGTGTCGCGCTGGCAGCCCACCGTGCCGTAGTAGTTGAAGCCGTAGGCCAGTTGCGCGTAGCCGCCGATCATGTTGGTCGGCTTGATGATGACGCGCGTCACCGCGTTGAGGATGCCGCCGCGCTTGCCCGTGCTGGGCGACCCGGGCACGTTCACGTTCTTTTCCTGGGCGTGGTACATCATCGCCATGCCGCGCGGGACGCGCTGCGAGACCACGGCGCGGGCCACCGTGGCACCGTTGTGGTTGACCGCTTCCACCCAGTCGTTGTCGGCGATGCCGACGGCTTTTGCATCGTCTTCCGACAGCCATACGTAGGGCCCGCCGCGGAACAGCGTGAGCATGCGCAGGTTGTCCTGGTAGGAGGAGTGGATGCCCCACTTGGAGTGCGGCGTGATCCAGTTCACCTTGAGGTGCGGCTTGGCTTCGACGGCGGCCGGCAGCGCGTTGAGTTCCCCCAGGTCGACCATCGGCTTGTAGGCGCAGAAGCCCTCGCCGAAATCCAGCATCCATTCGTGATCCTGGTAGAAGTGCGCGCGCCCGGTGAGGGTTCGGAACGGGATGTGCTCGTGGATGTTGGTGTAGCCCGCGGTGTAGGACACCTTTTCCGACTCGATGCCGGACCAGGTCGGCGCGGTGATGATCTTGCGCGGCTGGGCCTGGATATCCTTGAAGGTGATCTTGTCCTCGTGGCGTCCGGCATAAAGGTGGTGGTGGTCGATGCCGGTCTTCTTCGACAGCGCGCTCCACGATTTATGCGCCACTTCGCCGTTGGTTTCCGGCGCCATGCGCATCACCGCGTCGCAGACGTAGATGTCTTCCTCCAGCGAGGGCATGCCCTGCGACACCCCGGCCAGTTTGACCACGGCGTTGTGGTGCTTGAGTTCCTCGTATTCCTGGTCGGTGTTCCAGTCGATACCCTTGATGTTGTTGCCGAGCTTGGTCATCAGCGGCCCCAGCGCGATGAACTTGCGGTAGGTGTCACCGAAGTTGCGCTCGACCAGCTTGATGATCGCCATGGTCTTGCCCGGCACCGGCTCGCATTCGCCGTCCTTCCAGTTCCTGACCTCGCCGTACGGCTGGGCCAGTTCGGCGGCCGAGTCGTGCTGCATCGGCAGCGCGACGACTTCCTTGCGCGTGCCGAGGTGCTTGTCGGCCAGCGCCGAGAAGTTTTTGGCGATGGTCTTGAAGATCTGCCAGTCGGACTTGGATTCCCAGCCCGGGCTGACCGCTTCCGACAGCGGGTGGATGAACGGGTGCATGTCGGTGGTGTTGAGGTCGTTCTTCTCGTACCAGGTGGCGGTCGGCAGCACGATGTCGGAATAGGCGCCGGTGGAGTTGAGACGGAAGTTGATGTCCACCATCAGGTCCAGCTTGGCGATCGGCGCGTCGTCGTGCCACTTCACTTCCTTGCTGCCGCGACCGGCGCCGGATTCCTGCAATACGCCGTTCTGGGCACCCAGCAAATGTTTCAGGAAGTACTCGTGGCCCTTGGCCGAGGTACCGATCAGGTTGGCGCGCCAGACGAACAGGTTGCGCGGCCAGTTTTCCGGCGCGTCGGGGTCGGCGTAGGCGACGTCGAGGGCACCGGATTTGAGCTGGCCGGCGATGTAGCTGGCAACGCCGGCCTCGTCGGTGGCACCGCTCTTCAGGGCTTCATCCGCCAGCTCTATCGGGTTGCGGTTGAAGTTCGGCATCGAAGGCAGCCAGCCCATGCGGGTCGCCTTGACGTTGTAGTCGGCCAGCGTGCTGCCCTTGTTGCGGCCCTTGCCGGCCGGGGAAAGCAGCGAATCCGCGTTCAGCGTTTCGTAGCGCCACTGGTCGGTGTGGAAATACCAGTACGACGTGGAGTTGGTGTGGCGTGGCGGACGGTGCCAGTCGGTAGCGAACGCGATCGGCGCCCAGCCGGCCTGCGGGCGCAGCTTTTCCTGGCCCACGTAATGCGCCCAGCCGCCGCCGGTCTGGCCGACGCAGCCGCACATGTGCAGCAGGTTCATGATGGCGCGGTAGGCGAGGTCGTTGTGATACCAGTGATTGATCGCCGCACCCATGATGACCATGGATTTGCCCCTGGTCTTCGAGGCGTTGTAGGCGAATTCGCGGCCGGTGCGCTCGATGTCCGCCGCCTTGACGCCGGTGACCTTCTCGGCCCAGGCCGGGGTGTAGGCGACGGTGGCGTCGTTGTAATCACGGGCGACGTTGCTGCCACCCAGGCCGCGGTCGATGCCGTACTGGGCGATCTGCAGGTCGAACACGGTAGCAACCAGCACGTCATCGCCATTGGCGAGCGTAACCTTGCGAACCGGCACGTTGCGATAGAGCAGGGCATCCTCGCCGTGCTCGAAGTGCGGGAAGCCGACCGACACGACATCGTGGCGGGTCTCAAGGCAGGACAGTTGCGCGGTGATGCCCTGCTGACCGCGCTTCTCGAGCAGGTTCCATTTGCCTTCCTCGCCCCAGCGGAAACCGATGGAACCGTTGGGTGCGACGAAGGCCTGGCTCTGTTCGTCGAACACGACCGTCTTCCAGTCCGGGTTGTTGGCCTCGCCCAGCGCGCCGTCGAAATCGGAAGCGCGCAGGAAGCGGTCGGAGACGTAGGCATCGCCCTGTTTGCGCAGCATCACCTGCATCGGCATGTCGGTGTACTTGCGGGCGTATTCGGTGAAATAGGGGTCCTGCTGGCGGATATGGAATTCCTTCAGCGCGACATGGCCCATCGCCAGGAAGGCGGCGGCATCGGTGCCTTGCTTGATCGGCATCCACAGGTCGGAGAACTTGACGAACTCGGCGTAATCCGGCGCCATGGCGACGATCTTGGCGCCCTTGTATCGCACTTCGGAGGCGAAATGGGCGTCCGGGGTGCGCGTCATCGGCAGGTTGGCGCCGGTGATGATGATGTAGGTCGAGTTGTACCAGTCGGCGGCTTCCGGCACGTCGGTCTGCTCGCCCCAGGTTTGCGGGCTGGCGGCGGGCAGGTCGCAGTACCAGTCGTAAAAGGAGCCGCAGGCCCCCCCGATGAGGGAGAGGTAGCGGGAGCCCGCGGCATAGGAAATCATGGACATCGCGGGAATCGGCGAGAAGCCGAAAATGCGGTCCGGGCCCCATTTCTTGATGGTGTGCACGTTGGCGGCGGCGATGATTTCGTTCACCTCGTCCCAGCTGGTGCGGACGAACCCGCCCAGGCCGCGCACGGCGGTATAGGATTTGCGCTTCTTTTCGTCGGCCTGGATCGCCGCCCAGGCTTCCACCGGGTCCTTGCCGGTCGACTTCTCGGCGCGATAGAGGTCGAGCAGGCGGCCGCGGATCAGCGGGTGCTTGACCCGGTGCGGACTGTAGAGATACCAGGAGAAGCTGGCGCCGCGCTGGCAGCCACGCGGTTCGTGATCGGGCAGGTCGTCGCGGGTTCGCGGGTAGTCGGTCTGCTGCATTTCGAACGACACCAGGCCGTTCTTCACGAAAATCTTCCACGAACAGCCGCCGGTGCAGTTCACGCCGTGGGTGGAGCGCACCACCTTGTCGTGCTGCCAGCGGTGGCGGTAGGCGTCTTCCCACTGGCGGTCTTCGTTGGTGACGATGCCGTGACTGCCGGAGAAGGTCGCCTTGACCTTGTCGAAGAATTTCAGTCTGTCGAGAAAATGACTCATGTCAGCGTGCTCCTTGCTTGTGTATGCGGTTGCGTTACGGGTTCTTGATCTCGGAACCCGAGCGCAGGTAGAACCACCAGTTGAGGATGAGGCACAGCGCGTAGAACACCGCGAAGCCGTACATCGCGACTTCCGGCGTGCCGGCCTTGATCTGCCCCTTGATCACTTCGGGGGCGATGAATGAGCCGTAGGCAGCCACTGCGGAGGTCCAGCCCAGTACCGGGCCGGCCTGGGTGCGGTCGAAAATCACGCCCACGGTGCGGAAGGTCGAGCCGTTGCCGATGCCGGTGGCGGCGAACAGCACCACGAACACCAGCAGGAACTGGGTGAAATAGATTTCAGGGGTTTGCGACTGGTAGGCCTGCATCATGATGGTGCCGGCATAGGCCGAGGCAACCACCATCACCGCCGAGATCACCTGGGTGACGATGGAGCCGCCCAGCTTGTCGGAAATCCAGCCGCCCACCGGACGGATCAGCGCGCCGACGAAGGGGCCGATCCAGGCGTAGGTGAGGGCGGAGGGCGCGGCAGGATTCTTGACGTGCGTCCAGGTTTGGGTGACGGCATCGTAAATGTGCTGTTCACCGAAGATCACGGTAATGGACAGCGGCAGTGCCATCGAGAAGCCGATGAACGAGCCGAAGGTGACCAGGTACAGCGCGGTCATGGACCAGGTGTGTTTGTTGCTGAAAATTGAGAACTGCTTGGCAATGTTTTCCTTCATGGTGCCGAAGGCAGCCAGCTTCATCACCAGCAGCGTACTGGCAATGATCAGCGGCATGGCTACCCACATGTTGAGCAGACCCAGCCCGGTCGGTGCCGGCAGGTACAGATAGAGTCCGCCGATTGCCGGCAGGAAAGCCAGCGTATACAGCCAGGTGATCTTGATGAAGGCGACGATGGCGTGGCCGGTATCGGGTGAGATGGACTTCAGGTTGTTCATGCCGAACCAGCACAACGCCGCCAGCGGCACCAGCGAGAGCACCCAGGCGAAGCCGGCGTTCTGGATCCAGGTAGGGGTGCCGGCGGCGATCTTGCCGAAAATCCAGCCGCTGTCCTTGACCAGCGTCATCGGTTCGCCGCCCAGCGCGCCGAACACGCCGACGGTCATCACCAGCGGGATCAGGATCTGCATGGTGGTGACGCCGAAGTTGCCGAGGCCGGCATTGATCCCTAGCGCCGTGCCTTGCAAGCGCTTCGGGAAGAAGGTGCTGATATTGGACATCGAGCTGGCGAAGTTGCCGCCACCGACGCCGGACCACAGCGCCATCAGCTGGAATACCCACAGCGGCCATTCCGGATGCTGCAGCGCGATGCCGGTGCCGATGGCCGGGGTCAGCAGCATGGCGGTGGTGAGGAAAATGGTGTTGCGGCCGCCGGCGAGCCGGATGAAGAACGAGGAGGGGATGCGCATGGTGGCGCCGGCCAGCCCGGAGATCGCCGTCAGCGTGAACAGTTCTTCCTTGCTGAACGGAAAGCCCAGGTTGCTCATCTGCACGGTGATGATGCCCCACATGAGCCAGACGGCGAAGCCGCACAGCAAGGCGGGCACCGAAATCCACAGGTTGCGATAGGCGACCTTCTTTCCGGTCTCTTCCCAGAACTTCTCGTCTTCGACGTTCCAGTCCTTGATGTCAGCGGACATGCTGTTCTCCTTTAGGCGTTGGATGCTTGTTGGGCGGATTGACGGGCCTTGTGGCGGCCGATCTTGAGCGGTCGTACTTCGGTCCAGTACATCCAGATCAGCGATACCCAGACGATGCCGAACATCAGCATGAAGGCGGACGAGCGCACGCCGGTGAGGTCGACCAGGGCGCCGAACATGATGGGCATCAGGAAGCCGCCCATGCCGCCGGCAAGCCCGACGACACCGGAGACGACACCGATGTTGTGCGGGTATTCATCCGAGATGTACTTGAACACCGAGGCCTTGCCGATGGCGAAGGCGATGCCCATGCTGAACATGATGATGGTGAACCAGAAGGCGTTCAGGCCGAGATGGAAGCTTTGCGGGCCGGTGACGGTGGTGATGGTGATCTCGGTCTGCGGGTAGGACAGGAAGAACAGGCATAGCAGCGACACCCACAACACCCACCAGGTCACCGTGTGCGCGCCGTACTTGTCGGAAAAATGTCCGCCGATCGCGCGCAGCACGCCGCCCGGGATGCTGAAGGCGGCGGCCAGCAGGGCGGCCTGCTTGAGGTCGAAGCCGTATTCGCTGACGTAGTACTTGGTCATCCACAGCGCCAGCGCGACATAGCCGCCGAATACGATGGAGTAGTACTGGCTGTATTTCCACACGGTCGGGTCTTTCAATGCCGCCAGTTGCTCACGCACGCTGACGCCCTTGCTGACGCGATGTGACGGGTCGCTGTGGGTAAAGAACCAGAACAGTAGCGCGGTCACCGTCATCAGCACGGCGTAGACCTGAGGCACCATTGCCCAGCCGTAGGCTACCACGATGGAGGGCGCGACCAGCTTGGTCACGGCGGCCCCGGTATTGCCTGCGCCGAAGATGCCCATCGCCAGGCCCTGCCGGTTTTTCGGGAACCAGCGTGCGCAATAGGCGATGCCGACG
>Ga0172373_10006996_pt1 | contig 14814 bp, 17 predicted proteins | sample Lak10m_2_FD_114546 | JGI IMG/M metagenome (GOLD analysis project Ga0172373, IMG submission 114546) | Freshwater microbial communities from Kabuno Bay, South-Kivu, Congo - kab_092012_10m | ecosystem: Environmental > Aquatic > Freshwater > Lake | place: Democratic Republic of the Congo... | reverse complement strand
GTTATTGAGTTCACGCAACCGGGGTGCGTTTTCGGCTTCCTTTACACCTTCAAACGGTTCGGCGTGGACCAATAACGAAAAGTGATGATCGCCCATCGCGATTTCATTGCCGGATATCTGATCAATGGCGGTATCCAAGTCTTCGGTTTGCGACCTGGCTAAATCGCCTATGTTTTCCATTCTGGCCCGTTGGTTGACCAAGAGCGTTTGGGCACTCGCTTTCTCCATGAAGGTGAAACTCTGCGTCATGACGAAACTAAATGGTGCTTTCAGTAACGGATTAAACATGCCGACGACCGTCGGCGTCGGATATTCTTTGATACCCAGGATGGCGCCGACGCGGGTATTGGTTGCTGTGCGGTATTCCATGGTTTCAGTGCCAAACGATACGCGCGAGGTGGCGAGCACTTCGTTTAACGGGGATCGCGGCAACGCGATTCGCTGCCATTCGCCGTTAATCAACAGGCCAAAATATTCCAGGATGGTCGAGTAGTAGTGTTCGCCCCTTTTGTAGATGCCGAGCGGTTCGGGATCGTAGCGGCCCAGCGCGGCCATGACGTGTTGTTGCAGTTTCGCCATTTCCTCCAGGGATTCGGCCTGTTCCTGCCTGGCCGTGTCTTTGTTGACACGATTTAAAAATGTCATCGCGGTTTTGCCGACCGTACCCGGTTGCGGCCGGTAAACGACCGCCACATATAGGTCGTTGACCATCAGGGTCTCTTGGGCAATGCGGCGGCGGTATTTCTCGTTCAGATCGTAGGCAAACCCCGGCTCAAACTCGCCGTCCGGGTAGGCGTCTTCCCGGTGCCGGATTACCGTTTGCCAGATCGAGACATTCGGTCTGGCAATATTGCGGTAAAACACGTTCAAACGTTCGTGCCAAATGTTGAGCTGTTCGTCGTCGGCATTTTCGTAACCAATGCCGGACAGTTTGAACACCATCACGTAGCCGTTTTTGGTTTTCACGACGTGTTCGTTGGTATGGATGGTATAGGGAATGTGGATCGCGGCCGCCTCTTCCCTTAAAAGCGCCTTGTGGTTTTTCAATTCAAGTAACGCTGACATAATTTATTTCCTTTTCCGTTAAGTCGAGCAACTGGGCGGCAATTGTCGCCGCCCCTTCTCGTTTGGCAGGTTGTAACGGTGCGCGGTATAGCTGCTTACTTTCCAGTGCTTGAAATTGCCTTTAATCCAATTCTGCCCCTTGGTTCTGGCCCAAAGGGTCGCCAAATCGAAATAACGAGGTTCCGGCATGAGAATCAAGGCTAACAACCCGTGGATCGGAATATAGGACAACAACCACAGCAGATTGCGCGTCATTAGAAACATTTCGATGACCAGCATTGCGCCTAACACCATGCCCGATGTGGTTACTCCGAAACGCATCGGCGGACGCGTTGCGGCGACAAATAACGGGTCCGCTTGTAACCCATCGTTGCGGCTCATGATTACACCCCGAATAGGCCGCGCACCCAGGTCACGATTTGTTGTGATCCAAATACCAGAACAATACCGACCATGCCGCTGACAGCATGCCCCCAGGATACTCGCCCGAACCACGCTAATGCGCCTAGCGCCATGACGGCGATCACTGCAACCGGCGTCAGAATCGCCAAAATATCGGTCGAGAGTGCACCCGATCCTGTAGTGAATGGGCCGGCGGCATAGGCAATGCGCTGCGCACCTAAACAGCAGATGGCAAGCAATAGTTGTTGTATCAATTTACGGCTATGTCTCATGCTGGATTTCTCCTGGTTTTAAGAAAAGATGGGTTAAACGATTTATGAAATGCCTTGAATTTTCGCGGGCGCGAAAATCGTCTGGTGTTGTTGAGTCGCGTATCGCTTCGCGATTGGTTCCTAATAGACACAGACATATTGTCCCTGCCCTGCGGCCGTGGGTAACACGCCATGGCCACCGGCGCCGCAGTAAAAAAAGGCTTGTATTTGGGTTGAGAGTAGTTCGCCGGGCGCTGCTCGGCAGCCGTTAACGTCTTCATTGCGCGGCCTGTGGCGGTCTGTTGTACAGATCCCACCAGGGGCCGTTGGTGTCGGTTTTTTGCGCTGTGGCGACAGAGTTATTAGCCGGCACCGTCACTGGCTTAACCACCACGGTTTTATTGGCTCTACCCTCGGCGAGCGCGATTTCCTGTTCCAATTGCTTGATGTTCGCGTTTAGCTCTTCGATCCGGTTTTCAGTGTTGACCAAGGCCTGTTTGTTGTCGTCGGCCATTTGCACCGCGCGTTTTTTTTGCAAATCCGCTGTAAGCTGTTTTTGCTCGGTCAATTCGGCTTGCAGAATTTTGATTTTTTCGGCGTCTCTGGACTGTTGCTCCGCAATATTCACTTGTGTTGCCGGTGTCTGTGCTAAAGACGGCGGAACTACGCCCAAGGTCATTACTAATAATATGCTGGTTTTTTGCATAACACCGTCCAATGGGTCTGTTGCGTTCGTCACGGCAGAGCGCGACGAGCTAGCGAATTGGTTTCGATGTTATAGGCTCACTGAGCCTATGTCAAGCGTATTTTTATGCGCTTACGGGTCTACTGGAGCGAGAATTTGTGTTGCTCGTTTCAACGCGGTAAGTGCCCAGTTCGGACAGTTTCGCGCTGATGGCGTTTCCGGATCGGCTAACCATGTTCGCACTTTTCGAACTCCAACTTTTTGCCCGGTCTCTTCAGCGATCAAGTCCGCCGCCTGTTTTTGTGTTATTCCGTATTGTTCCAATATCCCCCGAAATTCCTTTTTTTTGATCCGCTCTTCTTCTTGTTCTTCGGTTCTCATATGCGCGTTATTATCCGGTTGGTGCCGTCGTTATCATTGTTTTAGTTCCACCTCTGCTTTATTATTTTAATCAAAACTTAATCAATTGTAGTTCTTTTCCCCTGCCCTGCCCTGCCCTACCCTGCCCTACCCTGCTCTGTTGTGCATGATTGTCTTGTTTTCTCGCCCGAGCGAATTTTAGCCTTTATTGGAATATGCCGTATTTTTCGCGGGCGCGAAAAATCGGTGTCATCGAAGGATGACACGTGGGGCGTGGATTGAGTGGTTTACGGTGCCTGTTTAGCTTGGGTCGCTTTTGTCGGGCTTGGGTTTGGTTTTGAGTTGGCCGGTTAATGCAGTGATCTGGCCGCGTAGCTCGGAGGCTTCGTTTTCCGCCTTTTTGGCGTCTGGTTTGGATTAGAATTTGAGATCGGCTTGTTACTCAGTGGTTTGGTTGGGGCATTTTTCGCGGCCGCGAAAAAACGGGATGCCCTTCCAGACTCCGCTATCGCTTCGGTCGTGCCGACTGCCTGCTATCGCCGGCACCTTCCAGGCCACCACTTGCCACGCTCGATAAGGGACGTGAGTCGGCGCTCCGCAAGCTATGCACCGTCACACCTCCCTTAGCCGCTGGGCTTATCCCTAATGGCACGCAAGGCTATCGCCATGCTCAAACAGCAACACCCTAAAGATCGAAGGCGATTTTCGCGGGCGCGAAAATGTTGTCGGCTTCGATAAGGTAAGGTGCGGCTATTGCCCGCTGAATTTTGATATTGGCGGTTTAACCACACCCACCGGCCCTAGCCTGGTGTCTTAATGGGGAGATGTGCGTAATGTGCGAACAGATTGCCAGAGTGTCCGGCTTCTTCGGTCAAGTGGCTTTCGCGGCATAAAGCCGGTCGCTAAGGCGCCCTTTTTATTCCACGACCACTTGACCGCGCCGAACACTCCGCTTGCCTGTACGCACCGCACACCCTCGTCCCATTAAGACGGATACCAGCCAAATCCGAGGTTTTGCCATGGTGAACAAAAGGTGCGGCTATCGCCGCGCTGTTTAGATTCCCGCTCCCCTGAACCCCTAATCCAGATGCAATTGGGCGCTAATCGGATGACGATAGCTAGAAAAAAGTTGATAATTTTTTCCATTTTGACAAGCGAAAACACTTGACTGGCAAGCTATAAATCAGGATAATAGCACCATGGTTTGGGGCAATAGCCCCCGCCATCAGAAGGCCGGGCATTCTCGCTCTGGCCAAGTTAAACGGAGAAATACCATGTTGCGTTCTTTTTACGGCACCAAAACTCAAAACCCACTGGATAACGATCAACTGCACCGCTTGGCCCCTTCTGTGTTCGCCGAGCACAAACACGAATCCCGCGCTGATTCCTATAAATTCATCCCTACCATCAACATCGTCGAAGCGTTGCGCAATGAAGGTTTTTTGCCTGTGTTCGCAACCGAAAGCCGCGTTCGCGATGTGACCAAAAAAGGTTTCGCGAAACATCTTTTAAGATTCCGTCAACATGACGGCTTTTCAACCGTGGGTGAAGTCAAGCCGGAAATCGTGCTGGTTAATTCGCACGATGGCACTAGCTCTTATCAGTTGAGCGCCGGGCTTTATCGCTTGGTGTGCTCCAACGGCATGATCGTTAGCGATGGCCAAATCGAGGCGATCCGCGTCCGCCATAGCGGCGACGTGGTTAACAATGTGATCGAGGGCACCTATCACGTTGTCGAGCAAACCCCGAAGGCTATCGAGTGCATGGAAGCCATGCAAGGGATTGAATTAAGTCCCGCTGAGCGCCGCATTTTTGCCAATGCGGCCAAAGAGCTACGCTGGGACACTGAGTCCGTAGCGGTTGATAACGACGCGCTGTTACTCCCACGCCGCACCGGTGACCGTAGCAACGACTTGTTTACTACTATGAACGTATTGCAAGAAAAGGTCATTCGCGGCGGTGTTAATGTGATGAATAATGAAACTCGCCGGTCACACCGTGCGCGTGAGGTGAAAGGCGTTAGTGAAAACGTCAAGCTTAATAAGGCGATTTGGACACTTGCGGAGGAAATGCGCAAGCTGAAAGCCGCTTAATGACGCGCTGGCCGCAAGGATGCGGCCCGTTTTCCTTCCCGTTTATCACATCGTAACGAGTAACCATTATGGCAAAAAATACCGCTTTCCAGCTTGACCAAGAAAACCACGCCCGCACGTTGAGCTTGCTTGAAGAAATCAAAAGCAAAGCCGACACGCTTGACAATGAAAACGAGGCGATAGGGCATGTGATCCACGCATTAGCCAACACAGTTAGTTGGTTAGTTTCGTGTGCTCAGCAGGTCGAAACGGAATCCCTGTTTTAGCGGCGCGGCGCGGACGGGTGTTACCGTCCGCGCTTTTCGCTTGAGGCGGTGTCCGATTTTCCTGTTTTTACTTCACGAGTGCGTTATGAATGTATCGGAAACCGGGAATTTAAGCCGGGCATATCGTTTGTTCGGTTGGGGAGGTGGCACGATCTACGAGGTTGCTAGTCAACTCGGCATGCCTGGCCGTGGCTGCGAGTTGGCTTTTAAAGTGGGGGTAGGGTGGTTTTGCGGTACGAACCGCGCGGCAGCTACGGTTTCTCCGTTCCAGTAGCCGCCGTCGTGGTTCGCGTCGATCTTAGCCGCATACAAGTGCGGGCCGCGCGGTTAGTGGCCGGTAAATGGCTAACGAGATTTGTCCACAGAAACACGCGAGGGGGCTTTCCAATCTGCCCCCGAAAAAGCGTGTTACTGTGGGCAAATCGGTTTCTTAGGTATTATGGAGCGTTTTTGGTGGTGTATGTACGGTCGAAATATTTGGATAGGGTAGGGGAATCGTGCCCGGTTTTTGGAGTGTGGCCACAACGTAACGATGTGAGTTTGCGGTCGGGTATTTACGCGTCTGGCCGGGTGATGTTGAACGCGGCGAGGCTTTGGTGGTCGAGCTAGACGCGGTTACTTAATTAGGATGTAAGGCTATTAATGAAGCAGGATTGAACAAAAGGTTTATGACGATGGCGGCTTTAACTGACATGGTGACCGCCGATAACATTCATGGTTTTATGCTGGCTCGTAGTTTGGTTGATGGTGTATCGGGTCATTGGGAGGTCTGGCCTAATTTGGTCAGCGATGCGGCGGCGTTGTTTGTCGATTTCGCTTTGTGCGATGAGAATGGAAACATCATTGAATTTAGTTCGCTCGATCCGGCGCTGGCTGCGATCCGGGCGGCGGGTTGGGGTGGTTTGGTGACGATTGATGGATAAGTTACGGCGGATTGTGGTGTGACTGTTTTGAATTGGTAGGGGCATTTTTCGCTATTCGCGAAAAACCGGACGCCCTTACAGACTGCGCTATAGCTTCGGTCCTTCGGACTGCCGGCTGGTCGCCGCCACCTTCCAGACCGCCTTGCCGACGCTCAATAAGGGACGTGCGGCAATGCTCCGCAAGCTACGCACCGCCACACCTCCCTTAGCCGCTGAGGCTTATCCCTAACGGCACGCAAGGCTATCGCCCTACTCGAACTGCAATACCAACTCCCTAAAGATAGGCGGCGGATTTATACACATTGCCACGCTTTTTCGCGGGTAGATTGAATGACCCCCTCGCGAGCCGCTGTGCATAAATCAGCTTGTTTGGAGTGATAAGGTGATTTTCGCGGGCGCGAAAATGTAGCCAGTTTTAATGTTGATGGTTTAGCCGTGACCAACGACGTGGCTATTGCCTTAATGGAAAGGTTTGCGTACTGTGCGGACAGAGTGGCAAATCCCCCGGCTTTTATTCGGTCAATGGCTTTCGCGGCATAAAGCCGGTCGCTATCGCTCCCTATTTATTCCACGTCCCATTGATCGCGCCGGACGATCCGCCGGTCTGTACGCACCGCAAACCCTCGTCCCATTAAGACCGATGCAGCCCAGGCAGGAGTGTTGCCCCGACTAACAAGAGGTGCGGCTATCGCCGCGCAGTTCGGATTTCTCCGCTCCCCTGAACCCTTAATCCCGATCGCAAGGGGCGTGCCATAACGGTTTGAATTGATTGAATAAAGCAAGTGTTTTATATTGCAATGTCAGGCTAAATTACTTGACAATCAAGCATTAAATAAGGATAATAGCCCCATGGTTTCGGGCAATAGTCCCACCATCATAAGGCCGGGCACTTCCGCTCTGGCCAGGTTTAACGGAGATATCCGATGTTAGAAAATCCTGTTTCTTCTTCCTTGGTTGCAGATGGCAATCGCCTTAATTTCCTACCCACTTATTTCGGCGCTGAGTTGATGTTAATCGGCGAAATGCTGGTGTATCAAACCGCCGATGAATTGTGTCCCGATTACAAAGGCGGTTATTGGTTGTTTCATGAGCTTAGCAACGGTGGCTTTTATATGGCTCCAGATTTCGCTGCGCCGATGCGGATTTCGGTTTCCGGTAATTATTTCGATGACGTGATGTCTCCGGATGCGACTGGCGTCGTGATCAGCTTGTTTGCAATAAATAGGCTCATTGGCCGCATGCACGGACAACACAATGTCGATGCACTGATTGACCGCTATCATTTTTTACGGGACTTCGCTTCCGAACATGCCGAAGCAGGCTTGATCTTCGCCGCTATTGATTAATATCGTAACGCCCCGGCCATACGCCGGGGCGTCTATTTGGGGTTTGCAATGGGGTATTTTTACGATCAGAAGGGTAGGGCGGCTGGCGAGTTCTATCACCGCGAGACTAAAGCACGCTTTGAGTTCCGTTCAACGACCGATAGTTGGGCGGCTCAGCATAGCCTTGATTGGGAAATCGCTATGTCGGACGGCTCGGTGCGGTTTGCGCGGCTTTTGCGAACGGTGGCCTATGTCGCCGTCGATGTAAACGACGATAGCGAGGGATCGCCGATTTTAGAACGATGGCCGATTGTAAAAACGTGGTGCATCAAAGACGGGTAATTATTTTATATTGTCATGCTAAAAAGCTTGACAGGCAAGCAAAAAAACAGGACAATAGACCCATGGTTTAGGGGTTATCGCCCCACCATCAGAAGGCCGGGCACTTCCGCTCTGGCCAGTTTACCGGAGAATGACGATGACAGCAGTAGTAAATAAAGTGATTTTGGTTGGTTATTTAGGCGCTGAGCCTGACGTACGCTATATACCGAATGGCACACCGACGGCCGCCATTAGTTTGGCAACCACGGAGACCTGGAAGGACAGGAATACACAGGAAAGAAGGGAGCGTACGGATTGGCACAGGGTGGTTTTTTTCGACGGGTTGGCCAAAACCGCAGGCGAGTATTTAAAAACCGGATCGCAAGTGTACATCGAGGGACGTTTGCGTAATCGTAAATGGACAGATAAACAAGGTGTGGAACGTTACACCACGGAAATCGTCGTGCGTGACTTGCAAATGCTCGGCAAGGCTCCGAATGCGGTAAGTGCGCCGGTGAGTGATGAGCCGCCGATGGATGATTTTGACGGCGATTATTAATCGATTACAACGCCCCGGTTCGCCGGGGCACGGTTTTCTTGCTTGGGAGTAAAACGCAATGTTCGATGAATCACAAGAGCCTGTTTATGTTCAATACCTGTGCCATATGCGTAGCATGCCCGGCATGTGGGAACACTATTCTGGCTATGTCGAGGTGTGTGCGCCGGATACGGCGACAGACCACGAGGTGTTTGAACAAGCGGTGCGGACGCTTGCGCGAACCAGTTTTCCGGATCGGCCTAGTTTGTCGAGTTGGAAATTGGATCGCGTCGAACGAGCATAAAAAATACTTCCATTGATGCCACGAATTTAGGAATTGTTACGTCATGAAAATATTATCAATAGCCAATCAAAAGGGTGGCGTCGGTAAAAGTACGTTATCCGTGCATATCGCATACGCGGCCATGGAAGCAGGTATGCGGGTGCTGCTAGTCGATATGGACAAACAAGCGAGTTTGTCGCTTTCTTTTCCTGCTCCCGCTAACGCGGAGCCAGGCCTATTCGCGTCAAAACTGTATGTGGCCGGCATAATGGATGCACGGCCGCAAATGCTTAACGACAAGTTAGGCATTATCCGGGCCGATAACGCTTTGCTGTCGATTGACAAGGCTGAAAACGAAGTGATCCGGCAGCCGGGCCAGGCGTTACGGCAGTTTGCGGCGGATTTCGATTTGTGCGTGATCGACACGCCGCCTTTGCTCGGCATTCGTTTAATGGCGTCATTGGCGGCCGCCGATTACGTGGTGACGCCGGTATCCATCGGTCTGTACGAGTTAGCCGGTGTCGCCGATTTAATGTCGACGATCCATGTCATCCGCACTCAGGGTTTTAACCCGAGGTTGAAACACATTGGCATTCTACCGATGAAGGTTAATAGCCGCAGTATGGACGCCCGCCAGGCTCTCACGTCGCTACAACAGCAATACGGACCAATCATTTTAAAGGAGGCCTTGGCCGAACGTGCGCCGGTTAAAAAGGCGATTGCATTGCGCCGTCCGGTGTGGACGCATACCAGCGGCGAGGGCCATTTAAAAGCCGCACAAGAATGGCGGGCGGCATGCAAAGCCATTCTGGACCGTTTGAATTAAAAGGGGAACGATATGAGCAACACGAATCCGTTATTCGGCGGTGGTGTCGATAGTTTGTTCGGAGCGAGCGGCAACCCCAACGAATACGACATCATGGTTAACCTGGACGATATCGAGATTGGTAGCCAGGTGCGTGAAGAATTCGAGGACGAGAACAACAAATTAGCCGATCTTGGCCGTAGTCTTCGCGAAAACCAGTTACAGCCGATTATCATTCGGCCTAACCGCCCAGGGAGCGAAAAACCGTATCTACTGGTAGCCGGTGAACGACGTTGCCGCGCGGCCCGGATCGAGGGTATGACGCAACTTTGGGCCAGGGTGAAGGATTTAACGGATGAACAGGCCGAAAAAGCCCAAGTGGTCGAAAACATCCATCGCAAAAATCTCACGCAAATTGAAGAAGCGAAGAAAATCGAACACGACCTTGAGACCATGAGCATGGACGAGGTAATGGCGAAATACAACATCAGCCGAACTCGTTTATCGAAAATGATGGGCTTGTTGGATTTACCAGAGCAAGCAAAGCGCTTGGTCGCTGAGGATTTGAGCGCCGATGTCGAGTCTATTAATGCGGTAAAGGTGATCGAAAAGATAAACCCGAAGAAGGCCAAGAAGCTCGTTGACGATATAAAAAGCGGCGGCGCTAAGGCGAATGTGCGGGAACTGGTTAAGGCCGTCAAGAATGAGGTCAAACCACCTAAGCCGAAGCCGGAGAAAAAACCGACCAAACCGGCCGTTAATGCTGATCGCAATAGCGATCCGCGGCCAAACCGGGAATCGGTTGGTCTTGTTCTCAGTCAGGCCTACAGCGCTTTATTCTTGCAAAAGGGTAAACCTAAAAAGGTGCTAGACACTATGAGCCCGGATGACCGGGAAATGATAGAGGTTTGGCTTCGTGCATTTTATGACAAGGGCGTCCAAAGTAAGGACGCCGGGCGTGATATGTTGCTGTGCATGCGGGATGACCTTTTTGCAGCCGACGGTGTTGGTGCGTTCGCTTTGGCGGCGTTTGCTTACGGTCTTGATCGTGATGCGAAATTCAGTTTGTTAAATATTTTGGGCAGTGTCCAAGCGTAACCCAGGGTTACACTATCTTTTTGTTATTCGGAGTTGATTGTCTATGCCGGCTAAACGACGCCTAACCGATAGCGAATTCGCTGCGGTTAGGCCACTTTTAAGAATTTCGCAAGATCGACAGGACGCCGCTTATTCGGTGCTTGTTGCTAATGAATCCTATACGACCGTTGCCGGTCGGTATGGTTGTTCACGGCAAGCTATCGGCGATGCCGTAAACAGTGTGTGGGATACCTATCAACGCGTGTTGGCCAGCCATGCGGCAGAGGATGACGTGCTGATTCCGCCTGGATGGGAACGGGTAACGCTTGTTGCGCCGCCAGAGATTATTTCCGCCTTCCGTAATGTCGTCAATGCCTTTCGACACGAAATGGATAAGCACAGTCATTAGTTTAGCTAAAAATGGGTTAACCGAGGACTTATTACAATGACAGGTGACAGCTCATCGAAAGTCGTATCTGAAATGACGGATAAATTGGACAAAATACGCGCAGCTCAGAAACGGAAGATCGAGGAAGAGGCGAGGCCTGGAGAAACATACGCGCAAGCGGCACACCGTTTACAAGTCGAAACCGATAAGCAGCCGACTACTAAATCCAGCTTGCGAACAGCGCCCAAGGGTGACGCTCAAATGGATTTCTTTGTGCCGGCCCTTTATGACGTAGGCACGCGCGATAGCCGCAGCATTATGGATGTAGCGGTGTTTCGACTTTCAAAAAAAGAACGCCGCGCCGGAGACGTGATCCGGTATGACCTGCCGGACGGTTACGTCGAAGTAAAAAGCGGCCCGGACGGAATGGCATCGATTTGGGATTACGATATTGTCCTGATGCTGGTATCGCATTTAACGGAATCTGTGAACGCCTATCGAGCCGGAAAGGGCGAGAAGCCAAGCCGGACTTTCCGGCCTCATATCACCGACATTTTACGGTTTTGCCGAAAGGGACATGGCGGCCGACAAGCGGAAGAAATCGAACGTGCATTGGATCGGCTTCGCGGCACCACGATCAAAAGCGTGCGGGAACGGGTTAACAATAGCGGCAGGACGTTGCGCGAAGTAGAAGCGGAAGGATTAATTGGTGGTTATCGAGTAGTGTCTTATACCGATTCCGGCCGGATCGCCGACCTCGAAATTGAAGCACCTCAATGGCTTTATCGAGAGATAATCGAAGGAAAGCGGCCGGACGTACTCACGGTTCATCACGATTATTTTCTCATTGAACCAGGCATTGGGAAATTCGTTTATCGACTTGCACGGCGAGCGGCCGGAAAAGGTACTGCAAAATGGGCGTTTAGAACGATTTATGAGCGAAGCGGAAGCACTGGCACATTTAAGAAATTTTCGTTCAATTTGCGCAGTCTTATCGAGGTTAACGACCTGCCGGAATACGTTTTAAGCGAAGAAAAAGGTCTCAAAGGCCCACAATTAATCATGACTCACCGCGACGCAATTGCTGTAATTGATAGTGAAGGTTCCTAATAGACACGAGCAGCCTTGTTGAACGTTGCTACCTATATTTGGCATAACCTAAGTTGTGGATAGTTCGTCTATTAGGAACCGATTTGTGTCTATTAGGAACCGGAAGCCGTATTTAAGGAACCGGTTTGTGTCTATTAGGAACCGAAGCGTGTCGTTTAGGAACCTCTAATATTTATAGCTTATTGTTTTATATAATTAAAAACGGGATTTTACCGTCTAAAACTAATAAAACTTTTAAAACATTAAAACTTCCTGCTATCAAGTGAAAAGACTTGACATGCCGGACATAAACAGGATAATAACTTCATGGTTTTGATATTTCATCACCATGCATAGGCCGGGCAATCCCGCTCTGGCCAGTTTACCGGAGATATCCGATGTTTCAATTCTACCCAACGCCTCGCGCATTGGCTGAAAAAGCCCTTGCTAAGTTCAAATCACACAATTTTCGGCGCATCCTGGAGCCTCAAGCCGGAAGAGGGGATCTACTCACTCCATTGCTTGATAAATGGAGCTATCACTATTCATCACATCATCCTGCAAAAATTGATTGCATAGAAATCGATTTAGAGAATCAGGCTATCTTACGCAGTAAAGGCCTGAACGTAATCGATAGCGACTTTCTAGCTTATGACGGTGCGGCCATGTTTTCTCATGTGCTGATGAACCCGCCTTTTTCTTGTGGCGACGAGCATCTTATTAAAGCCTTTAACTTGTTAGTAGACGGCGAACTGGTCGCGATCCTAAATGCCGAAACTATCCGCAATCCGCATACAGCTAAACGGAAATTAATTTGTAAGTGGATTGAAGAACACGGCTCTGTCGAATTTCTTTCTGAGGCGTTTCTTGATCCAGACACACAACGTAAAACATCGGTCGAGATTGCCTTGATTTGGTTACAAAAGACGCTCGATGTAAAAACCAATTTCACCAACGGCCTTGAATTCGAGCATGTTGCCGGACTTGATTATCAAGACAAAAACAGCATCGCTTTACGACAAAATACGATCAGTAACGCCGTAGCGGTGTTTAATGCCGCCGTGCAATCACTCAAAACCGCAGAAGTAGCCCACGAAGAGGCCGATTACTATGCCCGTTTATTGGGCCGACCGCTGAATGAGCTACATAAAACCGCACAAGACGGCGATTCGGTTGCGATTCAGGAACGGTTTAATAAAGGATATGACGACCTTAAAAAACGAGCGTGGACAAATGTCTTACATTCAACCGAATTCGATAAATATCTATCGTCTAAGGCTTACCAACGCCTTACCACTGAATTTGAGGATATTGCCAAGCTATCGTTTACAGAGTCGAATATAAGGAGTTTCTTGATCGGACTGGTCAATAATCAAGGCGATATGAATATCCAGATGTTACTTGATTGTTTTGATGAGATAACCAAGTACCGACCCGATAACCGCGCTTATTACAAAGGCTGGAAATCTAACGAAAAACATAAGCAGTTAGCCTATCGCGTCAAAATGACACGGTTTATTATTCCAGTTCGCAATAGTTACGGATTAGGACCGAGTTGGGAAGACCTTAAGAAATTGCAGGACTTTGATAAGACCTTTGCCATGCTCGACGGTAAAGCACAATGCAACTATGGCCTGTATGATTTATTTCAGGCGATGCCGAATGACTTAAAACGCAGTCAACGAATGACCACCGATTACTTTGATGTCCGTTGGTATAGACAAGCCGGCACCGTACATTTTTATCCCAGGAGTCGCGATCTTATTGACCGCCTAAATCGTATGGTTGGTCGTCAGAGACATTGGTTGCCAAATGATGATAATGCAGCAACAAAGGAGTTCTGGACGCATTACGAACGGGCCGAAAAAATTACCGATGCAATGGTAATGCCACGAGTCCGTTGGGGTTTGCCTTCGGATGAACTGATCAACAACGCTCATACCGATGCTTGTACCGCAGCCGGTTATGATTTGACCACTATGTTCCAGTTAAGCGCAGCGGTCGATATTTCGGAAGCCGCTTAAATTTCCATTGTTCTGTATTGGTGACAAAGTTTGCCCGGATCGGCACAGGAGCCAGGCTATCTTTGTTACCATGAGGGTTTAAATATGAATAAAAAACCATTCTTTCACGCCAAACGGGCAATGCAGCGGTTTATCCATTGTCATATAAAACGAACATTTATCGGCTTCGATCGCTCAGTACCGAAACATAAGCGTTGCTTTAGATCGTATTATTTCGCGCACTACTATTCCGCACGGGAATATTTACTCGGTAAAACCATCCCGCATGGCGTTTGTTTGTTCCCGATATCAAGAGAAAGCGCTTGATATGCATCGCGAAAAACCGGACTATAAAACCATGGAAAATCAAACAGCTAAAATCAAGTCCAGGATAATGAAAAAAAGCCGATTCCGTTAAATGTGTCCGGTGTTGCTTATGTCACAAAGGCTGGAACCATACGCTATTGCACAACCGGCCCAGGTATCCCGCTGCCGGATGATTTTTGCGAATTCGAGCGGAAATTAAATAAGATTGAGTAATGTGTTAGTTTTAAATCTGATACTGATATTTAATTCGTGTCGCTGATCGATACTTTTCGAGGTAGATATGGGGGAACCCTATAAATTAACAATTCGACCTGAATGTCTGATGCCGCATAGCGAGGATTGGCCTACGCCAACTGGCGCAGAAGTCGCCACCGCGATGCGTCTAGCCGGTTTTACCGGCTCATCGGCTGCTAAGGCACTTGGATTAAAACAAAAGACCGGGCCACGGACGGTTAGAAAATGGATCGGTAATGAAGCTGAAATTCCTTATGCTGTTTGGGCGCTCTTGTGTGATTTCGCTGGGCTTGGGCAAATTTGGCGATATGACCACCATGAGCCACAGACTTAACACAAGTGTTTTTCGCGGGCGCGAAACACACTTGTGTTAAGTCTG
>Ga0172373_10006995_pt1 | contig 14814 bp, 6 predicted proteins | sample Lak10m_2_FD_114546 | JGI IMG/M metagenome (GOLD analysis project Ga0172373, IMG submission 114546) | Freshwater microbial communities from Kabuno Bay, South-Kivu, Congo - kab_092012_10m | ecosystem: Environmental > Aquatic > Freshwater > Lake | place: Democratic Republic of the Congo: South-Kivu... | reverse complement strand
GTTCTCGTCCGGACAAAGGCCGGAGGGGCTGGACTGTGACTTCTGAAGCGTGGTGGCTATGGGGAGGGCTGGGAGACTCAGAGCCTCGGAGCGTCCGGCTGGGGCCGGACGCGGACACCCCGTCCGCCTTCGCCTAGGCTTCGGTCGGACGGAGGGCGGGGCGTCCCTACCTTGGCCGGAGGCGGACAGCGCATCCGTCTTCGCACTGGCTTCGATCGGACGAGGGCGCAACGTCCATCTACCTGGCGACTTTACATTTGGGGTCTCGGTCACATACTGGCCGCATGAAAAAGTGGATTATTCGTGTGGTTGCGGTGGTGGTGATTGTGGGAGTTGCGGGCCTTGTCGTGACGGCGATGTTTATGGATTCGATTGTCAAAAAAGGGGTCGAGACGGTGGGACCGGCGGTGGCTAAGGTTCCGGTGACTTTGGAGAGCGCTTCGGTGTCGATGCTCTCGGGTAGCGGGGGGATCAAAGGTTTGGCGGTGGGCAATCCTGAAGGATTTAAGACGCCGAGTGCGGTGAAGGTGGGCGAGGTGAGCGTGGCGGTCGATGCGATGTCGGTGTTCAGCGACAAGGTGGTGGTACGATCGGTGAAGGTTTTGGCTCCTGAGATCACGTTTGAGGGCAGTTTGAAGGGGAGCAACCTGAGCAAGATATTGGAGAATGTGCAGGCCTTTGCAGCGGCGGAGAAGGGGGGATCGAAGGCGGGTGGCTCTGCTAAAAAACTGCAAGTGGACGAGTTGATCATCAGCGATGGCAAGGTGAACCTCAGCTTGACGGTGTTGGGTGGAAAGTCGGCAACGGTGCCGTTACCGACGATCCAGCTTAAGAACCTTGGGCAGGACGCGCAGGGAATTACGCCAGCGGAACTTTCGGAGAAGATCTTTAAAGCGGTATTGGACAATGTCACACAGGTGGCTGGGGACGTGGTTGGCAAGTTGGGTAAGGAAGCGGTGGACGCGGCGAAGGATCTGGGTCAGGGGGCAAAGACTCAAGTGGACAAGATCACCAAGGGTCTTGGTGGTTTGCTGAAGAAGTGAGTAACCAACGGGGAGGTACACGATGCGAATCCTGACCGTACACGCCCACTTCGATGACTTTGAGTTTACGGCGGGTGGTACGTTTGAGATGTGGCGTCGATTGGGGCTAGAGGATTTTCGCGCGCGCGTGTTGGTGTGCACCGATGGAGCGGCGGGGCACCAATTTCGGACGCGGGCGGAGACGGCTGAAGTTCGGTTGGCGGAGCAGTTAGAATCGGCCCGCGTGGGAGGGTATGAGTTTGAGCTGTTGAGGGTGTCGGGAGGAGGTTCGGTGCCGGAGGGTTTTATTCTGGACCGCGCCTTTTTAGCCGCGCTGTGGCGGAGTATTCGGGAGTTTGAACCCGACTATTTGTTCTGTCCGCCGATCCCACAGGATCCGTTGATGGGGGTTCACACGGACCACTTGTCAGTCGCGGAAGCGGTCCGGAGGCTTGGCTATTTGATCAACGTCCCGCATGCGTTTAGCGACATCTATCCGACCGATGAGCGGCATTCCGAGTCGCTGCGTACGCCTGTGATTCTGAGCGGTTACGACGGTTACATGGTGGGGGCGAACTCGCATGATTTGGCGGTGGACGTGGAGGAGGCCGTGGATTGCATCGCGCAGATGTCGTTTTGTCATCGGAGTCAGTTGTGCGAATGGCTTCCGTGGGTTGGGCGACACACGATGAAGGCACCGGCGGACTTGGATGAGTGGAGGGGGATTCTGAAGGAGCGGATGCGCCGACAGCGGTTGGACTTGGAAGCTTCGGGTGAGCGTGGATTGGAGTTCTTCACGGTGACGGCTTGGGGGGCGGTGCCGACACTGGATCAGCTGCTGGCGGATTTTCCATCCCTCTCGAAGGAATCTTCGCGATTGGAGGCACTGGGCAAGAAGTTGGCTCGGTGGGGTGTGCTGTAAGGGGGGGGATGGTCGGGGAGTCTGAAAGCTACAGGAGAGCGGACATTCTTGTCCGCTTTGATGAGGCTTTGGAGCTAGAAAGCCCGAGAGGCTTCCCTGCGGGCGAGGATGTCCGGAGCTCCCATGGAGACGGATGGCGATGGGCTTCCCTAGGGCCGGTAGGGGTGCCGGCGCTCCCAGGGGGAAGGGCCTTCCGACGGCCGGCAATGGTGCCGGACGCGGACGCCTGATCTACCCTCGGCTTGGCTCCGGTCGGACGAAGGGCGGGACGTCCACCCGCGGTTTGGGTTTCCCTGGATGTTATGGGGCTGGAGGTTAAATCCGGCTTGGCAGTGGGTGGGTGGGTTGGGTAGCTTCGTGAGAACTTCATGAGAATTGATTGGCTGTCCTGGAAGCGGTTGGGCGTGCGAATGGGGATCCGTTCGGGGTTGGACGGTGCGATCGAGGCACCCCGCGGGGCTTGGCGTCGAGCGGTCAAGATGACGCAGGTGGGAGGTGCGATTCTTTTCTGCATCGGTTTATTGGTTGGTCGTTTGGGTGGAGTGGCGGCTGAGGTTCCTTTGGTTGAGGGGCTGAGCGTGAAGTCCATTTCGAACAGCAGCCAGATCGAGTATGTCTGGCAGAAGAACGAGTTTCGATTCACCAACGGGGTTATCATCACCTACAGCAACGTGGTCCTCACCGCGAACTGGGGCACGGCGAGTCGAGAGACATTCGATGCGGAGGTGCATGGCGGGGTGGTGCTGACTCGCGAACGCCACACGTGGAAAGGGGAGTCGGCGAAGTATAATTTCAAGACGGGCGTATTGGAGACGGGTAAGTTTCGTACGGGTCAGTATCCGGCGTTTGTGCAGGGCGACTCGATGGATTACGTGCAGTCAAACAAGGTGTATTCGGTGAAGCGGGCGGTGTTGACGACGGATGATGTCGATGAGCCGGGCTACACGATTCGAGCGCGGGAATTTTCGTTTGTGCCAGGTGAGTATATCGAGGCGAAAGGAGCGACGGTTTACATTGCGGACGTGCCGGTCATGTACTTTCCGATCTACCGTCGGAGCCTGACGCGTCATCCGAACAACTTCGTTTTCACTCCTGGATTTCGCAGCCTTTATGGGCCCTACATGTTGGGGACTTACAATTGGTACTGGAACGACAAGCTGAACGGAGCGGTTCACTTGGACTACCGTCAGAAGCGCGGGGTGGGATTTGGACCTGACTTCGATTACAACCTGAACCGACTCGGGGCGGGTAATTTTGGTTTTTACTACCTGCGGGACGAGAAGCCGGGGTTTGATTTGGCGCAGAAGGAGATTCGGGACGATCGGCATCGCATTGAGTTTTATCATCGAGCGGAGCTAGCCACGAATTTGACCGCGCAGGTCATGGTTCGTGATTACAGCGACGCCCAGATTCAGCGGGACTTTTTTGAGGCTGAGCACCGGCGCAACACACAGCCGGGATCGTTTTTGGAAGTGAACCAAGCGTGGTCGAACTTCAATCTCAACGCCCTAGCGCAGCCTCAGATCAATGATTTTTATGAGACCATTGAGCGGCTACCGGACATACGCTTTGACGCGTTGCGGCAGCAGTTGGGGGAGAGCCCGGTCTTTTACGAGAGCCAGACGTCGATTGGTTACTTCCAGCGCAAGTATGCGGATAACCTCGCGCCGGATTATGGAGCGATGCGAGCGGACTCGTATCATCAGCTCGTGCTTCCACGCACGTTTTTTGGGTGGCTGAATGTGGCTCCGCGAGTGGGGGGACGTTACACCTATTATGGAGACACGGATGGTTTGGGCAGCACTTTGAACGAGGAGAGTCGATGGATCATGAACACGGGAGTGGAGGTGGGGACGAAGGCGTCTCGTGTCTGGCCTGGCCTGAGGAACAAGTTTTGGCAGATGGATGGCATTCGTCACATCTTTGAGCCGACGATTAACTATGCCTATGTGCCGTCCCCAAACAAACTCCCGCCACAGCTGCCGCAGTTTGATTATGAGCTACCGACATTCCGGCTTTTGCCGTTGAACTACCCGGAGTACAATTCGATTGATTCGTTGGACAGCGAGAATGTGATGCGGTTGGGAGTGCGGAACAAGATTCAGACCAAGCGCGATGGGCAGGTGGCCAACTTTGTCAACTGGGCGATTTACACGGATTGGCGTGTGGACCCGAGACCGGACCAGGACACATTCGCGGATTACTATTCGGACTTGGACTGGGAACCGTGGCCTTGGCTGATCCTGAGCTCGCAGACTCGATATGATCTTGGGAAGGGACTTTGGAAGGAATCCGACCATTGGGCGACGCTGACGCCCGAGGACTGGTGGAGTTGGAGTGTGGGGCATCGTTACTTGCGGGACGACATCTTTCTGGGCCAGGGCAATAACACGGTCATGAGCAGCCTGTATGTGCGGTTCAACGAAAACTGGGGAGCGCGGATCACGCATCATTTCGAGGCGCACGACGGCGTGATGGAAGAGCAGTATTACACGCTTTATCGGGATTTGAGAAGTTGGACAGTGGCGTTGACCGCTCGGATCCGAGACCACCGAGAACGCCCAAACGATTTCACCATCGGAGTGACATTCTCGTTGAAAGCATTCCCCCGGTTTAAATTAGGCTCGGATCGGGACACTCCGCAGCGGTTGCTCGGGAGCTAAGGCTTGTCCTGAAGGGAGGATGGGATGGCTGGGGGTGCGTCTTCGTAAAGGCCCGTCTTCCTTTCCTGGGTATGCGCTCGTTTATGGCGTCTTATTTGGTAGACTGCAGAAATGTAAGGCGACGGCAGAATGGGGGCGTGCGCTGAGTTTGGCTGTGGGGCTGTAGGCCCTCGGGCGGGCCTTTGGGTTGTTGGACACGGAGCCCCGGACCGACCGGCTGTGGCCGGTCGGGGACACCCCAGCGGGGTGTCCCTACCTTGGTGTCCCTACCTTGGTGTCCCCCTACTTGGGAGCGTCGAATGTGACGGCGGGTGGATGGGCGTAGTCGGTCCACATCCGCTCGATTTCGGTGCGGTTTGGGGGGCCGTCGATCACCACGCAGCGGTAGCGGGATTGGTAAGTGGTATTGGGGGCGATACGCATGGGGCCGGCTTGTTGTGGGGCGAAGTTGAAGAAGGGTTCGGTGGGATGAACCCGAACCGGTTGGGGCGCTCGATAGTTTTGGGGATGCCCCATCCAGACGATACCGGCTTGGGCACCATCGACAATTCCGCCGAGGTAGCACCAATTGGGGCGAGTGGCATGGGCTTTGGTGCGATCGGTTTCTCCCAGTGAGGTGAGCACGATCCAGTTAGAGGCTCCGTCCCAGGAACGATGACCGCGGAAACCGACCCCTCCGTATCGATACTCTGGAAGCTCGAGGGGTGAGGAACTGGTTAGGTTCTGAGTTGAGTGCAGATCGAACACGTGCGCGGGATGAGTTGGATTTTGGATTGCGAAGAGACGAACGGTCCAGACCTCTTGCAGGACGGAGGTGGCGATGGGCGCGGAGAGATCGGTGTAGGTCAGGTTGGCGACGAAGCCGGCGTTGACCGGACCGAACCAGTAGGAGGCTAGTTCTTGTAAGTCGACTCGCCCTGTCCCGTCTCCCATGTTCCAGAAATCGGGATGGCGCCCTTGGAATTCGGTTTTCGTCCATGCGGACCAGATGCCGTGGTGATGGAGGTGGTTGGTTGGATAATCATCGGTGATCACGCGACCGGAGGGTGATGTGACGGGGTGTAGGTAACCGGCGCGGATGAACCGATCTTTGACGGAGGCTGGAGGGGTTGAAACGGTTTGAAAGCGGAGAGCCGGTTTACCTTGGAGACGAAGATCGAGGGCGTTGGTGGATCGGGAGGCGATGGGCTTGGTGGCAGGAGAGGCGGTGGAGGTTGTTGGGGTAGGCGCGAGATGGAGCGCGAGCTGTGCGTTTTTCTTGAGGGACGGAAGCACCAATGAGGCTGTGCCATCGGGATCGATTTGAAAGGCGATCGAGACTCCGGTTGCGGAGGCGAGGAACCCGTTCGTGGGCCAGTGTCTGGGAGGGGTGAAGGTGATCGGTGTGTCTTTCCTATCGTAATCACCGGCGGCGATGTGAAGAGTCTGTTGGGCGAGACCCGTCGATTGCTGTAGGAGGATCGAGGTTGACCAGAGCGCTGCGATCCAAGAGGTGGGGCATTTCATAGGGACGGAATTGGTGACGGCGGGTGGTGGATAATCGAACTGGGGTGTTGATCTAGGCGAGGGGTTCATTCCCCTGCGGTGGGGCGGAAAAGCAAAAGAGCCCGGTCGAGGACGACCGGGCTCTTGGTTAAGCGGTGGGACTCATAGGCGGCAGCGTATGCCGGGCGAGTCTGTGGGATTGGATCAAGCTTCGGCTTGGCCGTATTCGCGACCGCTGATCATGCCGGGCATTGGAATCGGATAACGACCCTTAGCGTCGGCGGTGAGCGGGGCTGGCGAGTCCATGTTGACGAGCTTATCGACACCTGGAGCGTATTCGTGCTCGTGATTGAGCATTTCGTCGAAGGTGATTTCCTGGCCGGTATGAGCGGCCATACGGCCGAGTGAGGTGGTCAAGCTGGCGTAGACGCCGGATTTGACTTCGTTGTAAGGCTGGTTGTTGCGGATGGCGTGGAGGAGATCATTCCATTCGTTGACGTAAGGATCTTGTTCCTCCTTCTTGACTTCGGACACCCAGATGCGCTTGGCGGATTCGGGGACTTGGCCTTTGTAGGTGCTGGAGGGAAGACCGCAGTCATTGGCTTTGGAGACGATCGCAACGCCCTTGGAGCCGTGCGCCCAGCTGTTGTAGATGGGCTTGGTGCCGACGATGCAGCGACCGTCCATGTACATCTTAGCGCCATCGGCGAAGGTGTACTCGACGGAGTAGGAGTCGAAGTTTTGATCGACGTATTCGATCCCTTCGGGGCTCTTGCGGTAGTGACGGCCGCCGATGCCTTGAGCTTTGACGGGCCAAGCATTTTTCATCCAGCAGAGATGATCGATGTGATGGATGTAGAAGTCGCTGTAGCAACCGCCGCTGGCCCAGATGAAGCTATGGAAGCGTTGGATTTGGTACATCAGGTCGCTGACGCCGGCGGGTTTGGGCAACGAGGCCATGGAGCCGACGGGGCCGTGCATGCGATAGCCACGGAGGAGGATCACATCACCGATTTCGCCGTCTTGAATACGCTTTTGCAGTTCCTGGAGAGCACGGCTATGTCGGGACATGAGACCGACGCCGACCTTCAGGTTTTTGGCGCTCGCTTCTTCAGCGAGCTTGAGCATACGACGTGAGGTTGGGCCGTCGGCGGTGAGCGGCTTTTCCATGAACACGTTGAGCTTCTTCTCGATGGCGTAGGTGAAGTGGACCCAGCGGAAGGCGAGAGGCGTGGTGAAGATGGCGATATCACCGGGCTTCAGGGTGTCCATCGCCTGCTTGTAGGCATCGAAACCGATGAACTTGTTCTCGTTGACGTCGACGGAACCAGCGACATCGCTGCGTTTGAGGGCTTCGAAGGCGTTCTTGAGTTTGGAATCGAAGACATCGGCCATGGCCTTGAGTTTGACTTGGCCTTTACCGGCGGTGAGGGCGTTGTTAGCAGCGCCGCCGCCGCGACCGCCGCAACCGATGAGGGCGACGTTGATTTGGTCACTGCCTTGGGCATGCACGGGAGGCAAGCTGATTCCGGCGAGGGCGGAGGCAGCTGCGATTGACCCCGTTGTTTTCAAAAATTCACGTCGAGAGGAGTTTTGTTCTGGTTGAGTCATGTATTTAGAATTAGGTGCCGGGGCAGGGGTGTCAAAAAAAATCATTCATCGAACGCAGAGTTAAACGAACCATTCCCTGCGCTTTAAGAGCCTGAATGGCAGGGCTGTTCCACAGTCTTGAAGTGAGATGCAAGAGTTGACGAACCTGAACCTGAGTATCTGAGCGGTAGCGAAAATCGCCTCGTTCCCGCAGGCGTGCCGGCAGTATCAGGGACGTTGAACAGCCCTGCCTGAATGGCCTCGGATGAAGGAGGAGATCGTGTCCGTCGGGTAGGTGTTTCCAGGGTCCCGCTTACGGAGCCGTGGTGTATTCGAAGAATCGGGCCCCTGTCGCTTCGTCGAACGCGTTGTCGGGGTAGGCATCAACCGTGGTTCCGCCTGGGAAGGCGGCGTTTTCACCCAGGAAGTAGAGTCGGAACTGACTTGGGCTACCGATCCAGGTTTGGGGGAAGGCTAGTTCGGCGTTATTTCCGTTGATCGCGGCGGTCATGGAACCGATGAACGCCCAGCTCCATGAGGATCCATCCCCGGTGTAATGATAGACACTTGACCCTTGGAGGAGGTATTCGACGCCGAGGGAGCCGTAAGCGAACCCGGTCGCGGAGCTGGAGTCGGTATCGACGTAGACGCTGTAAGCCCAGTTGAGAGTGATGGGGCCTTTGTTTTGGTAGGCGAGATAGAAATTTGCGGTGTCGTGAGCTAGGGAGGCGCTCAACCAATCGAGCAGGTTTGACGAGCCGGGTGCGTCTGCTGGATCGGCACCGAACGACGTGGTCGAAGACCAATCTGAGAGCAGGCCATCGATCGTGATGCCCGTGACTGGATTGGAGGGCTTGGCGGAAGGATCTGTCGTGGTGACGGTGATCGAAATGGAAGCGACCGGGCTGTCGAGCAGGCCATCCGAGGCCTTGAAGGTGAAGCTATCGGGGCCGGAATATCCAGCTGAAGGCGTGTAGGTCAGATTAGGGGCGGAGCCGCTGAGTGTTCCATGTTCGGGACTTGTGATGACGATGTATTGGATCGGATCCGCATCAGGGTCTGAGGCGCTGAGGACGACGGTGAGCGGGGTGTCCTTGCGAGTGGAGACCGAGGCACTGGCGGCTGCGGGAGCTTGGTTTCCGGTGGCGACTGTGGTGTATTGGAAGGAGCGAGGGCCGGAAGAATTTCCCAGGGCATTGTCTGGATACGCGTCGTGAGTAGTGCCGCCGGTGAACGCGGCGTTTTCACCCAGTAGGAAGAGGTCGAAAGTGGAGGGGTTCCCGATCCAGGAACGTGGGAACGAGAACTCGGCGGAGGCTCCGCTGACAGCTGAACTCATACTACCCACGAAGGTCCAGCTCCAGGAAGAGCCATCCCCAGCGTAGCGATAGACGCTCGTGCCCTGGATCAGGTAGTCGGCCCCCAGGCCTCCGGTGCGATACCCGGTTGAGGGGTTCGTGTCGGAGTCGACGTAGGCATTGTAACCCCAGTTCAAGATGATCGAGCCGGTGGTGCGGTAGGACAGGTAAAACTTGTCGCCATCGTGAGCGAGGCTGCAGGAGAGCCAATCGAGGCGATCTCCCGACGCGGTGGCGTCTATGGGGTCGGTAGGAAAGGAGGTGAAGGCCGACCATTCGGAAAGCTGGCCATCGATGATGATTCCTTGGGCGAGGTTCGAGATCTTCGCGGCGGAACCTCCGGCGGTGATCTGAATCGAAACGGAGGTGGAGGCGCTGTCGACTTTTCCGTCGTTCACGAGGAAGGTGAAGCTATCGGATCCCACGTAGCCCGATTCGGGTGTGTATGTGCGGTCGGCTCCAGAGCCAGTGAGAGCGCCGTGGGTGGGAGGAGTAAGGATCTGAAACGAGATTGGATCGCCGTCGGGGTCGCTTGCGGGGAGCCGGAAGGAAACCGGGAAGCCTTGGCGAGTGGTCAGTGAGGTGGACGAGGCGACGGGTGGCGAGTTGAGCGTGGAAAGGGTCGTGTATTCGAAGAAGGAGGTTCCGCTGCCGGAGGTGAGTGCGGCATCGGGATAGGCGTCGCGGACGGTGCCACCGGTGTAGGCCTTATTTTCGCCGATGAAGAACAGGTTCATGCTGCCGGGGTTGCCGAGGGAAGCCCGAGGGATGGCCAGCTCCATGTTGTTGCCGGAGATGGCTGAGGTCAGTTGGCCTGCGGTGGCCCAGCTCCAAGACGAGCCGTCGCCGGTGTAACGGTAGAGCACTCGACCTTGGACGAGGTATTCGACCCCAAGGCCGCCTTTGAGGAAGCCGGTGGTGGGGTTGGAGTCGGTATCGATGTAGGTGTTGTAAGCCCAATTCAGCGTGATCGGTCCGGCGTTGCGGTAGGCGAGGTAGATGTTTGACACATCATGGGCCATGGAGCAGGAGAGCCAGTCGATTAGGTTGGCTCCGCCGCCGGAGTCCACTGGATCACCTGGAAAAGCGAGAGTGCCAGCCCAGTCAGAGAGTTGACCGTCGATGATGATGCTGGAGACGGGGTTGGTGATCTTAGAGCCGGCGACGGTGGCGACCACGTTCAGCGTGATGGTTCCCGGGGCGCTATCGTCTTTGCCATCGTTAGCGATGAAGGAGAGGCTGTCGGCACCGCTGTAGCCCGGGGCTGGGGTGTAGGTGAGATTGGGAGCGGAGCCTGTGATGGAGCCGTGCGTTGGGTTGGATTGGATTCTGTAGGTGAGCGGGTCTCCATCGGCATCTGTTCCGGCGAGGATGACCGAGGTGGGTTGGTCTTGACCGGTGGAAATAGACTGGGCTTGCGCGAGCGGAGGCGTATTGCGTGCGAGGGCGGTGGCGTATTTGAAGAATCGGATGCCGACGGATGTGCCGGTTGCATTGTCCGGGTAGCGGTCATCGATGGAACCCCCGACGTAGGCGGAATTATCTCCCATGAAGAAAAGATCGATGTTCGTTGGGTTCCCGATCCAAGTTCGAGGGAAGCTTAATTCGACGGCGCTGCCTGAGATCGCACTGGTGGCACGTCCGAGGTTGATCCAGCTCCAGGAAGAACCGTCGCCCGTATATTGGTAAACTCGGGCGTCTTGGATGAAGTAATCCGCTCCGATGGCACCGTAGGCGTAGCCGGTTGAAGCCTGGGTATCGGTGTCGAGGAAGAGATTGTAAGCAGAGTTAAAATTGACGGGACCTTCGTTCTTGTAGGCGAGGAAGAAATTGCTTTCGTCGTGGCCCATCCAGGCTTCGATCCAGTCGAGCTGATCGCCGGGGGCGACGGTGTCATCGGGATCGATGCCGAAGGAGAGCAATGCGGTCCAGTCGCTGAGGAGGCCATCGACCGTATGGCCGACCACGGGATTAGAAAGGCGGGGAGGGGTTCCGGAGGGGATTACGGTGATACTGATGGACTGGACGGCGCTATCCAGTTCACCGTCGTGGACTTTGAAGGAGAAGAGGTCTTCGCCGGTGTAATTCGCAGCGGGGGTATAGACGAGTTCTGGAGGAGTGCCCGACAGGGAGCCATGGGCCGGGTTAGAGACGATGGAGTAGGAGATCGGTTGGCCATCAGGATCTGAACCGGAGAGAGTGACGCTTCGCGAAATCCCTTGGAGGGTGGAGGCGCTTTGGGGGTGAGCGACAGGAGGGTGGTTGATCGGGATGATGCTGATTGTGATCGTGGTCAGCGCGCTATCGGATTGGCCGTCGTTGGCCAGCACCTGGAAGGAATCGATGCCGACGAATCCGGCGGTGGGGGAGTAAGTGAGGTTTGGGGTTGATCCCGACAAGGTTCCTTTGGAGGGATTAGAGACCACGCGGAAGGTCAACGGGTCCGAGTCGAGGTCAGAGCCTGTGAGAGTCACGCTGGTGGAGGAGCCTTCGGTGACGTTGACGGACAGCGCGTTGGCTACGGGAGGATGGTTGTTGGAGATCGAGACCGAGGCTTGGTGCCGACCGTTCTGGTTGAACTGGAGTGTGAGCAGGTTTCCGTTGAGCGTGGCACCATCCGATCCGGAGGTGCCTACTTGAAGGCTATTGGGATTGTGGACGAGGACTTGGACAACGCCTTCGCCATCGAAAGTGAAACTGAGGTTGACCCCGTCCCCTGAGACGGACACCAGACGTGCGCGCATGGGGAGGCTGGTGATTCGAGTGGCGGGGGAGGCGCTGGAGCCGAGTTGGACGGAGAAAGCGCCACCGGATTCGGGGAGGAACACTTCGCGATCGGAGAAGGCATACCAGTTACCCACGTTCTGGATGACTTGCGAGGAGGTGAGCGAGACCGTGAACGTGCCGAGGCCGGAACCTTCCGTTGAAATCTGGTAGGCGTCGGTTCCTGAGGGGGTGACGCGCAGTTTGGCTGCTCGGAGTGATCGCACGCGATTCTGAACATCGGCCGCAGTGGCGAACTCGGCTTGATCTCCTGCGGCTAGGGCCACAGTGTTCTCGAACATCTGAAGGTCGTAACCAATGTTGGTGAGAATAGTAGGGGCGTAGTCGTGCCAGTGCCAATGCACGATGGGTTGGGAGGCGTGCTTGAGAGCCTCGAAGTATTGGTCCCGCCAGGTACTCTCGGCGCGTCGTGCGGTGTAGCCCCTTTGTTGGACCATGGTAAAATCCGGGAGCATGTTTGGGCTGAAATAGAACATGGGATCGCCCGGGGTGAGGAATCCGAAACTACCGGGGTAACCGAATCCGATGTTGCCGTAGCGTCCCGTGGTGTAGCTCAGGTATTTGCTCAGTTCGGCATCGACGGCTGCGTTTTCTGGGTTTCCGGGGACGGCTGCCCCGACCACTGGGACACCGAGTTGATTACCAATTTCGATTTTGGACTGGTTGAACTCGAACTCGAGCTGAGTAGCGTTTAGCGCGCTCGTGCTATTAGGATGGGTGTAGGAGTGGGTCCCGATTTCGTTGCCGAGGGCTTGGAACGCCTGATAGATGGGGCGGGAGAGGTTCCAGTCGGTGTAATGGCCTTGGGCGGGGTCGTTTCCAATATTGATGTAGTAGGAACTGACGAAGTTGAACCGGGATTTCCAATCTTTGAGAAAGCCGAGCAGTTGGTTTTCGACCCGCTCGACTTCGTTATGGTATTTGGATTGGTCGACGTCGTTACGGCCGACGAAGAGGCTTTTGTGCCGGCCGACTTTGAGAGCGATTGGGGGTTGGTCGCCGTAGACCATCCATTGGATCGCGGACCAAGCCAAGTTGATGTTGCCGAGCAGTTCTTCGTTGGGGAAGTGGATGTTGCGAGCGGTGGTGTTGAGAGCGATCACGCCGTTGTACACGCCACCTGCGATGGAGAGTTTGGTCAGAATGGTGGCGGTTTGGCTGTCCACGGGTTCGTGGATGCTCAGGTAGCTACGGTCCGATTGGTAGATGACTTCGCCTGGCGTATAGCCGCGCATCGCAGGGTGGGATGCGGTTTCGACCCCGAGCGCGATAGGGGTCGCGGTGAAACTCTGGATCTTACGGACGCCGAGGAGGTTCTTCATCCGGATGTACTTATCCGTGCCAATATCGAGGCCGGCTTCGTCACCGGTCATGAAATTGCCCGCGGCCAAGATTCCGATCTTCTGAACTTTTACGGCTTGGGTCAGAGCCGCCTCAATGGCGGCCACCTTGGAGCGGGTGACGAAGGTGAAGGAGGGAAAGATCAGCGCGTCGTAATTGACGAGGTTTTCGGCTTGGGTGAGGGAGTCTTCGGTGAGGAGGTCGAAAGGGACACCGGCCATCATGGCTTGGTGCTGCATCGCCATGAAGAGCGAGGAATAGGCGAGTCGATCGTAGAAACGCCCTGCCGAGGCTTCGGAGTAGACGATACCGATGCGTTTGCTGGGGTCAGTCCTAGGAATTGGATCTGCTGAATGGGCTACGGGGCCGAGGAGCACCGCGAACATCGCCAGAAGCCCGGCGATAGACAAACTGTGGGGGCGGGTTGTAAGGCCAAAAAAGCTGGATCGGACCAAGCCGGAGCCGAAGAGTTGGGCGGACGGACTATTCACAGGGGCTTCGTTACAACGAGGCTCAAGCGAATGGTTGATGTGCGCCCAAGCCTCAAAATTTCATCTGCGTTGGTGCGCGGTCCAATGCCTCAACGAAATGGTTCGCTGCGGGACTGAGCACCGATTCAGTTAGCCCATGTCCTGCATTAGCGCAAATTTTATTTTGTGAAAATAGGACATTTTGTATGTGAGCGTCGTAATGTAGAATGTCCCTGAAAGAGTTAGGGCCTCGAGTGGAGCTGGGGGCGTCGGCCGAGCGCTGGACTGAGGTTCAGTTTTGGAGCGGGCGAGCGAGGACGGGGCGCAGGCCGATGCCCCAGTAGGGGTGATCGGGGCCGAAGCCGTTACGGCTACCGGAGCGACAGCCTCCGCCGATGTTTCCCCAGCAACCGCCTCGGACGGTTCGGTAGAGTCCGGCAAAGGAAGGTATGAGGGTTCTGGGATCGATGGCCGTTCCGCCGGGGTAGGCTCCATACCAATCTTGGCACCATTCCCAGACGTTTCCGTGCATATCGAAGAGCCCCCAGGCATTGGGGGTTTTGGAGCCGACAGGGTGGGTTTGGGCTCCGGCGTTTCCGATGAACCAGCCGTAGTCAGCGAGTTGGGTGTAGAGTGGATCATCTCCGTAGCTAAACCGTGTCGAACTGCCGGCGCGGCAGGCGTATTCCCATTCGGCTTCGGTGGGAAGCCTGTAGACGAACCCGGCGGGCAGAGTGCCGGCTTCGCGTTCGCGTTGGGTGAGTTGGGTGCAGTAATCGTTGGCCTGATGCCAGTTGAGAGACTCCGCCGGTAGATTGTCGCCCGTCCAGTAGCTCTTGGGTCCGCTGAGGACTGCATGAAACTCTTTTTGGGTGACTTCGCAGCGGCTCATCCAGAAGCCGCTGCTGATGGTGACCTCGGTTTGCGGGCCTTCCCATCCGTGGTCGACTTCATCATCTGGGGTTCCGAGGGTGAACGTTCCAGGGGGGATCCAAACGAAACCTTGGGGACGACCGGCGGGTTCGGCCGGGATGACATGGAGTCGGTAGCGACGTTGAGAGTGATTGGGGGCGGTCAGATCGGCGAACCGGGTCGCGTTGGAGACCACGGTGAGGTTAGTGAAGGTTTTCCAGAGGCCGGGGTCGACCGGGGAATCGGTCCACTCGATCTTGAGTTGGG
>Ga0172373_10006994_pt1 | contig 14816 bp, 19 predicted proteins | sample Lak10m_2_FD_114546 | JGI IMG/M metagenome (GOLD analysis project Ga0172373, IMG submission 114546) | Freshwater microbial communities from Kabuno Bay, South-Kivu, Congo - kab_092012_10m | ecosystem: Environmental > Aquatic > Freshwater > Lake | place: Democratic Republic of the Congo... | reverse complement strand
TATGAAGAAGTCTTCTGTGAAAATATGACAATGAAGGAAAAGATTGGACTGTTTAATTCTGCAAAATATGTTGCTGGTCCTATTGGTGGGGGTATGTGTAATGTAATTTTTTCATCACCAGAAACCAAAGTTATCTCAATTAATAGTCCTTTATTTTTTGATGTAAATACTCGTTTCGAATATTCTATGATGCATACTCAACTTTATCACTTTAATGATACTGAGTTCGTTGAGAAGGTAGAGGAGAGTGTGGAGAGTAATGACGCTTTGTCTATCTCTGGTGGTCTAAACTCACCCTGGCGGGTAAATCTAAATCAACTAAAAATATTTCTTAATGATGTCTGAAATACTAGAACTGGCAAGAGAAGTTAGTGACTACACCATATGTGGTGAAGGTAATGTCTCTATGAGAGTTGATGAAAATACTTTTTTAATAAAGGCAAGTGGAACGAGTCTTCATACACTGACGGAGGAAGATTTGACCTTATGTAATACCAACGGATCACAAATTGAACTCTCACATAAGAAACCAAGTATTGAAACTTCCTTTCATGCCTGGATTATGAAAAATTTTTCAGAAGTAAATTTTATTGTTCATACTCATCCATCACATACTGCTAAGATCTTGTGTTCGGAGGTAATTTATGATTTTGCTGATCACCGTTGGTTCCCTGATCAAGTTGTTAGAAATGGAGTAAAATCTTGTGTTGTTCCCTATGCATCACCAGGAGAACCAATATTAAAATTGATTGAGAAATATGTGTCTAGATTTATTGATCATGAGGGATTTTTCCCAAAGTTGATTTTATTACAAAATCATGGTATAATCACAGCATCTACGTCTAAAAAAGATTGTGTTATTGCCACCTTAATGTGTGAAAAATCTGCAGATATTTTTATCGGAGCAAAACTTTTAGGTGGAATTAAATTTTTAACCAAACAAGAAATTAATGCCGTTGATACTTGTCCAAATGAAATTTATAGGAGAACAATGTATCAATGAAAGTCATTTATGTTGATATTGATGAAACCATTTGTCATCGGGAAACTTCTGTTGATTTTGGCATAACTCATGATTATACAAAGGCACAACCTATTCAGGAAAACATAGAAAAGATCAATAAACTTTATGATAAGGGTCATACAATAGTTTATTGGACTGCTCGTGGTTCTAGAAAGCAAATTGACTGGACTGAACTTACCAGACAGCAACTTGCAGAATGGGGTGCTAAGTATCACGAGTTGAGAGCAGATAAACCATTTTATGATCTCTTTATTGAAGATAAAGCATTGAGGATTGAAGAACTGTGAAAATTATTTCTCATCGTGGTAATATTCGTGGTCCTATACTCGATAAAGAAAATCGTCCAAGTTATATTGACTGTGCAATTGGTAGTGGATATAATGTAGAGATTGATGTTCGTTCAATCAATGGTGAACTCTGGTTAGGACACGATGGACCACAGTATAAAGTTGAGCATCGTTGGTTAAGAGAGAGAAGAGAATATCTATGGTTACATTGTAAAAATATGGAGGCGGCAATCGAATGCTGGATATATCAATCATTTTGTCATAGTAATGATCCTTTTACTTATACATCAACGGGAAAAATATGGTTGCATGATCTTTCAATGAAGATCAATACTAATACAATTATACCATTAATTGAATTAGATCAAGTTGAAATCTATAAGTCTATTATAGAAGAAGTTCCGTTTGCTATTTGCACTGATTATCCGGCGTTTGTATGAAAACATTATTTGTAAGACAATATGATGCTTTTGGTGATTGGATAAGTATCAATGGTTTGATTAGATACTTAATTGAAGAATATCATTATAAAAAAGTTTACTTAGTTTTGGAATATAATGACACTCGTAAAAACTTTGTAAATCTGTTGTATGGTGATGATTTGAGAATAGAAACAATTATGGACCATCAGTTTGAAAGTATTTCTGATATCAATTATGATGTTATTGATACAAGAGTTAATGAATGGCACCCTGCAGTATTGAGTCGTAGTTACTGGTCATTTGAAAATCCAATTGAAAACTATATCCACGCTGGTCCAGCATCAAACTCTGATAATTTTTATTTGAAACTTGGTGTTGACCCAGTTATTAAAAATAAATATTTTTTCTTTTCCCGAAAAATTGATTTAGAAAATATTTTGTTTGATAGTTTAGATTTGAAAAAACCATATTCTGTTGTCTGCGACTATGGTGAAAATCTTATAGATAGAAAGTATCTAAAGCACTCCAATATTGTTAATCTTCATAATATCTCTCCAAACTTGGTGGACATATTGAAGATACTGGAAAACTCTGATGATATTCACCTTATAGAAAATACAGTTTCATTATTTGTTTATCATTTACAAGCAGCAAATCTACTAGATCTTTTTAAGATTAATCTTCACGCTTATGCTAGAAAAGAATCACATCGTAAATGTAATGGACCGAATTGTAATAATCAATTTTTAAATATGCTACTTTTACCAAAGTTGGAAAATTGGGAGGTCATATGGAATTAAAACCATGGGGATCATACACTAATCTTTTAGACGAAGAGTATACGAAAGTCAAAAAAATTGTAGTTAAACCAGGAGAAGCACCTAGTTATCAATATCACTTTAAAAGAAGTGAAGTATGGGTTATTGTGAAAGGAACAGCACAAGTTAAACTTGATGATGAAGTTCAGCATTATAAAGTTGGAGATATTATCTTTATTCCAAAAAAATCAAAACATCAGGTTAAAAATATTGGAGAGGATGAACTTGTTTTTGTAGAGGTTCAACTTGGAGAATACTTTGGTGAAGATGATATTGTGAGGTTAGAGGATAATTATGGTAGAGTATAAAGTTCTTTTAACCACTAGTGGTCTTGGATCTAGGTTAGGAAACCTCACTAAGTTCACCAATAAAAGTCTGGTCAGGGTTGGTGATAAGGCAGTTATCTCTCACATCATTGAGTCCTATCCATCGGATGTTGAGTTTGTTGTGACTTTGGGGCACTATGGTTCTCACGTCAAGCAATATCTCACTCTTGCACATTCAGATCGTAATATTACCTTTGTCGAAGTGGACATCTATATGGGTGAAGGGAGTAGTCTGCTTTATTCTATTTCCCAATGTGAGAAACATTTACAATGTCCATTTGTTTTTCATGCTTGCGACACACTACTTCCAAAAGACTACATTTCCTGTATTGATTTCTCTACAAATTGGTCAATAGGTGGAGTTGGAGACAATAGTCAGTCATATAGAACTCTTAACTGTTTGAATGGAAAGATCTCTTCCATTAATGAAAAGGGAGAACAGAACTTTGATTATGTCTATGTCGGAGTCTCTGGGTTCAAAGACTATCAGGCATTTTGGAATACTTGTAAGAACATCATCAAAACTGTGAATACCAGTGACTTAAGTGACTGTCATGTTATTCGTAAGATGAATGACTTTTCGGTCGTTTCTATTGATGAATGGTATGATATTGGGAATATTGATGCACTCAAAAGAACTCGTTCAAAAATAAAAGGAACCATACAAGTTCTTGATAAAGAGGATGAAAACATCTTTGTATTTCACGACTTTGTAATTAAGTTTTTCCATAATAAAAAGATTTGCTATGATCGAGTGTTGAGGAGTAAAAGTTTAAGTGGACTGACTCCCAAACTTTTAGACAGCACTGAAAACTTTTATAAGTATGAGTATGTTGTTGCAGACTTGTTATCTGATACGGTAAACCGCATTAAGTTCGCTCAGTTACTTAACTGGTCAAAAGAAAACTTATGGGTTCCTAAAGAACAAAAAAACTTTCATCAAAATGCTCTGTCTTTTTATAAAGATAAAACTTTACTGAGAATTGAAAAGTTTTTGGATAAACATAACTTATCTGATGAAGTTGATTATATTAATGGTATTGAAGTTCCCAAAACTAAAGATCTTGTAGAACAAATAAACTTCGGGAGTATTATTGGTAAAAGACCGACAGGATTTCATGGCGATTTTATTTTAGATAATATTCTATTTTCAGATTCATTTACATTAATTGATTGGAGACAAGACTTTAATGGTATAATTGACTCTGGTGATATGAACTATGATCTTGCTAAGTTAAACCATAACTTAGTATTAAACCATGAAATGTTGTATCATAATTATTTTGATATAGATTTTTCTAATGGTATTACGTGTGATGTTCATGTTAAAAAATCTTTGATTGATTGTAAGAGTATTCTCAAAACATTTTGTGAAGAGAATGATATTAACTTCAATAGTATTGAGATACTTACTGCTCTGATTTGGATCAATATGTCTCCACTTCACGAACACCCTCTTGATATGTTTTTATATTATTTTGGAAAGTATAACTTATTTTTAGCACTATCTAAATGATATTCCCAAAGTATTATATTGGACCAATGAGTAAAAATGTGGTTGACTGTGTGATTAAACATAGACAACCTATTGGTCTGATACCTTCAAGACGCCAAGTAGACTATTGTGGTGGTTATGTAAACAACTGGAATACAGAAAGTTTTTCTGAATATCTCAAGAATAAAAAAGTATTATTGTGTAGAGATCATGGTGGACCAAGGCAAGGTCTAGAACTTGATGATGGTATCGAGTCATTTATGGATGACTGTGATAATCTTGATCTGATTCATATTGATCCTTTTAGAGAGTCAGAGTCTATTTACGAGGCAACAGAAAAAACCATTTACTATATCAAGTTGTGCTTCTCAAAAAATCCAAATGTTCTTTATGAAGTTGGAACTGAAGAAGCAATCTTTAGATATGAACCAGAACAACTCAGTTGGTTTCTTACTTGTCTAAAAGTTTTTTTGAGTGAAGAAGAGTTTGCACAAATTAAATATGCTGTTGTTCAGTCTGGAACTCGTCTAGACCTATCGACAAGAACAAATACTGGTAACTTCAATAATGGTAGACTCCTTAACTTTATCGAAGTTGTGAAAAATTTTGGACTGATGAGCAAAGAACATAATGGAGACTATTTAATTGATTCCTTTGATGTTGAGACTCGTTATGCTTCTGGACTGGATGCTATTAACATTGCACCAGAGTTTGGTCAAATAGAGTCTGAGTTTTATCTGGAACAAACCAAAGGAAGTTCTTTGTTTGATGTTCTCCATGAAATATGCTATACTTCTGGGAAGTGGAAGAAGTGGATTCCAGATGTAAGTAGGGCATCTAAAGAACAAATCATTATCACTTGTGGACATTATATTTTATCGGAAACTGCATTTGAAGAAAAAGTAAAAATACATTTTCCAGATGCCGATAAAATGATACAACGTAGAATTAAATCTAAACTAAAACTATTAAATGAGCAAACAAAAAACTATTGCATTTGATCTTGACGATGTTATTTGTTTTAGATCAAGCAGATATGAGAATCTAGGACCAGAAAAATACTCATATTGTAAACCATATGAAGAAATGATAAAACTAATTAACTCCCTCTATGATGAAGAATATAAAATCATCATTTATACCGCTAGAGGGATGAGTCAGTTTAATGGAAATATTATTGAAATTTACAGTAAGTTATACAATCAAACAAACGACCAACTTAAATCTTGGGGAGTTAAGTACCATCAACTTATTATGGGTAAGATACACTATGATGTTTTGATTGATGATAAAGCATTGAATTCTCATGGTATAGATAAACAAAGTATCATTGATTTTTTCAAATGAAATATGATATTATTATTTCAATAAATGTTCATGAAAAATTTGAATATTTAATAAATCAAATAAACAATATTAATGAGTACGTTTCTTTAAAAAAGAAAATAATACTTAATTGCAATGATTATATGTTTGAAGAAATGTCTGATAAAAACATACCAGATGTTGAAATTTTTCCAGAACCATTGAATAAAAAACCGTTTCATGGATCACTGACGCACGGTATTGCCTGCAACATGTCTCATGCCCTAAACAATTATGATTTTGATTACTTTTTAGTTTTATCCTCAAGGGAATTTTTTTGCAAGGAATTAAAATCTACTTCTCAATTGTTAAATCATCTTATCAATGAAAAAAATGCTAAGACTAATAATGTTGATTTTGGAGAACCAAATTTTTATCCAGCAGGTAACTATTGCAAAAATCGAGGAAATTTTCACGTCGAGTGGTTTGAACATGCAAAACTTCCAGAGAGAGTTTTATTAAAAGGAGACGCCGCAAATATGTGGTGGTGGCCAAAATTTAGTGGCACAGAACTATATCAATATATTGAAAAAAACAATATGAGTTTTGCACACTCTATGCACGAAGGTGTTTGTTTTTCTTATGATACCTGCGAACAAATCATTAGTTTCTTCGGTGATAATCAAGACATTATGAACGAACTATTTACTTTTGATGGATGTGAAGAGGAGTTTGCTCTTCAATCTCTTGCGAGTAATTATGGTGGATTTTATTACATTGGAAATGGATGTGATACTAAGTCTTTGGATGAAGTTGACTCAAGTAAATTTACGTATAAAAGAAAAAGATGAACACATACTGTATTGAAGAAGCTGGAAAGGGGTGGATTGGCCACTGGTTTTGGTATATGCTCGGAGCTCTAAACAAAATACCAGAGTTTGGAAAAGAAAAAATTAAAGTGTGTTTTTTGGATGAAGACTGGACTCCATATCAGTTAGAAACTTTTGAAATCCTTAAAGATAAGATGGAGGTTGTTCCATATACTAAAGATCATATTTACGTCGAACATCATCATCCCCGTCACGCTCAAAATAACGTAGAGATTTCCCATATTGATCCTTCAGTTTGGTTATTTGTAAAAGATCTTTTCCTATCATCAATTGATGATACTAAAATTGATGGATATGATAAAGTTTATATTCGTAGAAATCTTTCTCATTTATCACAAGGAAATGAGAGGGATACTGCGTGTAAAAATATTCGCAGAAGACAAATCTTGAATGAAGATCAACTTGTTGAGAAATTAAAAGAACTAGACTTTAAAATTATAAATCTTGAAGATTATCATACAAGAGACAAGATTCGTATTTTTCATAATGCTTCTGTAATTCTTGGACCAAATGGAGGTGGCATGTGCTTTACATTTGTTGCAAAACCTGGAACAAAATATATTGAAATTTTACCACCAAATCCTCACCAGTATATTGATATGTATCGGGATATGTGTAGGGAGTTTGACCTTGAGTTTCATCGCTTTCAAGATGTTAAAAGAGAAGATGATTTAGATAATATGAGTGTAGATATTAATGTTTTACTTTCTTATTTAAAAAATATTCTTTGATCTAATGGATAAAATATCTCTAGCGATACCTTTTTATAATACGTCTCAATACTTTGAGGAGGCAGTTGAGCACGGATTGGACAATGATTTTGTGAAGGAAATCATTGTTAATGATGATTGTTCCACTGAAGAAGAGTGGAAAAAACTTAATAATATTGTAGACAGTTTGAATAATAGTAAAATCAAATTATTCAGGAATGAATTAAATTTGGGTGGATTTAGAAACAAATATACTGCAGTTAAAAATTCTTCCTGTGACTGGATTTATTTGTTAGATAGTGATAATCATCCTGCAGAAACAACTCTGAGTGTTATTCAATCAATCGAAAATCCAGACCCAAATATTTGTTATATTCCTCAGCGTTTGCTTTTGTATAAAGATGATGGATATCGTGATGAAGTTTTTTATAATTTCAAATATGATAAGATTGGTATTGATGAGGCACAGGATGCATTACTTAAAAAAACAAAATATATTGATTGGTTTTTAAATACCGGAAACTTTGTATTTAATCGTGAAAAGTATCTTGAAAGATTACGGTCTGGTTTTGAGAATAAAAATGAACCAGTCTATGCTTGTAGCATTGCTTTTTCATATCATTGGATGAGTAAAGGTGGATATTACAAAGTTACTCCAGATATGAAATACTATCATAGACTTCGTAATGATAGTTATTGGAATGCCTGTGGAAGTAATTCAGATTATTCTGCACAATATTATCATCAAAAAATTATAGATTTGTCATGATTAGTGTTGTTATACCATATTACAATAACGAAAAATATTTGGAAAAAACATTAGAACTTCCATTAAGTTCTGATTTTATATCTGAAATTATTATACATGATGATTGTTCCGATCATCAGATTGAATCTGATGATCCTAAAATAAAAGTTTATAGAAATGATGTAAATCTTGGTGCATTTAAAAATAAGTATCTTGCAGTTTCAAAGGCAACAAATGAGTGGGTTTATCTTTTAGATAGTGATAATTATTTCTTTGAAAACTCTTTAGATGTTGTAAAAAATATTACACCAAAAAGAGGTAGTTATTATTCCCCTTCACAACTTTATTTGGTCGATGATGGTCTTGATGCTAGTTTAAATGGTAAAATAATAAAATATGAATTTGGTGGTGTTCAGTCAATTAATTGTCACAACGCAAAGGAGTTATTAATTTCTGAATTTTGGGAAGAGTTTTGTTGGTTTATTAATACTGGAAACTTTTTTGTTCATCGTGATGATTATGTTGAAGCAATGAAAGACATATTCGAAGATTCATCATACCCATACTTTGAAGCAGATGCAATAGTATTTTGTTGTAATTGGTTGAAAAAAGGAAATGTTATTGAAGTGGTGGATAATTTGTGGTATAATCATACGGTAAGATGCAATAGTTATTCTCATTCTGTTGGACATAGAAATACAGAATCCTTAAATTATCATAAAAATTTAATTGCACAGTTATGATTCGAATCGCTGAAGTGCCCAAAAAGTTTCTTCCAAAAATGCCCGTGCAGTATCCTCCTCATCAGGGATACAGTCCTATGATTGAGGAGAGAGCATATTCATTTTTTTCAACAAAGGAAGATTTAATTTCTGATTATATTTACGTCCCAATTCAGTGGACTTCCTGGCACGTAAATCCGGGGGGTGAATACGGTCAGAATACTCAACCACTGCTTGAGTTTTGTAATCAACTTACAGAAAAACATCCAAACGAAAAGTTTTTTACTGTTGTGCAGTATGATGGTGGAACACTGATTCCAATTGATAACTGCACCATTTTTGCATCCTCTGGAGACTTTAGTTCTCCTGTAGGTAAAAACTCTTTGTATGAACCCATCCCACTCCTCTGTGACCCTCACGGCGGCGCTCCAAGAGAAGTCAGAGAATACAAGGTTGGATATGCCGGTAGGGATACACATCTATTGAGAATGAAAATGAACCAACTCCTATCACATTTACCTCAGTATAAGTTTGCAGTTAATTTAGACCACAATCAAACCGAGGTCTTTCGTAACGTTCTATATAACTCAGTATTTGCACTATCTCCTAGAGGATTTGGACCTGCTTCATTCAGAATGTATGAGGCAATTCAAATGCAATGCGTTCCCATTTATATCAGTGATGTTTTTTGGTTACCATTTACTAGTGATATTGAGTGGGATAAAATATGTTTATTAATCAAAGAAGATGAGATTGAAACTATTCCAGAGAAAGTTGATGCTTTGCTGGAAAGTGGAGAATATCAAAATATGATTGATTATGGACAGGAGATATATGAAAAACATTTGACCTGGGATGGTTGCCTTAACACAATTGCTAAAAAAGTATGCTAATCAATTTTACAAATTTGTATAAAAAATACAACATGAGAGTTAGGGGTGTCGTTCACATTGGCGCTCATTATGGTGAAGAGATAGAAGAATATGTTAATAACGGCATTCAAAACATTACTGTTTTCGAACCATTATCAAATAATTTTGATATTCTTGCAGAAAAGTTGCAAAATGTGAACGCTGATATTCAGGGACATCAGGTTGCTCTTGGCAATCGAAAGGGAACCGCAACAATGTATTTGAGTAGTAATGATGCTCAAAGTAGTTCTATTCTAAAACCAAAAGATCACCTAGAACATCATCCCAATATAACTTTTGATGGCACTGAAGAAGTTGAAGTTGATCTTCTGGATAACTTTGATCTTCGTGACGCTAACTTTATGAACATTGATGTTCAGGGATACGAACTTGAAGTTTTTAAGGGAGGTCAAAAAACTCTTGAACAGATTGACTATGTCTATTGTGAAGTCAATCGTGGAGAGATGTATGAAGGCAATCCTATGATTGAGGAACTTGATGAGTATCTTAGTGGGTATCGATTTGAGCGAGTGGAAACTTACTGGCCAGAAACATGGTATAAGTGGGGAGATGCACTTTATATAAAAAATAAAAAGAGAGAGTCACAACAGACAATTAATTACTTTGATGATATTGTTGAAAAAGTAAAATCATATAATGAAGAGCATTTATATGAAAAACCAACAAAACTTTGTGAGATATTTACATCATATGGATCTGATAAAGGAGACAACCACAATTACTCAACATTTTATGATCATGTTTTTTCTTCAATAAAAGGTAAAAATATTAACCTTTTTGAATTAGGATTATCTATTCATAATGGAGATATAGCACTGGCACCTGGATGCTCCCTTTTGGGGTTTAAAGATTATTTCTCAAAGGCTAAATTATATGGTGGAGATATAGATCCTAATTCTTTAATTCATGGACACTCTAGAATTAAAACTTATATTGTTGATCAAACTGATCCACATATAATTGAGGATCTTTGGTATCACTCGGATTTGTATGAGACTGAATTTGATATTATAATTGAGGATGGTTTGCATACTTTTGATGCAAACAAAACTTTCTTTGAGAACTCTATTCACAAATTAAAATACGGTGGAATTTATATTATAGAAGATATTAAAAATGATGAAATACCTCAATTTAAAAATTGGATGTCCACATTGGTGGGATATCAATACTTGGAATTGTTAACATTGCAACATCCACTCAGAATACATGGCGCTCAAGTTGGATCTGATAATGATATTCTGGACAATCGTCTAATGGTTTTAGTCAAATGAAAATCTGTATTCTGACTATTGCTACAAATAAGTATATTCAATTTGTTGAGAGACTTCTTGATAATATTGGGGAGAACTTTTTGAATGGACACCAAATTGAATGCATCCTTTTCACTGATCATGAAGTAGAGGCATCTGATAACGTTAAGGTTTCTCAGATTGATCATGAACCTTGGCCAATGCCTACCCTTAAAAGGTATAACTATTTTGTAAAAGAAAAAGAGTTTATTTCTCAGTTTGATTATTGTTTCTACTTTGATGTAGATATGGGTCTTGTGGATAAGGTTGGTGATGAGGTTCTGAGTGATCTTGTTGCTACGATGCATCCCTATCAGTCCTTTCATAAAAAAGAAGAAAGAACTTATGATCGAAACCCTGCATCCTTAGCATATGTTCCATATGGTGAAGAGGGTGAGAACTATTATGCTGGTGGGTTCAATGGTGGATCTACTAAGAGGTTTCTTGAAATGGCGGAGGTTCTTGCAGACCGTGTAACCAAAGACCTTGAGAATAATGTTATTGCACTTTGGCATGATGAGTCTCAGATGAACCGTTACCTGATTGATAACCCCCCAACACTCAGTCTGACTCCTTCGTATTGCTTTGCGGAAGAACAGATAGGTAACCCAAACTATCCTTATGAACCCAAAATTATTGCACTAAAAAAGAATCATAATGAACTTAGATCTTAGAGAAGTTCCTGCTGTTTATATGAATCTTGAACAGCACAAGGAAAAAAATGAAAGTATGCAGAATTTATTAAAACAATGTGGATTTAAGCATATTATTCGTGTTGAGGGTGTTCCTCGCCCAGATAATTCTGTTGCAGGATGTTCTGCCGCTCATCATAAGGGATTGTGTGAAATTGATCCTCCATTTGTTTTGTTTGAGGATGATTGTGTAATTAAAAATTTTCGTCCAGAGATTGAAGTTCCTGATGATGCTGACGCCGTTTATCTTGGTGTTTCATCTTGGGGTAGAATGAATGGACACTCTGGTCCTTACGTTCAATATGAGCAGGTGAAAGATGATTTATATCGTGTTCATAATATGCTCGGAGGACATTCAGTCTTGTATTTGACCGATGAATATGTTAAAATGTGCCAAAGGATAACGTATCATGCTGGATATATAATTGAGGATTATCAGGATATTGGATTTGCCGAAGTTCAACGTTGGTTCAATATCTATACCTTTGATGATCCATTCTTTTTTCAAACTAGTGGATATCACGGAACTGTAAATCCACTTACAAGTTATCCGACAGAAGAATGCTTCACTTATAATAAAAATTATTTTCTACCCGAGAGAGTTGTATGACTAAATCACTAGTTACTGGTGGTGCTGGATTTATTGGATCAAACCTTGTAGATCGTTTGCTTGAACTGGGTCACGAGGTTGTTGTGATTGATAATGAGTATTCTGATGCTCATGATCAATTTTATTGGAATGATAAGGCACAAAACTATAAGTATGATATTCGTGACTATGCAAATACACGGTCACTCTATGATGGAGTAGACTATGTGTTTCATATTGCTGCAGAGGCACGTATTCAACCTGCCATTGAGAATCCAATTGAAGCAGTCAGCATCAACTCTGTTGGAACTGTGACCGTTCTTCAGTGCGCTCGTGAGGCAGGAGTCAAACGTGTGATGTATTCTTCCACATCTTCTGGATATGGTTTAAATCAAACTCCCAATATTGAAACTCAACCTGATGACTGTTTGAATCCTTATTCAGTTTCCAAGGTGAATGGTGAGAAGCTGTGTAAGATGTATACTGATTTATTTGGTCTCCAAACAGTTTGCTTCCGATATTTTAATGTTTATGGTGAGCGTCAACCTTTGAGAGGACAGTATGCACCAGTCATTGGTATTTTCCTTCGTCAGAGGGCAGCAGGAGAACCTCTAACCATAGTTGGTGATGGAAACCAACGTCGCGACTTTACTTACGTTGGGGACGTTGTGAAGGCAAATATAATGGCTGCAATATCAAATCCAGAACCAGAAGCATTTGGGCAGATTTATAATGTTGGAACAGGAACTAACTATTCCGTTAACCAAATTGCGAGAATGTTTGATCACAAAACGGTAAATATTGCTCCTCGCCCTGGTGAGGCAAGAGTTAGTCTTGCTAATAATCAAAAACTTCGTAGGACGTTTGGTTGGGAACCATCAATGAAAGTTGAGGATTGGCTTTCTGCTCAGTTATGATTCAAATTTTTACCTCTGTTGTTAATCGCCCTGATTTTCTTCTTCTTCAAAATAAACTCTTTCAAAAGTTCTTGAAGAATGACTATCAGTTTCATATCATTGATGATGCAGTTGATACGATTATTTCCAAACAATTTAATTCGATTTGTTTAGAAAATCAATTTTCCTACTATAAAAAACCAGAGAGAACTACCAAGTTAAATCCAGCACAAGCGTGTGCTGATACGGTTCAGTGGACTTATGATACTCTCATTAAACAAAACCATAAGGATGATGTTGTTTTTTTCTGCGATTCTGATCTTTTCTTAATCGAAGAGTTTGATATCTTGGAATATATGTCAGATGCCATCATTGCTGGACTTCCACAAAGGAGAGGTGATATAACTTATATGTGGAATGGTATTATGTTTTTTAATATGCCTAAGATGAAAGAATTGAATATTGATTTTTCCGATGGAGTTGTCGAAGGTGAAATGACTGATGTTGGTGGACATACTTATTATTATTTTAAGAAGAATAATATTAAAATGAAAAGAACCGATGAAGAGTGTCCAACTTATCCGACACACTTTAATGAGATCGATCTTCAAAATGAAGAAGTAACCAGAGGATATAATTTTGAACTACACCTAGATGGTAAGTTCCTTCACTATCGTGCTGGGACGAATTGGCACTCTAATTGGAGAGGATCTAATGATCCACTTGTTAAAAAAACAGTAATTTTTAATCAAATCATTGAGAATATTTTTGAGGAGTGATGGACAAAAATAAGGCGGTATATAAACTAAAGGGTCTTCCACCCATTTACTGCATCAATCTGGATGATAAACCAGATCGTTGGAAGTTTATGGAAAACCAATTTAAGTATTGGGAAATTGATAATTATGAACGTATCTCTGCCTATGATGGTAGGGGTGATAATGATCTTAGTGAGATTCTAAAAGGTCGTTATCCAGATATGATGACCTCCGGTGAAGTTGGATGTGTTACCAGTCACCTTAAAGCAATGAAATACTGGTTGGAAACTTCTGATGCACCCTGTGCGATTATGATTGAAGATGATTGCGATTTAAGCACCGCTCACCATTGGGGATTTAGTTGGAAAGACTTCTATGCAAAAGTTCCTTATGATTATGACGTAGTTCAACTTGCAATTATTAATCCTGCACAGGTCCACGTTCAACTTCATAAAAGATTTGTGAATGATTTTTCAACTGCCTGTTATATGATTACACGACATCACGCACAAAAATTAATTCATTTACACTGTCGTGGTGATAAGTACAAACTAGATCAGGGCGTAAAACCACGTGCCGTTGCCGATGATTTGATTTATAATTCTGGAAATACTTTTGCAATTCCTTTGTTTCTATACAAGATTGAGTTAGGATCTGATATTCACGATATTCACGTTGATGTTTTTCATCGTAGTAGTCACGATGGACTATGGCAGTTTTGGAGAAATCAATCTGCGGACATTGATGATTGGAATGCATTCTTTGATTATGATCCCTATGCTGGGCGTCTTCCACCTGGATGGGAAGGAAAATAGTAAGCATTTATACCCAAGTTATGATATCCGAACAAAGAGGGGCTTGACCCCTCTTTATTTTTCCTATATAATTATGTAACAGTTCTTCACAAAAC
>Ga0172373_10006993_pt1 | contig 14819 bp, 11 predicted proteins | sample Lak10m_2_FD_114546 | JGI IMG/M metagenome (GOLD analysis project Ga0172373, IMG submission 114546) | Freshwater microbial communities from Kabuno Bay, South-Kivu, Congo - kab_092012_10m | ecosystem: Environmental > Aquatic > Freshwater > Lake | place: Democratic Republic of the Congo... | reverse complement strand
GGCAACCCAAAGGCGACGATTTCGTTCAAACGTTGCCAACCCTGTGGCCAATCCACACACACATGCGCTGATGTTTCTATGGTGGAGGCGCCGAGGCGACCGAGCAACACTTCATAGCGCGTACCAGCGTTTTCGGTATGCCACTCCATGCGGCGCCGCTCAAAGTACTGCGTGGCACCGGTCCAGCCCTCGTTGGTCTCGTCCATGCGCCCACTAATCGGATATCCGAAGCGCATCAAGCCGCCGTTGTTGCGCCAGTAGCTCAAAAACGGCTCACACAGACGATACCCGGTCACCGAAAAAAACTCACAACCGGCCTGTGGCGACTCTGTGCCCACTTGCCATGGCCGCCCTTGGTTTTGGAGCAGGAGTGCACCAAGGCGCCCTGCGAGCACCCCGTCGCTCCCATGGTCTTCGAGGCGGTCCCGCTCAAACCACTGCGTCGGGCCCACCCACGCCCCCTCGACGGTTTCGGTGCGGAGCGCACTAATCGGGTACCCAAAGACGGCCAAACCGCCGTTTTCTTCCCAATACCGCAAAATGGGATCACTCACGCAATACCCAGTCTCACTAAAACAACGGGTGCGAGTCTCAGCAGAAGCCGGCGTTGCAGCCACTCCCCACAGACTCCACCCCAGCATCAGTATCATGACAATGTGCTTCACACGCAACCCTTTGCTGATTTCGGACACACCGTTTCCATCATACCATTACTCATCGCATCGTGCATATCACGACTGTGCTACACTAGGCGCACACCGCTAGCACACCACAAAGGCATCTCCCATGAGCCATGCATCGTTTGATTTTGACACTCCCATTGACCGCACACACCTCAGTTGCATGAAGTGGGAATATGAGCTCGAACGGAGCAATAACCCGGATCTACTCTGCTTTGGCACTGCTGATATGGACTTTGCTTCGGCGCCGGTCATTGTCGACGCACTCATACAGACTGCGCAACACGGGCACTACGGCTATCCGCACCGCCCCGATGCCTACTACGATGCCATCATCGGCTACTACCAACGCCACTTCGGGTGGCACATCGAGCGCCATTGGATACAACCCAACGCCGGCGTCTATGCCGCCATGGCGGGAGTCATCGCAGAACTCACCGCAAATGGCGACGAAATTCTCTACCAGACACCGGTCCACCACGTCTTCAAAGAACTGATTGAGCTCAATCACCGCGTTGCCGTCGCCAACCCACTCATCAACAAGGACGGCGAGTACACGATGGATTTGGCACATCTCCGGTCGGTCATCACGCCACGCACCAAATTGATGCTGTTGTGTAGCCCACACAATCCAGTGGGACGTATCTGGACTGCCACGGAACTGCGTCAGCTCGTCGACATCTGTGCGGAACACCACATCATCATCCTCGCCGACGAGGTCTACTGCGGCCTGCTGTTCCCCGGTACATCCTTCACACCGATTGCCACCGTTTCGCCTGCCGCGGCTCAGCAGGTCATCACCTTTATGTCGGCTTCAAAATCGTTTAATTTGACCGGACTCAAACACTCATTCACCGTTACCCCACATGCCGCTCACACCGCCACCTGCCAAATGGCAGCCCGCCGGTGGTCGTTGGGGTACGGGTTAAGTCAATTTGGCGTGGTTGCAAGCGAAGCCGCATTCCGAGCCGGCGACGACTGGAGTGCGGCGGTCATGCAGTACATCGCCACCAATTACCACGAAGTCGCCGCATACTGCGCCACACACCTACCGGACGTACGCATTACCCGCCCGCAGGCCACGTTCATGCTCTGGATGGACTTTCGCGCTCTGCCGGTGCCCCACGCCACGCTCCACACCTTTTTCGAAGTACAGGCCAATGTCTTGGTCGTCAACGGCGCCGCACTCGGAGACGACGGCATCGGTTTCATCCGCCTCAACATTGGTGCCCTCCGTAGTGTCATCCTGCAAGGGCTGGCACGCATCAGTGCAGCCTGTGTGGCGGCCGGATATCGTCCGTAATCATGCCAAGGCACTCGGGCTCGTCGTCACACACGAGCCAAGTGCCTGTTCATGTGGACATGTTTTGGTATATCGAAATCCAATTCCCGTCGGGATCTGCACAATAGCCGTACCAATTGCCTGCCGCACTCGACGTCGGCTCTTTGAGGATGGGCACACAAGCCGCCCGCAACTGTGCAAACACCGCCACAATATCGTCAGTCTTCAAGCCGATTTCACACGGGTGACCAGCACTCGCTGCCGGCATGCCATGCGCCCGCAACCCAGCCGGCGAACTCACCGCAATGGTGGTGGCGCCTACCGCGTATTCGACGTGTTCCGCCACACCCGTCGCTGGGAAACGATAGCTCTCGTGCAACCCCAGCACTTCGCTATAAAAATGCATGGATCGCTCAATATCCTGCGCATACACGGTCACCAACGCTTTGAGAAATTGTGGCATCACCGCACTCCTTCCTGGTTCCCGATTACCGCCCCGGCATACTCGCTGCCACATCCGTACGCAACGGTCCAAACGCATAGACGAGACGAGATTCTTCCAGCTTGATGATATATGCTCCACTCGAAAACGACTGCACGATGGCCGTTTGCCCCTGCTCGGGCGTCAACGCTGGCAACAGTGAAATCGGACCACGGCGAAAATTGCGGTACCACACCTTGCCAAAACCACGTTGAACTGCATATTGGTGTGGTATAGAGGCGGTCGGACTCATCACCGAACCCACGTAGATTTCTGGATCCACACCGGCTTGCCAATCATCCACGTAACTCGCATGCACGGTGGGTTGCCCAGGCTCCACGGTCGACGTATAGCTGACCACAATCCGGTCTTGTGGGGCGCCGAGCGCACGTTCACCGAGCCAAATCATGCGCCCACCCGCAAAGGTCTGCATGGCCGCTGGCACGCGCACTGCTCCACTCGCACAGCCGAGCCGATCTGCAAACGCCACTTGGTTGGCGAGCGTCACAATGTCCGCATCATCGCTCCACCGTGGCGTGCACCGCGTGGGAGGCGCACTCTGCCAGAGGTGGGCGGCCAAGCGCCCCAACAGCACCTCGTAGCGGGTCCCCGCCAATTCTGGATGCAACTCCATGCGCCGCCGCTCAAAGTACTGCACTTGGCCGGTCCACCCGTCAATGGTCTCGGTTAATTCCGTGCTAATCGGGTAGCCGAAGCGGGCCAAGCCGCCGTTGTTGCGCCAATACTGCAAAAAATTCCCGCACGCGGTATAGCGCGTTTCCGCAAAATACTCACAATCCGGGTTGCCCGGCCAGCCTGATCCGTATTGCCACGGCCGCCCTTGTTGTGCCAACAGCGCGACACCAAGCCGTCCTGCCATGATGCCTTGGGCGCCGTGGTCTTCGAGACGGTCACGTTCAAACCACTGTGTAGCCCCAACCCAGTTGGCCTCAACGACTTCATCAGGGATGACGTCACTGATGGGCATGCCAAAGACCGCCAAGCCACCATTGGCTTCCCAATAGCGCAAAAACGGCTCGCGAATGCAAAATCCGGTCTCAACGAAACAACGCTCACGCGCATGAGCCACCGTGGGCATGCTCGCCACGATGACCATCGCCACAATGAACCAACGACGCCACTGCACACCCATGGAGACACCTCTGGAATGAACGAAATCATGCATGCACTCAGCATGTCACAGCCAACACACCGGCACAATGACAGCGCACTTGCACATCACTGACAACACACTTATACGGCAGCACCGAACTGCACTGCTAGGGTTTGTCCGACAGCCACCTGCCACGCACTACCGAGGGCGCAGTCACTACCCGTATGGCTCGCCACCACCTGTGCAAGCACATACGGCAATTGCACACAAAGTTCCTGCGGGCCACGCTGATGATGCACCCGCAGGGCCTGTGCCGACACATCAATGTCGATGAGATGTGCCCCCATCACCAGCCCCTGCACCGTAATCCACCCCTGTGCCGCCGGCACGGTCGGGCTGAGTTGTAGCGTGTGACGATGTGCCAACGGGCGCACCCCACACAACCCAGCAACCATGCCCTGTGCCAATAGCGCGGCCGACCAGAGTTGCACGAAACACAGCCCTTCCGGGATGAGCTCTTTGAGCAGGCCGAGACTGCCATGGTCGGCCGTGGTAGCAATGTGTTTGAGCAACGTGATGCCGTAGGCGCCGTCTTTTTGTTGAAAGGCGGTCAGCGCCAATAAACCGGTCGGCAACGTCCACACCAGCTCTTCGTGCTGACGGGTGTGCACGAGCCCCCACTGATTCACAAAATCACGCTGCAAACGGTCATACACGATGCGCTGCCGGTCGGGAGATGCCAAACCGGTATACACGGGGGTCACAGCGGTCCAATGTCCATCAAGTTGGCGCGCACCATCTCGTTGCAACGAGTCAGCGTACAGCCCTTCATCGGGCAACCACCACGCTACTTCAAAGCGCTCCTGCAACGCCCGGGCGCAGTCGCGCCAATGACGCTCTTCGTCTGGGCGGTTGAGCGCATCAGCGAGCTGTGCAAGTGCGCCCAGTGCATCATAAATATAGGCCACACTGTCCAGCTTAAACGGCCCCATACCGTGCCGCTCTACCATGCCATCGCCGTACGGCCACTGTTGTCCTACCACGACTCCGTGTTGATGCGACATCCCCTCCACACACAACGGATATATATGCTCCGCAAACGAGAGATCGCCACTCCAAGCCACATAATCCCAGCATGCCACCACGTACTGTGGCGTCTCTTGGGCATTGCCCGGGTGGAAGACACGCCCGTTGGTGGTCACCTCGTGCGGCACGCGACCACATGCACGTTGCGCATAGTGCCCTAATGCCAGCAACGCACTTTTCGCGGTACTCGCCATCCCTGCCGCCAGCATCCCCGGGATGGAATAGGTGGTATCACAGCCAAATAACTGCGGGTATTCTGGGATGCCTGCCAGCATGTAGGGTGGTATATCGGGATAATCGGCCACAAGGATCTGCAAATTATGCACAGCAAGTTGCCAGGCCCGCCCCAACTCGGCATCGGCGCAAATTATTTGTGGCCCACTCACAGAATCGCTCTGCGGCGGAGTCAACGGAAACGTTGCGCCGATGTGGGCCAACTGTTGCCGCGCATGCGCCATGCTACTATGGCTCACCACCAAAGACCACGTCTGCTCGAGCACTTGGTGCGGTGCGACCGTAGTCGCAATGGTGGCACAGACGCCGAGCGGATGTGGTCGCCACACTCCGCTCCCTTGCCAATGAAGCACGCCCCAACCGTGTTGCGCAGGCTGTGCCGACTGCATCCACACCTCTTGGCCATGTATGTCGGCGTGAAGACAACTATCACTCGCTCCTCCATACCAACAGCCGTGCCAATCAAGCGCCAACACCGCCGCCACCTCCCCTTGCCATGTGGCAACACCGGTGTTGGTGACCGTAATCTGCACCTGCACGGCGGTATGATTGGGCACGAGATGGGTGGTCACCGTCATGACCAAAGTGTCAAGCGTATACTGTTGTACCACCTGCTGTGAATGAACATGACATGTGTGCGCCACGAGTGGTTCGCCAGCAACGTGTAACTCCCAACCGTGCAACACGCGGAGCGGGTGCATCCAGACCCCACCCATGCGGCCGGGTAAATGCTCGGCACCATACGGAGTAATGACACCACCAATACTCGCCACCATGTAGGCCTGAGCATGGCTCAAAAAGTACGGGGTAGTCGCAATACGCTCGGCTTCGAGATGTATATCGCCAAGATAAAAGTGTTGTAGTGTGGTGTGCATGTGATAATCGCTTTCGCGGTACGATTGCGCACCCCCACTATAGCATGGAATAATGGAGTATTTCACAAAATGATTATGTCAAATGAATATATCACTCGTTATGAATATTGACCATCTGCTCAAGATACCGTATAGTTTGGGTTAAGTTTTCATCAATACCCAGTTATCAGCATTTCCATTACACGCCTGTAGAAGGAGCGTCTCTCTTTGCCACGCTTGTTTTTTGCAACGGACATCCACGGATCAGACATCTGTTGGAAAAAGTTCCTCAACGCGGCCCGGTTCTACGATGTCTCCCTATTGGTACTCGGTGGTGACATGACGGGCAAGGCGTTGGTGCCCATCTGTCAGCAACCAGACGGGCGCTACACGGCCACGCTGTTGCAACAAGAATTCGTACTCGACGACGAGGCGGCCGTCGTAGACATGGAACGCAAAGTGGCGAGTCGTGGGTATTACCCGTTCCGGATTACCCCCGATCAACTTGAGGCGTTTCGCGGCGAGCCACAACTCGTCGACCGCATGTTTCACCAACAAATGCAGGCCGCGCTCGAGCGCTGGTTGGCACTTGCCAGCGAAAGGCTGGCTGGCACGGGCATTCGTTGTTTCGTGTCGCCGGGCAACGACGACCCGTTCGACATCGACGAGTTATTTGCCAACCACCCAGCCGTCACGTTGGCCGAAGGCAAGTGCTTGGACCTCGGCGACGGGTTTTCCCTCATCTCATCTGGATGGGCCAACCCAACGCCGTGGCACACCTACCGCGAGCTCCCAGAGGAGCGTTTGTACGATTACTTGGCACAGATGATTCCCGCCAATCTCGACCGTGAGCAGGCGATTTTCAACTTTCACTGCCCGCCGCACGCATCCAATCTCGACGACGTCCCAGAAATCGACGCAGACCTCAACGTGAAGAACGCCGGCCACTCCCTGGTGTCCGTAGGGAGCACGGCAGTGCGACGACTCATCGAAGAGCACCAACCGCTGTTGTCGCTCCACGGGCACATCCACGAGGGCAAGGGCACGAGTCGCATTGGTCGCACGCTGGCCATTAATGCTGGCAGTTTGTACGAGCAGGGTGTGTTGCAAGGGGCGCTCATCGATCTCGATCCCAATCCCAAAAAAGGCTTTTTCGGTGGCGCAAAAAGCCATATCCGTAGCTACACCCTCACCACGGGGTAGTGATAGATCGTTGTCTTGAATCAGTCGTAGTACACACAAAGGAGACTCACCGCATGAGTAGTGGTTCCACCACCCAGAGTGGCGATGCCGCCCTCTTTCTCCGAAAGGCGACCGGCCTTGTCCGTTCGTGGTCCGTGTTTGATGCGTTCATCTATGCGTTTTTTTCCATCAACTTGGTAACACTCGGTTTGTACTCCATCAGTCAGATGTACTTCTTCGAAGGCGGGATGTTGTATGGACTCTTGCTCTTTGGCGGCCTGATTTTGGCCGAAGTCGTCGTCTACGCAGCGCTGATTGCCGTCATGCCTCGTGCAGGCGGTGACTATGTCTGGCAAAGTCGCATTCTTGGCGGCGGTGTCGGGTTTGCTCTTGCAGTGACCGGTTGGTGGTTTATTTTGTGGTTGTGGACGCCGCTCTACGGCGACATGTTGCGCAAATTGATTCTCGTGCCCCTGTTAGCCATCCTCGGTCAGCGTGACACGGCACTCTGGATCAACAGTGACAGCACCGCCTTTTTTGCGGCATCACTACTCACCTTAGCATTCGTAACAATCATCATCATCGTGGGCATGAAACGCTACGCCACGTTCCAGAAATGGTCGTTTTGGATTGGTAACGCCGGGTTATTGATGGTCATCGCTGTGCTCTTTTCGGGCGACCACGAGAGCTTCAAGGCTGCATTTGCCAGCCAGAGCGCAGCCATGTTTGGCACCGATGCCGCCACCATTTATGCTGCCACCGTAGCAGCTGGCACCGAAGCCGGAGCGGTAAATCCGCTGATGGGCGGCAACCTCAACAGTATTTCATTGCTGTTGCCCTGGATTGCCTTCTTTTTGCTGTATCCGAATTGGGGTGCTACGCTCTACGGTGAAGTCAAGGGCGCTGATGATTTTAAGCGCAACTTCAACGGCATGGCGGCGGCGGTCGCCGTCACCGTCGGCTTGTTGGTGCTCTTCTTCTTTGCCATTGACCGGTCGATTACTTGGCAATTCTACATGCAGGCCAACGGTGCCTACTGGAACTACACGTGGGGGTACACCGATGTTGCACCAGCCTTCCCGATTTGGCCTTACCCGGCCCTACTAGCTGGCTTTATGACGGGTAACCCGGCCATACAAATCCTCATCATCGTGGCCATGAGCATGTGGTTCTTCGGCTGGGCCGGCACCATGTTCTTGTCTTCGACACGTGTCATCTTCGCGGCCGCCTTTGACCGCTTGCTTCCCGAGGCAGTAGCTCAGGTAGACGAAAAAACACGCACGCCGATTTGGGCATTGGTGCTGATGCTTGTCCCCGGCGCGATTGTTTCGTACCTCTACTGCTACAACATCGTTGGCTTCCAATCGTTGACGCTTGCAGCCACTTTGGTCATCGGCATCACGTTTTTTGGCACGGCCGTTGCAGCGACTATCTTGCCCTACACCAAGAAGGACCTTTACCAAGCATCACCCATCGCCAAGTACCAAGTGCTGGGCATCCCGTTGATTACAGTGGCTGGCGCCATTACCACCCTCTTCTTGGGATTCTTGCTCTACCAATGGATGATTGACCCCAATGCGCTCTACGGCATCGGTTTGAGCAATACAACGTCGGTTTACTTCATGTTGGCGTTGTACGGAGTCGCCATCGCCATCTATGTGGGCATGCGCATCTACCGCGCCCGCAAGGGAGTCAACCTCGACGTCCTCTACCGTGAGATCCCCGTCGAATAACTCACTCATCCGCTCGCTCACGCCACCGCATGGTGTCAACATCCATGTGGTGGCGTGCATCATCAGGGGGAAGTACCCGACTATGAACATCATCGAGTCAGCCATGCAAATGGTTGATGCGTGCACCGCTCAGGGCGTCACAACCCGCCTCCTCGGTGGCATCGCGGTGGCCATTCACTGTGCACACATCCAGAATCCCGGGCGGAGCTACCGCGACATCGACGTCTTTGTGCCCGCCAAAAGCCAACAGGCTCTGACCAAGGTCATGCGCACTCTTGGCTATCAAGCGGCCGATGAGTTCAACCTTCTCAACGGCGATACGCGCCTGTTGTATCATCATGGCCAAGCCGGCTATCAGGTCGACGTGTTCGTGGGTGGATTCCAGATGTGCCACACCATCCCCATCCGCACCAGTACCCACGCCTACACCATCCCCCTCGCAGAGCTGTTGCTCACCAAACTGCAAATCTTCGAGCTCAACCCCAAGGACGCACATGACGGGTGTGCGCTCCTCAGCAACGCTCAGATTGGCACGGCTGCCCAACACGCCGGTGAACGAGCCGTCATTGCCAGTTTGTGTAGCAAAGACTGGGGATTATGGCGCACCTTCACCATGAACCTAGAGCGCTGTATCAGCTACACCACCGACCACTGCCCCGAGCAGACTGCGGCGGTCAGTGCTGAAGTGCGCGCGCTCCGCCAAGCGATTGACAACGCTCCCAAAAGCATGGCGTTCAAGCTCCGGGCCACCATTGGCGATGCCATGCCCTGGTACGAGCTCCCCGAAGAAGTCGACCGCTAAGCGCCGCCCTCCCCGTAGTAAGCCGATATGGTATACTTTTGCTTGATAGTCGTAGGGTTGTAAAGACAGAGGCCTATGTTCAACAAGATTCTCATCGCAAACCGTGGTGAAATTGCAGTACGCATCGTCCGTGCCTGCCATGAATTGGGAGTGCGGGCAGTCGTCGCCTATAGCGAAGCCGATCGCTATTCGTTGGCCGTACGTATGGCCGATGAAGCGGTGTGTATTGGGCCAGCTCCCTCGCCACGCTCCTACCTCAACCAATCTGCGTTGATTAGTGCGGCCCGTATTACCGGCTGTGAAGCAATTCACCCCGGTTACGGCTTTCTGTCCGAAAACGCCTACTTCGCAGAAATTTGTGCCCAATACGGCATCAAATTCATCGGACCGACTCCCGAAGCAATCCGTCTGATGGGCGATAAAGCGGAGGGACGCAACACCATGAAGGCCGCCGGCGTCCCGATTGTGCCCGGGTCAACTGGTGAGCTCAGCTCCCTCGAAGAAGCCGTCGAACTAGCCCGTGAAATCGGCTACCCCATTTTGCTCAAGCCGGCCGGTGGCGGCGGTGGTCGCGGGATGCGCGTCGCCAACGACGAAACCGAGCTGACCCGTTCGTTTGCGACCGCCAAAAGCGAGGCTGAATCCGCGTTCGGCAACGGCGCACTCCTGCTCGAGAAATACCTGCCCAAAGTACGCCATGTGGAGATTCAAGTACTCGCTGATGAGCACGGACATGCCATTCATCTCGGCGAGCGCGATTGTTCTTCGCAACGACGCCACCAAAAAATCATCGAAGAAGCACCATCACCGGCCGTCAGCCCCGAGTTGCGGGCACGCATGGGTGAGGCTGCCCTCAAAGGGGTGCGCGCCATCGGCTACCACAATGCGGGCACCATGGAGTTTTTGTTGGACCCCGACGGGCACTTTTATTTCATCGAAATGAACACACGTATTCAAGTCGAGCATCCCGTCACCGAACTAGTCACCGGAGTCGATTTGGTGCGCTGGCAACTGCGCATCGCCTCTGGTGAGCACCTAACCATCCAGCAAGACGACGTCAAGTTGACCGGGCACGCCATTCAATGCCGTGTCAACGCCGAAGACCCAGAGCGCGACTTTTTGCCCTCTGTCGGCGAAATCAAGCACTACTTGCCGGCCGGTGGCCCCGGTGTGCGCGTCGATTCACACCTCTACCCGGGCTACCAAGTCCCTGGGAACTACGACTCGCTCCTCGCCAAACTGCTCGTTCACTCGCACGATCGCAGTGATGCCATCGTCCGCATGAAGCGGGCCATCAACGAGAACGTCATCGACGGGGTCAAAACCACGTTGCCGTTCCAGCTCGGTCTCCTCGACAACGACGTCTTTCAGCACGGGTTCATGCATACCCGCTATGTGGCAGAATTCATGCCAGAATGGCTCGAGAGCCGTAAAAAGTAGTCACGCACGGCGCCACGCCCCGTGTACCAGTGTCACCGCTTGTTGTCACCTGTGGCAACAAGCGGTGGTTGCTTTTTGCCTCTTGCGTCTCCGCATAATTGCGGTATGATAGAGACCCTTGTACTCCAAGGGTCGTATGACGGGGAAAGGAAACTAGTTATGAAAGCACTTGGAAAAGTTATCGTGGTGACGGGAGCCGGCAACGGCATGGCCCGCGAAGTCACCCTCGAGCTCGTCCGCCGCGGCGCACGCGTGGCCGCAGTGGACATCAATCAGGCCGCGCTCGATGAAACGATGCGATTGGCGGGCGCTCAGGCGCATCACATCAGCACCCACATCGTTGATGTTACACAGCTCGAACAAGTGGCCGCATTACCAGCCGCAGTCATTGCTGCCCACGGTCAGGTCGACGGTTTGATGAATATTGCGGGCATCATCCACAAATTCCTCAAAGTCAACGATTTGTCGTATGCGGACATCCACCGCGTCTTCAACGTCAATTTCTTTGGTGCCGTGCACATGGTGAAAGAATTTTTGCCCCATCTGCTGGCGCGACCACAAGCCCAGATTCTCAACGTGTCCAGCATGGGCGGGTATGTGCCTGTGCCCGGCCAGACCATGTACGGGGCCTCAAAGGCGGCGCTCAAACTCTTCACGGAGGGCCTACGCTCTGAACTCGCCGGCACCACGGTGGGCGTAGCCCTGATTTCTCCGGGAGCCATCGCCACCAACATGCCAGTGAATTCGGGGTTGATGACCCAGCAAGAAGTCGAAGCCATGGCCAAGCAGGGTGGCAACACATTCAAGACAACTCCAGCGCCCGCTGCAGGTCGCATGATTGTTGATGCGTTTGAACAAAACTCCTACCACGCTTTTGCGGGGAGTGACGCCAAAATGATGGATCGACTCTCACGCCTTGCCCCTGAGATGGCCGCCAACTTGATCCAAAGCCAGATGAAAAACTTGGTCAAATAGCCTCCGTCTCCGCAGTGAGTGGCGCAATTTGCACCACTCACTGCGGTTTTCTCCCGCTCCAACACGAATCAGAACACCGCTACATCTTGCTGAAAAACACCCCCGCACACGAGTTTGATCACCGTTCGCGTACATCCAGCGACAAAAGCTGTGCGTATCTATTGCAAACCTTGTGAAGAAAGGAACACGACGGTGGCCAAGATGATTTCACCGAGCGTCGAGTGGCAGGGGCTACTCGCGCAGGCCAAGGCGCTAGTCCCAGAGGCCTTTAGCAGTGATGGGCGTGTCCTCAATTTGATGGAGGGTGAGTGGGGGCATCCTGGGCATGGCAAAACGTACGTGTCCGCCGTCGATGGTACCCAGCTGGGCAGTCTACCCATGATCGGGCTCGACGACGCCAAACGAGCCGTCCACTACTGCGCCAAAGAATTCAAAGCGTGGTCCAAAGTATCACTCGACCAACGCAAACAGCGAGTCAACGATGCGCTGGCCCTGCTCAAACAGCACCGCGAGCTCATCGGTCGGCTGTTGATTTGGGAAATCGGCAAACCCTACGCAACTGCGATGACCGACGTCGACCGCTGTATTAGCGGCGTCGAGTGGTATGTCGAACAAATCGACTCCATGATGGTCAATCGCACCCCACTGGGCGTAATTTCGAATATTGCCTCGTGGAACTACCCACTCTCCGTGTTGGTACACGCCATGTTGGTACAGGTGCTGGCTGGCAATTCAGTCATCGCCAAGACCCCCACCGACGGCGGCTTGTTTGCCCTCACCGTTTCGATGGCGTTGGCACGGCGTTGTGGCTTGCCTGTCTCGTTGGTCAGTGGCTCGGGTGGCCAACTCAGCGAGGCCCTCGTACGCAACCACGACGTGGACGCGCTCGCGTTCGTCGGTGGCAAAAGCAACGGCCGCGACATCGCTGCCAGCTTGTACGACCGCGACAAACGCTACATGCTCGAAATGGAGGGTGTCAACGTCTACGGCATCTGGGATTTCAGCAACTGGGACGACCTCGCACAACAAATCAAGAAGGGCTACGACTACGGCAAACAACGCTGTACCGCCTATGTACGCTTTGCTGTGCAACGCCAGCTCTTCCCCAAGTTTTTGGAGATGTACATCCCCGTCTTGAAGTCCATCAAGTTCGGCAATCCGACCTTGGTCGACCATGCCGATGATCCGTTGCCCGCCCTCGACTTTGGCCCGCTCATCAACGCCAAAAAGGTCGAGGAGCTCCAAGTCATGAAGAGCGAGGCCGTCGCACTCGGTGCACTCGGGTTGTTTGAGGCCAGCATCAACGAATCACTCTTCTTGCCCAACCAAGACACGTCGGCCTACTTTGGTCCGACCTCCATCCTCAACGTGCCCCGCAATGCTCGCCTGCACCACAACGAACCCTTCGGGCCACTTGACACGGTGGTGGTGGTCGACCGCATTGAGGAGCTCGTGGCCGAGATGAACATCTCCAACGGTTCGCTCGTTTCATCGATTGCTTGTGACGACGATCGCACCGCCCGCGAAATCGCTGGTGATATCCGCTCGTACAAGGTGGGTATCAACAAGATTCGTTCGCGTGGCGACCGTGACGAGACCTTCGGTGGGATTGGCCAATCTTGGAAGGGCTGCTTCGTAGGCGGCAAGTATCTCGTCCACTCGGTGACCGTTGGATCAGTTGGTGAGCGCCTTGTGGGCAACTTCCCCGACTATACGCTCCTCCCCGACGTTCGCTAAACGCACTCTTTGTCGTGCCGCCGCCATGCAGGTTGCACCTGCATGGCGGCGGTGTTTTACAATGAAGAAAATCGCATGCGCCCCAAGGAGGCACCGATGCCACAGCTCATCGCAACCCGCAACGACGTGAACAAACAAGTGCATATTCAGTTGAGCGACCAGATGCATCTCGACGAAGGAGATGTGACTATCGACGTCGCTTTTTCGGCCATCAACTACAAAGACGCACTCGCACTGTGCCAGCAAGCACCCATTCTCCGGCGCTTCCCGATGGTGCCAGGCATCGACCTCGCCGGCACGATTAGCGCCTCAACTCACCCCGCTTGGCAGGTCGGCCAAGCAGTCGTCATTGCGGGCCGTGGGCTGGGTGAGCGACGCTCGGGCGGCTACACCAGTCAGAGTCGCCAGCCAGGCGACATTCTCACCGCACTCCCCGCCAACCTGACGTTGTACCAGGCCATGGCAATTGGCACGGCGGGCGTGACCGCGGCACTCTGCGTACAAGCCATCCAGGCTCATCTCCCGCAACCGAGCACGCTGCCCGTGTTGGTCACAGGTGCAAGCGGTGGTGTGGGTGTGCATGCAGTTGCGCTCTTGAGTCGCCTCGGCTACTCGGTGACTGCGGTGACCGGACGTCCCGCCATGCACGACTTACTGCACCACATCGGCGCACAGACGGTAATTGGTCGCGCTGACATCGCAGGAGATCGCCCACTCGAAAGCGAACGCTGGGCGGCCGTGGTCGACACCGTCGGCGGTGATGTGGCAGCAGCTGCGATTCGTTCGACCGCTTATGCCGGCGTAGTCGCCATGTGTGGCAACGCAGGTGGCACCCAGCTTCCCCTCAACGTCTTCCCATTCATTTTGCGGGGCGTCCATATCGCTGGCATCGACTCCGTCAACGCTCCCCAAGCCACCATCGACGCGGCGTGGACATTTGCGGCTCAGCACTACGACCATGCCCGACTTGAGCAGTGCTGGTCAACAGTGCCCCTCGCCGCAGTGCCAACCGCCGCCGCAGCCCTCCTCGCGGGTGAGCGCCACGGTCGGTGCATTGTGGCCATCTAAACACACTGCCCGCCGCTACCGGTGTAACCCGGTAGCGGCGGGCAGGTCCCCTTTTTCACATCTCCCACATTACTGCAACAACGTGACGGTACGAACATGGACGAAGACGTCAACATCCGCGGGAACTTCTTGCTCGGCAATCACCAAGCGC
>Ga0172373_10006986_pt1 | contig 14829 bp, 14 predicted proteins | sample Lak10m_2_FD_114546 | JGI IMG/M metagenome (GOLD analysis project Ga0172373, IMG submission 114546) | Freshwater microbial communities from Kabuno Bay, South-Kivu, Congo - kab_092012_10m | ecosystem: Environmental > Aquatic > Freshwater > Lake | place: Democratic Republic of the Congo... | reverse complement strand
TATCGATGATGCCCTGTTGTTGCAGAATGCCGGAGCATCAATGTTGGTGCTGGAGTGTGTGCCGGCCATCCTGGCTAGCGAAATCACCCAGGCGCTGTCGATTCCGACGATCGGGATTGGGGCAGGGGCGGGCTGCGATGGTCAGGTGCTGGTTTCCTACGATATGCTGGGTTTGACGGCCCACTGCCCCAAATTCTGCAAAAATTTTCTGACGGACGCCCACGGCATACGCGAGGCGTTTACCCGCTATGTGGCTGATGTGCGCGCCCTGCGTTTTCCAGCGCCAGAGCATTGTTATTGAAGCTGCTCTGTTTTCCGGGGAACTAATCGGATGCTGAGCACCGGATTGATGGCTGAATTGCGCGAGAGGCTTCGCGGCTGGCGGCTCGCCGGGAACAGTATTGCTCTGGTTCCGACCATGGGTAACCTGCATGAGGGCCACCTCCGGTTGGTCGACGAAGCCCGGCGTCAGGCGGACCGGGTGGCGGTCAGTATTTTCGTCAATCCCTCCCAGTTCGGTCCGGCCGAGGATTTTGCCGCCTATCCGAGAACGCCGGCCGAGGATCTCGACAAGCTCAAGTCCGTGGGCGCGGATCTCGTTTACCTGCCTGAAGTCTCCGAGATGTATCCGGAACATCCGGACGAGATGACTTTTGTCGAGGTGCCGGGTCTTTCGGAGGATTTGTGCGGGAAATTCCGCCCGGGTCATTTTCGGGGCGTAGCGACTATTGTGCTGAAGCTCTTTAATCAGGTTCAGCCCGATGTGGCGGTCTTCGGGGAAAAAGACTTCCAGCAACTGATGATCATTCGGCGGATGGTGCGTGATTTGAATCTCCCAGTAAAAATCCTGGGGGCAGAGACTGTCCGCGAACCGGGCGGACTCGCGATGAGTTCGCGAAATACCTATCTCTCCGAGGGGGATCGGGCCAGGGCAGGGCTGATTTATGCCGGGCTTTGCCAGACCAAAGAGGATCTGCAGCAAGGGCGCCGGGATTTTTCCAATATCGAGGCCGAGCGATCAACGGCACTGGCAGAATTGGGTTTCAATGTCGATTATTTCGCAATCCGGCGGCAGACGGACTTACGAATGCCTGGCTTGCAGGACGAACAGCTGGCGGTGCTGGTTGCAGCACGGTTGGGTAGCACCCGGCTCATCGATAATCTCAGAGTTTGTTTGAACTCCCCGTCCTGAGTTCATCCTCCAGCGGGTGGCCGATTGCGGCTTCGATGATGTCGTTTCTGACGAAGCGATGGGCTTCCTGCCTGACGAAGTCAGCGAACTGCGTTGCGATGGCAGAGAGTCGCTTTCCGGCGCGGTGCACCATGAACCACTGGCGCATGATGGGGAAGGACTCTACGTCCAGCACGGCGAGTCTTCCGCCCTCCAGTTCCCGCTCAAGCGTGTGTATCGATACGATGCCCAGACCCAGGCCTTCTTCGACGCCTTGCTTGATGGCGCCATTGGTGTTCATTTCCATGCTGACGGTCAGGTGAACTCCACGCTCTGCCAGAAACCGTTCAACGGAATTTCGGGTGCCGGAGCCAATTTCCCGCATGATGAAAGTTTCGTTCGATAGCTCCTTGAGGGCGATGTTGTTTTTTTCGGACAGTGGGTGACCCGCTGGAGCGATGATGACCAGCGGGTTTTTTAGAAAGGATTCGGCTTCAAGATCCTGATTGTCAGGGGGTTGCCCCATCAGCAGGAGATCGGCCTCGTTATCTTCCAGGTTTTGCAGAAGACCCTTGCGGTTGGTGACCTTGAAGCTGACACGAACCTTGGGGTGACGCCGGCAAAATTCGCCAAGTAATCGGATGGCGAAGTAATGCACCGTGTTGGCGACCGAGACATTCAATCGGCCGGTTTCTGTTCCCTTCAGTTCCTCGATGAGTTGTTCCGCCTCGTCCAGTTGCTGGGCAATGCTGCGGCTCAACTGGTAGAGCTCGGCGCCGGCCGGCGTCAGGTAGATCTTTTTGCCTAGCCGTTCGAACAAAGGCAGGCCCACCGCCTCTTCGAACTGCTTGATCTGCATTGAGACCGCCGGTTGGGTCAGGAAGAGTTCCTCGGCTGCGCGGGTAAAGCTCAGCCGTTTCGCAACCCGTTCGAATACCTTGAGCTGCCTGAGGGTTATGTTCATGAGTCGTGCTCGGTGAATGATCAGTGATCATTTATGTGATCGGTAAGAAAATCTGACTTCTTCTTATACGAAGCAGGCTTTAGAGTGTCCAGCCCAAAAAACTGGGACACAGTGTTTCCGTGTGGAATCTTTCCATTCCAGGTGCTTGGTTTTGGTTCGTTGGTCGCTGTCGAGGTAGGCCGTGACAAACCCAGTGTCTCTGATGGATAATTCAGCGTTCTATATTTATCAACAATCTTAAGGAGAACATCATGCCCTCGCGCCGAGAACTTGCAAACGCCATCCGCGCATTGAGCATGGACGCCGTACAGAAAGCGAATTCCGGACACCCCGGAGCGCCCATGGGAATGGCCGACATTGCCGAGGTTTTGTGGAATGACTACATGCGCCACAACCCGGTCAACCCCAAGTGGCCAGATCGTGATCGGTTTGTCCTGTCCAATGGGCATGGTTCGATGCTTATCTACTCCCTGTTGCATCTGACCGGTTACGACCTACCGATGGATGAACTGAAAAGATTCCGTCAGCTTCATTCCAAAACCGCGGGCCACCCAGAATATGGCTACGCACCGGGTGTAGAAACGACCACTGGTCCGCTGGGTCAGGGTATTACCAATGCGGTCGGTATGGCTCTTGCTGAGCGTACGTTGGCAGGTCAGTTCAACAAGCCGAGTCATAAGATTGTTGATCACTACACCTACGTATTTCTGGGTGATGGCTGTCTGATGGAAGGCATCTCTCATGAAGCCTGCTCCCTCGCAGGCTCAATGAAACTGGGCAAGCTGATTGCCTTCTACGATGACAACAATATTTCGATTGACGGGGAAGTCCGTGGACACGGCGATACTCCGGGCTGGTTCCTCGATAACACCCCCAAGCGTTTTGAAGCCTATGGCTGGCATGTTATTTCGAAGGTGGATGGGCATGATCCGGAAGCGATCAAGAAAGCCATTGAAGAGGCACGGAAGGTCACCGACAAGCCTTCCATCATCTGTTGTCAGACCATCATTGGTTTTGGTTCGCCGAACAAGCAGGGCAAGGAAGAATGTCACGGTGCTGCGTTGGGTAACGACGAAATTGCCCTGACTCGCGAGAACCTGGGCTGGAAGCACGCGCCGTTCGAAATTCCCGGCGACATTTATGAAGGCTGGGATGCCAAGGAAATTGGCGCCAAGGTCGAAAGTGATTGGAATGACCGCTTTGAGAATTATCGTCGCGAGTTCCCGGAGCTTGCTGCAGAGTTCGAGCGTCGGATGTCGGGTGAGCTGCCGAAGGACTGGGCCGAAAAATCCGCTGCTTTCGTTGCCAATGTCAGTGAGAAGGGTGAGACCATTGCCAGCCGCAAGGCATCTCAGAACACATTGAATGGCTTTGGGCCCTTGCTGCCGGAGTTGCTGGGCGGTTCCGCAGACCTTGCGGGATCCAACTTGACGTTGTGGTCCGGTTGCAAGGATGTCAATGCGCCGGGTCACGATGGGAACTATGTGTATTACGGCGTTCGTGAGTTCGGTATGTCGGCAATCATGAACGGCGTTGCCGTTCACGGTGGTTTCATCCCCTACGGCGCGACATTCCTGATGTTCTCCGAGTATGCTCGGAACGCCATTCGTATGGCGGCATTGATGAAGGCTCCGGTCATATATGTTTACACCCATGACTCGATTGGTCTGGGTGAAGACGGTCCGACTCATCAGCCCGTCGAGCAGACTGCAACGCTGCGCATGGTGCCCAACCTCCAAGTATGGCGTCCATCCGATGCGGTTGAGTCTGCTGTTTGCTGGAAGGCGGCTGTCGATCGTAAGGATGGTCCAAGTTGTCTGATCTTCTCGCGCCAGAATCTGCCGCACGTCAGCCGTTCGGCCGAGCAGATCGAGGGTATTGCCAAGGGCGGTTATGTTCTCCGTGACTGTGCCGGTACCCCGGATGCCATCATTATCGCGACGGGTTCGGAAGTGGAGCTGGCAGTAAAGGCGCAGGAAGCCCTTGCGGAGAAAGGAAAGAATATCCGCGTTGTGTCCATTCCCTCCACCAACGTTTTCGAATCGCAGAACCAGCCTTACCGTGATTCTGTACTGCCTCCCGCTGTCAAGCGCCGTGTTGCAGTAGAAGCCGGTGTCAGTGACGGCTGGTACAAGTACGTTGGATTTGACGGCAAGGTCATTGGTCTTGATCGCTTCGGCGAATCTGCACCTGCTGGCGAACTCTTCAAGGAGTTCGGCTTTACGGTGGAAAATGTCGTGAAGACCGTCGAAAGCCTTTTCTAATCAACCTGTGCTGGGCTCGGCCCTCCTCAGGGCCGGGTTGGACTAAGTAATCGTAGAGGAACCAAAATGGCGTTAATCTCCTTGAGACAGTTGCTCGACCATGCAGCTGAGAACAACTACGGCGTACCTTCCTTCAATGTGAACAACCTGGAGCAGATTCAGGCCATTCTTGAAGCCGCCAAGGAAACTGATAGTCCTGTGATCGTTCAGATTTCGGCGGGTGCTCGCAAATATGCGGGTGAACCCTTCCTGCGTCACCTGATGTATGCGGCGCTTGAGATGTACCCTGAGATTCCAATCTGTGTTCATCAGGATCATGGTGCGTCTCCAGCCGTTTGTTTCCGTTCCATTCAGAGCGGGTTCAGCTCGGTGATGATGGACGGTTCGTTGAAGGAGGATGCGAAGACTCCATCAACTTATGAATACAACGTTGAAGTGACCAGTCGCGTTGCTGAACTGGCCCATGCTTGTGGTGTTTCCGTCGAGGGCGAATTGGGTTGTTTGGGTTCTCTGGAAGGGAGCGGTGATCACTCGCAGTTGCTGACTGATCCGGAGGAAGCGGCAGACTTCGTCAAGAAGACCAAGGTTGATGCGCTGGCGATTGCCATTGGCACATCCCACGGTGCTTACAAGTTCACTCGTCCCCCGACAGGGGACATTTTGGCGATTGACCGGGTCAAGGCCATTCATGCCCGCATCCCAAGCACCCACCTGGTCATGCACGGATCTTCCTCTGTTCCTCAGGATTGGCTGAAGATCATTAACGAATACGGCGGTGACATGGGTGAAACCTACGGCGTTCCGGTAGAGGAAATTGTTGAAGGAATCAAGCATGGTGTGCGAAAGGTCAACATCGATACCGACCTGCGGATGGCTTCAACTGGCGCCATGCGCAAGTTCTTTGCTGAAAACAAGAAGGAATTCGATCCTCGTAAATTCCTTGCAGCCGCAACCCAGGGCATGAAACAGATCTGCAAGGATCGTTACGAAGCCTTCGGAACCGCTGGCAATGCTGCGAAGATCAAGCCGATGAGTTTGGCGCAAATGACTGATCAGTACGCAAGCGGAAAACTTGATCCTGTTATCAAATAATCCGTAACGTATTAATCCCGCAAAAGCGGGGCAAGCATTCATTGCTTGCCCCGCTTTTTCATGTCACGAATCTGGACGGTCGGAACTGACGTGGGGATCGAAACTCGGAGATAGCCAGTAACGGGGTTGGCAATCGAGAGCTTCTTCTCTGATTCTAAAGGCACAAAAAAACCGGCTGCACTTTACGTGCAGCCGGTTTTTTATTGAGGGTTCTTGCTCGGTTACTCGAGGTTTGCGTGTCTCGCCCGCATCTCCTCTTCTGCAATTCCCTTCTCATGAATAATGTGAGAAATGGTTGCTTCGAGGAAAATCAGGGTCGATAACTCGAAAACGGTACCCATAGGCATACCGACTACCTTACCGTACATGTCAGGGCTTCCGATAGGAATCACGGAATCTGACATATCGGCCAGAGTTGAGCTTGTTCTTGATGAGATCAGAACCAGTTCAGCACCCAATTCCTTTGCTCTTTTGGCGAATGCGATCATGGTCTCTGTTTCGCCAGAGCCAGAGATCACTATCAGCAGGTCACCTTTCTTGAGGCTGGGTGTGACGATTTCGCCTACGACGAAAACATCATAACCACCATGCATAAGCCTCATTGCAAAGAATCTTGCAACGAGGGCAGAGCGACCGGCGCCCGCAATGAAAATGCGGGACGCCTTGTCTACCATGGTAGTCAACTGTTTATCATAGGCATTATCCGTAGCATCAAGAATGCTCGTTATCTTGTCTATGATGAGTCGACGATGCGCCATCTTATGCGGCCTCAATCAGTTCGCGGATCTCGCGAGCAGAATCAGCAGGAGAAGGAGCGCCGTAGATCGCGGCTCCAACCACGACGATGCCGGCTCCTGAGCGAGCAACCTGCTGTGCGGTTGACTGCTTGATGCCGCCAGCCACCGAAATGCGAACCGGCAGGCCGAGCTTGGCTACCAGCTGCAGGTCAGCGAACGGGGTCTGACCCGCTGCCTGAGCGTCCAGACCGGTGTGAACACCGATGATCTGAGCGCCTGCCTGAGCGGCAGCGCGAGCGCATGCAGCCTTGTCAGGAACGTTGATCAGGTCAACCTGCACTTCAGCGTTGTACTTGTTGGCTGCCTTGATGACGCCAGCAATAGTGGGGAGACCGGAAACGCCCAGAACGGTGACGATGTCAGCGCCCGCTTCGAAGAAAGGAGACGCTTCATATTCGCCGGCGTCCATGGTCTTCAGGTCAACCAGCAGCAGCTTGTTCGGGAACTTCTTCTTCAGTTCACGAACCAGCGGCAGACCGTTGGCCTTGATGTTGGGGGTGCCGATTTCGAGAATGTCAACGTAAGGGGCCGCCAAGGTAGCGAGCTTGAAGGTAGTGGCGTTGTCTAGGGAGTCCAGAGCCAACTGAATCAATGGTCTTGCCATGTTATCTCTCCGATTGTTTTATGGTTAATTGGTAGCTCGCGTGCGATGCATTTTCGAAATGCACTGTTCCCGAATTTAAGGCACAAGGCTGAAAGATGTCAACACACGTTTTGGTCGTATCACCAGCTCCGGGCCACTGCCTTCCCTCAACCAAGGGTGGGGATTGGTCCGTCACTGAAGAAGTTTTCTCTATATTGCCATCTTAGGCTGCAATGCCCTGGCTCTTGAGGTATTTGGCAACGCCGGTTTCGCCGGCTGCCTTGGGGGTTTCAGGAAGGCTTGCAACATACTTCTCAACACCAGTGGGTTGCTTTGCACTCGCAGTGGAGGTGCTCTCAGTCGCCGCGAGAGAAAGTACGTATTTGGCAACGCCAGTTTGTGGCTTTGTCGGTGCGGTTTCGGCCATGGCTGCAACATAACGGGCCACGCCGGTGGCATTGCTCTCGACCACAGCGATTTGGCTGCTTACATATCGCTCTACACCGGTAGTTCCGGCAGCCGGTGCCGGAGCAGAAACAGGCTGGCTCTGAACCATGGCGTCGGACGGAGCATTTTTCCCTTTTCTCATGAACCAGAATGCTGCGCCTGCAATCGCTACTCCGGCGAGAATCAGCGGCAGGCTGGAGTCTTCTTCAACTTTTTTCGTTGAAGCAACCGCGACAGCAGGGGCTTCTTTCTTGGGCTCGGATTTGCTTACCGCTGCGGCGGCGGGTTTGGATTCTGATACGGTTTCCTTTTTGCTGGCTTCGGCATGTTTGGAAATCAACTCGGCGTCTTGCTTGATGATTTCAGGCTGGAAGTCGGCGGCTGGATACTGGGTCTCTGCGCCTGCCAGCGGGCTGGCGACCAACAAGGCTATGAGCACACTTTTCGTCAGATTACGGACTTTCACGTCATTCCCCTCTGAAGGTTAGTAGTAGTGGTTATGGCCCCGAAAGGCTAGAGGCGGGTTTTTCACCTTTTCGTAGTATAAGGTGGGGATGTTGCAAATGGAATACGCCTTGGAGGGCTTCCGGGGCGGCAATGGTTGGAGGATCAATCGGTTTTCGCTAGGCTTATCCGAGTAGCTCCTCCAGCAGGCTCATATGGGCGAAGGTTTTTGTTTTACCGAGCGCCAGGCGTGTCGCGTCGCCTTCGGGGACGTAACCGAAGGGAGTCATTCCGGCCGAGAGAGCGGCTTGTATACCCAAGGGGCTGTCTTCGACAACGGCGCAGGCCCTGGGGTCCACCCCCATGGACTTGGCGGCATAAAGAAAAAGACCTGGGTCCGGCTTCCAGTGGTTGCAGTCGTAGGCGCTGAAGACACGGCCATCAAAATATGGCAGAAGCCCAGTCACCCCGAGACTGACGAGCATTTTGTCGTGCGGCCCGTTGGATGCGACACACACGGGCGTGGATAACTTCTTAAGCAATTCGTTAACACCATCCATGGCCTCGAGTTGATCTTCAAATGCGACTGCCATCCTTTGTCTGATTGTTGAAAGAAACCAGTCAGGAACGGGTTTTCCCAACCACTTACCGATCAGTTCCAGGGTATCCGCCATTTTTCGGCCCGCAAAATTCTCAATCGCTTGGTCTAGCGTCAGGCTGAGCCCAAGCTCCTTTGCGCAATCGACGATGACGGCGTTTCCGACCCGTTCACTGTCCACCAAGGTGCCATCACAATCGAAGATAATGGCTTCAAACCGCATAGTAGGTCAGTGGATGGCTTCTAGATTAGTGTAGGTCAGCATTAGCCACTTGATGCCAACATCAGAAAAGTTGACTTGCACACGAGCCTGGTTACCCTCGCCCTCGGTTTGCAGGATCACGCCTTCTCCGAATTTGCCATGAATTACCCGATGGCCGATTCGTAAGCCCTGGTTGTCGGTGGGTTTGGAAACGGGGGATGGATTGATCCTGGATGTCTGGCTGGCGCCACCACGCAAACGCACTTCCTGCAGGTGCTCTGGTGGAATTTCCCTTAGGAATCGCGAGGGGCGGGGGTAGCTTTCCTTGCCATAAAGGCGCCTTGATTCGGCGTAAGTGAGATAAAGTTTTTTTCGTGCTCGTGTGATTCCCACGTAGCAAAGTCTTCTTTCTTCCTCCAATCGGCCGGGTTCATCCAGTGACTGAAGGCTGGGGAAGAGTCCTTCCTCAAGTCCAACGAGAAAAACCAGTTCGAACTCGAGGCCCTTGGCAGCGTGGAGTGTCATGAGCTGCACGCAGTCATGATCGGTGCTCGCCTGATTCTCGCCTGATTCTAGGGCGGCATGGGCGAGAAACTGTTCAAGGACAGACAACTCAGGGTCAAGTGTAGGTTCCTGTTCGAACTGTCTCGCGGCGTTTACCAACTCTTCAAGATTTTCGACACGCTGTTCGGCGTGCTCGCTTCTCTCCTTGCGGTAATGCTCAAGCAGGCCAGAGTCGCTTATGGTCTTTTTGGTCTTTTCCCAGAGCGTCATTTCCTGCGTGATTTCGCCTAGGCGCTCAATCAAGCCCTTGAATTGCAGAAGAGGATTTCGGGTGCGAGGCGGGACAGAGTCTTCCACGCACAATCGTTCCATGGTTTGCCAAAGGGAAGTGCTTTCCCGGCGGGCCAGATCCCGCATGAGATCCAGCGATTTGGCGCCAATGCCGCGGGTGGGAGTGTTGATGATGCGCTCGAAAGAGGCATCATCGTCGTGATTGGCTAAGAGTCGCAGGTAGGCCAGTGCGTCCTTGATCTCCGCGCGTTCGAAAAATCTCAGGCCGCCATAGACCCGGTAGGGCACGCCCATGGACATGAGCTTTTCCTCAAATTGCCGGGACTGAGCATTGGACCGATAAAGTATTGCCGCCTCACGACGGGCGTGCCCTTCTTGCGACCAGGCCTGCAAGCGATTGACAACAAAGTAGGCTTCATCCTGTTCATTGAAGGCGCTGTAGACAGCAATGGCTTCACCAGTCCCCAGTTCAGTCCAGAGATCCTTGCCCAAGCGGTTCTCATTGTGGCTGATCAGGGCATTCGCGGCAGCCAGAATATTGCCGGTGGATCGGTAGTTCTGTTCCAGTCGAATCAACGTGTGAGCAGGGTAATCCTGTTGAAAATGCTGAAGGTTTTCCACGATGGCGCCGCGCCAGCTATAAATCGATTGGTCATCGTCTCCGACGGCAAAAAGGTTTTCGTTCTCCTGTGAAAGCAGGCGCAACCAGGCATATTGAATCCGGTTGGTGTCCTGAAATTCGTCCACCAGAATGTGTTCGAATTTCTTCCGGTAGAAGGAAAGCAAATCGGGGTGATCCCTCAGCAGTTCATGAACTCTCAGCAATAACTCGGCAAAATCCACCAGCCCTGATCGATCGCAGAGTTCCTCGTAGGCTTGATAAATGCGGAGCATCTGGGCTTCAAACGGGTCGTGCGGAACTGACATATCGCGAGTCCGACGCCCCTCTTCCTTCTGGGCGTTGATGAACCATTGCGCCTGGCGCGCTGGCCAACGATTTTCGTCCAGTTGCAAGCTTTTGATGAGCCGCTTGATGATTCTATGCTGATCATCCGAGTCAAGAATCTGGAAGGTGCCGGGTAGTCCGGCATCAGTGGCATGTCGCCGCAGGAGACGATGGGCCAAACCATGAAAGGTACCTACCCAAAGGTCGCGCGTGGGAATGCCCAGCAGCGATTCAATGCGTGTCCGCATCTCCTTGGCAGCCTTGTTGGTGAAGGTGACTGCAAGGATTCGCTGGGGAGCAACATTATCGGCTTTGATGAGCCAGGCGATTCGGTGAACCAGGACGCGAGTTTTCCCGCTGCCTGCACCGGCAAGTACAAGGAGCGTCGGGGTGGGGGAGCAGACGGCAGTGCGCTGAGCCGAATTCAGTGGGTCAATGATTGCGGTGACATCCATGCATTTCATTCTAGCGGAAACTTCCACGTCCTCATCTTGCGTGGTCGGCGCGAAGTCAGCACAATTGCCGGGTCAGAAAATACTTACCCAGTGGGAGATTTCAATGAGTTTCGATATCAAGCGCGCGATGAGTCGCGAATTCAACGTAGGTTCCAAAGAAAAGCGCCTTCGCTACGGGGTAGGCATCGGAATGCTCCTGGTGTCAGTGTTTTTGGCCAATATTCCATTGCTGATAGTTGGTGTTATCCTGGTGGCGACTGCGAAATTGCAGTGGTGCCCCGTCTACTCCGGAATGGGGAAGTCCAGTGTCGAGGAGGGAGACCTCCCTCCCGTAACCAGTCATCACTAACCCCCACACCGCGCGGGGGATCCCCATTGCCCTCTTTCGCCAGTGACCATTGCGTCACTGGCCCCAATATTGGCTGGTCATCTTGACCGGTTACAGTGAAGGATCCTTCGATCCCTGACCTGATTTTCAAGCTACTTGCGACTCACTTGAGTCATTAAGCCGATTCAGGCTAGGTCCCCATCATCCGCCGTTTCTTGGCGCTTAGCGCGTTATCCCCCAGGCCTAAGGGCTTGAATCCTCCACCAGGGGGGGGCTTGTCTGTCTGTGTGCTTCAACCTGTTGAGTGCATTTGTCTCGCATTCTCGCCCGCGTTGCGATGGTTTTTCCCTCAATTCCCTGATGAAGCCCTATCTGGGCTTGACTTGCTTGGGCTTGCTTCACTATATTCGCTAAAAAGTGGGGGAAAGTGGGGTATGGTGGAATGAAGTGGGTGTTGGGGGATTAAATGTTTCGGGGCGTCAGTGCACTCAATCTTGACGACAAGGGCAGGTTGGCGGTCCCAACTCGCTATCGTGTCGAGCTGGGCGATTGCTGCGACAACCAGATTGTGGTGACTGTCGGTCTTGATAAATGCCTTCTCCTCTACCCATTGCCGGAGTTTGAGGAAATCGAGCGCAAGCTGGTCAAACTCCCCGCACTAAACAAGAAAGCCAAGCGTCTACAGCGCCTACTGATTGGGCACGCGACTGAGTGCGAAATGGATGCTCAGGGGCGTTTCCTGATTCCAGAGCCCCTTCGACGCTTTGCCGGTCTTGATCGAAAGGTGGCGCTAATCGGTCAGGGCAACAAGTTTGAAATCTGGGATGAAGAAAGCTGGATCAATGCTCGCGATGAGTGGATAGGCGAGGAGCAATCGGATGAGGATGAGCTCTCTCCCGAGCTTGGGTCCCTCTCCTTCTGATGGAGCTTGCGAGGGCCCCCGCTCACCAGTCGGTATTGCTTGCTGAATCCCTGGAGGGTCTGCGGCTCAAAGACAGCGACATTGTGGTCGACTGCACCTTTGGGCGAGGTGGCCACAGTCGGGCAATTCTGGAGCGCATGGGGGCGATGGGGCATTTACTGGCCCTTGATAGAGATCCCGAGGCTACCTCGTCGGCGCAAGCCGCAAGGCTGTCATCCGATCCAAGGTTCAGCTTGGTACATACCAACTTTTCCAATCTGAAGACGGAGCTTGAAAGTCTTGGTTGGTCGGGCAAGGTAAGCGGAATCCTGATGGATCTAGGGGTTTCCTCACCGCAACTGGACCAGGGCGAAAGGGGGTTCAGCTTTCTGCGAGACGGTCCATTGGACATGCGTATGAACACGGCGGAGGGAGAGACTGCCGCGGAGTGGCTCGCTACGGTCTCCGAGCAGGAACTTGCTGACGTCCTCTTCCAATACGGGGAAGAGCGATACGGAAGAAGGATTGCCCGGTCGATTATTGCGCAGCGGGGCAGCCGACCCATTCGCACAACGGGTGATCTTGTCAGGATCATAGAAGAAGCGGTGCCGACGCGTGAAAAGGGAAAGCACCCGGCGACGCGCAGCTTTCAGGCCATTCGTATCAGGATCAATCGGGAATTGGCCGAGCTGGAATCCGGGCTGCAGCAGGCGGTGGACGTGCTCAGGCCTGGCGGGCGCCTGGTGGTGATTTCGTTTCACTCTCTCGAGGACAGGATAGTCAAGCGCTTCATGCGCGACCTGGAACGGGGATGGTGTGCAGGTGAATCCCGCCATCCGTTCCAAATGGCCGCAGCATCGAGGTTGCGGCGAATAGGTAAGTCCATGAAAGCGGGTGCAGTGGAGTTGAAATCCAATGTCAGGTCGCGCAGTGCGGTGCTGAGAATCGCGGAAAAAATCGAATGATGAAGGTGCTTTTGCTGTTGGTGGTGATCGCTGTTGCATCAGCCTTGGGGGTGGTTCACATGAAATATCGAACAAGACTTTTATTTTCGGAAGTCCAAAGGCTTCAGCAGCTAAATGAAGCCGCCGACGAGGAGCTGGTGCAGTTGCAGTTTCAACAGAATCAGTGGTCGGAGCGAAATCGTGTCCAGCAGGAGGCGAGCGGTCGGCTGGGCATGAGCTTGCCTGCCCCGGCATCCATCATTTCCATTCAGCCTTGACGGGGAACGAACATGCTCATTATTCGCCCCAAACAGACCGGTCCCGACTACAGCATGCGCTGGCGAGCATTGCTGGGCATCCTCCTGACTTCGCTCACGGTGTTGATAGGCCGTGCGGGATATCTGCAGATACTGGATAAACAGTTCCTGAAGCACCAAGGTGATTTGCGTCATGTCGGCGTGATGCCTATTCCTGCCCACCGTGGCCGTATTACCGACAGGAATGGCGAACTGCTGGCGGTGAGCACTCCGGTTAAATCAATCTGGGTCAGCCCCAGGGAGTTTTTGAGTGCGGAGATTCCCTCTGACTCAGTCAAGCACTTTGCGGCACGCTTGGGCTTGAAAGCGGATGAGGTCATGCGCCGAATAGGGGATGACGACACTCGTGATTTTGTCTATCTCAAGCGCAAGATGGGACCCGAACAGGCGGATTTGATTCTGGGTATGGGATTGCCAGGCGTTCACGCTGAACGAGAGTACAAACGCTACTACCCGACCGGAGAGGTTGCTGCTCATTTGGTGGGTATGACTAATGTGGACGGCAAGGGTCAGGAGGGAATGGAGCTATCTTTTGACAGTTCGCTGCGCGGTGTGGACGGTGCCAGAAGGGCTGTGAGAGATGGCAAGCGACGTATCATTGAGAAGACCGAGGAAGTTCGTCAGCCTATGCCCGGTCAGGATTTGGCGCTCAGCATTGATTCGAGGCTACAGTATATTGCTCATCGGGAGTTGAAGGCCGCCGTGGCCCATCATCGGGCCCGCTCGGGCACTCTGGTGATGATGGATGCGCAGACGGGGGAGGTGCTGGCTATCTCCAATCAGCCGGCATTCAATCCCAACAGCCGCAGCAAGGTCTCTCCGGATGTCTCAAGAAATCGGGCGATCACCGACCTTTTTGAGCCCGGTTCCACAATGAAGCCTTTTGCCGTGTCCTGTGCGATGGAGTTGGGGCTTACCCAGCCACATGCCATGATCAACACTCAAGGCGGGGTCATGCACGTCGGCAGCAATGTGGTTAAGGATGTGCATAGTTACGGGGTGATGGACGTCACCAAGGTCATTCAGAAGTCCAGCAACGTGGGAACCAGCAAGATTGCGCTGAGCGTGCCACCCCGGAAATTCTGGGCGTTCTATCACAACCTTGGGTTTGGGCAGCCATTGGAAACCGGTTATCCGGGCGAAGCTAAGGGTCGTTTGTCCGACTACCATGGATGGAGTTCGTTTGAGCAGGCCACGCTCTCCTTCGGTTACGGCGTTTCGACCTCGGCGCTTCAGTTGGCCAGAGCCTATACCGCCATTGCCAATGATGGCGTGATGCCCATGGCTAGCCTCGTAAGCCGACAGCAGGATGGCGAGGCGCATCGGATCATGTCGAAGAAAACCGCTAACTCAATGGCGGCGATGCTGGAAAAGGTGGTGTCGAGGGAAGGTACCGCCATCCAGGCCGCTGTTCCCGGCTACCGAGTGGCTGGCAAGACCGGTACGGTCAAGAAACTGGGTGCGCGTGGCTACACTGCCTCGAAATACAATGCGGTGTTTGCGGGATTTGCTCCGGCCAGCAATCCTCGGTTGGTCATGGTGGTGATGATTGATGAGCCCTCCGCAGGTGAGTATTACGGC
>Ga0172373_10006980_pt1 | contig 14837 bp, 6 predicted proteins | sample Lak10m_2_FD_114546 | JGI IMG/M metagenome (GOLD analysis project Ga0172373, IMG submission 114546) | Freshwater microbial communities from Kabuno Bay, South-Kivu, Congo - kab_092012_10m | ecosystem: Environmental > Aquatic > Freshwater > Lake | place: Democratic Republic of the Congo: South-Kivu... | reverse complement strand
TTTTTATCTGGCCAGTGCGGATGCGTTGTCTGGCAACTGTGAAATGGTCAGGCGGCTGGCCAACCCGGGTAGTCGCAAGGGACATATGCATAAGGCGCTTCGGGGGCCGATCTGGGTGATGGGGGAGGCGGGGTAGGATAGTGCTGCTTCGGGTGAACCAGGGGCGTCAGGTTTTCAGCAAGAAGTCCCCTGTTGGCGCCGACGTGAAAGTGACCAACTGTGCCGATTCAGCGTGACCCCACACGACGCACTTACCTCTGTTACCGGGCAGGGGTTTGCGAGCGGCGAAGACGGATCAGTTACAAGTCGGCACGTGGTCATATTTGAGTCGACATCAACTCACGCCCAAGTCCGTTCTGCAGCAGACCCCTCTTCGCAACCTTGCAGGGTACCGTCCACACCAATTTGCCCAAATAAGCAAAAGGGCCATGGCGCCACACCTTAGGGGTCACTCGGCCGTAGCCTTTAACAGCGCATCTTTGGCATCGGAATAGAACTGAATGTCGATCTTGGTGGCCATGTCGTCGGACAAGTCGACCAACTGGCGACGGCAGGCCACTGGCATCAGCAGCGCGGTTGCGCCTTTCTCAACCGCGATTTCGGCAATCGTTACCGCGTTGTGCACGGGCTCAATCGAGCCACCGAGATTGATCTCGCCCACAATAATCAGACCACCACGCACGCTACGCTTCAGCAGCGACGTGCACAGTGCAATCAACGATGCCACACCGAGCTTCGCGCCAGACTTCGCAGCGTCAAATGCCCGCAGCTGTACCGTGAATTCGTGCTGCCGAGGATCCTTGTCGCCGACCAGTTGAACAGATCGGGCGTATAGATTCTGCTCTGCGAAGCCCATGCTTTCGCGGAAGGCCTGGGGAATCGGCTTGTTGAGCACCTTGACCCCTGAGCCAGGGCCCTCATTGACGTCCACCCGGTACAGGCCGGAGTTCTCATCAACGCCACCAGGGCTGATACTCCAAACCTGACCCGGCTCCAGCGGATCACCGCCAATGCTGTTGTCGCTTTGCAGTTCGGGCGTGGACACAAACTTTTCTACGCCATCAGTGCCCATGGTGTAACTGAAATGCGTATTGCGGAACTCTGCTGCGCCGACGCGCTTCTGTTGCTCCTTCACGCGGCGTCGCACTTCCATTGCAATGCGCACTGCCCATTCCAGGTCTTCTTCGGTCACTGTATCTTCGGCACTTGGGTGAAGCAGTTTCAATAGACCGCTGACCGTCTTATTCACGGCATTGGTGTCACGGCCCGAGAGCGCGCCACCGAAGAAAACTCGATTTTGCAGTTCGCTGACCCGGCTCTGGTTTCGCAGTTGGGCCCAGCACTCCGAGAGGAAGTCGCTCACCAACCCGAAATGGTTGGTGACCAAGTCCTTGTTGATCTTCGGTACATCCCATCCAGGCAAGAAGGCGTGGATGCGATCCATGAAAGCCGTGTCATTGCGCATTTCTGGCGGCAAGGGGCCGAACAAATGGCCGATGCGCTGCTGGTTCTCAACGTCGACGTCAAAGTTGCCTACCAAGACGATGCTGCCATCCGCGCGGATACTCTCCTTGCCACGACTGAACTCGCCGGACTCCATGTAGCCCTTCATGATGTTCACGCCGTCCTTCTGATCGAAGGAGATGCCGGAGACCTCGTCAAAGCAGACCACGTCGTACTGACAGACCAATCCCCGGCGGCCCTTGGCGGTGTTCTCAACGAACATCTTTGCCACCGTCGCCTTGCCACCGGAAATCAGGTGGGCATAGGGCGAGACCTGCTGGAACAAGTGGCTCTTGCCGGTGCCACGCGGGCCGAGTTCGACAAGGTTGTAGTTGCGCTCGACAAAGGGAACCATGCGCAGGAGCAGGGCATTTTTCTGCCGTGCAGTTAGGCCGCTCGCCTCGATGCCGATCGAGCGCAGCAGAAAATCTTTCCACTCTTCGGTCGTGAATTCGCGGCGGGCCTTGGCGAGGGTTTCCAGGACATCGCGTTTCGAGAGCTGAATTTCGCGCAGAGAGGTGATGCCAAACGGACGCCCCTTGCTCTCCTGGGCAATGGCCACATCGAAGGTCACCCCAAGCTCGGCGTAGAAGCCGCCAGTCAGCATGCGCTCGTGTTGATTCACCAACTCGCTACTGATGCGCACATCAGTCAGGCGCAGGCTTGGCAAACTCGCCACATACTCGCCTTTGTTATCGACCCGAGCGGTAATCAGGTCGATGATCTTCACCTCTCCCGTTTCAAGCGCTCTGGCCTTGAACAACTCTTCCTCGCCCGCCTTGATTGTCCGGGACTTCAACTGGCGCTGGACAATCTCCAGACCTTCGTCGATTTCTTCTTGTACCGTGCTGGCGCAATAGCGGCCGAGCATGAACTCGACGACATAGGTGGGAACCGGAAACTGCCGACTAAATGTGCGGACTAGGTCTTTCCGGACCAGATACCCTTCCAGTGCGGAAGCGGCCTTGCGATCAATCTGATCCAACTCAATCATTCATCATCCTCCACCGATCTTGGTGCTTGCTTCGGCAACCAACTCGCCTGTCGCGCTGAGCAAGACCAGGTATGCGTCATTGCCCTCTAGGCGTTCATCTTCAACCACGACCGAGGCGGTACCGTTTTCTTTAAGTGGCTTCACACTCACCACCACGCTGGATGCCGGGTTGCCTGCCTGTGTCCGAATGTCCAGAGACAGGTTGCCAAACTGGCCATCAACAGCAACCGTGCAGCGCAGCCCCTTCCAAGCAATGTCTGTTACTTCGGCCACTGGTTTTCCCGTGGCAGAACCACCTCTGGTCACCATCAATTCCAGGGTCAGACACTCCTGCAAACTCAATCCGCCATGGTTGTAGTCCACCGATTTGCCGTAGCAGCTCACGCCATCGGCCAAGGCAAACTGCTGATTCGGGTTCCAGAACCAGGGATACAAGCGCTCGCTGGTAGATGCGCCAGGTTTGATCGAGGCGCAGCGTCCCCATTTGTTGTCAGTAAGGTCTTTGGACATCTGAATTGTTGGCAGCTTGCCCGGCATGAGTAACCAGCCGTGGTCAGTCACCACCCTAACGCTGTTCCAACCCGCAGCCAACAAGGCGGCGATGCGTTCTGCAATTTCTGCGAGCAGCGGGTCGATATGCTTGGCCAGCTTCCAGCCACGCGCGTGACCCTCGCTGTCGATGTCGCCGAATTCGCACCATGCGTTGCCCTGGCCGTCACCGTTCTCGGTGCGGTCCAGCATCTTCCAGTGGCTATCGGTCAGTAGCTTCTTGAGGTGGTATCCCCCCTTCAATGGCTGGCCCGTGGCAGCGACACAAGGTTCGAAATCATCACAGTCATCGGTGCCACTGATCTTGTGGCGCACTGGCGACGCAGCGGCCTTGCCGGTTGCCGTTACGCTGGGCAACGCTGTCCAGCCCATGGTTTCTGCCACCTGGCAACCGCGCCCCTCCAGGGTTGCTGAGAGTCGGCGGGCCGCATCAAAGCGCAAGCCATCTACAAACAACACGCACTCACCCTTGGCGGCAGAAAAGGCCTTGGCGTTGGTGATCGTCCCACCGGGGTAGCTCGCTCCGTCCACCAGCTTCTGCAGATACCGGGCGGATTCCTCCAACCACGGAAGATAGATTGCCCGAATCGCCGTCGTCACCGCATCCACATCGGCCTGTTTTTCCACACAGGCCAGTGCGGCCAGCGCGGCATCGTCTGCGCGCCAGCCCTGATTGGCATAGCTGGCTTGCAGGTCCTGAACCGAACCGGCAGCCAGGCTTGATTTGCTGATTTCGGCAACAAGCGCCAGGTGCTTGATCGCCATCGCCAAGGGTGACTCGCCCAACTCCGCCCACACCAGTTCGCGACGCTGTGCATGGTTCTTCCCAAGTTCAACGACGCGCTTCCTGGCCTCATGCGCAGGCAGGTTGGCGAGCGTGAGCAAGTCGCCGCGCAGAGCTTTTTCTTGCTCCTCATTCCATTGTGGCCATCCGCCGAGCTTGTCTTGTGCAGACTCGAATAGACCGACATCGGGCGGTTTGCACTGGCGGATTCGGCTCGGGATATTGGGGTAGCGTTTGGGGGCTTCGCTGTATCGTTCCCAAACCGAGTGCCAGGGGCCGTCACGGTTGGCCAGCTTGTTCGCACCGGCCAGAACGCCATCGTTCTGCGGGTTGAACGCCATCTGTGACTTGCAGACTTCGACAAATGCCTTCCACTCGTTTTCGCCACGCGTGGTCTGGAATGCATCGCCCAGGTCCAACCATTGCAGGAGGTCACGAACCGGGTCGCCGCCCGTCAGCAAGGTATTGAAATAGTCCTTGTCCAGGCGCTTTCCCTTGAGCAGTTCAAGCTCTTCATCGAGTAGGCGATAGAGCGCCAGCTGCATTGCATTCTTGGCGTCGTTGTCCTGAGCCACATCCAGACCCATGCCGCCCTGGTCCGATTTCAGGAAGGCCATGATGGTCCAGTCCTTGGCATTGACCTGCGACCAAATCACTCCGCGATACTGCAACTCGGCCAACGGCTTCAGTAAATCCGGGCACGCTTCGATCGCCCGTAAATCCTGGCGGCTCACGCCTGGCAGGTAAAACACCGGCACGCGGTCAGAGGGCAAGCTCACATCTGTTGTCTTGCCGGCGATCACGCAACGCAGCCAAACGGCCGGGCCAGTCCGGTTTTCGGGGACGTAGTCGCCGAGGACCAACAACTCCGCCAGTTCGCTCTGCAGACGCGGAATCACTGCCTCCCATTGGCGATCCTTGTCTGGCCACAAGATGCAAGACGGAGCGACTTGAACCTCGGGGTTAAAGACCGCCGAGTCGCGCAGGGTTTTGACCAAGTGCTCAATTACGCGCATGGCTTTGTCTCCGTCATGGCGAATTCGCTAATCACCTGATCAACCAAGGTGGCCGTTCGCGCATCGATTTGTGACACGCTCCATGCTTTGGCGGTGGCCAGGTCAGCATTCAGCTTGAGGCCATTCTTGTAGCCAACCGCACGCCCCTGACGATCGGTGCGATCACGTTTCTCCTCAAAGCTCTTGTTACCCAGGGCACTGTTGAATCCCGAGATGGTCAGGTTGCCCAGCTTATGGACATGCGTCTGCTGGACTTCCTTGGCCTTCTTGGCATCGCCAGCGGCGATCATCGTCACCCAGGCTGCCGGAATGTTGTCGCCCTGGGGGAAGATATGTTCAATGGTCCAGACAAACTGCTTGTTCTCGAACTTCCACAAATCCACCCAGGTCTCTTTGGTCATACTCTTTTCAGCCAAGGCACAGAGGATGAAGCGGGTAACGCCCGAGTTCTCCTCATAAATTGCGCCTTCCAGCTTGGTACGAAAACTCGGGTCGCTGGCAGAAACTGCCAGCAGTTCCTCGCGCACTGTGGCAACGACCGCATCGCCGGTCAATGTCGACAACTTGTCGATGGTGGCCATGAACAAGCGGGTCAGATCGCGCGTCGGCGGAGTATCAGTCAGGTTGCGTCGCACGAAGAAGCAAACCAACAATTGCGCAATCTCGCTTAGTTGGTCGACGGTCAACTTCAATGCCTCTCGCCGCACCAGCAGGTAAAGCATCAACAGGTAAGACGGTGCGCCCTGAATGCGGTCCAGATCCTTCAGCGGTTTGTCGAGCGCGCTCCAGGACTCATCGGTATTGCGAGACAACATCAACGCATACAGCTGGCCTGCCGCACGAATATCTTGTAGATGGCTCTTGGCATCCTGGTTGATCAGCTTCTCGAAAATCTGAATCAGGTTGGAGCGCGTGGCAACCGGGCCGAGCGGGTCTTTCTTCTTGTCACCCTCCTTGCGGAATGGGACATTCAATTCATCCTTGAACGCGTTGTAGTAGTGCCGGAAGAAGCGCTCCTGGATGCTGTAATCGTCGCCCAGGTAGCCCAGTAGCTTGTTCCACACGTCGAAGTAGTGATCCACCTTGCCTGGCTCGGTGATTTCCAGCCGGGCCAGCAGCTTGTTCTTGATCAGGTCGATGGCCGTCAGCGGCATGCCACGGTTGTTGAGCGACTCGAACAGCGTGTAAGCATCGGCGTGGCTGGCGACTTCGATTTTCACCAGGCAAGCCTGGCTCACCTTGTCGAGAAAGCCCATGATCGATGCCAGGCGATCATTCTCGCCATCCACCATCTCTTCAATGCGCGACTGGAAGTAGCGGAAGGCGCGGAAGATCTTGCGGTTGCCCGCATAGGCCGGCGTATCGAATGTGCTGATTACGCCGACGTCGGAAAGTACGGCACGGTAATCGTTTTGATTGTTGTTCTGAATCTGCGGGATGACGCGCAGTTGGTCGTCTCCCTTCTTCAGTACCAGTTTGCGCTTGAGATTGATCAGCTCCACGCGCTGGTCGTCGTCCAGGTCCTTCTCATGCAGCTTCAGTGATTGGTATAGCGCCGCGAACAGCAACGAGAGCGTCGTCAGCCGCTGCTGACCATCCACCACCTCCAAGCGCTGCACTGCCAGGGTGTCAGTGGTTTGGTTGATGCAGATGATCGACCCCAGGAAATAGCCGGGGTCGTTCTCTTGCACGTCATCAAACAGTGACTCCCATTGCCCTTTGCTCCAGGTGTATTCGCGTTGGTAACGCGGAATCGCATAGACCACGCCCGCTTCAATGTCGAAGAGCTGCGAGACCGGGTAGTTGTTGACCGACTTAATCATTTGGCCTTCTCCCGCGCGGCGCGCTTCTCGGCCAAGGTCAGGTGATGGTCATTAATGCGGTCGCCGACCTTGCCGCCATATTGCAGGCCGAGCTTGTACCAGGGTGCCGACGGTACATCGCCTCCACGATCTTTCCCCCACAGTTTGAGCTCTTTTGTTTTCGGATCACGGCTGGTTACTCGGTCACGAAGTACACCAGCATCCTTTACCTTGATGTCCCCAGCCAAGACAAAGGGGCGAATATTGAGGCGCACCCCATCATTCAGATCTGGGTTCCAGCCGATTGGTTGTTCTTCGATGGGTTTCCATCGCACAAAGATATCGTAGGGTGTTTCGCCCGCCAGGATGAGCTCCAGGCGTTTTTTCAGCACCTCAGCGGCGGCAAGTTTTTCCTCAGCGCCGTCCACGTTGTTGTCGGCGTCGCGTTTCTGACGACCAATCCAATCCTGACCCAAGTAGCTGTATGTCAGGTTTTCCAACGTCTTGTAGTCGAGCATGTGATAGTTAATTAGGGCTGCGAAGCCATCACTCAACCCGTCCCAGATGTGCCACACACACGGGCGATTGCCAAATAGTGCGCAGTGCTGAGTAAAAAACTTGTCGCGTAGCCAGGTTTCCAAAGATTTCCCCGCATGGTCAGCCGCAGTTAGCAACTGCGCCAGGACGTCATTGCTCCAATCAGTTCCATAGGCGTCGGCCAGTAGATTCATAAGTCGGTCACTCGCCGACGCTTCGCGACCTACCGGTGGAATGCAGACGATGCCATCCCCGTCTGCATGACTTGCAAGTGTCTTGCTGCAGGCAATCCACCTGCGTGCTTCATCAGACAAATCCATTTCTTCATCAGCTTCGGCTGGCCAGATGTAGCCGACTAAGCGAGCTACTGCAACTTGAAGTGGTGCAGTAGAAGATTTGGGGTGGCCATGAAAAAGCCATTGCGAAGGGTCGTTGGAATACGGCTTTGGAAGTCCAAGCGGGTATTTCGATTCTGCCGCTTGTCTCCATCTGATGGAATCAAATGGGACATCGAGGAGCGCTGAATTTGTCGCAAATAGCCCTGGACTTATTTTTCCAACTTCATCGCGAAACTCCTCTGACGAGCAGTAAAGCCATAGAGCTGCAAGATCGCTTTCTTTGGCTGGAACAATCGGCGCGAGAGAACTATTAAATCGCTCGCCGGTATAGAGAGTGGCTGCTTTGTTGCGAGTTTGAGAAACAGCGACCCCTAGCTTTCCTAATGCGGGACTGTCGTGTCGCGGACGAACCATCCCGGTTCCGTTTGTTGACCAGTTGATAGACCACTGCCGGCCACCATAGTATTCAGATACATTTACTGCTGACTGTATAAATTCCCACTCAGCAGAAATGGGTTGCTCCCACCAATTGCGCACCCATTTATCATCGTCCCCAGTCTTGATTCCTTGTGGGGCTATTGCGAAGTTCTGTAGTGTGGATACAGATGATGCGCTGTCTTGAAGCACTCGCTTTCCAGGGTTTCTTAGTTGCTGAGACTGCGATAGAGCACGTACCTGCTCAGATTTGATCAAGTTCGCCTTTCCTTCGGGCCCTTTTAGGCTCGCTGCGTCCAAGAACGAAAATACTGAACTTTGATCGGGCATCCGGCTTTCCAGCAATGTGAGAGACACAAAAGCACCTGCTGCTTGTTGGCTGGCGAAGCCTCCTTCTCCTAAAACAGTAAGGTTTAAAAAGGTTTTTTCAGAAAGGACAAATTGCCTAAACTCTTCGTAGGCTGGTTGATACAACCAGTTTTGAGGAGAAACTGATGCAACTATTCCGCGCCCCTGCAAGAGCTCGAAAATTCGCTCAAGCATTACTGTCGCGAGATCGGCTTTTGAGTTCGGGTACCGTTCGGTAACAAAGTCTTGGAGTTGCTTCGACATCCCACGAAGGCCTAGATATGGCACGTTTGTAATAACAAACTGATATTTCAAGCTGAGCAGTCGAGCCGCCTCAAGAAGTCCCTGTGCCGATAGCGCAATATCCCAAGCATCGTCTAGGTCTTTAGCGCTTGTCTCGCCAGCAAGGGCTTTGCTGAGCAAAGCTTCCAAAGTGGCCGTGCCAGATGTTGCGAGATCACTTTTTAGACTTCGGGCGGGATTTAGTAGGCTGCCAAGTAGAGGTGCATCAGAAAAGCTGGCGTGCAGTTGACGCAATTCTTGACGCACGTATTCGGCATTGGGCGCGTTGTCAGGCACAAGCGCTTCCCAGTCCTGAGCCTTGGCGGCTACCTTCAGCCCACAGCACGCAATGTAGGGCGCCGGAATTTCCCGTACGCCGAGCGGCTTACCCGATGCGTCGGGGTAACGCCACGCTTCCAGCGCCACAGCAAACACGGCGATCTCCACGCAACGCGGGTCGAGCTCCAGTCCATGGATGTTTTCGGCCAGGACACGGTTGACCGCCTCCTTCGCACTCAAGCCCTCTGCCACCATGCGCATGGGAACCAGCATCAGGAAGGCAGCCACTAGGAAATGGCCGGAGCCGCAGCACGGGTCCAACAACTTGAATTCGGCCAGCGAGTCTGGCCAGCCCTCGAATTTGCCGGCAGCAGGAACCTGCCCTTCAAAAGTCGGCGCTGGTGGGACGGCGGTGCTTCCGTCCTTGTTGGGTGCAAAGCGTAGATAGGTCAGGTCTACCGGGCACGGCGTCTCCGGATGCCGCGTGACCCACCATGCACCCAACGAGTTGTGCAGCAAGAAGGCCACCATGTAAGGCTCGGTGAACAGTTGGGTGACGGCGGGCAACTCGTCAGCCCCAATCTTCACCTCAGACTTGTTGATGCGCTCCTTGTTGTCTGCCTGCCAGAATTGATACACCCAGCCCAGACTGTCGCTGGCCCTGAACACGGCATCGGGAAGCGTTTTCAGCAAACGCTCAAGTTCGCTTTGATGTTCCGGGGCGAAGGTGAGCTCGAATACCGGCGAGCCTGGCTTAAAAACCTGCGGCAACATGCGCGCTGCCAGCTTGCCGGCCAGCTCCCAGCCGTTCTTGGCGCCTTCATCCGCAGCCAGCTCGTCACATTCCTCGATGGTGACCGCAACGCCGTCGTACATCAGCAGATCGTTGTCGGCCAGGAAGCGGGCAAACAGCATGCGGTGCCAATGCTGGTAGGCGACTTCTTGCACCAGATGCTGGACTTCCTGCTTACCGTAGGTCGGGTTCGTGCTCTTCGAGTCGCGGGCATCGCCGAGTTGCTTGCCGTGGGTGCGCAGGCGATTGCGTAGCGCCTTCTCGGCGTCAGATAAAAATGCCTCGGGTTTGTCGTGACCGACCCCGAGTTGGTCCAGCGCCGCGAACGCCGCAATCTCGGCAGTTTCACGCGCCGCTTTGACCGTCTTCTCTAGCGCGCCGCGCAGGTCTTTATCGAGTGCTTGCATTGTGTACTGACCTTAGTGAAGGATGACCGGGCCTTTTTGCAGGGCTTGGGCAATTTCCTTTTTGGCGTCCGCCAGCCAGGCTTCGATGTCTGCATCGGTCTTGATGGTGCGGCTGGGTAATTTGACGAACTGCGCTTTGGGTTCCATCAGCTCCGCGGCAGAGACCAACACGGCATCAAAGCGGGAGTCGATCGCCGCCACCCGATCCATAAATGACGACAGAGACAAACGTTCAAGTGTGGCCAGGACTTCGTCAGTGTTGGCGACTTGCACCTTTGGAGCGTCGGTCAATGTCAGCTTCTGCGTACTGAGCAGGCTATTGCGCTGCTCCGGCTCGAGTTGCTGCCAATTGGTATCGGCGTCAAGCAGCGCCATGCCTTTTTGGTGGCGTGCCTGGTAGTCGGTGTGCAAGCGATTGAGTTCTTCGCGCAACAGCTGCGTTAGGCTAGCGACCAGTGGCGTAATCGCATCGGGCTCTTCCAACAATTGCCGTTGCTGCTCGATATGCTTGACCTGGGCAACCAGCACTTCTGCGCCTGACAAACCATTGACCTGGGCCAGTAATCGCTTGAGGGTATTCCAGGAGGGCAGACGCTTCTCGATGCGTTCGGCCAGATTGTTCCAGGCGTCGATCGAGTCGCTGAGTTGGTCGCGCTGGTTGTAGAGTGCGAGCAGTTGTTCGTTGCCTGCCGTGAGGCGAATTTCATCCAGCGATGCCGTGTCCGGGCGCGCCGGCCGTGGGGCGTCTCCACCGGCGCGGTTGGCGAGGTCTTGTGCATTGACCAGGAACTGCGGCACGAAGGCCAGTTCCTCGCCTTGCTTGGCGGTCAGCCCGACCTTCTGCAGCAGCTTGCGAATCTGGATGCGCTGGGCGGTGGTGACAGTGGCGGATTCGACTTTGAACATCGTCTTGCCGATGCTCTTGCGCTCCAGATCCTTTGGGTCGATGGTTTGCCCTTTTTCGTCCTGGGCGCGAATCAGTCCTGCGACGAGCAGCACCTGCAAGCCACCATCCACGGCGTCACCGGGCCAACCGTAGTCCTTGCCTTCGAAATACTTGCGAATATCGATGCCCTTTTTGCCGCCCGCGATGAAGGCGAGAATGGCTTTGCAGACGGGATTCTTGGCGGGTTCGCCTTCGTCACCGACGCTCTTGAGTGCATCGGGAGCGCCTTTCTGGGCTTTCTCATAAACCTTGCCCCAACCGGCGTGGTCGGCAATGTGGAATTGCGGGTAGAGCCGCTGTAGGGCGTTGCTTGCCGCTTCCAGCGTCATGTCTTGCAGGTCAGTCCCCAGGATTTCATTGCCGCCGCCCTGGAAAATGCGTGCGCCGGAGAAAGCTTCCTGCAGCAGATCACGAATCTTGCCCTCGGCGGTCTGTTTGGTTGTCTCCATGGCCGAGCGCGCTTCGGTGCCTTCAGCCGAATTGGTGACCTCGCGTTTATCGAGGGTAGCGCTGGCGGCCTTGTAGTCGATCAGGTAGTGACGCAGATCGTCGGCAGAACGCTTGGGAATGAACACGAATACCGTGGGCGACTGGTTGCCCGCCTGGCGGGCATCGGCCCGAACCGAGTTTTCGTCGATGCTCCAGCCATCGCGAACCCAAACAGAGACTTTCTCGTTGGCGTCGGCGGGAAGTTGAGCGTCGAACACCGGGAAGATGTCGCGCGTGACCTTGGAGGTGCCCTGGGTGAGCGAGAGCTTGCGCACGACCTCGCCAAACTTGCGCCGGATACGGTCATCACGCTCTGCATCAACGCGATGGGATTCGTTGGCCAGGCTGTTGCGCTGACTGAGAAACTCGTCATTCCAGGCCGCGCTTTCTTCGGTTTGAATGCGGTACTCGTCGCCCACCTTCATCAGCAACTCGCATTTGTCGAGCAGGCCAGGCAACTTGCTACGCAGCGCGCTGGAGCCTTGCGTCAGGTCCTCAACCAGCAAGTCGGCCAGGGTGTCGACCGTGGCACGAATGCCAATCTCGTTATTGCTGCTGGCGAGTTTATTGACCAGGAACACCAGGCCGCAGGCGCGCGCCATCAATTTCTGGTCGTCAGTGCCTTTGATCCAGACCATGGTCTTCTCATGGACCTTACGCGGCAGGATGCGAGACTGCAGCAGCTTGTCGGCTGCGTCGAAATAGAGGTAGTCCGCCGGCACCACGCTGCCAACCGGTGCATCCACGTTGGTCTGGATGACCTTGTGGATCATCGAGAGCTGGTTGCGCAATTGGCTGTCGGTGCCAGTCTGATCCAGCACGCGCAGGGTGTTTTCCCAAAAGCGGCGGCGTACCGGCAGGATGGGGTAATCCTGCGGGAAGAACTGCATATCCTCGCTGCGATGCCCGATGGTGGTGCCAGCCAGGTGGCGCGAGATCTCCCCCAGGTTGGTCTGCATCACCTTTTCGACCGGCGCCTTGGCTTCCGGCTTCTTCGCCAGGATCACCTGACGGATCACCGCATCCACATCCGCATCGGACAACTCCACGCGGACTGTGAATCTGCCTTCCAGCTTCTTGAGGTTCGAGGTGCCGTTTACCGCGGTTTGACCCGTGCCGATGAACAGCATCTTGGCACCGATGTTTTTGCAGCAGGCCTCGACCACTTCCTGCACGTCAATGGAGCGTTGGCTGTCTTCGCCGATGTACTGTTGCACCTCGTCGAGCACCACCAGGGTGAGGGGGAACTTGTCGCTGCGGGTTAGCGCCTGGCGAATGGCTTTGAGCATGTCGCCGCTGGAGACGTCCTGCACATAGGGATAAAGGTTGTTCAGGGTTTCGACGCAGGATGCGGCCGAGGTGAAGAGATTGGGCTTGGCTTTCACCAGGGACTCATGCAAGCCCTCGGCAACGTAGAAGTTGTCTAGCTCTTCATTCCAGTCAAAGCCGGATTTCTCGACATGACCGCGCACGGCATCGTAGATGCCTTCATGCTGCAGCCACATCACAAAGCGCGCGACCGGATACTGTTCTGGAAGGCCGACCGATTTGAAGATGATGCCCAACAAGGCCATGCGGACGGACTTGTCGCGCGAGCTTGATCCTAGGGTGCCTGATGCTGCGTGCAGCCCACCGTGGCGCTTTGCCTGGTTCGTTAATTCCTTTAGCTGATCGGTCACGCTTTGCGGCAGTGAAGCGATACCGCGCGCGGTCGCCCCGTCCTCGAATTTGGTGTCTACCCAGAGGGCACGCAGCATCTTGACCATGTGCGACTTGCCGGAGCCGTAGAAGCCACTGACCCACACCGCAGGCTGCTGCGCCTGTTCGATGTTCTTCAGGTAGGTTTCCAGAATGTGGACCAGGCCCTTTTCGTATTGCCCATCACAGACAAAGGTGTCCAGCTCGTACCGAAGGACCGACAGCGCCTGGTTGGTCGTCTCGTCATTGACGCTGGCCACGCCCTCGTTGACCAGCTTGCGAGTCGACGGGTCCTTTTGGTAAATGTCGCGATTGAGCATGTTTTCCCCTTAATCAGAATTCTTTGTCTGCGGTGATCGGCACGGCCAGATAGTTCCAGCCATCGTACCCGTCCAGCAAGCGGTAGTTGTTGTCTTCGTAGCTGCCGGGAAAGAATACCAGCAGACGTCCCTTTACCTTGGGTGCGAGCTTGTCCACGACTTCCTTGACCTTCAGAAAGCCGAACAGAGAGCCGACGCCCTGAAGCGCTACGACAAACTCCGTGCCGACGTTCTTGTCCTGCAGGAAGATCTCGAACTCGGCTTCGATGTGGCTGAGGTACTTGGGCAGCAGCGTCGACAGCAGATTGGGCTTCTGGAAGTAGCTCTTGGCGTAGCGCTGCGAGGCAAGCCACTCTGGAAACGTATCTGTCAGGTCGAATAGGGCCCACTCATGATTCGCAGCGCGAGTGGCAATCTCAAATTCATCCACCTTGGCGCGTAGCCGCATCTCTTCCGTTTCGTTGTAGACGCAGAAGATGACACGCTGGGCAGCAGCGGCATCGTCGCGCCACGGCACGGCAATGTACTTGCTGTAGGACTGAGTCAATCGCTTAATTCTGCTCACGTAGCCACTCCATTTCCTGGGCGGAGATCAGATTCGGGAAATGCACCTCAACGACCTGGCCGACACGCTTGAGCGAAATCCATCCGCGCCGCGAGGCGTCCTCGGCCAGCTCTATCGTCCTGTCGAACGAGCAATCCAGCATTCGGGTGTAGTCGCTCTTCAACAGTGATTCGCCGCGTAGGCCCGACACGTAGCCAAGCAAGAGGGCGAATGAGACAGTGCCGGGTGTTGCCACGGCACGCGAGCGCATCTTGCGGACGCGACCTGTCAAATGGCCGGCCTGGGTCCACGACGAGTTGATGTTTTGTGCCGTTGATTTGAGCGTAGCTTTGCTGAATCGGCCAGGCTCCTGGTTGTCGATGAACTCCTCCAGGGCTTCCCTGGCAACGGTTGCGCCTTCCTGGAAGTCGAGGATAAAAGGTGCCGTCACCCGAAAAATCGGATCGCGTGAATAGGCGCACAAGGCCGCCAGCAGGGGCTGGCCATTGGCATCGCGCTGCCAGAAAAATCGCAGGGCGCGAAACAGCATGAGGCTTGGATCCAGTGCGTAAAGGTCAACCAGATGCCGATATGTGAGCGTCCGCGTCTTGCCGGAGCGTTTGCCGAGGCAATTGGCTGTCTGGATCGCATCAAGGTATTCAGACTTCGGTGCATCGGCTTTCTCGACGTAGGAAAGCAATGCGCGAAGTTCAAGCAGCATCATCGTGCGGGCGGTATGAACACCGCCGCGCTCGTAACTGAATCCGTAGCGC
>Ga0172373_10006979_pt1 | contig 14839 bp, 18 predicted proteins | sample Lak10m_2_FD_114546 | JGI IMG/M metagenome (GOLD analysis project Ga0172373, IMG submission 114546) | Freshwater microbial communities from Kabuno Bay, South-Kivu, Congo - kab_092012_10m | ecosystem: Environmental > Aquatic > Freshwater > Lake | place: Democratic Republic of the Congo... | reverse complement strand
GTGCATTTGCCCTGTAGGTGTTTAATTAATTTGCGGGCTTCTTTTGCTATGTCCTCAAAACTTTTGTTCATCTCTCACCTCAAAAAATTATATTGCTTCAATTAGTTTTGAATTTTTCCGTGCTGATTCTTTTTCGCTTACAGTAACGTGATAAAATCTGCCATATAAAACATCAATTAAATATGCTTTTTGTTGCTCGGTTAATTTTGGGTTTGCTTGAATTGAATCCTCAAAATTGCCTAAAACTTCTTCGTGGAAGATACAGTCCGTTTTGAAGAACTTATTGGAAAATCCTTTATCTACTTTCATTTTTCACCTCTTTTTAGTTTGTCTAATACGAGCAAGTCCTTAACTTGCCCGTTTCGGATATTCAATCCTCATCAGTTAGACTGGCTTAACCTTTGGATTTGTCTTTTTAACAGTCTTCTTTCCTTTTTGCGAACATCCGGTTGTGCTAACCGGTTTTGCAAAAGGATTGCGTCAGTTGTTTCTTGGATTTCTTTTGAGCTCATATAACACCTCCTAATTTAATATAAATAAGTTAAATTGATTTTAATAAAGCACAAAGCCCGTCTTAATGCCTGTTTGATATAAAATATCCGTTTGTTTTTTGTGTTGTATCTTTTTATTGAGATCGGGGTCTATTGCCTCACGGCTTATTTTCATTGCGTCGCACATAAATTCAAGAAAATCTGAAGCAACTTGATTATAACAAGTCGAATTTTTTACAATCTCATTTAATCTATTTTTTATCTTTTGTTGGTTCATTTTGCACCTCAATTTAATATAAATAAGTTAAACTGCTTAAAAGTAATAATTGTATAGTAACCATCTTTAAGATCAAATACAATAGTTTTTTTAGTTGGTTTCATTTTATACTGCAGGTTTGAAATAATAGTCTTTTAATAACTTACTTTCAATGGTTGACATCTTATATTTGTCTATTTGTTTACGTTTGAAGTGTGTGCGATCAGTTGCTTTAATTTCTGTTAAATCTTTTATTTGTTCGGTATATCTCATAAATGAGGACTTGTTTCTCTTCCAAACGTGCATTAAATAAATTTCAAGTTCACCAGCATAGCCGCACTTGAAAAATAAATACCTGCCCTCATCAAAAGAATGAAGATATTTAATTTTATTAATCTCTAAAAATTTTGTTTTTGCTTCATTAAAAAGTCTTAATTTTTCAATTTCTTTTTGTTTTTGTTCAAGTTCCCATTGATTGTATTCGGCATCTTTCCTTTGCTTATCTATTTCAAAATGTTCTAAATAGGATTCTTTTGAGTAGTCTTTTTGAAGTAGCCCCGAACAAAAAGAATAAATTTCACTTTCAAAAATTGCATTTAACCAAACTCTAATTACTATAAAAGCACCAAAAAAAGAACGTGAAACATATAATTGACTAAATCCAACATAGTTTTTTGGCAGTTTAGTAAATAAATCTTTCATTAATATTAAATTCTGTTCGGTTAGTTCTAAATAATGAACTATATAGCACCCTTGACTGTCTAAATGTAAATAGAACGGTGAATTTTCAAGTCTTAAAACGGCTCCGATTAATTTCTTTTTATTAATATCAATAGCCGAATAACGAACACCTAAAGATTTGTTTTTATTGATAATCAAATTTTTATAACCACCCGAAATGAAACAGTCTTTCTCACTTTCAAACTGCCCGTGTAAAGTAATTTGAGTCCTATATTTGAAGATAGGGAACGGATAGGATTGCAGCATTTCAGAAGTAACACCAGAGCTTTCGATCTCACTAACCAAGTTCGCATTGACCCTGCCTAAACTTTTATTGGTAATATTTTTAGAATCAAAGCTATTATCTCTTTCGGAAAGTAATTCGGTTACATCTTTTATTTTATCTTCCATTATTCATCTCTAATTGTTACTCTACATATATCAACTATAATACCAACACGTAAAAGCTGGAATACATATCAGAAACGCACTCTCAAAACTAAGAAATTCTCAAAGCTGAGAAACTTATTCTCAAAACTAAGAACGAAAAATAAAAGTTAAGAATACAGCTCATAAATCCAGCAAAATTATTCTCAATTATGAGAACGATTTTCTCAAATATGAGAAATTAAACTGCGTGATTTATGCGCATTTCAAAATGAAATGCTTAATTAAAAACAACCTAAAATCAAAACAAATACATTTCAAAATGAAAGGTCTTGTGATGTAAAGCATTGCAAATTGAAAGCTACGAATATTTTACACAATGTGAAAAAAAACATTTGACAATTACGAAATTATTTCGTATGATAGTAGAGACGGCTAAAAATAGACTATAAATGAACTATGTTGAAAAGAGATACAAACTCAAAACCGAACAGCTCAAAGCCAACAAACACCACTCAAAACTACCATACGTTAAACTCATCGGTCAAACAGCCAAGAAGATCAGTGAAAAGAACTCTAAACAACTCAATATCCAAGATTACCACTCTATATGTAGAGTAGTCTATGGCAAAAGTAATTATGTACTCGCAAGGGCAGTAAAAAGGATGATGTCAGAAGTAGAGGCTAAACAAAAGATTGATAATGAGCTTATTTCGATATATGCCAATGCTGGGTTAGACAAAACAGCTATTCAAGACCTAATTAGTGATATTAAGACGTGGATAAAAGAGAAAAAAGATATCGGCAACGCAATAAAGATGCTTGAAAAGTTGGAAAAGATGCACAATTTAGACAAAAGCAATAGCATACAAGCCACTCAGACGGCAACGTTTAGTAATTTTTCAGACCTCAGAGAAGGTAAACCTACAAAAATAAGCCCAATTACTGTAAAAGTAACCCAAACGGCTCAATTAGACGCTATTAGCGACACGATCTCAAGCGGGGACGTAGTGGAAGACAGCCAAGAAAGTGTTTCTTCGGTAAAAAGCGACACTTCTGGAAGTGCTGAAACTGGGCTAAAAGAGAAAGAAGTAAGCAGCGACCATAAAGAAGAAAGTGCAAATTTGAGGCGTGAATAAAGGAAATCACGGTAAAACACTTTTACACTATGATAGCATACACATACGCAAAGACAAAAGAACTCTCACACTCACAGTTAGGTAATTCAATAACCGGATATAGGCACGAAGCTATCACCGAGCAATCTAACCTAATTTTCAATGAGATTTTCAACCGATTCGAGGCGGCACAGACCCTTTTGTGTGGGGGTGGGGTTTAACGTGGAACACTCACACACATTACAGCCATATTTTTCAGAGTTGATTATTAACAAAATATTTTATAAATTACGGTAGTAGAAGTTGGGAAAAAGTTTCAACGAAATTTCAGTTATTAGTGAAATCGGTTTCAGAAATTAGGATTAGGGTTTCAAAAAATTTTAGAAAAAAATTTGAGGAGATGATGACGATATTACTTGAGACAACGTTTAATATAGGCGATATAGTGTGCCATAAGACAGATAAAGATAAAGAGGATAGATATATGGTATTAGCGTATTATATAATGGGGATAGACGGGAGCGGGACAGCGATAATGTATACTGTGGATTGCAGTAATGGAGACGGGCAGATGAAAAGTTTCAGACCATACGAATTAGAACTTATAGAGGGAGTAAATGAGACAAAATATACATGAATAGGATACACCATTTTATGCCAAAGACAAGTAAACTAAAAGAATATGAGGTTTTTAAGAAGTTCTTGAATGATATTGAGAGTGGTAAAGAGCCACAGATCATAACCGAGACCTACATAGTAATATCTCGGAAGGAATACGATCTCGCACAAGAGAGGTATATGAACTGGGTAGCAACGCAGAAAGCAATATATTCAAAAATAAATTAAGAGGCAATATGAAAACATGCAATCATTGTTCTCAAGAAATAAAAGAAAATTTCACTAATGCGGAATTTATGGAAATGAGTGAGCGTTGGTTCTCAAATGTCCCCACAACGATAATTGGTATTTTCCCCCATGAGTGGAAAAACAAAAAAGGGTGGTCGGGTATTACTCCATATGGGAAGATAGACAAAATCATTTATGCAGACGTTCAGAATCCGATAATTACTCTACAAATTAATTGACGAAAATTATATTCAAAGATAAATTAATCTAAACAAGCAAGGAGCTAAAATGCCTCCTCTATATGAATATCGTTGTGAGAAATGCGGTTCAAAGGACTCCGAAATCCGAGAAGTAGATAAGAGGAATGATGAGAAGATTTGTAAGAGTTTACTAAATCAACATTCTTACGATACAGATTCACCATTAGTCGAGGGTGGCAAAATATATTCTGCCGAACTTTGTAACGGTAAGATGAAACTTAAAATAGGTAATCCATCATTTAGGATAACCATATGACCTATGAAATAACCTCAACTGGACTTGTGATTTATGACAACGGAGGGGGTGGACAAATTCCCATTAAGTATATTTATAAAGGCGAGGAAATCAAAAAGTCTTATAAATTAGTTCTCACCATCAGCAAGAAGATAGAGGGAGATAAAATAATCACTAAACCTGGTATGTGTATCAGGTGAAGACAAGTGCGAAATATTTGCACCCGTACGCATTTTTTGCTTGACTTTTAATTTTATTTTTCGTATAGTAGAGTAACCATATAAATACGCCCGCCAAAAAGCCAGCTATTAAAGGAGACAATAGTTGGCTAAACTCACGCCCGAAGAAAAATTAGACATACTTAAAAGAGGAGCTAACGACCTTCTTGAATTTGGCAAGGCGATTGCTCCAAAACTATTTTATCTTCCGAGTCCTCAATTCCACAAAGAAGTCGCAGAACTTCTTATGGATAGGTCTATTACTCAATTATGTATTCAAGCCCCTCGTGGTTTCAGCAAAAGTACATTAACGACTTTATTTATTCTTCACCATATTCTTTATGATAGCGGCGATAAATCTATTGTAATCCAATCTAAGACTCTCCCCGAAGCAATAAATCGTTTAACAATGATAAAAAACTTCTTGGAATATTCCACACGATTTAAAAATCTTTACGATTACTGGGGCAAAGAATCAGACGGTTGTTCTACTTGGCGAGAAAATAAAATTAAAACTATTGTTGATGGCAGATCGGTTACGATTCGTGCGGTGGGGACTTTAATGCCTACCAGAGGAAGTCTTGAAAGCAGTATCTTCGTTGATAACGAAGAAGGAGAGGTTGACGTTGACGCAAGTCGTATATCTCTTTACTTCCTTGATGACCCAGATGACGAGGATTCTTGTGTTACTAAAGAACAGATGAAAAAAAATTATGATAAGTTCGGCGGAACTAAAGAAGGATTAGATAAACGTAACGGCAGAGTAATTGTATTAGGCACTCCGATTAGACAAGGATGTATCGTTGATGTTATATTCTCAAGTCCTATCGGATGGAAAACAAAAGTTTATAAAGCTGAGTGGACAGAAAACGGAACAAAACAGTTATTATGGGAAGAAATGAGAGATGCCGAATGGTTAAAAAATAAAAAAGAAGCGTTAAAACAAGAGTTCGGCACTTATAGAAAATATTACAGCGAGTTTTTATGCGAGATTACGGGCGAAGACGATAGAACCTTTGCGGGATGGAAATATTGGGACGGTGAGTTAATAGAAGAAAATGGATTTTCGTTTATAAAACTTACTCATATAAACCAACAGCAATTACCAATTCCAGAAAAAATTCCAGTTAATATTTTTATCGGGATAGACCCAGCAAGTTCTACAAAACAAAGCGCAGATTATTCTGTTACGTTTGTGATTGCATATTCAAACGATAAAAAGATTTATGTCCTTCCCTATTACAGAGAAAGATGTTTGCCCACAACACACGCCGAGCAAATTATTCAGACAATAAAAGAATTTAAACCCACGAAAGCATTTGTTGAAAGCGTTGGTTATCAAGAATTTTTAAGACAATATCTAAGACAAAGATTAGAAGAAGAAGATTTATATGTAAGCGGACTTGAAACCAAGTTCCAGCCCAAGACAGAAAAAAGCGCAAGACTTGAAACTATGCAACCGTTCTTCGCTAACGGAAAAGTTTATGTAAAAGAAGATATGTATGAATTAATAAATGAACTTGAATTATATCCCAATGGAAAACACGATGATCTTCTTGATGGACTTTATTATGCTACAAGAAGATTAATTCCACCAGACCACATGGCTAAAATAGAAACCCCGATTTATTTCCTTCCGAGAAGATCAGATAAACTTTTAGCTAACGAGAGATGGATGGTTTAATGGCTGTAACCAGACAATATCATTGTAATAAATGCAAAAAAGACTTTGAAGAAAGAGAAAGCATTACAATAGACCCACAGAAAATTCATAAAGATTGCGGCGGGGAATTAAAACAAGTTTACGGAACAGATAAAGATAACTTATTGTTTTTTACTCACCCAATGCGTGGGGCAATAAGCCGAAGATTCGGTTGAGGGATTATGCTACAAAAAGAAGAAATAGTTTTAGAGAATGAAAAACTCTTTAGAGAATATCAAGGCGGGGACAGAGTCTCTTGGGCGAATCAAGTAATTGAAGACAGAGAATTTCTCTTAGGGGAGCAGTTTAGCCAAGCCGTTAAAGAGGCGTATAATAATAAGGGCATTATGGCTGCGCCAGTTAATGAAGTTAATCCTTCAATTATGTTAATCGTTGCTCAACTAACAGAAAACGACCCACGATTTGCCGCTACTGGAAGAGAGGATTCAGACGTTAAAGTAGCTTCTTATGTTTCAGATTTAATGCAGTATATGTGGGATATAAGCAAAGGTAAATCTCACGTTAAAAGATTTGTAAAAGATTTTGTTTCTGTCGGTGTCGGCGGATTGATGAATTATTATGATGCCTATGCCGATAACGGCAAGGGAGAATTAAAAATTTGTGCCGTTGACCCGTTAGAACTATACATAGATCCAAACTCAAAAGAACCAGATTCAAGCGATGCTTCAAATATAATTTTATCTAAAGTTGTAGACAAGGCAGTATTTAACGTAAGTTATCCAGATGTTGACCTTACAGATGCAGAGACGGAAAAAGGCGAACAATATTCCACCCAAAGAGCACGAACACAAGGACAAATATTATTCCCATCACAAGTAAGACAAGTAAGAGACGTGCAGTATATCAGATTGATTGACAGATATACTAAAATCAAATCTCCTATTTATCACGTTCTCGATACAAAAAGTCCGTTTGAAATCATATTTGAAAAATTAGAAGAATTTAATTCTTGGCTCGGTGAACAAGCATTTATAATAAGCAGATTCGGACAAGACGATTCTATCTTAGTCTATAACGACCAAGTTCAAGAGATGATGGGTATATATAAAGTTTATGGGAATGTTTATCATTACGTAAGAGACGAAATGGGTAATCCTCAAATAGCAAGCGGTATAGAGATACCTAATTCAAATGCAGTTCCTAATTCCACGACCCAACTTACTTTAACGACTAAACAAAGTTTAATAGAACAAGGATTACTTTCTTACGATGAGCCGAAAGTAGATAGAATAAAAAGAATATTCAGTGCTGGCGGGATTAAGATTGCAGAGGATATACTTCCTATTTCAGATTATCCTATTGTAACGTGTATGCTTCACCACGAAAGAAATCCTTTTGCAAGCGGAGATATACGACTTGTAAAACCAATACAAGAAGAATTAAATATCTTAGATGCAAGACTTCAAGCGTATTTAAGAAATATAACCACGATAAGAGTTTTAACTCAAAAGAATAGCGGTATAAAGAGGAAATTAGACGATGCGGGCGACCCGTTAGGAATGGAAGTCTATGAAGTGGATATGGAGACTGGCGGTGCGCCAGTTCCGATGCAATATCCTCCGTTGCCTTCGGGGATAATGCAACAGCGACAAGGTTTGATTCAACAGATTCAAAGAGTAATCGGTGCATATAGTTTCCAAGACGGAGATACCACACAAGCTCCGCAGACCTCAAGTGGGACTTCGATGATTGATGAATTTATGAGACGCAGAAGTGCTTATAAGAAAAAACTTATCGAAGATAGTTTAGACCAGTTGGCAAAGGTTGTCAGTCAATATATACCGAAAGTTTATAATACAAGAAAAATGATTTCGATTATTTCTCCGAATCACGGTCAAGCAAGGAGAGTAATTTTTAACGACCCTCAAATGATTAACGGAGAAATTTCATTAGTCAATGATTTATCATCTTCGACCTATGATATAAGAGTTATAAGCGGTTCAATGCTTCCCTCTAATAGAACGGCAGAATCACAAATGCTCATAAAACTATATGAAATGGGAGTTATTCACAATAGTAAATGGGCTTTACAGAAGATGGATTTTGATAATATTGACCAGATAATTGAAGAAGAAGATGCGATGAAACAACTACAATCTCAACTTGCTCAAATGCAACAACAGATGAAAATGCTTCAAGGTCAATTGCAAACCAAGAGTCGTGAGGTTATTCAGGCAAATGAAAAAGTCGAGGTAATGAAAACAAAAACTGAATTAAAAGATTTATCAAATCAGGTCAAAGGTTCTGTCGAGCTAACGCAACAGAGACTTAATGACCACACTAAAAACATAAAAAAGGAACAAGAAAATGGAAGCACCCAATAACGGGCAAGCTATGAATGATGTAAACGTAAATGATTTACTACAAACATCTGCTATGCCAGATTCCCCAGAGGAACAACCGACACAACAGAAACCAGTCCAACTCGACACCGAACCAACGGTGGAAATAGACGGACAAGTAATTCCTGAAAAGGAAATTGATAATTTAAAATCGTATAAGTTCTTTCAATCCAAATTCACCACCGAACAACAAGAACGTCAAAAGGAAAGGGAAGGAAGGATAAGAGCCGAAGAACGACTTAAATTAATTGAACAACAACAGATTCCGCAACCACAGGTTCAACAGAATCAAAGACCTGTAAGACCAGTTCGTCCGCAAGGGTATAATCGTCTTGATGCCATCACAATTACCGATTCAATTTCGGCTAAATATGATGAGGCAATGCAAGATTATGAAGATAAATTATATCAATGGAACGAACAACAGGAACAAATTAAAGATCAACAAACTGAATTTCAAAGACAAAGAAATATGAAGATAAGCGAACTTCAAACAGTTCCAGGCGTAACCTTAGAGGAAGCAACCGAAGCATTAAATTGGTTTACAACTCCAGATTCAGGCAAACCAGAATATTTAGTTGCTTACAGAAGGTTCGTAAAAAATCTTCAAAACGGTAAAATACAACCGATGGGTCAAACAGTGGGAAAAACAGCAACACCCGTAACGCTCCCAAGTCAAACTGTACCCAAGACAGATGAAACCCAAGATTTTGTAGGCGGATTCGGAAAGCGGGATATTAAACGACTTTTCAAAACCCAATAATAGGAGACATTTATGTCAGTTAAAACCCTATTTGATGGTGGCGTTACTTCTAAGTTGTGGCTTGATAGACGTGAGTTTTATCCAGACCCGCAAAAAGTAGCAGAACTCTACACAGACCTTAATCCATTCACAACTGTATTAATGCAATTGCCGATTAAGAAAGTAGATGACCCACTATACAAATTATTCGAGCATGAATCACGATTCGTAAAACAAGAATTTACAACTACAACAGCGACCACAATTGCAGCTAATGGAGCAGAATCATCTGCTTTGACAGTAGGCACAATTACTGGTTTACCTTCTACAATCACAACTGGTTGGGAAGGACTTGTTTTAGAGTGCTGGGATTCAACAAAAACAACTAAACGTGGCGTATGCTTTTTATATGATGCAGCTTCCACGACCACATTCACCCTTAAAACAATGAAGGCAACGGCTTTCACAACTGTATCTGGTGATTACTTTATAGTAACCGGTAGAATTAGAGGCGAAGGCTCGGTAGCTCCAGATGCAACAAATGACGAACTCTCGGTAGTTTGGAACTCCGTAGCTTATCTATCAGATTCTTGCGAAGTAACTGGTGCTTTATTCAAAGCCGATAAGTTAAAAGGATATTCAAACGAATTTGCACGTTTGAGAGAAGAAATGTTTAAATCATATAAAAACTTCACCGAACAATCACTCTTAAAACAAGTATCAACAGTTGGAACAAACTTTAATGCTTCTGATACCTTTGCCGAAACATCTTTAAGAACATTAGCTGATCCAGGCGGTACTTCTGGTTCAGTAAGGACAACTTATGGATATATTCCCATTCTTGAAGACTATGGCACAACTTATTCTGGCGTTGGAGACGTTAATGATGACACCAATACATTCAAGGTAGCATTGCCATCTTATCCAGATTTTGTTAAATATTGTGAAGTTATATTTGATAAGAGAGAGGAGGGCGAAGCTCTTGCGTTTGTTGGCAGAGGTGCAATTACCACAATCGCACAGCAAGTAGCTAATGAAGATAAAAAATTCGGTTGGAAGGGCAAGGTTCAATTAGGCGATTCTAAATGGAATACATTAGGATTTAATATGAGAGCTTTGGAAACACCACATGGTATTATCCATTTAGTTCCTACAAAATCCCTGAGAAACGCTTATAAGAATTACATGGTTATTCCAAATCTTAATAATATCGGAATTGCGCAATTCTCCCCAGATGAATACAAGAACGATATTAAGAAAGACAACGGTTACGATGGCGTAAAAGATAGTATTGAATCAATGAAGGGCTTGTATATGACTTTATTGAAATCTCATCACATGATGGTCTTACAATAGGAGGATACTATGAGTTGGACATTAAAAAAACAAGGTGTTGGGGCTAACCCCGATTTTGAAATACTAACCGAAACAGTTGCTCTTGGCGGAACTGCGGCTACAAGATATAGTTCTGTATTCTCAGTTCCGAAAGGAGTAGGATTTACTGTTTTCAGCAATACTGCGGCAACAAATACATCAGGTTCTTTAAGCGATCATCTTTATGTCAGTACAGATGGAATTAATTTCTATCTCTACAAAGCATTAAGGGATTGCAATTATGCGGGCGATACTAACGAAGGAACATCATTTAAAACCTTAGATGCTACAAGAAGGTTTAGATATGTTGATCCTAATTATGTCGGTTCGTTCCCATATTATAAGATTGGTTTAACACATGCAGCGGTTGAATCATCTTCAAAGACAATCGGACTTGCAATTACCATTGGTGCAGTAGCACGTGGTTCTTTTGATTCAAAATTCTAATTAAGATTAATTCTCACTAAATACTTAAAAGAGAAGAAATCCTAAGAAGAATAAAATTAAGGGAGGGGAAACCCTCCCGATTAAAAGGAATCTATGAAATTAAGTTTTGTGGTTGTAGATAGTCGTTCAGATAAACACCCTAATTGGGTTTATGAGTGTTTAACTTCGCTTCAAGAACAAATTGATTTTGAAGATTATGAAGTTGTCGTGGTTAATAATATCGGCAGAGGAATGACCATCGGACAAGCATTTAACAAAGGAGTTCAAGAAGCTAAAGGAGAATTTGTCTGCTTTGTAGGAGACGATGATTTTGTAGAAAGAGATTATGCTCATACATTATGGAAATATATTGATACGCCTTATGTAAGGAACTCAAACATAGTTTCAGTAACTACGAATATGTATGCGTTTAATGAAGATACAAAAGATAATTTCCCGATGCAGAGACAATCAACTGGTGCGTGGAAAAGAGATTATCTAATTAAATATCCTTTCAATGAAAAATTACTTAAAGGTATTGACAGAGAATATATTGAAGAAGCACAGAAACGCAATGATTTAATATTTTTGATTAAATATTATCACGGATATTATTATCGCAGACATCAAGATTATAGATGTGCTGGCGATGTAATGTTCCACAGAGAACCTTCTGATTTTTATTTTGTAACAACGAACAGAATTTTCTTAACTCCGTTAATTAAGAAATTTGAAAAAGAGGGTAGTGTATTTGTTGACCCTAATTTTGATTTGGAGTTAGCGAAGAAATCTAAAGTAGTTTGGATTGAGTGGGCTAATGAAAAAGCGATTGAAGTTTCTAATATAAAATTAGACGCACTTAAAGTTTTGCGGATTCACGCTTTTGAAGCATTTACGGAATATGCTCATAAAATAAACTGGAACGGATTTGACGTTGTGATATTTATTGATAATTACATTAAGGACTATGTAGAGAAACAATTTGGAAAGATAAACGGTGCGGTTATAATTCCCAACGGAGTTGATACGCAGAATTTTTATATAGATTATAATTTTAAGTTTGAGAACTCCTCTAATCACAATGAGTTTGTTAAAAATAATAAAATTGCTTATGCGGGTTATCTTACAAGGAAAAAAGGAATAGGTGAATTAATCCTTATCGCAAATTCATTCCCAAATTATGAGTTTCATCTTGCTGGAAAATATCAAGAGAATGACATTGCAGATTGGTTCAATCAGAAAAAACCGAAGAATATTTTTATTCACGAATGGAAATATGAAGGAGCGATGCAAGATTTTTACAGAGACAAAACATACATCTTAAATACTTCCTTAAGAGAAAGTCAAGGAATGACCTTATGCGAGGGAATGGCTTGCGGACTTAAACCGCTTATCCGTAATTGGATTGGTGCTGAAGAAGTTTATAAACCAGAGTGGATTTATTCGGGAATAGACGATATACGAAGAATGTTAGACGAACCCTATAATGCAAAAGAATACAGATCATATATACAAGAAAAATATGATTTTGAAAAACAATGGGAAAAGATTCACGATTTGATTTTTGAAAAAGTGAAGGTATAGTATGGCAACAACATTTCAAACGCAAATTGAAGATTATGTAGGAACTATTGTGGACACCACGTCTTTAACTGATTATTTAACTGCTGGTGCAAAACAGTTTGTTAATAGAATACCAGAAGATGAAGCAGATAAATACGGAAGCGCATTAACTGATTCTGGTTCGGGTGTGAGTGTTACGGCTTATAGAGTTTTAAGAGCGCATAAAGGGGGTTATCGTGCAAGAAGAATTGATGCGGGATTAAAAACTCAAGCTGGATTAACTGGATCTTTATTAAAGACAACAACTAATAGTCCTATTCATTATATTGAAAACGGATTAGGTTACGTTCTTCCAGGTGGTGGAACGATTATAGGAATGAGTTATCCGTCTGTTCTTTATAGCGATACTACAATAAGCAATTTCCCATCTCGGCTTGAAAGAGGTGTCGTATTATTTGCAGTAATCCAAGCGTGTGTATCTAAATTAAATGTTTCTTTAGACGCTTTACACGCTTTGAGTTATTCTGCTCCGAGCGCACCGTCAGCACCGACAGATTTTACCTTAACGGCGAGTGCACCAACTCCCCCAGCCGATGCAAGTTACACCTACACAGATGCTACATTAGGAACTTATACGGCAACTACAATAGCAAGTTCAGAAGTAGCTCCTACTTATACCAAGCCAACTACGGCTGCAAGTTTTACTAACTTGAGTTCTTATATAACCAGCGGAAGCGATTTAGAAAAAGCAGAGAAAGAAATCGGTCAACAACAGACCATCTTAGATATGTTCGGGAAAGATTTATATAATGAACTGAATGAATTTAATAAAGAACTTGAAACTTATAAAGCGGTAATCCAGAAAGAAATAACTCAAGCACAATTAGACCAACAGAGACTTCTTGAGACGGCGAATAAGACCACAGACCTTTCGATTCAGAACAAGGCGAAAGATTTAGAAAAACAAATTGTTTTATCACAAACACTCTTACAAAAATATGCAAGTCAAATTTCTTCTTACGGACAGAGTGTAAACGCAGAGGTTCAGACTTATCAACAGAAATTACAAAAGTTTTCTTCTCAATTAGGTTTGTATCAAGGTCAACTACAAAACGCTCAACAACAGTATCAAGGCGACCAAGCAAGACTTACAAGCGAGGTCAATCACTATCAATTAATTTTAACTGCCGTGAAAAAAGAATATGAAGATTTTGTTAAGGTGGCTTTATGACTGTATTAAATATAATCGAGCAAGTTGAACAATTATTCCCTGAACTTGGAAGAACACAGATTTTATTAGATATTGATTCAAGTCAGAAAGAGTTTGCGGATAACACAAAAATTTTAACCAAACAAGGACAGCTTTCTGGAATATCAACTAATATTTCTTGGGCTTTACCAAGCGATTGTGTGGAGGTTTACGATATCGAACTTTACGGTTCAGATGATATGGAACTATACTTAGACGAAGAAGATTTAACCTATCATATTGATAGAGATGTAATTACATTTTTAGATGAAGACGATGATTCATTAACAAGATTGCCGAGTGCGATAAGCTATGCTTATCTTGATTACGTTTATAGACCCGCTTCGATTACCTTAGAAACGGATTCACTTTCAATACCCGAAGATTTTCACGAAGGGATTTTAGCGAAAGTTTTATCTAAGTATTATGCAAGATTTCCGCAACAGATAATAACATCGGGCGGAGTGATTAAAGCCGTTGATTTAAAGATGGTGAGTTATTGGGAATCAGTTTACGATAAACAAAGAATTGAAGCCAAGAGATGGGTTAATGTAAATAAAAATAATATTGGAAGTGAAGCGAAGAAAGATATTTTAGGTTATCCCATAAGTGTAAGAAGAAAGAGAAATCTTACAAGCGGAGCAATACCAGTTAATGCTTACAATCTATTTTATTCAAAATATTACAGATTTACGGCAACTTCGCCTTCGACTTTAACCGAGAATGAAATTAGCGGATTTAGTGGGGCTATAACTTTAAGCATAGTCGGTGGAACAATTACCGTTTCATCGAGTGCGGAGTTTACGAGTTCGATGTTTATTGTTCCTAATCAGAGCGTTAATTATTCGTACATAAGCGCAAGTGCAATAGAAATTTATCCTCCGTCAGG
>Ga0172373_10006977_pt1 | contig 14840 bp, 15 predicted proteins | sample Lak10m_2_FD_114546 | JGI IMG/M metagenome (GOLD analysis project Ga0172373, IMG submission 114546) | Freshwater microbial communities from Kabuno Bay, South-Kivu, Congo - kab_092012_10m | ecosystem: Environmental > Aquatic > Freshwater > Lake | place: Democratic Republic of the Congo... | reverse complement strand
ATCTTTTCGAGCGCCTTGGCCTCGATCTGCCGGATACGCTCGCGGGTGACGCCGAACTCCTGACCGACTTCCTCGAGGGTATGGGTCACGCCATCCTCGAGACCGAAACGGATCTTGAGGATTTTCTGCTCGCGAGGGGTCAATTCGCCCAGGATATCGGCGATATGCTCCTTCAGAAGCTTGCGGGCCGCGGACTGATGCGGCATCACGGTTTCGGTATCCTCGATGAAGTCGCCGAGCACCGAGTCGTCGTCGCTGTCGCCGATGGACGTCTCGAGTGAGACGGTCTCCTGCGAAATCTTCTGGATATGGCGGACTTTGTCGACTTCCATACCCATTTCCGCCGCGATTTCTTCCGGAAGCGGCTCGCGGCCGAGATCCTGAACGAGACGGCGGGTCACCTGGAGATATTTGTTGATGGTCTCCACCATATGGACCGGAATGCGGATGGTGCGGGACTGGTCCGCGAGCGCGCGGGTGATGGCCTGTCGGATCCACCAGGTGGCATAGGTCGAGAACTTGTACCCCTTGCGGTAATCGAACTTCTCGACCGCCCGGAAAAGACCCATGTTCCCTTCCTGGATGAGATCGAGGAGCGAAAGGTTGTGAGACCGACCGACATACTTCTTGGCAATCGACACCACGAGCCGGAGGTTCGCCTCGGTCAATTTCTGCTTGGCGGACATATCCCCCTTTTCGATCTGCTTCGCCAGTTTGACCTCCTCGTCGCCGGTCAGAAGCGGTACGCGACCGATTTCCCGAAGGTACATCTGCACGAGATCGGACGTATCGTCCTCGCCGTCGACGGGCGCCGGCCGCTCCTGTGCCTTCTTCTTCGGCTTCTCCTTGACGTTCTCGAACGATTCGGCGATCTGTTCGGTCTCCACTTTGAGCATCTCGTCGGACGTCACGACGCGGACGCCGGCATCCTCGAGTTTGCCATACAGACGTTCGAGCGCATCGAGGTCCGTTTCCACATCCGGAAGGATATGGATGATCTCGTCTTCCGTCACGAACCCGCGTTGCTTTCCGCGATTCACGATTTCATCGAACGCGTCCTGCTTCTCTTCCTGCTTCACCTCCGCCTTCGTCTTTTTCACCGCGGACTTCTCGGAAGACGGCTTCTTCGAGACCGGCTTGGACCGCTTGAGAGCGACCTTCTTCGCCGGCGCTTTCTTCGCCGCCTTCGGAGTGACCTTTTTTACCGTTTTTTTCGGAGCGGCTTTTTTCTGGGTGTTCTTTTTCAAAACGGTTTTTTTCAGTGTCTCTTTTTTCGGAGCGGTCTTCTTCGCCGGAATCCTCTTTTCGGCCTTCTTCGGGACGGCCTTCTTCACCGGCTTTTTCGGAGCGATCTTTTTCGGAACCGGCTTTTTCGCGGCCGGCTTGGCCTTTTTCGAAATCGGTTTTTTCTTCGGGCTCATACGTTTTTTCGAAAAATGATCAAAAGAAAATATCGCAAAAGTCGAACGGCCGCACGGCGGCGGCTACCTTGACAAAATAGCTTTATTCAGGGGAAAAGTCAACTTGTTTTCGAAAGTTCCGAGAACCGTCCAAGCAATTCCTTCTCAAGAGCGCGATCGCCCTTGGCCCGGGCGGCTCCGACCGCTTTCGCGATCGATTGAAGTTCTTCCTTACGGAATTCTTCCGAAAGCTGGCCGATCAACTCGGAAAAAATCGCCTCCTTCCGCGCATCCCGCTCATCATCCCCCCCTTCGCCCGCGAGCAACTCTTCGGCATCGAACAACAGTCCGGCCGCCCGCCTTTTCGCAATCTCGTCATCAGAAATGGGAAACGGGTCGTTTGTCGACGCGGAACGGATAACGGAAAACAGCGGGTCACGGGAAAGAACCTCTCCGATTCTTCCATCGATCCGGGCATCTTTTCGGAAATCCGACTCGTACAGCATGAGACCGAGGATCCGATCGCGCAGGATATCGGATCGGGTCAGGAACGTCCTGTCTCCGGATGTCGGAGCCGTTTCCCGGCGCGACTCCGGACCGGCCTCCCGGGCCGCGCTCCCCTCGGCGACCCGGAGCGTTTCAAGAAGCGATCGTTCCTCGACGCCGATCGCATCCGCGAGTTCCCGTCTCCAGAAGTCCCTGTCTATACGGTTCGTCATGGCGGCAAGAAGAGGCGCGTAGGTTTCGGCTACGGCCCGTTTGCCGTCCGGAACACGGATATCGTTCGACGAAACCGCCTTATCGAGGAAATATTTCGCCGCCGGAACGGAACGGAGTACCGCCTGGCGAAGCGCCTCAGCATCCTCGAGCGCCGCATCGGCCGCATCCTTGCCTTCCGGAAGTAGTACGATGGAAACGGACATTTCCTTTCCGAACGCCAGAAGGGCGCTCTTCCATGCCGCCGCCTGACCCGCGCCGTCCATATCGAAAAAGAGCCTGACCTCGCGGGAGTATCGCTTGAGAATATCGAGCTGTTCGCCGGTAAGCGCGGTTCCTGATGCCGCGATCGCGTTCCTGATACCGACCTGATGACAAGCGATGACATCCATCTGGCCTTCCACCAGGACTGAAACACTCTCGTCCTTGATCGCCTGTTTCGCCTGATACAGACCATAAAGGACACGCCCCTTGTGATAGATCGGCGTTTCGGGCGTGTTGATATATTTCGCCTGATGTTCGTCGCCGCCCGGAGCCACGCGTGCGGAATAGCCGATCACCCGACCGACCACGTCCGAGATGGGAAACATGATCCGATCGCGGAACCGGTCATAATGGCCGCTTCGACCATCCTTCGCGATCACGAGCCCGGCGCGTTCGAGCTCCTCGGACCGGTATCCGCGGGACACGAGGAAATCATACAGATGACTCCATCCCGAAAGGGAATACCCTATCCGAAACGTCCTGATACTCTCATCGGTAAGCCCACGCTTCCGAAGATACGGGAGTGCCGTCTTGGAACCTTCCCCTTCCCAGAGCTGTTTTATGAAAAATTTCGTCGAAAGCTCGAGAATTTCCCTTGTTCGATCCGGTTCCTCGACCCCGTCTTTCCCGAAAACCGACGCCTTACGGTATTTCGGCACTTCGACTCCGGCCCGCTCGGCCAGGAGATTGAGCGCCTCGCGAAACTCGATCCCTTCGATTTCCTCGACGAACGAGAATATGTCGCCGCCTTTTCCGCACCCGAAACAGTGAAAAGCCTGCCGCTCCTCGTTGACGGTGAACGACGGTGTCTTTTCGTTGTGGAACGGGCAGCAGGCTTTCCAGTATGCGCCCGCCTTCGTGAGTCGGAGATACGATCCGACCACGTCCACGATATTGAGTTTCGCCTTGATTTCGGGAACGATGGAATCCATAGCCATAGTGCTCTACGATAGCCTGAAACCGGCGGATACGCAAGGAAAGACAAAAGGTCAAACCCCTGGCCGGAGGATTGACCCCTTCGGAACGGATAGCCTCCTATTTCCCGAAAATCACGACTATGGCTGATTTCGTCGTCTCGGAGTTCTTCGGATCGGCCGGCTTCACGGATACGGAAGGATATTTCGCGGAAAGCGCTTTCCTCACGGCTTCCGCCGCCGAGTCACTTCCTTCGGCTCGGTACACGACCAACCCGGAATAGTCTCCGACCGAATTTCCGGTCACGGCCTTTGCGAATCCGTCGGCTTTGAGAAGCGAGACCAAGGTCGCGGCGGACCCCTTCGGCGCACCGCCGTTTAAGACGGTGACAGCGAGAGTCTCCTTCTGGACGGATATTTTTTCCGAAATATCCTTTGCGGGGGAGGAAACGACGACCTCCTCCTTCACGACTTTCGGGACAACCTCCGTCGTCGTACTTGCCCCCTTTCCAAGCGATCCGATAGACGCCTGATCCGAGGAACGGGCTTCTTTCACCCGGTAACCGAGATACCCCAAAAACGCCAAGGCGGAAACACCCACGCATGCGACCATGGTTATGAGCATTTTCCCGAAAAATTCGTCTTTCCGTTTCGTCATAGTCCGTTCATTCGGATCATTCGTCGCGAAACCGTTTCCATGCGATCGCAAGCAGGGCGAATAGCGCGATGCCGGATACCACGACCCGGAGCCGATCATCCATATCCGACCAATACCGGAGCGCTCCGAAGATGAGAGCGAACACGCCGCCGAGCGACAATCCGGAAGACATCGTCTTGGACCCCGTCAGAAACGCACTCCCCAAAAGAAGCAGGACACCGGCTACGACGAAGACGACGAACAGGTTCCGGCTATACAGCGACTCCGCCGACTGGAAATCCTTGGAGCAGGTGAACTGCGCGTTGCAATAACCGACCATCCTCTTTTCGTAGGGAACCTGCTGGGACGAATCCGGCTCATTCCACTGCCCGCCGACCGAGAGGCACGACCCGCGGTCGGGAAGGGATTCGACGACCTGCGATTCCGGACAGAAATCCGTATATGCCGGCTCATGATAAAAGACACGCACCAGATACGCAAGAAAGACGTTCACCAGGATTGCGATTCCGATGAGAACCGTGACGCGAACCAGGGCATTGCGTCCCGGAGCGACCTTCCCATTCTCCTCCGATCGTATTTCATTCTCCATAGGCGTGATATGAGTGTTTCCATTATATCACGGATTCGGAATCGAAAAACGGACATCGGAATATTCCGATACCCGTCCCGCTCTTCGGGCCGTCTATTCCTCCGCATCCCGCTTGCGCGGATGGATCGTCCCGGGCTTATGTTCGGGAGGCGCGTAGATCGTATACAGTTTAAGCTCCCTATCCGAAGACGTATTGACGATATTGTGCAACATGCCGGCCGGTACGATAACCGCGTCCCCCTCTTTCATGTCGTACGGGACTCCGTCGAGCACCGCTTTTCCCTCGCCGGATTCGAACCGGAGAAACTGATCGTGATCGGAGTGAACCTCCTCGCCGATTTCCTCTCCCGCCTCGAGCGACATGACGACGAGCTGCATTTTCGGTCCGGTATACAGGACCTCACGGTAATTGATATTCTCAAGTGTCTTTTTCTCGATGTTGCCAAGGAAATGTGACATATGATTTCGTTATCGGTTACGTACCCAGTATATCATGCCATATTCCGGCATCGCCATATCGTTCACTGCACAATCAAGCCTTATTTCGCGTCGCCCGACGATGGGGGCTTGCTTTTTTCCCGTCTTTACGCTATAATGCCTCTGTAAGTTTTCTTTTTGGTTTTTCCCATATCGGCATAGCTGAAAGGGAGCGCGTTAAGGCCTGATGACCTGAGGCGCACCGGAAGAAGGTCGTCTTACGCGTAAATTCAGGATTCTATCGAAGATATGGCAAAGAAGCTTTACATCGGCAATCTTTCCTACAACACGAATGACGAGGGTCTTCGCGCCGCTTTCCAGCAGGCCGGAACCGTTGTCTCGGTTGCAGTCATCATGGACAAAATGACCGGCCGCTCCCGCGGTTTCGGATTTGTCGAGATGGAGGATGCCGATGCCGACAAGGCTATCGACATGTGGAACGGTAAGGACCTCGATGGACGTGATCTCGTTGTCAACGAGGCCCGCCCGCTCGAGGATCGCCCGCGCCGCGACGATCGCCCGCGCTACTAATACTAGCCGGCAAAAAAGACCCGCTTCAGCGGGTCTTTTTTCTTTTCATACGGCACTATCGCTCCCACAACAAATCGGGAAGTTCATCCGGGTGCGAGGCAAGGCGATTGGGACGGGCCGCCCGAAGCGCGGTATCGGAATTGAACCCCCAGGTCACCGCGATCGACTGCAGTCCCGCCTCTCGCGCGGCTTCCACGTCACGGACCTCGTCTCCCACGTACCATACCGTTTCCGACGGAATACCGAGACGCCGGACAATCCGCCCGAACATGCGCGCCTTTCCGAAAATACTCCTCTCCGAAAATACGTATTCGAAACAGGAAAGAAGCTCTTCCCGCCGAAGCACCGTTCTCACGTTCGACGCGCTGTTCGTGGTCACGACACCGAGTATATACCCTTCCTCATTCAGTTTGCGGATCGCCGAAGGGATTCCGTCGATGAGTCGGACTTCCTGAGCCGCCTTCCGAAAATATCGGTGAAATCGTCTTGCAAAAAAAGGAAGTCTCCAGGCCGGAATATTGAGTTTTTCGATCACTTCCCGCATGGACAGGTCGCGAAGCTCGCCGGCCTCCCCTTCACTGAAGTGGAAACCTTCACGACTCGCGAAAGAAAGGAATATCGGATATGAATCCGCGATCGTACCATCGAAATCGAACAGGATGAGCTTTTTCGACATACGGTTCGTCTTTCAGAAAAGATTTTCCAATTCCATCAGTTTTTCACGGGAAAAATCGAGATACTTGTCCGAAATATCATCCTCGTTCAGGCTTCTCCTATAGAGCGCCATGATAAGGGCGGCTACGGACTGGCAATACGACCTCTCCCGGGGGTCTATCTCTTCTCCGCGGACACGGGAATACTCCCCATACATGACATCTGCAAGCTCCTTCCCGACCAGGACTTCGACATCGGTCGCCGGACGGCTCAGGATATAGAGAGGCGAACGCGCGCGCCATATCCGCATGGGAGGCATGGAATCGATGAACCGCGCCTGATTGTCCCTGAGAAGTATATTCCCGGCATGATTGTCGACCGAAGCGAGATATCGCTCCGTTTCGAACGACCGAAACGGCGGATGGGACGGGATGAATCGGATGAGCGCATCGGCGATCGCCTCCGCCTCCGTCCGGAAAGGCGATTCATCGTGCATCCGTATCCAATCACGGGTCGACTCCATGTCTTTTTCGTGCATTTCCGGAAGGGAAATCGAAAAAATATCGGAAAATTCCTCACGGACCGATTCGGTCAGGCTGTCGAGCCGATCGAACATCGTTGCCACCACCGAGCGAAGACCGTCCGGAGTGACCTCCCCGCGCTTCAAAAGATGGAAAAAAACTTCGTCTTCGTCGATTTTTTTCATTTCTATGAAAAAATCCTCCGCTTCCGACTCAGGGACCTCGATATATCGATCACCCTCCCTGGCGACAAAACCGCATCGGAGGTAGGTTTCCGGCGACATGGCCGCGTTCCACCTGAAATCGTCCCGAAAAAAGTTCTTCCGAAACGCATGGTCCGTGAAATCGCCTATCGAACCGTTCCGCCACTTGTATATCTTGAAAACGCGATCATCAAAAAAGAAAAGCTTCGAGATGACCGTCTCGACCACCCTGTCCGGGCGACGGGATATGCCCGACACCGCGCCTTGTTCGAATGCGTCCAGGAGATTCATGCCCTTATTATAGACAAAAAAAGACCCGACGGGAACAGAATGTCCCGCCGGGCCGCAAACCCCTATATGATGTAGGGACCGACCGAAGAAACCAGATCGTCGTGCAGTATGCCGTTGCTGGCGATATGTCCGACACCCTGGAAGCAGCCGTCTTCACTGCAGGGATAGGTTATTTCCCTTCCGCGCAGGTCGGTGAATGTTCCGCCGGCTTCCGTGACGATGATATGCATCGTAGCCGCCTCCCAACTGTTGTTTCCGGGGAAAATCGTTCCTTCGAACAATCCGGAAGCCACCAGTCCGCCCGGATACACGATGGAACCTTCGGTCAACGTGCTGGCACCGCGATCGATCAGCTCCTCATTGAAGAAGGAGAGTCCGGCCTTTCCTTTCCACCACATCACGTAAAAACTCGATTTCCGCATCCCGTCACGGCCGGATACGTACACGCGATGACCGTTCATGAAGCATCCCCGCCCCTTCTCGGCCGACCACATCTGCCGCGTGAACGGATTGTAAATGACCGCCGCAAGAGGAATACCGTCTTTCACGATCGAAATCGAGAAAGCGGACAGATTCCGTCCCTTGCAGAACGATTCCGTCCCGTCGATCGGATCACAGAATACGTAATATTCGGACCCGGCCATCCTGCTCCCCTCCTCGGCAATGACCGAAACGTGAGGAAAAATTTTCTCCATCCGACGGATGACGAGCGTGTTGATAAGCCTGTCCGCCATCGTGACCGGCGTTCCGTCCGTCTTGATCTCATTGGGAAGTCCTTGAAATCCCAGCATGATATTCCCCGACTCCCGAGCAAGCGCGGAAAGGAACTTTCTATCCGGAAAAATATCGTTTTTCACCGCAAATCCCCCGTTTCGTTGTAAAAATGTAAAAGAATGTGAACGAATAATGTCTCATTTTTCTAATTCTGTCAATACATCGAAAGAGACCTCGTCAGACGGCTGGAACGGAAGCGGGATCGGTTCCGGTCCGACGACCGGCAGAACGAAGCACCGCGAAAGCGACGGCAATCGAAAGTCCGGCGACCACGAATGGCAGGAACGGTCTGATTTCAAAAAGCCATCCGGATAGGATCGGTCCCGCGATCATACTGAGAGACATCACGGAAGCCGACATCCCGAGAAGCTCGCCCCGACGCGACTCGTCGTGGGAGAAGCGGTCGTTCATGAGTACCCGGATCACCGGCTGGCTTACGGAAAGCAATCCGACCCCGAGAGCGAAAACACCGAACCATGGCGTGCCCATAAGGAAAAATCCCGTCATAAGCATCGGAAAAAGCAGTCGTTCAAGAGTCTTCTCTTCGAACCGCCTGAGCCAGAATCGTTTCAGCAAAAATCCCTGATTGACCGCTATCATGACTCCGATCGCGGATGTGAAAACGCCGACCATAGCCTCGCCGGAACCGAACAATCTTCCCATATAGAGCGCGAAAACCGATTGTTGGGCCGAAAATGCCGTCCCGAAAAGGAACCAGGCAAAAAATACGGGCCTGAGTCCGAAATCACGGAAAGCGTTCCTGATGGGAAGAGTGGGGTCGAACGCCATGATACTGAATCTTTCTTTTGTGCTCCCGACCCTTGTCTCCGGCAACCTCAGAAACGCAAGCAGAAAATTCACGAGCGCGAGTCCCGCGACGAACTGGAACGGCAGACGATGATCGATACCGCCGAGAAAGCCGCCTATCGCCGGTCCGATGATGAAACCGATCCCGAAAACCGCCCCGATCGCACCCAGGTTGTGCATCCGTTCTTTCCGATCCTTCGCGATATCGGAAAGGGCGCTCTGTGCCGTCGATATGTTGCCGGCGGCAAGCCCGTCGATGATCCGGCCCAGGAAGAGGGCCCAAAGACTCTGTCCCATGGCAAATACGAGCCAACCGAGAAAGGTGCTGAAGATGCTCGCCAGAAAAATCGGACGACGCCCATATCGGTCCGAAAGGGCTCCGAGCAACGGAGCACTCAGGAATGAGAAGAATGAGAACGCCACGAAAAGCCCCGTCACCGCCAAAGGAGAAGGATCGAATGATCCGACGAAAAAGGGAAGTATCGGGATGACCACTCCGACACCCAATACGTCGACAAATACCGTGAACAGGATGACGGATTTCGGAGACATGGCATTTACGGCCCGGTACGGACCCGATAAAAGATACCGTGACAGTATATCACGCGTAGGTCGGACAAAGAATCATGACAACCCGGTTTTCCGGACCGAATTCATACGGGATTTGACAATATCGATCGGAAATAACACAATATCTTTTTTCACGGATCGTCACTTAACATCAATATCAGACGGGAGCAACAATGGAATCGGTCAAGAATCTTCCGGTCGGCAGCGTGTTCCGCCAATTCAAAAGCGGAAAGCTCTATCTCAAAACCGGTCAATCCTCCCAGGAGGAGGCGATACTCAATGATGCCGGAAACCGATGGATCGGAAACGGGATCGAAAGACTTTCCGATCCCGACGAACCGGTCACCGTCATACACGAATCCCAACCGGAAGAGCGCTAAGCGCCATAAAAGACATCGGCCGAACGACCGGTGTCTTTTCCTTTATGAAACAGAAAAAATACGGGACCCGTTCAGGGTCGTGTTTGTCCGGGAGGACAGGATTCGGTCACAACTCTCGTGCGACGGACATCGGAATGTCCCGCACGAGGTCGCGACCCTGCCTCCCTTTCCGAATACGGAAAGGTCCGGCTTTCGAATCCTGTCCCCGCTTCCAGACCGAAAGAAATACGGGACCCGTTCAGGGTCGTGTTTGTCCGGGAGGACAGGATTCGGTCACAACTCTCGTGCGACGGACATCGGAATGTCCCGCACGAGGTCGCGACCCCGCCTCCCTTTCCGAATACGGAAAGGTCCGGCTTTCGAATCCTGTCCCCGCTTCCAGACCGAAAGAAATACGGGACCCGTTCAGGGTCCCGTATTTCTTTCGGTGCGGAGAGGACAGGATTCGAACCTGCGTAGAGTTGCCCCTAACGCGCTTTCCAAGCGCGCGCCTTCAACCACTCGGCCACCTCTCCAATATATTTTACCAACAACCGACAGTATATCGCTGACAACTTTCATCGGACAGGCGCGCGCCTTTCACCCAAAGGGTGACCAGCCTTTGGCTGGCAACCTTCTCGGCCACCTCTCCGTATTCAGTTAACAGATAACCATGAACAGCTAACGAGGAACTGGAGCTATCCCCATTTCTCCCTTTCAACCCCTTTCTTCCCATTTGTTGTCATTCGCTCCGGAAGCTAAAAGAAGCTTTTGCAGCTCATGCAGCTTTCGGGGCTTTCCCTAAGAATCAAGCCTATCGTATTTCCCTGATTCCCACAAGTCTCATATCGTCATGCTCACCGGGAACCCGTCCGAGGAAAACGACCGTCTGATCGCCTGCGGAAAGGGTTCCGTCTTCCTTTGCCCGTACGATCATCTTATCGATAAGGGATCGATGACCGTCGCCTCCTTCAAAAAGGTATGGCTTGGCGCCCCAGACGAGCGCCATCTGATTATAAGTTCGGCGATCGTTCGTCGCGACCAGGATACCGGTGTCAGGTCGGAAATGAGAGGCGATCTTCGCCGTATGGCCGCTGAGGGAAAACAGGAGTATCGACTTCGCCCTGAAACTTTTTGCGAGCTCGTACACGCTTCGGATTATGACGGCGGATTCGGACCGGATATTGAAATCGAGTGCGCCATATACGTCGTCGAACGGAGATTCTTCCGTCCGGGTGATTATCTCGCGCATCATCGAGACGGTTTCCACCGGATATTTTCCCATGGCGGATTCTTCGGAAAGCATCACCGCGTCGGCATGATCCACGACCGCATTCGTCACGTCGCTCACTTCCGCGCGGGTCGGGACCGGGGATTCCGTCATGGTCTTCATCATCTGGGTCGCCACGATGACGGGCTTGACCCCCATGAGACTCCTCCGGATGATGTCCTTCTGCAAAAGGGTCACCTCGGATTCCGGCATCTCGATTCCGAGATCGCCGCGCGCCACCATGACCGCGTCCGTCACCCGTATGATCTCATCGAGATTTTTGATGGCTTCCTTGCGTTCGATCTTGGAAACGATATCCGGGAGACGTGCGCCTTCCGGCAGTTCGGCCCGCATCGCCGCGCGGGCGCTTTCGATATCAGCCGCCGAACCGACGAAAGAAAGTCCCACGAAATCGACACCCTCCTTGAGGACGAACGAAAGATCCTTGTGGTCCTTGGCGGAAAGTATCGGCAGATCGAGCTTGGAATCGGGAAGATTCACGCCTTTTCGGGGCTTGACGGTTCCGGTGGTCGCGGCGATCGCGGTCGCCGCCCCGTCGACGCGATCCGTGACGGAAAGCCGGATCGTCCCATCCTCAATCAGCACCTGATGCCCGGCCTCAAGCGAGTCCGAGATGCCCGCGACATCGAGGAACAATGTCGGAATATCCGAAGATGACAGTACTTCCTTATGCGAAATATCGCTCACTCGGACCGCCTGTCCCTCGGAAACGGGAGTTTCGGTATCGTTGCCGATGCGGATACGCGGACCCTGGAGATCCGCAAGGATTCCGATGGGCTGACCAAGCTCTTCGCTCACCTCCCTCACCCGGTTGATGACCTCCTTGTGCCAGGAATGTTCGCCGTGCGAAAAATTGAGTCGGACGACATTCATCCCCGCCTGTGCGAGCGCGCGGAGCGCTTCCTTGGATTCGGAAGCGGGGCCGATGGTCGTGACGATCTTGGTGTTTTTCATAGGATGTACTTGATGTCGGTTTTGATTTTCGGATATTTCCCACGTATCTCCATTATAGCCCGCGTCTTACGAAAAGAAAAACCGTCCGGACATGCGTCGGGACGGTTTCCCCGGGGGAAACGCTACTTGATGATGGAAATCCCGCCGATGACCGGCAGCGGCTTCGTCTCGCCTTTGGCGGCACCGATGAGACCGATGATCGCAAGAGCGAGAACGGCGAGCGATCCCAACGGAAGAATGAGAAACCAGCCGATGATGGGAACAATCACGCCGACGACCCTGACAGCGATCGCCGAGATGAGCAGGACGAGCTGCTGATTCGCGTGAAACACTCCGAACGGACTCTTTTTCTCGGAAAGCAACGGGACAAAGAAGAGGATCGGAAGGATATATCCGATAATCGCCATAGCCCTGTTCCGTTCGACATCCGGACCGTCCTCTTTCGTGACCTCCGGAGTCGGCCCGACTTTCGGCTCTTCCGAAGTATCTTTCGTGATTTCTTCCGACATACGCGTATGTTTATCGGATTATCCACTCTTCTTCCCCCAGTATACCCCCCTCCTCTATTTCCCGCAAAATCTCTTCCGGTATCGGGTTGCCCTGCGGACTCACTCCCGGATACCTCCACGCACTGATGACTCTCATGGAACAAGTATCAGATAACAAATAACAGGGGCCCCCGGATCCAGAATTTTTTGCTTTCTGTTTCTTGTTTTTTACTTTCTGATGGACATACATCACCCAGATTTCCTGGGTCCAGGTCTCCTTCCCGTCACGATGCCTGGTGGAGACCGGCTGCATGACCGCGATCGTATCCTTCATGATCCCCTCCTCGCGCCGCTTCGGATTGCGCAAGACGGTCCGGACCCTTTGCGCCGAAAGCGCATATTGTTTCATTTTGTACTCGGCATGTCGCGTGAAAAGGACATCCCCGGAAGAAGCGGACCTTTTCTCCCGACGTTCACGGGCTATCTTCAGGAAGTCCTGGTATGAAGGCATAGGGATAAAAAGCGGATAAGGGAAACGAAAAATCGTTTCGTTTCATCCGCAAAACACCGGAAACGGGCCTCGCCCGAATCCTCGTTCATGATTCATTGTTCCGTCCCGCGAGAAGGGCATCTATACGCTCCTCTATCGGCGGATGAGTCATAAAAAGCTTCGCGACCTTCCGACCTTTGAAGGGGTTGGCTATATAGAGATGCGCCGTCGCACGGTTCGCCGCCTCCAACGGTTCGGCATCGGCCGAAATCTTTCGAAGCGCCGAGGCGAGTCCTTCCGGATAACGGGTCAGAAGTGCGCCGGATGCATCCGCGACGAATTCCCTCTTTCGGGAGATGGCAAGCTGCATGAGAGACGCGGCGATCGGCGCAAGGATCGAAAGCACGATGGCAAGAATGAAGAAAAGAAGTTGAAGTTGCCCTCCTCCGTTATTATCGTCACGGTCGCGACCGAACCAAAGCGAATTTCGGAACCAATCGGCCAGAAGCGCGATGAAACCCACCAGGACGACCACGACTGTCGAAATGAGGGTGTCGCGATTGCCGATATGGGACAGTTCGTGCGCCGCGACTCCTTCGATCTCCGGCCGCTCAAGCCGGGAAAGTATTCCGGTCGTGAAACAGATGACCCCATGCTCCGGATCGCGACCCGTCGCGAACGCGTTCATTGCCGTATCGTCGATGACGTATATCCTCGGCATCGGAAGTCCGGCCGTTATGGAAAGGTTTTCCACGATACGGAAGAGCTCCCGATCGTCGTCGGGACCGATGGGACGGGCACCGCTCATCGAAAGTACGATCTTATCGCTCCACCAATACGAACCGAAACTCATCAGCATCGAAAAAAGTACCGCGATCGGCAGGATGCCCGGCGCGTCGAGTGCCCGCGCGAAGACATATCCGGCCCCGATCACGATAACGAGAAACGAGGTGATATAGACCCATGTCAGTCGGATGTTCCGATCATAACTGGTATAGATGGACGGCATATGTTCCGAATAAGGAAAAGAGGCGGATATCCGCCTCCCCTTTATACCCGAAATCGGCACTTTTTTCCAGCGGGAATTCCCTAGAACGAAACCACGACCGGATTCTTGGCGGCCTCTTCCTCGAGCTCGAAGAAGGCACGCCCGGTGAAACCGAGTGCCGGCGCTACAAGGTTGACCGGAAACGATTCTATCTGCGTGTTGAAATCACGGACGTTCGCGTTGTAGAAGCGGCGCGCCGACTGGATCTTGTTTTCCGTATCGGACAGCTCTTTCTGAAGCTCGAGGAAATTCTGGTTCGCCTTGAGATCGGGATAATTTTCCGCGACGGCAAACAGGCTCTTCAGCGTCCCGGAAAGGACGTTTTCGGCCTCGGCCCGATCCCGCGACGTCCCGTCCGCGGACATCGCCCGGGTCCGGGCTTCGGTCACTTTCTCGAAGACTCCGCTTTCGTGCGCGGCATAACCCTTCACGGTATTGACGATATTCGGAATGAGATCATACCGCCGCTTGAGCTGTACGTCGATATCGCTCCAGGACTCGTCTGTCCGGTTTTTGAGCGTGATAAGGCGGTTATAGGTAAACATGCCCCAGAGGGCGACCGATACAAGAACGAGAAGTACGATAAGAATCATATGTTTCAAGATAATCGCTTATGCCTGCCGCCCAAGCATATCAGGAAATAACGGCAAAGTAAACGACCGAAATCGTCGAAGAGCTTGCCTCCTAAAAGAACCGGGAACCGAGGGAGTGCAGGGTAAAGGCGATAATGGCGGCGGCCGGGATAGTGAAGAACCAGGCCCATACGATTCGAAGCGCGATTCCCCACTTTACCGACGAGAACCGCTGGGCCGCCCCGACTCCGGAAATCGCCCCCGTGAT
>Ga0172373_10006976_pt1 | contig 14840 bp, 12 predicted proteins | sample Lak10m_2_FD_114546 | JGI IMG/M metagenome (GOLD analysis project Ga0172373, IMG submission 114546) | Freshwater microbial communities from Kabuno Bay, South-Kivu, Congo - kab_092012_10m | ecosystem: Environmental > Aquatic > Freshwater > Lake | place: Democratic Republic of the Congo... | reverse complement strand
CTCGAAATGTTGGTAAAGACGTAAACGTGTTAGTTGAAAAGAATAATATGGCTCATACTGAAAACTTTATTCCAGTAAAGCTTGACGGTAAGCATGATGCAGGTCAAATAATAAAAGCCAAATTATACTCTTTCGAAGCAGAATATATGATAGCAAAGGTAGCATAAATGAACAATTTTAAGAAATTTGCCGTTGTAGGTAGTGGTAGTTGGGGTAGTGCAATTGCTGCCCATTTAGCAAGAATACATGAGTTAGTCGTTATATACTCCTCTTCCAAAGAAGTGGCAGATGAGATAAATAACAAAAAAACTAATTCCAAGTACCTTGAATCTGTTACTTTACCAACTAATTTAGTTGCAACAGATAACATAGCAGAAGTTATAAATTCTGAGGTAATATTTATTGTAGTGCCATCGCACGCATTTGGGAATGTGTTACAGGAAATGAAAAAACATTCTGTTCCCTTAACTACTGTTTTTGTGATAGCAACCAAGGGAATTTCTTCAAATCCACTAGAATTGCTTTCGGAGCGGTTTAAAAGACATTTTTCTAATCCTTTTGCTTTTTTTTCTGGTCCAAACTTTGCTAAAGAAGTAGCATTAGGAAAATTTAGCGCTGCCACAGTTTCTTCTCCTGATTTAACTCTCGCAAATAACTTAGCCTCCAAATTATCTACCCCGAGTTTTGAAATTTCTACTACAGAAGATATTATAACCGTCCAGATATCTTCCCTAGTTAAAAATATGGTAGCAATAAAAAGTGGTATTTTGGAAGCAAGTGGAGCTGGAGAAAATGCCAGGGCTTGGCTTATTACTAAAGCTTTACAGGAAATATTGCATATTTCTTCCGTAATTGGAGGGAAAAGGAAAACTATTCTTGAGCCAGCAGTAGTGGGTGATTTGATTTTAACAAGTTACTCTAAGACTTCTCGAAATACGAAATTCGGATTTGAGCTTCATCAAAATAATTATTCTCAACATTTCATTTCTTCTTATTCAACGCTGGTGGAAGGATTTGAAGCTGCAAAATTAGTAAAACCTTTTCTTTTTAAATACAATATTAAGTTATCAGATTTGCCGATAATTAATTCTGTAGTAGAGGCAGTACAAAAGAGTAAATGTTAATATGGCTTGCAAAATAATTATTTACAGCCTGGTAAAGGAATGTTAAAACACCTGGCTATTTTAGGTAATAGGTTTTTAAAATAGCATCTCGTTTTATTAATTAACTCGGTATGGGTAATATATGGCAAAAAAGCCGTTTTCAGAACAATTCCAAAAGGAATCGGAAGTAATGATAAAAGCAACAGCTCCATTTATTAGCAAGATGGTACAAAATAAAACTTTAACTGTAGAAAAAGTAGAAATACTTAATTTGCAAATAGCTGCAAAGCATGGATGTTCTGCAATTATGCAAGTACTCCTAACTACTGGTAAAGCAGATATTAATAAGGTTGATTCGATTAGAGGTAATACGGCTCTTCATTTTGCAGTATATTTTAAGCAATTAGAAATGGTTAAGATGCTGATAGAATTCGGGGCTAAAATTATTAAGAACAAGCAGGGGTTAACACCAGTTGATATAGCTAAGGGTAGAGAACCAGATATCTATAAATACCTTATCAGTAATCCCGAAAAAATAGAACATAAAGAGATGGAAGTTAGCGGAGAGATTGAAGCCGAAGAATTAGTTCCCTAACTAGCATTAAATAGAGTAGCTATCTATAGTAAGTATAAAATTTCTGAGAAATTATAAATAGCTTTTGAAACGTGTAAAACTTAGAGAAAAAGTGTGTTATTAAACTAAGTTACTATATCACTATATTGAAATGTGAGGGTTATAGTAGTACCTTTACCGACAGTACTTTTTATATCAAAGGTGCCGTTCATTAGCTCAACGAGCTTTTTAGTGAGAGGTAAACCAAGCCCCGTACCTTCGTATTTTCTACTAAGTTTATTGTCTAGTTGACCGAAAGAGGAAAGAGCTTTCGGGATATCCTGATCACTCATACCAATACCGGTATCTGTTACGGAGATGTAAACTAGTTTTTTCAAAATATCTTTTTTGACTGATAAAGTTACTGAGCCTTCGGAAGGAGTAAATTTAACGGAGTTTGATAAAAGATTTAACAAAGCTTGTTTAAGCCTTTTTGGATCAGCTTTCATTACTATGTGTTCTTGAGGTAGATCTTCAAGTAATTTGACATTAGCTTCATCAGCTCTTGGTTTTACAAACCTGAGGCTTGATAAAGCCAGTTTGTTTAGGTCCAGGTCAATTAATTCTACTTTTAGCTTATCTACTGAAGCTTTTGAAAAATCTAGAATATCATTTATTACACTTAATAGATGTTTTCCAGAATTATTTATATCATTTATATAATCTTTATATTGGGTGTTTTCTAATTTCCCGTAAGTCTCAGATAAAATCATTTCTGAAAATCCGATAATTGCATTGAGTGGGGTGCGTAATTCATGGCTTACATTCGCGAGGAACTGAGTTTTAGCAGAGCTTTCAGTTTCTGCTTTAATTTTTGCTTCTTCCAGTTCTCTATTAGTCTCAAATTGTTTATTGATAATTTTTTGAGCATAGTTTGTATTATACATTACAATAATAAAAAACACTAAGAATATCACAATAAAAGTTATGAATATCCTCTTTTCAAGGTAAGCAATATTGTTCCATTGATCTGTTACATTTGTTGTAATTTCGACAATACCGTCTACGCTAAATTCTCCGTTTTCAGAATCAATAATAGGAATATAAGTAATTATAAAAGATGTTTCATACTCTAATCCGTCTGGGTCAGTAACAATTGCTCTTGAAACTAGCATATTTCTAGTTTTCCCCCTTATAGCCTCCATTAATGGGTTTTTAGCAAAATATGAAGATAAAAAATACTTATCTAAAACTAGAATAAATTTATTGTATAGATAAGCACTATCATTTAATCTAACATTTAAAAAATCATTAGATTGGCTTTCAATAAATTTTCTTCCGTTTTTATCGTATAAAGATATATTGCTCTTCAATTCCTCAAAAAATTGCGATGACTTTTGGGCAAACTCAATAAAATCTGGATCGGTCATTAATGATTCAAAGTCCTGGTTTTTTAGCTTAACTATAGCACTTTTATTGTGAGCCCATATTTTATGTTTGTATATTTCAGCGATTCTAGCATTCTGGTTAGAAATTTGTTTAATTACAACTTCTTCTATCATGAAGTACCTATATAGTACTATGTTGGCTATTATGTTTAAAAATAACCCAATAAATGATAATCTAATTATATGTTTATTCTGAATCATTTAACGATAAAGCTATAGTACTGTGGTTGATTAAAATTATTAATAATATTAAAATATCAGAGTCCTATTAATAGCTCTAGACTTAAAAAACAATACCCAAAAAAATTCTTTAGAAACGTATAAACAGTTGCAAACTGGTTGTTTAATCAAAAAATAATTTTTTAAATTGACTGTTGTGCTATATTGGCATATACAAAGTTAGTAGTTCGGAGTCAATTACGGCTTAAATTAGACGTTTTTCTCAATTTTAAAGACCATTTACTCAAATATGAGTGTATTAAAAATTTTCACAGATTATCGGCATTTGCAAATTTTTATTTTAGCAATTTTCAGTGCAATGCCTCTTGGTATATTATATAGGGTTATTTCAGCGTGGTTAACAGAAGAACAAATTGCTCTTGCAGTAATAACTACCTTTTCAATATCTAAAATATTTTATTCATTAAAATTCTTGTGGGCTCCTATTATTGATCAGATAAAGATACCGATATTAGGAGAAATTGGCCATAGAAAAAGTTGGATGATTTTATGTGCCGGTGCTTTAGCTTTTGTTTTATTTTTAATGAGTAAATTAGATCCAAAGAGCTCACTAGCCGAATTATATGTTCTGGTTATCGCTCTTGGGGTGCTGTCAGCTACGTTTGATATTATTTTTGACGCTTTTAGGATAGATATTTTAGAAAAGGAAATGCAAGCTATAGGTGCTGCAAATACTATATTTGGCTATAGAATAGGGTTAATAATAATATCTTCCGGTGCATTTTATTTCTCTGAGTTATACGGATGGACAAAAGTATTTTTTATTATATCACTTTCATATTGTGCTGTGGTCTTCTACATTTTATCACTGAATGAACCTACCATAATTCGTGATAAATTTAATGCTTTTTCCCTACATTCTTGGAAAGTAATGACCCTCGACCCATTTATTGATTTTTTTAAAAGGGAGGGGGCCATTGCAATATTGCTTGCCATCATTTTCTTTAAGCTTGGTGATGCAATGCTAGGCGTAGTAGCTATGCCCTTTTACCTTGAATTAGGTTTTACAAAAAGTGAAATTGGTTTTGTATCAGGAACATTTGGAGTATTTGCAACTATTGTGGGAACTTATCTTGGCGGTTACATAATGTACTGTATGGGTAGTTTCAGGGGAATGATAATAACTGCTATTGCTCAAAGTATTACTAATGCTTCTTTTATTTGGTTAAACCACATGGGCCATGATATTAATGCTTTTATGGTTGCAATTGCCATTGAAAATGTTGCCGGAGGTATGGGAGGTGGAGCTTTAGTGGGGTACTTAAGTGTTCTATGTAATAAAAAATTCTCGGCAACACAATATGCGTTATTTAGTAGTGCTTCCGGCTTATTTAGTCATACTATAGTCATTTATGGGGGAAGCATAGTGGAATTAGTAGGATGGGATTTATACTTCTTTGGAACAATTATATTAGGTATTCCTGGTATTTTAATTCTTACATATTTAAAAAATAAATACGAGAATAATAAGTAATTTATTTTTCTGTAAAAAAAATGTGTGTTAGGATAATTCTTTACAAAGATTGATTTTAAACTTTAAAAATATGGGAGAACTGCAATCTTTATGCTGTTAAAATTTAAACTTTCTATAGCTATACCTGTTTTTCTAGTTGTTTTTAGCATGCAACTGAATACCTCAGAAGCGGCTAGAAAAAAATCACAAACCAGAACTAGTGGACCGATTCAAACAAGTTTGATAGTAGATGGTAAAACTGGAAAGATATTACATTCCCATAACCAAAATGTAAAGGTTTATCCTGCTTCTCTTACTAAAGTTATGACTTTATACATGTTATTTGAAGCATTAGAAAAAGGTAAATTTTCCTTGAATGATAAATTATATGTCTCTCCGAACGCTACAAAAGCTCACCCATCTAAATTACATTTAAGAGCGGGGGAACAAATCAGTGTCAGAGAGGCAATACTTGCATTAATTGTTAAATCTGCAAATGATGCAGCTATAGTTGTAGCTGAAAATGTGGCCGGTTCCGAACAAAAATTTGCTAAATTAATGAATATACGTGCAAAACAATTAGGGATGAAAAATAGCTTTTTTACCAATGCTTCAGGCTGGCATCATCCTGATCAAAAAACTACTCCGATTGATTTAGCTAAACTATCTATCGCCATTAAGAGGGATTTTCCTCAATATTACGGTTTTTTTGCAAAAACAAGTTTTAAATTTAAAGGTAAACAAATAAATGGTCATAATAGGCTTACAGCTAATTATCCCGGTGCAGAAGGTCTTAAAACCGGTTTTACGAATCCAGCTGGATGTAATTTAATTACGGTTGCTACAAGAAACGGCCAAACCCTCGTAGGAGTTGTCACAGGTAGTAGTAAAGCTATCCATCGGGATAGGAAAATGGCAAGTTTGCTTGATAGGCATTTTGGCATAAAAAACGATACTGTGAAAACCAAAAAAGTAGCAAAAAGCAAACTAAAACTAGCAAGTTCCAAAGAAAGATAAGGATAGTTAAACTCTTCTTTTGGTTGTAACAAAAATTTTATGTAAAAATGGAAAAAGCAAAAGAAAGTGTTGCTTTAAGCAAAAGTAAAAAAGAAGATAAAATTTCTAGGCTTTCTTTAGCCCTTAAAAATAACTTATTAAGAAGAAAATTAAAAAGCACTTCCAGGAAGCAAGAAACCCTAAAATAAATAACATAACCTTCTTCTTGATTTATTGGATTTTGTCATACAAACTATATAACTGCAATGGTAGGGAAGAAACATCTCCCCCATTAAGTGCAAAGAATCAGCAAATAGTAAATTGGATAATCTATTTTAAGGTTAAGTGTTTTCCCTAATAAGGTTAATAGGTGTGTATCTGGGTATGTTTGATATTACTTAAGTTAGGGGATATTAAGTAAAGAAAATGAAGAGAAGCATTCTGAAGTTATAAGCACAATTATTTTATTCTAACTTCCTTGAACTCTCCTGGTTTTAATTTACCTAGTTCGTATTTACCGTATTTGATTCTAATCAAACGGTTTACTTTCAGAGAAAAATATTCAAAAACCTTTCTAATTTCCCGATTTTTTCCTTCAGTTAATATTACTTCAAACCATGAATTTGTTGCACCTTCTGAAATTAATCTGATCGATTTTGGGTTATAAGTTATATTATCAATTGTTAATGGACGGGTTTTGTTCTGTGTTATATAGGTAATTAAACTTGAAATTTTACCATATGCACGTACTTTGTAGACTCTGGCAATATTGCTTCTCGGAGATTCAAGCTCTTTAACTAAAGTACCATTATTTGTAAGTAATAACAGGCCTTCACTGTTTAAATCCAACCTCCCTACGGAAATTACCCGCGGTAAATAAGGCTTCAACGCTTCGAAAACTGTTGGTCTGTTTTGAGGGTCTTGGTGAGTGGTAATCAAGCCAACCGGTTTATAATACAACCAAAGCCTTGTTTGCTCTACTAGGTTTATTATTTTTCCATCTACCTCTACGACATTTTCTGGAGTAACGGTGATTACTGGAGTGGTGATGATTTTTCCATCTATTTTGACCCGCCCTTGAAGGATCATTTTTTCAGCGTGCCGTCTTGAACAAGCTCCAGCCGCAGCAATAAATTTTGCTATTCGTCCGGAAGTAAATTTGTTCATAAACTACACTACAATATTAACTATTTTTTGTGGGACAATAATAAATTTTTTGATTTCTCTATCGTTGATATATTTTTGAATAGCTGGTAGGTTGATGACAATCTTTTTAATTTCTTCTTGGTTTGCATTAACAGAAAAATCATAAGTTGCCCTAAGCTTGCCATTAATTTGTATAGCTATTGTGTAGCTGTTAACTTGCAACTTTGATTCGTCAAAGCTAGGCCAGCTAGTTTTATATAAAGGAATATCGTTACCAATTTTTTGCCAAAGCTCCTCAGTAATATGGGGAATAAAAGGGTTCAGTAATTGGATAACAGTTTTAATACCGAAATAACTACTAGTTAGATCCCCTGAATCCTTAGAAACTTCATCTGAAATATGATTAAATAATTCACGAATTCTGGCAATTGCTTTGTTTAAACGATAGGCTAGAATATCTTCTGTAACGTTTTTTATAGTAGCATGAATCTGGCTGTTAAGTTCGTTATTATTTTTACTATTTGACTCCCCTTTTTTTAATGAATTAAATATTCTGTCAGTTTGGGTAGTGAGTTTGGCAATAAATTTTTTACAACCGTCAATTCCGGCATTAGACCATTCTAAATCTCTTTCAGCTGGACTATCAGAAAGAACAAACATTCTAATAGCATCTGCTCCATGAGTTTCAAGCATGAGGTCAAGATCAATAACATTATTTTTAGATTTGCTCATTTTTTCGAGCTTACCTTCATAAACTTCTTCTCCTGTTATTTTATGAAAAAATTTACCATTTTTTGTTTCAACCTCGCTTGGGTATAGCCATTTTCCAGATTTATCTTTATAAGTGATATGTAAAACCATACCTTGTGTTAAAAGGTTTTTAAACGGCTCACGTATATTTAAATATCCGATATCAGCCATCGCTTTAGTAAAAAACCTAGCGTATAGTAAGTGTAGTATGGCATGCTCTACTCCTCCTATATACTGATCCACAGGTAGCCAATAATCACAACTTTTTGTGTCAACCATTTCGTTGCTGTGAATATTACAAAAACGGGCAAAATACCACGATGATTCAAAGAAAGTATCAAATGTATCAGTTTCGCGGGTTGCTTTGCCTTTGCATTTAGGGCAATCTACATGTTTCCAGGATGGATGATGTTCCAGAGGATTTCCTGGTTTTTCAAAGTTGACATCTTTAGGTAGCTCTACCGGCAATTCGTTAACTGGAACCGGCAGAGTACCGCATTTTTCACAGTAAATTATAGGAATAGGAGATCCCCAATATCTTTGTCTCGATATTCCCCAATCTCGGAGGCGATAATTAATTTTGCGAGTGCCGATACCAAGTTCTTCAAATTTATTTATAACTTTTTCTCTTGCATCTTTTACCGTCATACCAGTTAAAAATGAAGAATTAATTATTATATCGTCTTCTTTGTAAAGGTATGCTTGAGAAGTTAAATCAATATCGCCGTCTTTAGAAGAAGTAGCAATTTGTCTTACAGATAAGTTTTTTGTGTTCTGGCTTAGCTCAAAATCTCTTTGATCATGTGCAGGACATCCATAAATTGCACCACTGCCGTAATCCATTAAAACGAAGTTCGCAATTATAATCGGCAATTTAATATCCTTATCAAAAGGATGGGCGGCAAACAAACCGGTAAACACAGCTTCTTTTTCAGCTCTTTCTAAGTCAGACTCAGCTGTAGAGTTATGGATGCATTTATCAATAAATTGTTTTATTTCTTCAGTATGTTTAATTTCCTCAATAAATGGGTGGTTATAAGCGAGTGCTACAAATGTTGCCCCAAAAATTGCTACCGGTGTTGTGGTATATACTTCAATTTTTTGGTCACTATCTACCACATTAAAGTGGAAACTTGCGCCTTGGGATTTATCAATCCAGTTTTTTTGCATTATCTTGACCTTATCCGGCCAACCTTCTAGACTATCGATATCTTTTAATAATTCTTCATTATATTTCGTAATTTTTAGAAACCATTGTTTCAAGTATTTTTTTTCAACTAATGCTCCTGATCTCCATCCCCGTCCATTTTCTACTTGTTCATTAGCGAGCACTGTTTGATCAACAGGATCCCAGTTAACAATAGATTCCTTCTGATAAGCTAAACCTTTATTGAATAAATCAATAAAAAATTTTTGTTCATGCTTGTAATAACTCGAATCGCAGGTAGTAAGTTCCCTTTTCCAGTCATAAGAAAGCCCGATAGCTTTTAGTTGCTTTTTCATTACGTCAATATTAGAGTAAGTCCAAGCTCCCGGATGTAATTTGTTAGCAATTGCCGCATTTTCAGCCGGCAAGCCAAAAGCATCCCACCCCATAGGGTGAAGAACATCATAGCCTTTAGCTCTGAAAAAACGAGCAATTACGTCTCCAATAGAATAGTTACGCAAATGTCCTACGTGGCATTTTCCTGAAGGATAAGGCCACATTTCAAGAACATAATATTTAGGTTTTTGGGAATTGTTATCTGTAATAAAGGCATCGCCATCGTCCCAGGCTTTTTGCCATTTTTCTTCTAGCTCTTTTATATTCATAGGAATATATGATTATTTATCTGCTTGGTATAAAGCTCTTGCTTTTCTAATTATTTTATCTTCTAGAATACTGCCAATAGCAGACTCTTTATATTCTGTAGACCACTTATTCCCGATTTTGGTACGTTCATAGGCTTTAACGTCTACTGCTTCAGAGCTTATAACTTCATCCTTAAGGAAAACATTTATTTTAAACTGGGTATTAGGTTGTCCTTTAGGGCTATACCATTCGGTAATTATTACTCCCCCAATACTATCTGCTGAAGTTAAGGGTGCAAAATCAAGTACGTCTAAAGCTGCTTGATAAAGATATTTGTTTACATTACCAACCTTGGATTTTGTAGCAGTACTTTTGGTTTTACCTGGTCTAAAAACAATCCCTTCTCCTTGAAGCAGAGAGCCCATCTCGTCCATCTCTGTTTCAACTCTTGATTTTGGATAGTCTCCAGCTAAACTAGAAGTTACATATGTGAGTAATACAAATAAAAATGAGAAAGACTTAAGTTTCATAGTAATAAATAAATTGTAGTTTAATTAAAGCTTTGGGGTGCATTAATATTAGGAATATAATGTTTTTTATAAATAATACAACTAAAAAGGGGAAGAAAAAAGCAGTATTGTTATTAATTACTTATTAATTCCTTTGAGCGTATCTTGATCATTTCTACTCCTGGTTGGTTAAAAGGGTTAACTTTTATTAAATGGCCAATTGTAATTATTTCGAGCATTAAGTGGCATACTATGGCCCCAAAAGATTCCGCTGATAATTCTTTTAAGATAACGCTTCTTATAGGTAACTTTTTTACGCTAAGGGCGTTTATGGTTGCAGTAAAATTTGCTTTATTAATATCAGGTAATTCTTTATGGGCTAAATATCCGAGTTTATTTAAATTACTTGTTTTATACTCTCTTACTTTTTCGTTAAACTTTTCTATGTAAAAAAAACTGAAATACTTATCTTGTGGTCCTTCTAAATATAGCTGTAGCATACTATGTTGGTCGTTTGGTCCTAGACCTTTTAGGGGTGTATAACCTTTACTATCTTTACCTAAAGATTCGGCAATAATTTGCGAATACCATTCTAAAAATGGCAAAAACCTTTGGAGATAACCAATATTTACTAATGTGTTTTTATTGGAATAATAGATGGAACTTGCGCTTAACATGGCTTTGCTTTCAATTAAACTAGTACAAAAATCATCGATAACCTTGCTTGCGCCCGAAAGATAAGAGACCATATCACATCCTGCGATTAACCCAACTAAAAGAGAAACAGAAGAAAGGCCTGAATATCTTCCACTAATCCCTTCTTGATGAGGAATTAATGCTGCACCGATTTCCATAGCTATATCTTTTAATATACCGGATTTAGGGTTAGTAATAAAAAATGATCGCAAACCAATATCTGTAATGTTATTTTTCTTATATTCTCTTAGTAAACATCCTACTAATGCATTAGTTTCTAGTGTTTCTCCAGAATTGCTAATTGCGATAAAGGCAGTATTTTTTATCTCTACAGTCTCCATAAGATCGGCAAAGAAAAAAGGATCAGTATTATTTAAAAAATGTATTTTAGGGGAATTGTGATCTTGTCCTAGAAAACTTACCAGCATCTGAGGGTTAAGGGTAGCCCCTCCCATACTAATCACAATTATGTCAGAAAATTTATTTCTAATATTAGTCGCTACAGCAACAAGGTTCCGAATGAGAACCTCCGGTTCATGCTTTTTGAAAATCTGATAATAAGAATTACCAGATTCTATATTATTTACTATCATCTTTGATGCAGAAGATAATAAATTATTATCTTGCTTCCGGGAATCCAAATTATAATATTCTATTTCGTACATATTCAGTGCTATTTTGTGGGTAATTTATACTAGAAAGACAAGTATTGTTATCTACCTAAACTAAGTTTTTTCAGTAGCCAATTTGTATTAATTCCAATTTCTTTAAAAGCAGTTTTCCATGTTTCTGCCTTCTGGGCAATTTGACTAGAGGAAGGAAATGGATCATTACTAGCAATTATTACTCTATTGTTAGAAGTTAGATTGGTGGTACTGTTAAAAGTTTTCTTATATAGTTCTGATTCTAATTGATAATATTTGTTTTTTTTACCGAATCCATTAACACTTACTATACCTGTTTTTGTTAAAATTCTTTTGATATTAGAGGCAAAGTCTAAAGTTAGGAAAGAGGAAGGGACATAATCCTCCGTAAAAGCGTCAATAAATATTAAATCATAACTTTCAGCTTTTGCTTTTTGAACAAACTCTAAGCCATCTTCAATAAATACCTTAACATTCCCGGTTGGTTTGAACAAGAAATAGTTTTCAGCAATAGCAGCTACCTCTTTATCAACTTCTACAATATCAATTTGCGTGCTAGGTAACAATTTAATCAACGCATTTGGCAAAATACCACCACCAAGGCCTATAATCAGAATTTTTTGTGGGTTTGGTTTTAAATATAGGGTAGCAAGCATCATTTTAGAGTAATCAAAAACTAATAAATTTGGGTTACCTAGTTTCATGCAACTTTGAACAATATTGCTTGGAGGTTTTAGAAATGATAAGCACCGCTCATTATTTGTTTCATATACCCACTTTGAACCGTAGTTATTTGCAGTATGGTAGATGATTGAGGATGACGCAGTTACGGGTAAGTGGTAAGAGATCAGTACTATTAAAACTATCCATGATCTGAAATTCATAGTAATGATTCTTACAATATTATTTCGTACTGTGGCTGGGACGAGAGGTCTCGAACCTCTGACCTACGATACCAAAAACCGTTGCTCTACCAACTGAGCTACGTCCCAATTTATGATGCGTTAGCATGCAAAACTTATACCAATAAATTATCTTTTCGTCAATAACTCAAATCTCTAAATCCCTGCGACGATAGAATTTTAATTGTAAGCATGAGGAAATTGCTATTTTACTAAGTAGTTGCGCTTATAGCGCAGTTTTTTGTTAGATATTTACTATAATCTACATAATAGTTAATCTGTTAATATTACCTATGGTATCGTTATATGTAAAAAAATTGTTTTTCCACCATTATTACAAAACACGGAATACGGATGAAAAAAATTTTAGGTAATTTGGGTATTTATAGCGTAATATTGATCGCTCTGTCAGGGAGTGTATATGCTGTAGGAAGAACGGTTAGTAATAAGTCTGCTACTATTGATGTTACAGCTACCGTTCAGCCTTCTTGTACAATTTTTGCAAATGATCTCCTCTTTCAAATAACTAATTTCAGCAAAAAAAATTCCTACACTGGTAGAACTACTCTATCATTATTGTGTACAAAAGGTACTAGTTTTTCTATTGGGTTAGATAAGGGGAGTTCGCCCGCCGCTACAATTACAAACCGTAAAATGAAAAATAGAGCGAGTTACTTAAACTATTCTCTGTATAGGGATGTCGGTAACAGTTTATTGTGGGGTAACTCCCAAGGTAGTACCCTGGCAGGGATTGCTACAGGAGAGAGGCAAACTTTTACTGTTTATGCAAAGATTCCATCGGGACAAAAATCAGAACCTGGAAAATATTTGGATAATATTAATGTGGTAGTAAATTTGGGTAGTGGTGCTAATAAATTATCCTACCAATTATCAGTAGCAATGAATGTTATTCTTAAAAATACAGAAACACCAGGGTATAATAATAGGTAGACTAATTATAGTACATTTAGGTTAAGGGTTAAATACGTTAAGAACCCAAAAAGCGCAGTTAAAAAATCATTAAAATTATGTTCATTAAGTCTGGGACAGTCTGGTACTAGAAGCAGAATAGCTTAACAGCAAAATTGATTAGTAATTTATAGCTATAGTTCTAGGTTTTTTATTGTGTAATATATATCTTATACACTTAGTTAATTATTCTGGATTTTAACAGTTGTATATTTGATATGTTGTTTACTAATATAAATGTATCCCCGTTTTACGCCACCAAGAATTTTGCTATTTTAAAGAAGGGACTTCTAATCTGTAAAAATATATTTTTGGTTCTTAAAACCTTGCAAATTAGATAATTTTCTACTAATCTCATCGCCATAAAATATATAAATTTGTAGGGAAGGAATATAGTGAGCGCTTTAGAAGATCAAACAGTTATTTCAATAGGTATTGAAGACGAAATGAAACGTTCATACATGGACTATGCTATGAGCGTCATAGTAAGCCGTGCTATTCCAGACGTTAGAGACGGTCTAAAACCAGTTCATCGCCGGATTTTGTATTCAATGTACGAATCCGGTTTTTATGCAAATAAACCTTATAAGAAATCTGCAAGGATAGTCGGTGATGTAATCGGTAAATACCATCCTCATGGAGATACGGCTGTTTATGACTCATTAGTGCGTATGGCACAGGATTTTTCTCTGCGAGTGCCGTTGATTGATGGGCAAGGTAACTTTGGTTCTATGGACGGTGACTCAGCTGCGGCTATGCGATATACCGAATCTAGGCTTGCTAAAATTTCTCATACATTGCTTGAAGACATTGATAAAGAAACCGTCGATTTCCAAGCCAACTATGATGGTTCAGAAAGTGAGCCTAAAGTGATTCCGGCCATGTTTCCAAATCTTCTTGTAAACGGTACCGGAGGTATTGCTGTCGGCATGGCAACTAACATTCCCCCTCATAACCTCGGGGAAATAATTGATGCATGTGTTCTTTATATTGATAATAACGACATAGACATATCCGAGTTAATATCAGTAGTTAAAGGGCCAGATTTCCCAACAGGTGGGATTATTCTGGGATCAAGCGGTATTCAATCTGCCTACTTAACTGGCCGGGGTAGTGTTGTTTTTCGCGGTAAGTGTGCAATTGAAGATAATAATAACAGACAGTCTATTATTATTTCCGAAATGCCATATATGGTAAATAAAGCCAAATTAGTTGAAAAAATTGCCGAGCTTGTTCATGAAAAAAAGATCGAAGGAATTAGCGATCTAAGAGATGAATCGAATAAAGACGGAGTACGAGTAGTAATAGAAATAAAACGTGATGCAGTTGCCGAAGTAGTCTTAAATCAGCTCTATTCATTTACCCAGCTTCAGACTAGTTTTGGTGTAATTATGCTCGCTCTTGATGAAGGCATGCCAAAAGTTATGAACTTAAAAGAGGTAATAAGCGCTTTTATTAAGTTTCGTGAAGTCGTTATTACCAGAAGAACAATTTTCCTACTAAATAAAGCTAGAGATAAGGCTCATATATTACTTGGTATTAGAATTGCTGTAAGTAATATAGATGAGATAATAAGAATTATCAAAAGTGCATCAAATCCAAATGATGCTAAAGATCAGCTTATGCAAAAATCTTGGAG
>Ga0172373_10006974_pt1 | contig 14843 bp, 7 predicted proteins | sample Lak10m_2_FD_114546 | JGI IMG/M metagenome (GOLD analysis project Ga0172373, IMG submission 114546) | Freshwater microbial communities from Kabuno Bay, South-Kivu, Congo - kab_092012_10m | ecosystem: Environmental > Aquatic > Freshwater > Lake | place: Democratic Republic of the Congo: South-Kivu... | reverse complement strand
ATACCATCAGGAGTATCTGTTGCATCGACAAAAAACGTCTGTGCAAAACTTGTTATCATATTTGTTGTTGCCATATTTTTTACCTTACTTTATCGTTAGTTTTTTTACAAAATTTAAGGAGCAGCACCACCACCACCATCGCCACCACCATCGCCACCACCAGCGTTACTACCATCGCCACTAGTATCGGCAACACTATAATCGGTCGTAGGACTTTCATTGAATGATTGCAGGCTAACACAAGCTTCATTACCAAAAAATCCACAGCCTGTAAGACTAGGTGCAATATCTCCTGGTAAAGCACCAACAGCACCACCAGTAGCACCAACAGCATCATGAACATCAGCTGGTATTGCAGGTTTACTAGGAACATAAACATAAACTGGATCTGCGGGAATTATCAAGGTTTCGATTATTATCGTACCATCTTTTCCTGGACCGCCAGGAGGTCCTGGTTCTCCAATAGAACCAGGCTCTTCAGGTGAACCGGTCGATCCAGGTATGCCGGATGCTCCAGGTTGTCCAGGTTGACCAGGCGTACCATCAGAACCCGGTAAACCACTACTACCAGGAACACCAGGATTACCAGGAGTACCAGGTGGTCCTGGAGGGCCAACATAATTGTTTACTACCTGCGTTGTCACAGGAATATATACCGTTTGATCAATAACATTTGTAACTGTTTGATCAATAACTGTCGTAACTGTTTGATCTACAACTTCTGTCACAGTTCTGTCAACATATTCTGTATTGATTAATGTCACAGTTCTGTCAACATATTCTGTATTATAAATGTAAACAGGTGCTGGTGGTGGAACTGGTGGTGGTGTATCATCTCTTATTTGCCTAGAAGATACCGCCACATCAGCAATAACACTATCGCTAACTGTTCTAGTTTCTGTGGATGTCTTTACAGATATTTTAGGAACTCTTGTGCTGATAGATGTTTTTTCTCTGGTTGACAACAATCCTTCAGCAAAGAATGTTGCATCAGCATATGATGCAATGTCAGATGGTAGATTACTATAACTCGTGGTCAAACGCATTTTCTTTTGACCAGTAAAGAATGTGTTTCTTGGTATCACCATACTACCTGCAACGAAACCAGAAGGTAATACCTGAGATGTACCAATGCTATACACACTAGTGTAATCAGGATATGGATCAAAAGGTTCTGTCACAGTTATTAGTCTATTCACATTATCATATGATGCAACAACTCTTGCTTGACCTTCACCAGTACCAGAACAAATGTTGATAATAGTATTCGCATATATTGTATTTGATACATTCGATGCCGCGCTACCCAAATTGACAACATATGTATTCGAATGCGCGTTCGATACAATTCCAGAAAATACAAAAACTTCACTGACCTGTGCTGTTATTCCACTCAATTTGCCTGTTAGTGTATCACCAACATTTATTAAAGAGTGTCCGGCATAAAGATATATCACATTAGATGTTGTTTTGGATCCACCTTCTAATGCAATTCTAGCTGTATCGTTACCACCTATTGTTAAGATCTCGCTAGAATTGACATCAAATCTACCTGTTGCTGCTGTCAGCGTCACAATTGTAGGATTTCTCCAATATGAGGTCATTCTTTTATCATCGAAAAATGGAAATACGGTAGCGCCTGGTTTCATATCATACCCACGCATCCTAATAGTTTGTGGGCGTATGTATGGAATGATGGATACATCAACAACATTGTCGCCGATCTGTTTAGTAACTGTTTCAGGAGTAACCACTAATTGCGATACTTCCCTTGATTCTGTTTTTGTTGTTGTTTGTATTGTTTTAGCTACTGTTGTTTCTTGTGTGATATAACCCACTCTCGATGTGCTGGAAGACTTGTCAACTGTCTTAGATGTTCCAGTCCAGTTTGTTTGCCAATCACCAAACTTAGAACCGAATGGGCTTATTGCCATGGCTTCCCATGCATCGTTTTCACCATCGATGTTTACCAAAACTTGTGGTCTATATGATGTGTCAACCCATGTATCATGATCTGGATTGATAGAAAGTGTTCCATAATAGTTGGCATAATTGTATGGATTGATGTTTACAGCATTAGTTGCTTGATCTTGAAGAACAAACTCTTCCAAATCATATGCCAATGTTGCATAAGATTTATTCGTATCAACATTTACTTCACCAGTATCAGCTTGAAACTTAACATTTTTGTATAAGAAATATGGTCTTAACTCGCCTTTTTCAAAATCCATAGAACAAATATAATCTGGCGATAACACATCACCAACTTTGTGACCATTGAATCCATCAACCAATATACCATTTTTGAATCTATCCAACCCTGCAGAATCTTTGATCGACAATGCATCTGCAGAGATTTCCAATAGATTCAATGATGCGTAATATTCTAGATTTTCAATTCTTCTTTCCAGTTTACCGATATCACGCATAGTATATCGTTTATTATCAGTATACCTTACATTCACTGAACTGAAATCTGCGGTGTATGGTGGCACTTCCAATGTGTAAAGAAGCATATCTTCTTGATTGTGTTTCGGTGTTTGAGGGTATTCTGCAGAAATACCTTCAACAACCTTGAAGACTCTTTCCGAACTCAAGGTAATCTTATCGATTCTACCCAAATAATAAGAATAATCTGAATCGAATGCCTGATCAGGCTGTAAAATCAAAGCATTGGTCAAAGATGTGCTCTCTGATGCATTTTGTCTAATTGGTCTCCAATCAACACAATCTGCTAGGCGATAACTCACACCTGTGGTCGGGCTTAGATATATCGGAATACTGTTATACCCAGAATCAGTTGTTGCACCAGGATATGAATCAACTGTCAAATAACCAGATGTTCCAGAATGCGAGTAATAGTTAACATATGCAACTATTTTACCTTTTGGTGTAGTTCCGCCTGCGCGCAAACTAATGGAAGCATGATCATAAAGGTTATCTTTTTGTCCAGTCTTCAAAACATAACTAGCAGTTATGTCTTTCGCAAAAGCAACATTAGCTTGTGTTATTTCTCTTTGAGCGCCAGTGCTCGTCAATCCGAAATCTAAAACTCTTGCCAATCTAGTGACATCAGAAATATACAATGACTGCGGTGCACCAACATCTTTGACGACATTATTAGCATTAGTCACTTGTATTTGCACTTTGGTGTTCGTCAAAAATACTGCTGTATTAGTATTACTTATGAAACCACTATTCGCAGAAGTTGGCATAACATTAGCAACATTAGCAATAAAAACTGTTTTTGCTCTAGGTCCTGGTGCAGTACCAGTCAAACCTACTGTATATATCACTTCAGCTGAAAAAGTATTAGCATTGCTGAATGTTAGTGTTGCTGTTTGACCAGCAATAGAAATGCTTCTGCCCAAAGATGTGCTAAATGGAATAATAGCACCATTAGATTGTGTAGGCAAGTTACCTTGAGAATCTTTCAAAACAACAATGAAGTTAGATAGTTTTGAACTATCGCTCAATGTTCCTGTACCAATCCATGACTCAGGTAATGTAAGAGTTATCGAACCTGTGCTTACAGTTCCGTCAGAAGTGAATGTGACAGCAGACTTTTTTCTGTATTGATAATCAACATCTGTTATAGATGCTGGTTTGATATACTTTTGCGGATATGGGAATATAAGGCTATCAAAATCAGTATCAGTTACAACTGTGTTTCCGAAATAGCTGTTATTTGATTTGCTCAACAAATCTACTTGCAATACCTTATTGTATTGAGATGTTCCTAGATCATAAATGTTATTTGATGATGATGTTGTAGCTGCTAAATTGACCAAACTTTGTGCATGTTGCATATTATATGTGCTATTAGAAATAGAAATATCGGTCAAATATGCTTTATATACATGTGTCAAAGAATTGGATACATTCGATGCACTGACATATTCTAATGCTCGAACTCTTGCTGTTCCTATTTTTGTATTGGAATAGGCGGTCGAACTTTGTACGTTAACACCACCAACTATTGCATTAGCACCAACGAAATGTATATCATATACTTCAAAAGTGCTTAAAGTTGGCGCACCCTTTACACCATTTACATAAATGTAATTGCCCAGTGTTGATGCAAGATCATAGTTGTTCACATTAGCAAAGTTTCTACCTCTTCTAATAGAAAGCTTGTTAGAAATGTTTTCGAACTCAAAACCTTTGACATAGGCTTTACCACCAGATAATGTGACGCTAAACTTATCTGGATTTTGCACCAAAGCTCTTGCACCAGAAGCACCGAATGTCAAATTGTTTGCGAGAGTCAATGCAACATTTGATGCAATAGAGCTAACCAATTCGCTTTGATTATTGACATAAAAAATAGAGTTGACTGATATATCATTGAAGAAATCTGTGTTAGAACCAGAAATTGAACTAGTTCCAGGTGTTATTGTGACATTACCTTGTATCACAGATGGTATATGATTCGACAATTGAATCAAAAATGGTCTAACCGTATAGTTTCCAGATTCATCAAATGTTCTACGAGCCAGCGTTTTCTCTAGTTCAGAGTACACAGGGTAGTTCACTGCTTTTACAATTGAACCATTTTCGATTCTAAGCAGTTCAATGAACTTTGTGTCATCTGTGCTCTCCAAACTTCTTTTAGAAAGAACACCTGTTATTTTATATCTTGCTGCACCAGGCGCCTGATAGTTTGTTGCTTCCAATGCAGGATCCAACAAACTCGTATCACTACCATAATTGACTATCGAATCATCAATTTCAATACCGACTCTATAATTCGACTGATTGGTGTACTTATCCAATATGATGGTTTGTTGTTTCACTTTCACAAAGAAGCCATCAAAGAAAAATACACCTTCATTGACGCTGACAACTGATGAGTTAGAAATGTCACCAATAGAAGTATTTACTTGAGCATATGTATTGGTTACATTAGCAATGGCTGTTTGAATGACAACATTGGGAGAAAACGAAAACGCATTATATGGTTTTATGACAATAACTGGAGGATCCGATGTGGTTTGTTCATCAGTTTCCAAAACATATGCAATAGGTCTAGATAATGCTGTGAACATCGTATTTGCGGTATCTACAGTAACATATTTTTGAAAAAAGCTATTTGCTACGATGTCCGTTCCTGAATACTGGGATTTTAGATTAATGCAGATTATTTGTTCATCTCTGCCCTGAAACGTTATTTCACCACCGGTAACAACAGAACCATTTTGAAATATATGACGACCGAAACGATCAATTTGTTTTTGTAATATTGTTTGTAGCTGTGTTAGTTCTCTAGCTTGTACAGCAAAACCGGGCTTGAACAAAATACGATGAAAATCTTTATTCTCATCATAATCATCAAAATATGGTGATTCAGCTGATTCAGGTGGGACTATCTTATCTACCATTTTTCATCCTTAGAACTTTATAGGAATTTTTATATTTTCAACTTGATCTTCGGCTCTTGTCACAGGCGAAATATTATCAATATATATTAGCTGACCGGAACGAGGTTTCAAATCTGGTTGTTGTATTTGTATGACGAATTTCACCGCACCAGAACTCAATCCAAATAAGTTTGTAGAAGTTGGCGTTCCAATATAATCGGTCAAATACAAAACATTAGTAATATTGTTAGATTTCAGCACAAGACCTTTGAAAGTTGATGTTGCTAATGATGCGCCTTGAAATACTTGTTCATCGTCAATATAATCGCTGCCCGAACCAGCGACAGTCAGTTCCAACAATTGCGTAAACGCTGAATTGGAGAAGGCATTAGTCGTACCATTCGTCAGTGGATTTCTTAGCAATGCAATTTGTCTAAAGTCATTTGATGGTGTGAAAACATTTTCTTCATTTGGTTGTATTCTAACACCAAGAATAAGTGTCGATCCACCCAATTCATATAATGGATTACTTCCATGTCCACCATATGGGCTCATTATAGCTCTAGCTGTAGCACCAGAACCACCACCACCGGTTATCGCAACATTTGCATAAGAATAGTTCAAACCTTTATTGGAGATTGATATTGCAGATACTGTATTGCTAGTCGCATTTAAAGAAGCTGTAGCAGTTGCACCAGTTCCATCACCAGTAATAGTGACAATAATATTAGAAGAGTTAGTGTATGACATACCAGAGTTAGACACAATAATTGATTCTATAGCACCATCAATAGCTTCTTGCTGAACTTGATATTGTAACGAACCATCGTCTATTGTTATTTTTCTAATCGGCATCCAATCATTAGTTAAAAATCTGATCTTATCTTTACTATTCAACGTGAACATATATTTCCAAATATAACCATCAGATTCTGTTGTTGTACTATTGAATGCGATATATGTAGGTTTTATAGTTGAGTTTGCACCATTGTTATTGTTCAAACATTTGTACACATTGTATTCATTAGTCAAAACATAAAAACTGACATTGTCGCTAAACATATTATTAGCTCTATCATCATAATATGAATAAACAGTATTTGCTTCCCAATTTACTCTTTTGACAACATGTGAAAGATCATTACCCGTAATCTTTTTTCCAGCTATCATGTTGCTCCATAATGTAGTTTGATCATATATGCTATCATTAGCAATATCTGGAGAAGAATCGTTCGACCATGGAACGCTTCTACCTATAACAACATATAGATTAGATGATGCTGGTTCTGACACAGATTCAATAAATTCTTCTGCTGCAGCAATTTTTATGTTTTTTTTGGTTAGTGCGACCATTGAATACTCTATTTACCTTTATTATTTATATATTACTTGGGGAAGAAACACAGTTGGCAAGGTTATTTGCATACTGGAAATCTCCACCATTGCCTCTATTGACATTAGCAGTCAAGTAATCGTTGGTTATGTAAACAACAGGAGTCACATTAGTTCCATATGTAATATCATTTTCTATATAACCAGGTAAGAAACTTGTGTAAAAGTTATCGCGTATGGTAGTATTTGACAAATCTAAATGTTTATTTACAAACCAAAAATCCGACAAACAACCATAAAAAGTGTTGGAGTTGGCTGATGTACCAGAAATGCTGACATTAGAACCCATGTAATCAATTAGATTGTGTTGTCCAGTTGTATTTCTGTTATTGATTAGTGTATTTGAACGAAGATTGGTGTATTGTCTTATTGAAGACCAAGAATCTGGATATGTTACTGCAGCAGTATTTAAACCAGAAACAAATATTCTATTATTGGATAAATCAATATACAAACCAAGAGGATAGTTTAGATCGTCACCTATATCAAATGTTCTATTGTAGATTGTAGTGCTTATATTCCATTCGGTACTCAACAGGTATTCATGAACTGTATCAACACTTGCTCCCAAGACATACATATATTTTCCATCTTTTGTAAATGCCAAAGAAGATGGATCTGTTTCTTGAGGCAAAATAGAAACATTTGCTGAATAACTAGCAGTGTTTACATTCCATGGAGTGCTCAAAGTATATTGTTGCACCTTACCAGAGTTAGCACCAACAATGAACATAGAGGAGCCTGTATTCGAGAAATATATTCCCGATGGCTGTATTTCTTGTAATGCAATATTAGCATTTGATGTCGAATATGATGCAACATTTACAGATTGAAGATTCCAAGAATCTGTTGCATCATATTCGACAACCTTCACATTGCTCGTTTGACCTATACTTACTGATAATATATCTCCAGAACCTAACAAAGAAGATACCTCTAAGTTGGCACCCACACCAGAAACAGTTGATACCGATATAGTTGGGAAATAGTTGTTAGCATATCCAGTTCCACCTATTGTATAATTGTTTGTAATAGGTTTCAATTCAGTTCTGATGATTGTTCCGGTTGCATTGACAACAGCAACACCATTGGCGCCATAACCATAATTGCCAACAACAGTAGTAAATGCTAGCACATCACCATTAGCATAGCCTGTTCCGCCGTTATTTATTTTTACGGAACCAACTATACCCAAACTTCTTATTGCTGTATTACCAACGATATTTGCTGATGGTGCAACAAAATAACCTGAACCACCAGATATTATGTTTATATTCGCAACAGGTCCAGTAAGTGCATATGCATAATAACTCAGTGTATTCGCCATTGATGTATTAGCGTTACCACCAGAAGTGTTGCTGTAAAGACCAATCGCAATTGCTTGCTGTTCGGTGATGGTGTTTGCACAAATCAAATAACTGTTCGGATGCGTCAATCCGTCAGAGTTTACAGCTAAAACTCTTGCAACAGCAGTAATACCAGAAAAACCAGCTGGATCTGTGAAAACAATGTTGTCATTAGCCCTAAAACCAGAACCCGGAAACACAACAGTAACATTATCGACAATATCTTCTTTAGTTATCGCGTATAGTTTTGTTCCATCATCTTTCCAGAACAAATCTGCATATGAACTATACAATATATTCGGATCAGCTGGTGTATTGGAAGTGAATATAGCTGTATTTACATTCCATGCACTAGACAATGTATATTCTAGTATTCTGTTTATCGCAGTAGTATACATCTTATAGCCATCTGGCTTGAAGAAAATACCAGATACAAATGGACTTTGTGCCGATGTGTTATAACTATTTCCTGTATATGTCCAGTTAGGAATAATGTTTGTGGTGTTTACACCATCAATGAAGATTTTTGTATTCGATGTATTTGCCAAATCCCATGATGCTGTAACATGATGCCAGGTGTTAGCTAATATCTTATATCCTGTATTCGACAAAGCTCTCAACAAAATAGTGTTTACTTGATTTCTTCCAGTTATTTCAATGTAACTATTAGCATTACCTCTGCCTATTACTTTTATTTGAAACTTAGGGCTATTAGATGATGCTGTATTAGAAATAGAAAAGATCACATAGTCATTTGACAAATTGACAGGATTCAACCAAAAACTGACAGTTCCATTAGATGTATTTGCTATACCACTCAGTGTGTTTATTTTGTAGATAGTAGAATTGACACCATTGAAAGAAACCGCATTAGCAACATATGATGATATAAACGAAACATTCGAATTTACTGTCTCAACATCTACATTTACATCTGGATCAGAATCATACAAAAACTCTGACCATAGTTTTGTACCAGATGGATGAACTAAATCCAGCAAATATTTTTTGTATGAAGCTATAGATTTATTGAGCTTTATGACATAACTGTATCTTTGATAATAGTCTCGGTCTTGTATGTAATTCGTACTGCTAAGTTTTCCAGTATCATCCAAGTATCTACCAGGTTTACTCAAGAAACCAGTTGCAACATTTGCCAAAGCTGTTGCAGTGCCATCACCAATGCTAGTGAGATTCACAAGAGGCGCTGTTTCATAACCAGAACCTGGTGCATCAACCCGAATGCTCAAAATCTGCCCAATTGTACCAGTCAAAGGATTCAATATATCACCAAAACCCAATAATGCTTGAACTTGTAAATCAGCACCAGTGCCAGAAACAGTAGAAACCACCACCTCTGGTAAATATGATATTTCATATCCAGAACCACCAATAAACAATCCTGTTGATTCCGGAGTCAATTCTACATCAACAATACTTCCTGTTCCATTTACAGTGACAACAGCATTACCACCTGAACCATATCCACCAATGACATTTCTAAACTCTAAAAGTTCACCATTAGCATACCCAGAACCACCTTGATTGATCTTTACTTTCCCAATAATACCCAAGCTTCTTATTGAAGTGTTACCTATGGTATTAGCAATAGGGGATGTTGCATAACCGCTACCAGAATTTTGCAAAGTTATAAATTGAACAGGTCCCAAATTAGATATTGCAAAAAATGATAATGTATTACCTATTGCTGTATTAGCATTACCACCGGAACTATTGCTGTATAAATTGATTTGTGTATTTTGAAATTGTATTACCTGATTTGAACATAAAATATATGTATTCGGATGCACAGAACCGTCAGCAATTACTGCTGTCACTTTAGCATTTGCTGTGGTACCAGAAAAACCAGTTGGATTCGAAAACAACACAAAATTATTTGCCTGGAAACCAGCACCACCTTCAACAACTTGAATACTGCTAATATTACCAGCTGTCACAGAACTGATTGATGCAATACCACCATTTCCAGTAGCACTTTCTAAAGGAACAGATGTGCCAACAACATATCCTGTACCAGAATTCGATACAGTTATACCTGTGATATAACCAGACAAAATGTTTGCAGTAAGTACATCACCTTCTATGTTTATACTAAACACTTCTTCATCTAGAGAGAAATCACCACTGAGCTTAGATAAAAATAACTCTTTATACGATAAACCCGATTCAGTGATTTGCTGTGCGCGCTCAATATTTCCAGTAGTGAGAGATGTATTTCCTTTTATTGTTGTATTTTGAAATCTTTTCAATATTTCAATAGAAGAGTTAGCAACACCATTATACTTTATATCAGTCAATCTTATAACTTTATCAATAACCCATTTGCCCGAAGAAGCAATCAAAATATCGTTTTTCGGGTAGTAAAACTCTGGGTTTTCTCCGAACAAAGACTTCATCAAAAATGTATATGCTTTTTCTGTTCCTCTTGCCCTATAGAAATCTTTTACATTTTTAAGTAGCTTTGATCGATCTGCTAATGTTTCTTGAGGGAACAATACTAGAAACTGTGAATATAGTTTATCTGCAAACTCATCTAAACCAGTTTCATTTATTTTGTCAACATCGAAATAGTTGGTTAAATTTTTTGCTCTTTCTACAGTTTTACCGAAACGCAATGTGTTGTTAGATTGTTCTAGGTATTCATAATATGCCTCTAAAAACGCCACAAACGTTGGATGATCTGCGCGAACAAACTCGGGTAACTGTCCAGAAACTACCGTAGATATTTTGTTGTTAGTTGCCATTATGATTGATCATCCATTGTGATTTGAATTGATATAGGATCATCACCATCTATTGACAATATTCTATCTCTCAAAGGAGTAATTGTGCTTGTATCCGGTTCTATATTTACTGTAAGAATACCAGATGCATAATTCGGATTACTATCGACCGTAATTGGTTTGAAGTTGTTCAATCTAATCTTACCAGTTTTATAGTTTATCGTACCGACATTGGGGTTTATTATAATCTTTTCGCCAGTGCTGTTTTGTACATAAAATGATCTGATTGTTCCAGTTTCACCAGATAATGTTGCACGTGCTGTTGCACCAGTACCTGTGCCGCTGATCGAAACAATGGCAGTAGTATAGTTTGAACCCTTGCTCACGATCTCAATCGATGAAACAATACCATTGACTATTTTTGCAACTGCTGTAGCGCCAACACCATCTCCTGTTATTGTTACTGTAGGAACAACAGTATAACCAGAACCACCATTTGTCAATTCTATACCATCAACACCGGTGAATGATAATGGTGTTTCTTCCAAATATGCTGTTCTTGTGATACCGCTATTGTCAATAGCCTGAAATGTTGGGTATGAATACAATTTATTTTTGTACTCGCCTCTTTTCAGGGGCATATTGTAATCTAAATCATAATTTTTACCAACATTCGGTGTTGGTTCAAATCTTTTTTGCACCTCTATTTTCATATCGCTACTCAAAAATGAGGTATCTGTCATATCGATTTGCTTTTGTAATCTAGAAAATCTAAATGTTGAATTAAAGTTACCTAGATCAGTGGAGTTGTAGTTCAAAATTGTGCTTCTCACTAAAGACTTCATTTCCTCATTATTCAAAACAGTTTTAGCAGAATCATAATGCACATCAGCGTATACTTTTATGTATGTATATTTCGGATCAACAATTTCTGGTGTAACAGTCAATACACTTCTGTTTTTTATAATCTCATCAATGATTCTAGCTTTCTCCGTCTCTGATATGGCATAACCAACCTTTGGATTCATAGAAATGAATATTTTACCATATTGCACAGGATCATTGTCCTCACCACCCCAAACAGAAACTGATTGAACATTAGGGTAATCTTTCAAAATAATGGTACCATAGTCATTTACAGTGACTGCTCTATTTTGTGTTGTATAGAACTTAGGTGCAGAAAACTTGATTTGATCAATGGATTCTCTTGAGGAACCAGCTGCTGCAGCTGAAACCGAAGAAACAATAACATTGGATATTGCTGGGCTACCCAAAGTGCTCACTAATGTAAATGAGTTAGCCTTATTTGCACCTTCACCATCTGATGCCAAATATGACAATTGAACAATGTTGCCATTTGCCAAGTTTTTACCCAAATACCCATCACCGAAATAAATAGCATATTGCCCCGAAGCATCTTCTTCTAAGAAATAGATTTTAGAATTGGAATTGGCAGCTGTAATATCCTCTGATAACACATAAGCATTTTTTGTAGAATCTAATGTTGATGTTTGAACAGTGACCAATAATGTTGTTGTGTCTATATTTGCATTAGGGATAACGAATCTTCTTTTTGTATTCGAGTTCGTTACTGAAACATTATATGTTAGCTTTTCGCCTTGTTTCAATGTTACATTATTGAATGTAAAGGTATTGCTCGAAACATTTCTAGTTGCTGTTTGCGCAGTCAGTGCAACGAATGTGTAATTGATACCGTCAACTTGTTGCGATTGAAACTCTGTATATGCTGGTATAGTTAATGTACTTTGAGAGCTATCTGGATCTGTGGCTAGTATGTTTACTTTCGCCACAGCGCCTCTTACAGAGGTAGGCAAATAGTTCATATTTTTTGCATGAGAAACTACAGAGTTTCTTAGAGTAGCACTATCAAGAAACATTTCATTTCCGACCATGTTCAGATAATATGCCATGTAGTGTGTATTATATGCTAGAACATCCAAAAGAATGTTTAGCCCCGAACCATCAAAGTCATAATCGCTGAATTGACCTTGGTTTCTCAAGTATTCTTTTAGATTGGTTTTGATTGCATCAAAATCCAGTTCTGCTATTCTTAGAACTGTGTTTGAATCTGCCATATTATCTTACTCTTTCTAACAATTGTGTTATAGTTACTGGTGTTGGAGTATTTACTATGAAAAACTCAATAATCACTTCAAATTGATTCGTATCAATTTTGCTTTGTACGATAACATTTTTCAGTCGTACTCTTGGTTCATAGTTGTTTATAACATCTTCTATGGCGCGTTTCAAGTTTTGTGCTGTGATCGGCGAAACATCTTCAAAAAGCATTTGTCGAACACTGCTGCCTATTTCTGGATGAAATGGTTTTTCATAGTTTGACAAACTTATTAGATTTTTCACAGATCTAATGACTGCCTGATTGCCTACTCGCAGCGACACATCTTTTGTCGCTGGGTTTTTAGTAAAGTTTAGATCTAAATCTTTGAATGTTCTTACTATTGGCATAGCTATATTTATTTGATTATTTGTACGGATGATCGTAAAATCGAGTTCAAAGCAGCATTACCAACCGAATTACTCATCAAAAATCTACCACAAGGATCGCTGTAAATACTATCCAAAATAGACGCTAATGCATATTGTTTCAATCTTTCTAATGCTTGCGCGAAAAATGCATTATCGGCATCTACGATCGATTGTATTGTAGTAGCGATTTGATTTATTTGTGCTATTATTTGTGATGCTGACAGTAAGCAAGAGTTCACAGATTCAATCAAACCTGCTATTTGACCAATATAACCATTCATTGTCTCAGTAGAAAATAACCCTGTCATATTATTCAAAAAGCTAAAACATTGTTCGGCAGAGTTCAATGCATAGTTAAGATTGTTCAAAGATCTACCAACCGACAAAACTCTTTCTAAACTAGGTGTCGGATTAGTTGTACTAGGGCTAATCAAACCAGAAAGCGTACTGGTATGTAATGTGAAGCTTTCAACAGCTTGTGTCAATCCTATTGTACCAGATCCAGTATTGTTTATTGCTTCTGTGATGCTTGTTATTTCACCAGCAGAAAAACATGCGCTGGAATTGACAGCATCAGATAAAAGCCCAATATTCGTGCTAATGCCAGTAATAGCATCACCAACAGGATTTTGAAACAACGCAGAACGACCTTTCTCTACAATCGTTGTAAATATGTCTCTTTGACCAGTGGTGGCTATCGTACCAGTAAACAATCCACCAGGTGAAATAGCAGATTGGGGCAAAGAAATAATTGATGATGATGTTGGTATTATTGAAAATGGCATATTCCACTAACCTCCTGCAAAAACTGTTGCTGCTCCAGTCATTATTGATGATCCGCATTCTATCACGTCGCCTATTCTACCTATCGCCAATCCATTGACAAAAACTGTCCCTGAACCGCCTGCTAAAATGCTATCGTGTGATCCATGATTTGGACAACTATGAACTACCCAATGATCTGTTTGTCTATGAACAGGATTTCCCTCAACAAAAACATCACCACTAGCTGTGTCACACTCTCTCGGAGGGAAACATCCATGACCTGTGCATATACATCCTAAAAATGCGACTTCTGGCATATCGATTTATCCTTATCAGTTTAGGAAGATGCTACTTCCTCTAAATCTTATGATACCATTCACATCGGTATTCATATCACCTTCAACCTTTGTTGTCATATTACCTTTTACTGTAATATTGGTGTCACCATCCACCTTTGTTGTCATATTACCTTTTACTGTAATATTGGTGTCACCATCCACCATTATGCTACCTTGACCCTTTACGGTCAAATTGTATGATCCCATAACAAGTATATTATCATCTGACATGATAATCTCATATTTGTCTTTGACCACCTTAGATACCTTTTTTCCATCAGGATAGATCTCGTCGAAAGTACCAGTTCTGTGTGATACATGCACTCTTTCAGCACCAGGTGTATCATCAAACTCAACTATATGACCAGATTCGGATTCGTATACATGATT
>Ga0172373_10006973_pt1 | contig 14844 bp, 15 predicted proteins | sample Lak10m_2_FD_114546 | JGI IMG/M metagenome (GOLD analysis project Ga0172373, IMG submission 114546) | Freshwater microbial communities from Kabuno Bay, South-Kivu, Congo - kab_092012_10m | ecosystem: Environmental > Aquatic > Freshwater > Lake | place: Democratic Republic of the Congo... | reverse complement strand
GTAGAAGCAGCCGGCGTGGATGCGGCTGGGCACCAGGTAGTCCCGCGCTCCCTCGGGCGTGGACTTCATCAGCACCGGCGTTTCCACCTCCAGGAAGCCCAGGTGGTCCAGGGTGCGGCGCACCGCCTGGGCCATGCGGTGGCGCAGGTGCAGGTAGCGCGCCTTAACCGGGCGGCGCAGATCCAGGTAGCGGTACTTGAGGCGCAGATCCTCGCTGGCCGTGTCCTCCGTCTCCAGGGTGAAAGGCAGCACCTCGGCGCGGGAGAGCACCTCCAGCTCCGTGGCCACCACCTCCACCTCGCCGGTGGGCATCTCGGCGTTGGCCATGCTGCCTGGGCGGCAACGCACGGTGCCCTGCACGCGGATCACCGTCTCCATGTGCAGACGGCCGGCGGCTTCCATCATTTGGGCATCGCCGGGCTCGAAGACCACCTGGGTCATACCGTGGCGGTCGCGCAGGTCCAGGAAGCAGAAGCCCCCCAGGTTCCGCACGCGGTTCACCCAGCCGGTGAGCACCACGCGGACTCCCTCGTCACCGGCTCTCAGTTCACCGCAGGTGTGGCTGCGCATCATGGTGTGGATCCTCCCACTGGCGGCCGTGGCCGCATGGATGACACAAGAAACCCCGCTTCGCCGTCCGGTGAAGCGGGGCTTGTGGAGCAACTTCTCCGGAACGAATTCCGGCCGTAGCCGGAGTCGCCACGAACTTAGATGAGGCCCTGACGGCGCTGCTCGGACATCATCTTCCGCTGCTTGCGCTTGGCGGCGTTCATCATGCGCTTCTTGATTTCGGAGGGCTTGTCATACCGCTGCTTGCGGCGGAGCTCGCTAAGGATGCCCGCCTTCTCGCAGGACTTCGTGAACCGACGAAAGGCCCGATCAAAGGGTTCGCCCTCACGAACACGAATGTGCGCCATGCCTTCACCTCCTCTCAGCGCGACGATCATAGAACCCCGAGCTTAGCATCTGAAGAGCGGGAGCGCAAGCTTTTCTGAGTGCACACCCACCTGTTTTGGGCGGAACATGTTGCAGGGCAATGGCCTCTTTGTCAAATTCCCTCATGCCCTGGACACACCGCATTGAAGGCTGGCGAGAGTTGGAGTCCGCCGGCAAACCCGGCCAGGCCCTGCGTGGCCTGCTCATCGCACTGGTCGTGGCCTTTCTGCTGAAGGCACCCCTGGGGCTGGATGGCTGGGCCTCCCTGCGCCCGGACGAGGTGCTGGGCCAGGGAAAGATCTGGCAGCTTCTGACCTATGCCCTGTTGCATGTGGACCTGCTGCACCTGCTCTTCAACCTGCTGGGCCTATGGGTCTTCGGCACGGAGCTGGAGCGCTTGTGGGGAGGTCGCAGCTTCCTGCTCTTCGCCGCACTGTGCGCAACGGCGGCGGGCATGGCCCATGTGGCGCTTGATCCCCTGCTCAGCGGCGGCAAATCCGAGGTGATGGGCGCCAGTGGCGCCGTCTATGGCCTGATGGGGGCCTATGGGCTGATCTTTCGCGCCCGTCGCCTCCACCTGTGGGGCATCTTCCCCGTGCGCGCCGATGTGTTGGCCATCGTCTTCGGTGTCTTCGCCCTCTTTTCCGGCGTGGCCCAGAGCGCCGACGGCACGGCCCACATGGCCCATCTGGGTGGCATGGTGGGCGGCGTGCTCCTCTTGCTGGCCGTGCCTGCCCGGGATAGCGTGCGCAGCCTACGCCACCGTCAGCGCATGCTGAGGCACTTGAGGCGGGCCAGCCGTCAGGCTGGGCCGGGAGATTTCCCCCAATTGGGACCCCAGGCCGACGAGGCGCGCGTGCGCGCCCGGCTGGATCAGGTGCTGGAAAAGGTCTCCCGTCAGGGGCTGGCGGCACTGGGCGGGGAGGAGCGTTCCTTCCTGGATGCGGCTTCGGCCTGGCTGCGCGCCCAGCGCGGGGCCAGCCGATGAAGCGCGGCCCACGCAACCTGAACCGCTCCATCCACATGTTGGTGGAAGAGCTGCCGCCCCAGGGCGGCGAGCTTGTGTTGGACGCCACCCGCAGCCATCACCTGCTCACCGTGCTGAGACTGGAGAGCGGCCAGCCCCTCACCGTGCTGGATGGCCGTGGCCGCTGCGCCAGGGCCACTCTTGCGGCGGGTGGCCGCCACGCACGGCTCTCCTGCGAGGAACCCACCTTTCAACCGCCCCCCGCGCTGCGCCTCTGCGCCTGGCTGCCGGTGATCCGGCCGGAACGGCTGGAAGTGGCGGTGGAGAAACTGACGGAACTGGGCGTGGTCACCCTGCGTCTCTACACCAGCGAACGCACGGGAAATGTGCGCAGGCCCTCGGACCTGGCCCGACTGCGGCGCGTGGCGGAGGCGGCGGTGGAACAGTCGGGCAACCCGTGGTTGCCCACCATCCACCAGGAGACGCCGCTGGACGCATTGATGGCGCAGAGCACGCTTCCGCTCCTGCTGGCGGCGCAACTGGGCACCAGTGTGCGAACCATGCCGCCGCTGCCGGCGGAGGTGGCCATCGTGGCGGGCCCCGAAGGCGGCTTCTCCCCCACGGAAGAGAGCGCCCTCGCCGCACGCGCCGTGGCGAAGGTGGGGCTGGGTCCCCACATTCTGCGGACGGAAACAGCCATGATCGCCCTGGCGGGACTGGTGCAATCCCATGGGGCGGCCTGACAAGCGACACAACCATGTGAGGGCGGGCCCCCGGCCCGGCTCCTCTTCAAGCAAGAGAGGAAAACCGTGAGCAAGACCACAGCCCCGGGAATGGGGCTTCTGCGTGGCGCGCTGGCGGCCGCTTTGCTGGCGACGGGAGCGGCCCAGGCCGGCTTGCCCGTCACCGAGCATGTGCTGGCCAACGGCATGCGCTTCCTCCTCATCGAGGATCACACCGCGCCCACCATCATGGGCGCCTGGGTGGCCCATGTAGGTTCCAGCAACGAGACCCCCGGGCAGACCGGGTTGACCCACCTGCTGGAGCACATGATGTTCAAGGGCACGAAGGCCATCGGCACCAAGAACCTGGGCAAGGACCTGGATCTGATCGCACGCCAGGAAGGGCTGATGGAGGCCATGCGCATGCGCAGCCGGGACCTGCTGCTGGATGTGCGCCAGGGCAAGGCGGCCACGCTGGCCGAAGCCCAGCAGGCCGACGCGGAGTGCAAGCGCCTGGAAGAGGAATTCCAGAAACTGGTGGTGGAACAGCGGGACAACATGATCCCCAACGAGTTCGACCAGATCATGCAAAAGAACGGCGAACTCTTCGGCAACGCGTTCACCAGCCAGGACATGACGGCCTACTTCAATGTGCTGCCCGCCAACAAGCTGGAATTGTGGTTCTGGCTGGAATCGGACCGCCTCATCAACCCCGTCTTCCGCGAGTTCTACGCCGAGCGCGATGTGGTGTACGAGGAGCGCCGCATGCGCACGGAGGCCACGCCCATCGGCGTCCACGAGGAAGCGGTGAACTCCATTTTCTGGCAGGCCTCGCCCTACCACTGGCCCATCATCGGCTGGCCCAGCGATGTGGCCGAGCTGAGCATGGCCCAGGCCCAGGACTACCATCACACCTGGTACGGCCCGGGCAATGTGACGGGCATCCTCACCGGGGACTTCACCACCAAGGAAGCCATCCAGCTGGCGGAGCGCTACTTCGGCCGCATGGAGGCCCGCCCGGCCCCGCCCGCCCTGGTGACGCTTGAGCCCGTCCAGTTGGGCGAGGTGCGCTACACGGGTGAGGCGGAGATCAACCCCACGGTGAACTTCCGCTACCACTGCGGTGGCTTCAAGCATGTGGATTCCGGCGCGCTGCAAGTGCTGGCCTCCCTGCTCAGCGGCGAGACCGGCCGCCTGCAGCTCAATCTGGTGCAGAAGCAGAAGCAGGCCGTGCGCGCCTGGGCCTACTACGAGCGCATGAAGCACGAAGGCGCGTTCCAGGTGGAGGCCGAAGCCGCCCAGGGCGTGGACAACGCCACCCTGGAGGTCGCGCTGGACGCGGAACTGCGCCGTTTGGCGGACGAGACCGTGCCCGCCCGGGAATTGCAGAAAATCAAGAACGCCTTCTTCGTGGACACCTACCGCGAGCAGCAGAACGCCATGCGCGCGGGCTTCGAACTCATCTCCAGTGCTGGCATGGGCGACTGGCATGAGCAGGAGGCCTTCAGCGCGCGCATTCAGGCTGTCACCGCCGAAGATGTGCAGCGCGTGGCCCGGCAGATCCTGCGAAAGGAGAACCGCATGGTCACCTGGTGGGTGCGCAAGGCGGGCAGCCAGGTGGCGGTGGAGCCGGAAGGCCTGTCCACCTTGCCGGCGGAGATGCAGGAGGCCACGCGCCAAGGGCTGTCCGGCATCAAGCAGATGAGCGACAAGGCGGCGCTGTCCGGCCTGAAGGGACAATTGGAGAGCAGCCCGGGGGCGGATGCCAACGAGGCCACCATGAACCGCTTGCTGCTGGAGGCCGTCTCCACGCGCCTGGCGGCGCTGGAAGCCCAGGGAGGTGCGAAATGAAGGCGGCCCGATTGCTGATCACCCTTCTCGCGGCGGCCACGCTGGCTGGTGCCGTGGAGATTCCCGCCCACCCGGACCAATTGGTCTACCCGCCACAGAACTATCAACCCCCCGTGGCCGATGGCCATCGCTTCACGCTGAAGAACGGCGTGGTGGTCTACCTGGTGGAGGATCACCGCGTGCCGCTGGTGGATGTGGGCTTCACCATCCGCGCCGACGCCAAACAGGAACCGGCGGAGCTGGCCGGCTTGCATGTGGGCATGTTTGAACTGATGACGCGCGGTGGCAGCCAGGCCCACGATGCCGCGTGGATCGAAGAGGAGGTGGCCTTCCTGGGTGCCCAGCTCTGGAGCGGCACCGATACTTATGGCGGCGCACTGGGTCTGCAGACCCTGCGCAAGGACCTGGAGCAGGGCCTGGACCTGGCCTTCGAGCAGTTGCGCACCCCGCGCTTCCAGGCCGATCGCCTGCAACAATGGAAGGAAGAGCGTCTGGCAGCCTTCAAGGAGCGCAACGACGACCCCGAGCGCCTTGAGCGCCAGGAGTGGCGACGCCTGATCTACCAGCCCAGCACCTGGCGCCCCGCCACGGCGGCGTCGGTGGAGGCCATCGACCACAAGGCGCTGCTGGACTGGCACCAGCGCTGGGTGCAGCCCGGCCACATCCTGGTGACTGCCTATGGTGACATCACCGCCAAGGAGTTGCTCCCCATGCTCGAGAAGCGCATGAAGGGCTGGAAGGGCCAACCGCAGTCCTTCACCAGCCCCGATGCCGACTACCGCGTGGTGGCGCCCGGCGTGTACCTGTTCAACAAGGATGTGAACCAGAGCCGCGTGCGCTGTTTCCTGCCCGGCCTGGATCGCGACGATCCCCGTTGGCGGGCGGCCTGGCTGCTGAACGAGATGCTGGGCGGTGGCGGCATGTCCTCGGCCCTGCTCAACCGCATCCGCACCCAGGAAGGGCTGGCCTACAGCGTGGGCAGCATGCTTGAGGAACGCGAATTCGGCCCCGGCGTGCTGTGGGCCTCATTCCAGACCAAGACGGAGAGCACCCAGTTCGCCATGAGTCTGCTGGTGGACGAGTACCGCAAGATGGCCCTGGGCGAGCTGAACGAAGAGAACCTGGCCAACGCCAAGGCCCAGCTCATCCAGGCCTTTCCTTCCTGGTTCGCCAGCGCGGGCACCATCGTCAGCCGCCTGGCGGACGAGGAGCTGAGCGGCCGCATGCAGGCCAATCCGCGCTTTTACCAGCAGCTGCGCGAAGGCGTTGCCGCGGTGACACTGGAGGATGTGCGCAAGGTGGCGGCGGACATGCTCAAGCCGGAGCAGCTGGTGTGGGTGGTGGTGGGCCAGGCCGCCGAGGTGCTGAAGCCCGACGAAGCCCACGGCTTGAAACTGGAGAACTTCGGCCCCGTGACCCGCATGCCCCTGTGCGATCCCCTCACCCAGCAGCCCCTGCCGCTGGACTGATCCCGCGTCTTCTGGCGCTCAGCTGACTTTCAAAAGGGGGGCGGACCCAAACGGGCCCGCCCCCTTTCATTCGAGTGACACCGTCGGGTCAGAAGCTCTTGCTCAGGCCCAGGTGCAGGCTGAGTTGGCTGTGCTCGATGGTGGTGTTGGTCATGCCGAAGTAGTCCGTGGCGTCGTCCGCCACCGCGTTGGTCTGCTTGGCGTTGAAGGCGTACTCCAACCCACCCGTCAGGCCCCACGCGCCCATGCGATGGCGGGCACCCACGCTGAGGTGGTCTTCGGTGGTGGCCGGGAAAAGGGCGTTGAGCAGGTGGCTGGGCACCGGGCTGGCGCCGTGGTTGAAGCCCGCCAGCAGGGCGGTTTTGTCATTCATCTGCCACTGGCATCCCACGCTTGCGGCCAGACGGTTCTTCCAGTGCATCTGGAAGGCGGGCAGCATGCCATTGATCATGGCCACATCCGTCTCCAGGGCGGGCTCGTCCACCGCATCGCGCCAACTGTACTGCACCAGGTCGCTGAGCACGGTCACGCGTGGCGTGAGCTTGAAGGCGAAGCCTGCGCCCACTTCCGCGGGCCAGGAAAAATCCTTGAAGCGGGCATCGAAGCCGTTGCTGCCGTCGGGCATGGGCGAGGCGAAGGTCAGGGTGCCGTTGTCAAACTCTACCGCGGCTTTTGTGCCGAACCAGGCGCCCCACACCAGACGGTCCTGCACGGCGCGGCTGCTGAAGCCCAGTTTGGCGTTGTAGCCGAAACTGGTGAGGCCCTCCACGCTCATGCCATTGAACTCAGGCATCATGTCCCCGTTCATGTCAATGACCGTGCTGGGGAAGTAGTCGAAGTCCAGCATGGCGTAGCCCACGCTGAGCGAGAGACCCACGGCGCTGCGCTCGCTGGCCTTGTAGGCGAAGCCGCCCGTGAAGCGCATGTAGGCCACATTGGAGTAGATGTCGTCCTGGGTGCCGAAGGCGGTGTTCACATCCTGGAAGTCCACGCCCATGCCGCCCTGGGCGTAACCGCACACGCCCACCACCATGCGCTCCCCCACCGGCCGGGCGTAACCCACATAGGGCAGGGGAAAGACCGCCGCCTCGCCCTCCACCGCGTCGTTCATCACCGCGCCCTCGCCGGGCATGCCCATGCCCATGGGCACATGGTCCGTGTAAGTCAGGCTCGGCATGAGCAAGGTGAGGGAGGTGCAGAGCATGGGGGCCTGCACATCCGCCAAGAGAGCGGGGTTGCCCACCATGGCGGTGGGGTTGGCGTTGCCCATGCGTCCGCCACCCAGAAGCGCGCTGTAGGCGCCATAGCCGATGAGGTTCATGCCATTGGTGGCCAACGCCGTGCCCGCAACGAGCATGCCGCACAGAGTCAGAGCTTTCTTCATGATCACTCCAGAAATGAGGGGGCCGCCCGGCGGCCACGGTTCAGTTGGTGAACTGTCAGATGCTTGAACTGACATCAACCTAACAAGGAGGAGCTTGTTTGACAATCAATTAACAAGAAGAGGGCGAAAAGTCTCGCGCAGACGAAACAAAGCTTATTATCAGGGTCGATTTATGAACATTTGACTTGTGAAACTGAAAACGCCTTCAACGCAGCAACAGCGCCGTGCGGCGCTGGGCCACCTGGCCATCCACACGCAATTCCAGCAGGTACAAGCCGGTGGCCGCCTGCTCCAGCTGCAGGGAGTGGCGGTGCATCCCCCCCGAAAGTTCGCCCAAGTCCCGTTCCGCCACGAGGGCGCCGCGCAAATCCATCACCCGCAGGCTGGCCTGGGCGGGCCTGGGCAAGGTGAACTCCACCACACAGGATCCGTTGAAGGGGTTGGGCCAATGGCGCAAGGTGGTGGGATCCGTGGAGGTGGGCACGGGGTGCCCCGATTCCACGGCCAGTTCAAGCTCCGTCTGTTCCTGCAGCCAGCGGGCGCGCGTGCTCTCCAGCCCGGCCGTGTAGGCCAGGCCCACCGGACTCTCGCCGAAGAGTTCGTGATAGAAGGTGCAGGCACCCAGGTAACTGCCCTCCAGCGCCGGGTGGTAATCGTCGCCGGCCCACAAGGGCGCGAAAGGATCGGCCAGCACCGTGCGGCGCCACACTTCGCCCACCGGCGCCACGGCACAATCCAGGAGTTGGCCCAGCCCCTCGAAAGCCACCCGCACGCTGTCCTGCATGTGGAAGAAGTCACGGAAGGCGATGCTGCAGCTGTCCTGGTAGCACTGGGACTCGTCCTGGCGATTCCAGCCCCAGGTCATGTAGAGCAGCGTGCGGCCGCCGGCCGCGCGCACCAGGCTGTCCAGGCCGGTGGCGGCGGGATACATGAGGTTGTCGCGGCACCAGGGAATCACCGGGATTTGGGACTGCTCCTGCAGCACCACCACATCCCAGGGGCGCATGGCCAGCTTGGCAAGGGTGGCGGCATTGCCACGGTGCTGCCACAAGGTGTAGCCTCCAATGGCGCTGCGGTCCACGACCATGGGGTGGCCGCCGGAGGCGGCCAAATCGCGCACCATGGCGGGCAGGTCGTTCACATAGGTGTGGCTGTTGCCAATGAAGAGCACGGCCAGGCTGTCCTGGCTGAAGGCCGGGCGCGATCCCCACAGGGCCAGGAGCGCGGCAAGGAAAAGGCACCACGGACTCCGCATCTCAAGCCTCCAGAAGCTCCCGGGCGGCGCACAGCACAGCCGCCGCATCCATGCCCAGTTTGCCCATCACCTGATCCGCCGGTGCGCTCAGGCCGAAGCGCTCGATGGACAGCACGCGGCCGTCCAGGCCCACGAAGCGGTGCCAGTTTTCGCCCACGCCGGCCTCCACGGCCAGGCGCCGACGGCAGCCGGAGGGCAGCAGGGCCTCGCGCTCGCTGGCGGGCAGGGCGGCCAGGCGTTCCAGACAGGGCACACTGAGCACGCGCACGCCTCGGCCCTCCGCCTCCAGCGCCTCCGCGGCGGCCAAGGCCCACTGCACCTCGCTTCCCGCCGCCAGCAGCACCAGCTCCAGCGGGGCGTGTTCCCGCTGCGCCACCCAGGCGCCCTGCTCCAGGCCGCGTCGCACATCGTCCTCGCTGCCGCCCAGATCCGGCAAGGCCTGGCGCGACAAGGCGAAGGCCGAGGGGCCACTCCGCCGGGCGGCGGCCTCCAGCGCGGCGGCGCACTCCCGGGCGTCCGCGGGGCGGAAGAGCTCCAGGCCGGGCATCATGCGCAGGCTGGCCGTCTGCTCGATGGGCTGATGGGTGGGGCCATCCTCGCCCACGCCAACGGAGTCGTGGGTGAACCACCACAGCACGGGCAAGCCCGCCATGGCGGAGAGGCGCAGGGCCGGGCGCAGGTAGTCGGAAAAGACGAGGAAGGTGGCGCCCAGCGGACGGAAGAGGCCCTCGTAGGCCACGCCGTTCATGATGGCGCCCATGGCGTGTTCGCGGATGCCCGCCCGCACATTGCGCCCCTGGAACTGACCGGGCCCGATGTCTCCACCGTCGGCGATGTAGTTCAGGTTGCTGCCGAAGAGATCGGCGGAGAAAGAGATGAGCAGGGGATCCTGGCGGGCCAGCTCCTGCAGGGCCGTCTCCGCCGCCTTGCGCGTGGCGGGATTGCCCTCGGCCACCGGCAACTTGCCCGGCACGCCGGGCCGTACGCCGGCCACGAGGGCTTTCAGCTCCGCCGCCGCCGCGCCCTGCCAAGCGTCCCAGGCTGCCTGCCAGCGCTGGCGGGCCTCCCGCCATTCCTGCTGACGACGGGCGAAGGCCGCGCGCGTCTCCTCCGGCACATGGAAGTCCGCTGGCGAGAGGTCCAGCGCCGCCTTGGCCTCGGCGCGGAAGGCGGCTCCTCCCTCACCGTGGCCCTTGGGCGTTCCCGCCACCTGGGCGATGCCCCGGGCGATCTGGGTACGGGCAATGATCAAGACAGGACGACGGGATGCGCGGCTGTCCTCCAGTGCCTGGGTCAGCGCTTCCACATCGTGGCCGTCCACCTCCAGCACATCCCAGCCACAGGCCCGGTAGCGGGCGGCGGCATCCATGCTTTGGGTGCTGGCGGCGGGAGCGTCCAGCGTAATGGCGTTGGCGTCCCAGATCAGCGTCAGGTTGTTCAAGCCCAGGTGGCCCGCCAGCTCCGTGGCTTCCAGCGCCACGCCCTCCTGCAGGCAGCCATCCCCCGCCAGGCAGAAGACGCGACCTTCCAGCAAGCCGGAGGGCGCGGCCCAGCGTGCCTGGGCGAGCATTCCCGACAACGCCATGCCCACCGCGTTGGCAACACCCTGACCCAAGGGGCCGCTGGTGATCTCCACTCCCGGCGTGTGGCCGAACTCCGGGTGGCCGGGGGTGCGGCTGCCCATGCGGCGGAAGGCGCGCAGGTCGTCCATGCCCAGGGCGAAACCGCCCAGGTGCAGCCAGGCGTAGAGAAACATGCTGCCGTGGCCGGCGCTGAGCACCAGACGGTCGCGGCCGATCCAGCGGGGATCCGCGGGGTCCAGGCGCAACACGCGTCCAAAGAGGGCTGCGCCGATCTCCGCCGCGCCCAGGGGCAAGCCCAGGTGACCGGACTTGCAGCCCGCGATGGCATCCAGGGCCAGCCCCCGGGCCACATGGGCGGCCCGCTCCAGTTCTGCACGCGTGAGAGTCATGATGCTCCAGGCTTATGAGGGTGTTGCCTGAAGGTAAGGAAGGCGTGGGCCTTGGGCCTATTCCTGGCGACGGCGCAGGCCGCGGTGGCGGAGCATCTCCTCCTCCGCGCGGGCGGCGTCAGGGGCGTTGTAGAGCACCAAACGGCGCAGGTGGTCCAGGGATTCCGCGCCACGGATGCCCTCGAACTCCACGCCCACGCCGTCTTCCTGCACCCGGGCCACGCGCCCGAGGATCTCCACCTGCACAGCCTGGGGGCCTTCGCCCAGGGTCAGGTGCAGCTCGCACTCCTGTCCCACCGCGGCGTCCTCCAGGCAGTCCACGCGCACGCCGCGCAGGCTCAAGTCCAGCGTGTTGACGCTGAACTCCAGGTGGTCGCTCCCCTTCACCAGAATCTGGATGCGCAGGGGCACGCGCGTGAATTCCCGTCGTTCGCTCATGCGCTCCGCCGTACTCGATAGTAGACCGTCTTGCCCGATTGCACCCGCTCCCAGGCGTCGTCCACATTGAAGGTGGTCTCCGCGCCGCCCAGGAAGAGCACGCCCTCAGGACGCAGCACGCCCCGCGCCTTGCGCAGGATCTGCCGTTTGGTGTCCATGTCGAAGTAGATGAGGACATTGCGCAGGAAGAGGAAGTCCACCGGCGGAATGTTGGGCCAACTGGTGGACAGGTTCAGCTCGTGGAACTGGATCATGTTGCGGATCTCGTCCTTCACCTGCCAGCCCGCCCCGTCCTTGCGGAAGTAGCGCACCAGGTGCGTGGCGGGCAGCCCGCGGTTGATCTCGAGCTGGCTGAAGAGGCCCTGGCGCGCACGCTTGAGCATCTCCTGGGAGAGATCGCCGGCCAGCAGGTTCACCTTCCAGCCGTTTCGCAACTGGGGAAAGGCGTCGTAAAGGAGCATGGCGATGGAGTAGGGTTCCTGCCCGCTGGAGCACGCGGCGCACCAGATGGTGAGCGTGCGCGTGGCCTCGTTGCGCTTGATGGCCGCAGGCAGCAGGTCCATCTTCATGGATTCGAAGGGATGCAAGTCGCGGAAGAAACTGGTCTCGTTGGTGGTCATGGCGTCCACCACCTGGGCGTGCAAGGGGCTGTAGCGCGTGTTGCGCAGGTGGCGCGCCAGATCGTCCACCGAGCCATAGCCCTCCACCCGGGCCAGGCTCATCAGCCGCATCTCCACCAGGTACTCCTTGCTCTCGTCCAGCACGATGGCCGAGTGTTCGCGCACCAGTTGGCGGAGGTAGTCGAACTCAATCTTCTCAAGGGGCATCAGTTGGTCCTCCCCCCGGCCTGTCGGCCGGGACGCAAGGCTTGCAACACGCGCGGCGCCAGCTCGTCCAGCGGCAGGACCACATCGGCCAGACCGGCCATGGCCACGGCACCGGGCATGCCCCACACCACGCTGCTGACCTCGTCCTGGGCCATCACCAGACCGCCGGCCTCGCGGATGGCGCGCGCGCCCTTCATCCCATCCTGTCCCATGCCGGTGAGCACCAGACCCACCACATTGCCTCCACAGGCGCGCACGGCGCTGTCGAAGAGGGTGTCCACCGCCGGACGGCAGGAATTCACCGCCGGACCCTGGTGCTCGCGCAGCATCAATCGCAGGCCCGTGCGGGCCACCTCCATGTGCCAGTCGCCCCGGGCCACCCAGGCCTCTCCAGGCTGCAGAACGGCACCGGCCTCGGCCTCGCGCACCTTGAGCGGGCAGCTTGCGTCCAGTCGCTCCGCCAGCATGCGCGTGAAGAGCGGCGGCATGTGCTGCACGATGAGCACGGGCACCGACAGGCTTGCAGGCAGGGCGGGCATCAGCCGGGCGAGGGCGTTGGGCCCGCCCGTGGACACGCCGATCACCAGCAGCTCGGCGGGCCGGGTCAGGCTGCGGCCGCTGGCGGGCCAGTCCTTGATCTCCGTGGGCCGATAGGTGGCCAGTGGCGGACGACCAGCGTGGGGAGCCGTGGACAACGCGCTCGCGGTAGTCATGGAAGGAGGCCTCGTCTCACGGATGGTGGAGGGTTGCGTCTTCACGGTTGGAACGGGTGCCGATGGCGGTGCGCCCAGCGGCCTGCGCACGCGGGCCAGCGCCGTCACGCGGGGCACCAGTTCCCTGCGCAGGCGCTCCATGCTCTCCTGCAGGCTGGAAGCGCCTTCGGGCTTGGTCAGATAGTCGCTGGCGCCAGCACTCAGGGCGTCGATGGTGGTGGCGGCGCCCCGGCTGGTGAGCGTGGAGAACATGATCACCGGCAGGCGCGGCCAGTGGCGGCGCAGCTCCTTCAGGGTGGCCAGGCCGTCCAGCTCCGGCATCTCCACATCCAGGGTGACCAGATCCGGCTCCAGATCGCGGATCATCTCCAGCGCCAGCCGGCCATTGGCCGCCTGCCCGGCCACCGCAAGGCCCGGGGCATCTTCCACGATGCGGGCCAGCACGCGGCGCACCACGGCGGAGTCATCCACGATGAGGACGCGGATATCGCTCATCAGGAGAGCTCGAATCCCAGCATGGCCATCTTCTCCAGGAGAGCTTCCTTGGTGAAGGGCTTCATGATGTACTCGTCCGCGCCCGCCTCAAGGGCCTCCACCACGCTCTCCAACAGGTTGACGGAGGTGACCATGAGCAGGCGCGGGCCTTCGTCGCCATAACGGGAGCGCACGGCGCGCACGAATTCGATGCCATCCATGACGGGCATCTGCCAGTCCACCATGGCAAGCTCGAAGGGGCCTTCCTGCTCCAGCACCTGCAAGGCCTCGCGGCCGTCCTGGGCCTGGTCGTGTTCCACGCCCAGGTCGTCCAGGATGCGCCCCAGCAGCATGCGCATGGAGGATGAGTCGTCAATGATGAGCACTCTCATGTCAGGCTTCCCTGTGGGCGCTGTCCACCGCCTCGAAGCGGATGGCCCGGGCCACATCCAGCACCAGCAGCAGGCGTTCCTGCAACTTGTGCGTGCCGGTGATCAACTCCCGCGTGCGGTGGTCCAGCGTGTCCGGCGGCGCTTCCCAGGTGCTCTCGTCCACGCTCACCACATCGCCCACCTCGTCCACCAGCAGGCTGTGGATGGCGTCGGCGTTGCGCACCACCACATTCATGGGCGCGCGGCCGGCGGGGCGGTCGGGCATGTCCAGGCGGCGGCGCAGGTCGATGGCGGTCACAATCTGACCCCGCAGGTTGATCAGGCCGCTCACCACGCGGGGCGCCAGCGGCACCTCCGTCATGGTCTGGAAGCGGATCACTTCCTGCACCAGGGTCACATCCACGCCAAAGAAGAGGCCGTTGAGGAAAAAGGTGCAGACCTGTCGTGTCTCGGCCATGGCTTACTCCAGCTTCATCGTCACTTCGAGCACGAAGCGATGTTTGCCGATCTCGAAGGGGATCACCATCACGGGGATGTCGCCCTTGTGGCCAATTGTGTGCCCGGGTCCCACGACCACCGTAGGAATGGAAATGTTGAAGGTGATGTTCTGCGCCGAGAGCTCGGTCTTGGCGCCGCCGGCCACGATGTTCGCCAACTCGCCTACCACATCCTGCACATCGTTGGTGATGCGGTAGACCTTCTCGCCCATCATCAGGCTGTAGAATTTGAGCGCCACCGGCGTGGGTAGGCTGAGGGCCACGCTGCCCGTCACATTGGGGCCGGCGAAGCCGATGATGGCGGAGATGTCGCCCTGGGTCTGGCCCTCCTTCTTCAGGTAGGGCGTGCCGCGCTCCGGTGTGATGTTGAGCATGGTTTCCAGCGCGTTCACCAGGGCCACGACGAAGGGATTGATGTATTGGGCATCCATGGATGGGAACTCCTCGCTAACGGATGATGGAACGGACCTTCTCGCCCAGCACTTCCTTGGTGAAGGGCTTCACGATGTAATCGTTGACCCCCGCCGCCAAGGCCTCCATCACCTCGTCGCGCGCGCCTTCCGATGTGATCATGATAATGGGCAGCTGGGCCGTGGCAGCGCTGCCGCGCACGGTTTTCACCAGCGTGAGGCCATCCATGTTCGGCATGTTCCAATCTGTCAGCAGCAGGTTCACACCCTCCAGCACCTGCAGGGCCTGCTGTCCGTCGCCAGCCTCGACGATGTCCTCGAAACCCACCGCTCTCAGACTGTTGCTGATGATGCGACGCATGGTGGTCGAGTCGTCCACAACCAGGATTCGCATGCTCTCACCTCCACTTGCCGGCCGGGGCCGGTGCCTCAGCCAACCTTGCGTGCCAGACGCTCCAGATCCAGCAGTTCCGTGATGCGGTCGTGCACAACCACCACGCCGGTCACCCCATCGCGGGTGGCCTCGCGGCGCACGGT
>Ga0172373_10006972_pt1 | contig 14847 bp, 14 predicted proteins | sample Lak10m_2_FD_114546 | JGI IMG/M metagenome (GOLD analysis project Ga0172373, IMG submission 114546) | Freshwater microbial communities from Kabuno Bay, South-Kivu, Congo - kab_092012_10m | ecosystem: Environmental > Aquatic > Freshwater > Lake | place: Democratic Republic of the Congo... | reverse complement strand
CCAACTGCAGCGCGCCCTCGATCAGGCGATCAAAATTTGTTGTGATGACTGTTTTTACCCTGCCAGACTTCATCAATCCTGCGATCAGAGAGTGATTATGATTCGCAAACCTGCTTTGATTTTTCGAGTCTGCCGGTTCAAAAACATCGAAAAGGTCATGTCCGCCAATATTTTCAAGTAGCAGTTGCATAAAGCCTTCAAAGGAAGGGAATGATTGCAGCAACTCCCCCATTTCTTCATCTTCAAAGCCAAGCTTCTCCAGGATCGCAGACATCAGCTGTTTCACAACAGGGATGCCGGAATTAAATGAAATACCTGCGCCGCAGAAAATGATCGTTTCTCCGGACTCCAGTCCCCTTACGATCTCATTTTTGGCCCTGGTAATTTTTAGGTTAAACATTTGCGCTGGCGCCTTATTAATGAGTTAATCAATTCGCTGTGATTTGCATCTTTAAATATTCGCTCAGGTTTCTATTTTACTGGACTGTTCTTCGTATCCATGGAATTCCTTTTCAAGAATATAAAATCCTTTGGGGATAACGCCACGGCTTTTCGACGAGGTCTTTTTTATCAGGATCTTCTGTCTCTTTTCAGTAAAACAGGTGTTAAATGATAAACTGTATTCTATCTTCAAATACATAAAGGGTATTCAGCTTTTTTTCGGGAGAGAAGTAATATGAATCAACTACGCCCCCTTGTCGAATGGCTGTTATTGATTGGTACCATTGTGGGTTATTTCCAGGCGTATTCAGAGTCAGGACAACGGCGAAGCCCCGAATATGAAATTAGGCAATCCATTAATTTTTCAGAAATGTCATCCGTTTATACCCAGGAACTCAAACAGGCTGGGCTTTCCCCCGCGTTTGGCGTCATGGTTACTCCCGGTAATTATTGCAATGCAATGTACCCTACCTCAACTACAAACTATCGTGGTGCGCTTCTTGCTGCCAATTGTTATGTAGAAAAAAATGATCCCCGGCAAGCACTGAATTTTCTCAATATTGCCATCCAATTGGATGGTACCCAGGTGGAGCCATATTACTTTCGCGGGGTGCTTTATTTGAGCCTCAACCAATACACTCAAGGGCGATCTAGCCTGCAAAAGGCTTTGGATGTAACGGCGGATTCGCTTTGGGAAAGCAAAATTAAACGGGAACTTTTGTTTTCGTCCATTAATACCTGGATTTCATTACCTTTTATTGTTGGGTCGATTATCATGGTTGGCTTGGAAATTGCAAAAAATTTGGGATTGGAAATTCCATCAAAAACATGGGCGGTGATGTTGATCATCACCTTTGTGATATGGGCGGCCTCATTTATTTTTATTTCGATTTATTAAAAGAGAATACTTTTAACTGAACTCTTCAATCTAAAACCGTCTGAAATAATATTTTTGCTGCTGAACTGGGTATTCGCTGCAAGATCATTAATCTGGAGCAAGTATATGGATAAGATCAATGAGTACAACTAAAAAGAAAGAAAAAAAGCCGCCAATAAAAAAAGTGATCAGCCCTTCACAGAAACAAACGCGAACCGACACCCTTTCTGTTGAAAACGAGAGGCTGCGATTCCTAAATTCATTCTCGTGGCTAACCAGTTTTTTCATGACAAATCCGATTTGGTCCATGATAAGTGCGGCCATACTTATTGCGACCACAGCTTGGTGGATAAAATTTGAAGTTCTACCGAGTATTCAACCCCCGCCTTCCATGCAGGGTGAATTTAATATTGCTGTAGCCGAATTCACTGTATTGGATGCGAATGGAAGGGAACTTGAAGCAGATGATGGAAGCAAAATTGCAGATTTCATCTTTCAGCGCTTGGAAAAACATTTGAATGAGACAGGTTTGGAGAATATCCGCTACGAGATTCGCGATCCAAAACAAACAGGAGTTGTTACAGGACAGGATCCTGAAGTAAGGGCGCAGACTGCTAGAAACCTGGCAAAAGATATAAATGCCCACATCATTATTTACGGAGCTATTATCAGCGACGGGGAGAACTCGCAGGTTGAGCCAGAGTTTTTTGTCAGTTATGAAGGTTTTCAGGAAGCTGGGGAGATTTTGGGACCATATGCGCTTGGAAAACCATTATCCATCGCATTGCCGTTTGACCCTGCGAGAGCCCAGGATATTGACAATCCGGCTCTAAGCGCCAGAACCAACGCATTGAGTTTGCTTACTATTGGGTTGGCCTATTATTCAAACGATGATTTTGAAATGGCCCTGGATTACTTTTCGAGCGCACAAGACACCAAAGGATGGCTCGACAGTGCGGGCAAAGAAGTTCTCTATATGTTATTGGGAAACATCTATATCCGGATGGCTTCACGCGATAAGAATCCAGATTATCTATCCTCTGCACATGATGCATATGTTTCAGCTTTGCAGATTGACCCGACCTACATTCGCGCCAGCCTTGCACAGGCGAATGTTTTATACCTTGAAGCTTTGGGTGATCCGACAAATCCTTCCTTTGATACGGTGGACCAGGAAAAGCTTAATTCTGCCCAGATCCAATTCGAGGAGGCGCTGAAAGAGAAGAACCCGCCTGCGGGAATCAATGTGTACCCCAAAGCTCACTTCGGATTGGGGCAGATCTATTTGGTCAAAGCGCTGCCTTCCTCTCAAGAGGACTGGCTGGAGAAAGCACGCAAAGAGTTCGCGGCGGTTGTAGAGGAGTATGAATCCGGGAATGAGGCGATCATCTATTATTCCAGCCATGCGTATGCGCGGCTGGGCTTGATCGAGCGGCAGTTGGGAAACGCAGATTCTGCGGCAGAGTATTATCAAAAAGCCATCAGCATTGCCAGTCCGTACTATCAAGGTTTTTACTACACAAAACTGGGTGATCTTTATCATGACAGTGGTGATAATCCGCAGGCAATTTGGGCTTATGAAAATGCTGTTAAAAAAGCAGAGTTTTATGGAGATGAGGCGCGTGCGAATGAATATCAAAAAAGACTGGATGAATTGCAGGCGCAACAGCCATAACAAAGGGAGCGTATTATGAACAGAAAAGACTTGGAACTGACAATCAAAATTGTGCTGCTGGCTGTTTTGAGCTTGGCATGTGCGCTGGTAAGTACCAAATATCCCGCTGCTTCAACTCCATCGCCCTCCGCCACTGTTACATTATTGCCAACAAACACGCCTGTCCCAACACAAAAGGTGAAGATCCTGCCTACTGTTTCCCCTGGACAGTTGATGGATGAAGTGTATCTGGCTGGCGGTTTCGGCGGTTGGGGTGGATCCCTTGACCCTTGTGCATATGATTATGCTGGAATGCCCATTCTTCCGCCTGCCGGAGTTACCCTTCCAGCAATGGACACTGGCTTTAGAGACGATTTTTTTAGCGACCAGTTAAAGCTGTGTATTTACGGTATTCCCCAGGATCAAATTGTTCATATAGCACTATATGACCCGCAGGGCAAACTTGTCAGCGAGGCAAATGTTGATATGAAAGAGGGCGGGATTCGTCATATTCCGGATGGTGCAGTAGATTATGGATCTTTAGGCAAATCCTATATGGTGGAAGGTGTGCCTGTCATGGAGCTTAACCTATGGTGGCCCAATGGCATGATGAAGGGTGAGTGGAAATTTGCCTTTGATAATGGAGACATGCACTACGATGGTAAATTCGTGTCCAATGACCGTGTCGGAGTCAGTATTACACCAGAGCATGTGGATCCCTTTAATCTCGCACAAAGATTGAAGGATGGAGACCAGTTTGTATCTGGGGATATAGCCTATGTTTTTGGTGGTGGATTTGAAGCAAACACAGAAACGCCGCTCGGCTTTTACCTGGATACAGGCATGAAAAAAGAAAATACCTTCAATACCATCCTGGAGATTTCCCGCACGATGTTGATCCAAACAGATGAGTATGGCAGTTTTGCCTTCGAAATACTTATTGATGAATCTTACCTGCCTGGCACTTATTACACCGCTGCCAACCTGCCCGCCATGAATAAGTTTGCAAGATTTTTGGAGGGCAGTACGACCTTCGCTGATATTAGTTCCAGCTTTACCATTCCATAATCATTAGCGATCCTGCATAAGGAATTGAATGTCGCCTTATGCCTTGGTTTGGTCTCTCGCAAGGATAAGCGTATCAATTCCCGAACGAAGAATTATGCAACATCATTGTGATGAGAAAAAACGCTCGATTTGGTGTTTTTTGTTTCGATCCTCAAAATATGTGTTATGAAGATTTTATCTTCAGGTAAGAACAATAAGTGAGCCCTTGTTGGTAACAACAAGGGCTCATAGGATTAGCGGCTATGGTAATCTTGGACGGGTCAGTGATACACCAATTATCAACCCGGCAATGAATGCTACCAATGCCAAGATCAGGATGCTTTCAAAACTGAGGTTAATCATTTTATTCTCCTTTTTATACTCAACTTGGACGTTGTTCTCTTAAAATCACAACCTGTATCATGCTGATGATGATATCCAGAAGCATTTTGCGGATTTCTTCTGACATTGTTGAGCCAAGTATCGTAAACATCAGTGCCAGGAAGATTAGAAATGCCCACAAAAGTCGCCTTTTTATGGAGAATTTAAGGGCAAAGTGGATCACGCCGCGCTTCTCTTCAACAAACAAACCATTTTCTTCTTGCTGTGGCATCGTAGTCTCTCCTTTCTATCTGAGTTTGGAAAACTTATCTTTTTCTTTCAACCTCATATTAGTATTAAGTTTTGAATTTCACATCTTTCCTTGTAAGGAAATTTTTAAATCCAAAAGGAGCAGTTAACAACTGCTCCTTTTGGATGATGAAGGAATTTGAATTAGTTCATCAGGTTTTGTTGCCGACCAAGGTTTACAGCTTGAAGGCGACTCTTGACATTTAGTTTTGCCAGAATATTTTTTACATGATTTTTGGTTGTTGGCAGGGTAATTCCAAGAATATTGGCTATTTCCTTGTTGGAGTGTCCATCACCCAACAACTTCAATACCTGGATTTCCCGTTTGGTTAGGATGTCATTTTCGTTAGGGGCTACCAATACAGATATATCTAAATCCTCTTTGGGGCGGGCATATTGCTCTCGAATTTCACTTAAGAGTTCATCCCGGGAAAATGTTTTCAATAAAGCAGAGTCTGCACCAGCCAACCGCGCATTTTTGATAAGGTTTTCGTAAGCAGTAACCGCTATGATTTTGATGCTTTGCTTTTGTTTAATTTCACGAATTGCCCTCCATCCGGCTGATTCATCCCCAAACCATTGTAAGTCAATTAATAAAATATCCGGCATCTGATCCCGGCAAAGGCGAACGGTTTCTGAGGCGGTGGCTGCAGCTCCAACAACTTCCATGTCACCTGCTGTTTCAAGGATTCGGGACCACCCCTCTCTTGCAATTAACGTATCATCAGCAATTAAGACTTTAATTTTTTTAGCCATATTATTTTCTCCGGTGAAAAATCACTTTTCAAAATTGGGACGAAGTCTCAGATAGATTTGCGTCCCCTGATCAATTTGAGATTGAATTTCAAGTTCAGTTTTGGCAAGTTCCCAAAAGTTGATCTTCTCAGTCAATTGCCGCATCCGATCTAAACCAAACCCATACCTGATTTTTGTTTTATCCATGCCTTTTCCATTATCAACAACGGAAAGCAAGATTAAATCTCCATCTTGTTTAACCATAACCCGTACATAGATATTTGGGTCATCCAATATTCCAGAGTGCTGCAATGCGTTCGAAAATGCCAGGGAGGCGATTCGAATCATGGTGTTTCGTAGTTGGGCGGGCAGTTCCAAGTCATTGGGGCAACTTAGGTCAATCTTCATGTGTTTCTTATATTTTGGAACTGAACGCGTCGTCCATACATTCATTATTTCTTCCAATGCCTTCTTCAGTGTTGATGCTTCGAAGGATTTATTTAGAAAGATTGTATGGAGGGTTTTGAGCTCATTTACTGTAGTATGTGCATGTTGAATGAGTTCGGGTAATAGTTCGTTGGTTTTTTCGTAATCGCCTTTTTCAAACCAAGTATGTAATGCTTCTAACCATAGTACAACACCGGAATGGTACCAGTTTATCAAGTCATGAATGTCATCTGCCAGTCCGGAGCGCTCCCATTCACGCATATCCTCATAGAGTCCTATTACTTCGATTGCTTTTGCAAACTCATTAGCAAGACTCTGGGCGCGATGCTCGTCCTCGGCATCAAAATCCTTTAATCCAGAAATTGACCTCTTATTTTCAAGGGTTAATACACCGATGACTTCATCATCCTTGTTCTTTATTGGAACTATAAGAAGCGACTGACATGTTTTACTTGGTAAATATGGAAGGTGATCCTTTTCTCCAGCCCAATTAGGATGATTTATATGTGTCCCGTTGTTCAAGCAAATAGTTTTTCCAGAGAATGCGACTAGGGGGGGCAATCCTGATTTGGGCTCATCTGAGATGGGCTTGCGCCTATTAATGTAATCAGTTCCGTCAAGATAATTTGAACGTGCAAGTTCAATTGAAGTTCCATGAACAAGGTATAACGAACAACCTTCGGCACTCAAGAGTTTTGAACCAGTCTGAACAACAACCTCACTGATTGCTGGAATATCCCGGCATTTTGCAAGATCCTGACTTATCGTATCGATAAAGGACTGGGTGCGCGATTTTTGATCTCTTAATCTACGTTGAGAACGGCTAAGTTCAATGACCCAGCTTGCTGAATTTGCAAAGACTCCAATCAATTCGAGGGTCTGTCTGGTCGGTTCCATGCCTGTTGACGGGCTATCCAAAGTGAGGATACCCAATGTCTCACCAGATGAATCTATGAGGGGTGTGATTAATGCATCGTAGATGGCCCAACCACCTATCGATACGTTTTTTCGCGAGGGTTTATGAAAATATTGATCTACAAATTCCTCCCAGCCGGGGGTGCTTGCTTTGATCAAATAGGAGCTTTCAGCTTTATACTTCACGTTCAGAAAAGGTTCGAGCTTATTGTAAGGAAAACCGGATCCAAGCAATTTTTCCCTGGTTTTCGTGGATACACCAGTTATCGCTACTGTATTTAGCTTTTTTTCCTTGGTAAGGATGCGGATTCTGGCGATCTTAAACCCTAATAGACGTGCACCTGTTTCTGCTATCTGTTCACAAAGTTCGGTTTCTGTTGCGTCAAGATTGAAGGCCCCTATTTGCTCCAAAATTTGGCGCAACGTGCTGCCGTGCATTCGCCACTCCTGAAAACCCCTGATCTTGGAAATCATCGTTGATGCTTGGGCTGCTAGATAGGTAATCCGTGATTCATCCTCCCAATTAAAGGCGGATAATGTTGAACTTTCAAGACTTATTGTTCCGTATAATTCCCTCCCTTCCGAATCAACCAATGGAGCCACTAGCAGAGATTTAATGTTTTCGCTTTCGCTAAGAGTTACAAACCATGGATGATGTGCCACATCTGAAATCAAAATAGGCTCTCTATTTTCAAGAGCATGTCCTGCTACTCCGTATCCAAGTTTAAGATCCGGTTTTTTATTCTTTAGTTTGGCTGCTGACCATGCGAAGAATTTTGACGGAGTTGAAGGCGTAATGTAATGAAGGGGGATTAATCCTGAAGTAGTAGGTAGATATTTGTGAAGGGTTATTTTTTCAGCATGATGAATCTGCTGTCTGGTTTCGTCAATTAAGATTTGGATAACATCATCTTCACTATCGGCAGAGGCATATTTAGTACCAGCTTCCCTGCTTTTGGCCTCACTTAGCACAACCTGACGATGCTCAAAGCAATTTTCAATTGAATTGCTGACCAGAAAAGCAAATTCATGCAGGAGGTTTTTCGAGATTTTTTCAAACCCATTGGCATCGTTATGAGCAACGTTGATAACTCCAATCACTTCACCAGTCCGGTTAAAAAGTGGCTCTGCCAGTAGAGATCGAGGTTGAACACCAAAAAAACGATAATAAATACTTTTATCTTTGAACGCCTGCATCATGTCGGTGCTGTCGAACGGCTTCCCATTAACCAGTACAAAACATTTTTTAGCCAGTTCTTCAATTGAGGAATTGTCATTTAATTGGAAGTTGTAAAGTTTATGCCCCACATATTTTTTATTTCTGGGGTCGATAACAATAATTACCCCCCGTTGCGCCTGAGTGATTTCTATGGAACGAGTCAATATGTCTTCCATTAATTGCTGCAAATCCAGCGTTTTGTTCATTTCACGAGCAAGTTCTGTCAAACTGCTTGGCATAAGATAAACACGTCTTCTGAAATAATCAAATCCGACACTCAGGACTACTAATACCAATGTGGATTTTAGGAAATCCTCAATTTGAAGGAATATGCCCTCATTAAAAACCATATGCCCGATGGTCATGCCACCTATTACTATAAAAAAGACTAATAACTGTGCCCAAATATTTTCAGCAAAATAAACAACCGACGCAAAGATAGGCACACAATAAGCAAATATTAGCAAGTGTCGCTCGGAAGGCGCAATTCCGACCAGACAGGAGATCACTATCAGGTTTATCCCAACACGTAACGATCGAAACAGAGGAGTATCATATTTATCCCCCAAATATCTTCGAACTATCTCAAGAATTAAGAGATATACAGAATAAACAATTAACCAAGTATATATTTTTTCGCGCTCGCTTTCCTTAACTGAATCAAAAAAAGTGATGTAGGCGATAAAAGCGATCATAACCCAGCCAGAGAATCGGATCAGGGTTCCAGCCGGGTCGATCAGACGTCTGTCGAGGCTGCCTAACATTCCCTTTGCAACCTTGCTGGCGCCAACGTCCAAGTCGCGGGGCAATAAATGTTTATCTTCCATTTGGATTTTTCCTTGAAGAAAAGAAACTCTGGATGCGTATTTGTGCCTCTATTGTGTCCTTATTGGATGTTTTTTTCAAGGTGCGAAGTACCTAATTCCAAAGGGCTATAAAGAACTATGAAAGCATAGTTCTTTTGGCTCATTATTTAGTAAGGATTTCAATTTCGTGTATCGAGGTATTCCAGCATGACGAGGAAAACAAGCCGTCCCTTTAGTTGGAGAGTGCTTTGGAAACCTTAGGTCACGAAAAAAACGGTTGAAACCCGATGAGCAGAGGCGGGCTTTATGTCTGATTTATGTAGACCTTGTCTCACAGAACACCCTCATCTAAAAATGCAGTGTCACAGGTGACTTGAAGAACTTTTTCTATTTTTGAGGTAGCTTCCAGCTAAATCCCGCAAGCGCGCAGATTTGTGTTTCAGACGCGCGTGGCGCGATGCGCCGTTTGCGTTGAGTTTTTGGAATAAGTTTATATAAAAAAACCCCTGCGAGATCAGGGGTTTTGAAAAGTCCAGCCTTTTTACGTGTTGAACTGCATATGACTATCCACTTCGGTGACATGGGTTAATAACCATTTTTCCAATTCGAAGTATATAGTCTTGAAAAAGCCAAAGGATTCATTCCCACTCTGCCACTCTTCATAGAATTCACCAAATTGACGACGGAAGATATCGTGCTCCCGTTTATTTATTTCCGCCAGTGGACAGCGCTTGGCTTCCATTTCCCTTTCTTCTTCGGCAAAGTGCAGATCGGAATAAAACCGCAGAAATCCCAGGATTTCACCGGCTTTGTCCAATGAGCGCGAATTTAACGATTCTTCGAGTTCGTTGAATTTTCTAAATAACAACTGATGTTCTTTGTCGATCGTTTCCACCCCCGTTGATATGGCTTCAGTCCAGGTAAGCATGGCACAATCCTTAGTGGTGGTACTTAATTGGATGCATTATATACCTAAAAGCAAGCTTGAAATAAAAATGTCCGAACAGGGTGAGGGGGGCACCCTGTTCGGACAAGTGGAATTATATCAAAAAGTTTTTGGGCAGGTCCATTAAGAACCTCCCAATTTTAGTATCGCTCGCCAGGGATAAGCAGAGTAAACGGGTTTTAGTGAGTCTCAAAAATCAACTCAATGTAGGGGCGGAATTCCGTGGCTTCCGCCATTGATATGGTCACGCCATTAGCGTCCAGTGGCTGACTGTGATTCAAATCCAGATCATGAATTAGGAAAAAACTAGAAGTGCCGCCGTTGATGATCCAGGTCAGCGCCTCTTCGGAAAACTGAATCGTGGACCAGGTGGACGGTAACAGGCTTGCAGAGCCGCCAGAGGTGTTGCCTGCTCCGCTAAAGCCTGAATAGGAAAGAGGAATACTTGCCGTTGAATTGACGATATGGATGGTTGAATTTCCCACAATACTGGCGCCTGTGTGAAAATGTAGAGCGGCTTTTTTCACAACCGCCCCGGGCGGGATGGAGGATGTATCGAATGACATAAATATTCTTCTAACGTTGAATCCCTCGGTCAAATAGTCAGCAGACACAGTCGCTTCGGGGTAACCTGTTACAAAAAAATATCCATAGGGGGTGTTCCAGCATTGCATCCAATCAACGCATTTAACATTTCCAATTTCCGTATCATTCACGTCCGCGTAGATGGTGACTGGCTTCCCTGCGGATGCAGAGGATGGCGTTTCAGTGACAATCAAAATGATGGGGGTCGAAGGGGATGGCGGCGAAACAGGTATTTTGGCAATAACAGCCGATGTAATCGTTCCGAGACACGCAATGACAGCGACCGCAATGGTCACTGTTGCCCAGAGTTGGGGACTTGCCTTGTTTTCTGCCATGTAATTTCAACTCCCATGATTTATTGGATTCCAAGAGTGGAATAGCTCATTCGAACGGGAAAAGTTTTAAAGCCATTCCATCTAGGGACTTAAAGTTACGCTCATGCCCTCAATTTTTTGTTCTGTGTATAAATGGACAATCTTTCATTCGCCATTAAAGGTCTTTCTTTTAAAATCCCCATTATTTTCGTAATTTGTAACTGCAAGTTGAATTACCGGATCTAGATTTGTATATTGGAGGCAATCATCCGCCACCTGTTTGCCTCCAAGCAGCATATCCACAATTACATAACGCATTTTTGCATCGTCGTTTTGTTGCTCAATATTAGCCTTTGTTTCAAAAGGTGGATGGGAATTTACTTTTGGTTCTTCCTGAATTTCAGAAACCGAACATGCCAAAATAGCCAGGCACAGGACGATCAAACCGGGCAGCGCAACTTTTAGCTTCATGGCAACCCTCCCGAAACAAAATGTGTTTGTATTTTACACCTGTTACATCCGGTGGGAGATATACGAGATTGCACGAAGAATATAAATTACCTTCCCCACACTAAGACATGAATGATAGCGGACAATATAGTTCCTTTGGGTAAGGCGATTTTTTTATCTAAAGGATGAAATATTAGCCAATTTGATGGTTGTAGCCGTTGCCAGGATTTCGCTTGTTCATGATGTTAGGTCAAAGCAAAAAAGGATGTTAATTATGGTGTGTATTGTTTTAGTCCAGTACTTGTATAATGCCGTTATAGAACCGAACTAGATGTATTGTGATTTCGATAACGGTTTGCTTCGGGCACTGCTAAGGATGAAAGAGGAGGTTTGTCGGTGTTGTTGACTTACACGGAACGTTAGCTGGAAGACTACAACACCATTCGTCTGCACGATGTTCGCGCAACTGCATTCCTAGGGTTGTCTACTTTTCCTTGGTAATATTTTATGGGGGGGGGTACCGTTGGATATGCTTTTTTCAAACAAAATCTGACTGCCTTCGGTAAAATAAAGATGAAATATTATTTCAACGCAAAAGAAGAAGATCAGATAACGGAGGCTGTACACATGGGAAAGTTAATCTTGCTGCCTTGTTTGGATTCTGATGAAATGGCTGCGTCAGTAAAATCCGAATTGGATATTTCAAGAGGCGTTGCTTATGAGCTGGGTCATTCGGCAGTGAAAATATCACGACAAGGATTTTATCCTTTACCCGAAGGACAAGTGATCAAAATACGTGAATCTGTGCAGGCTGCTTGCAACGCAAAAATAAGCATCCCCCCTGAGATGGCTCTTCCACCAAGTCAACATACCAAATTTCTTGAAACCAACATTCAAGTAACGAACGAAACGACTTTCCAAGCTGCCTTCAGATTAATCAAATCGGGGAGGAAACCACTTGCATTGAATTTTGCGAACGGGGTTCATCCGGGCGGCGGTTTCCTGTATGGCGCTAAGGCGCAGGAAGAAGTGCTATGCCGATCCAGTGCTTTATACGAAACCCTTCTTGACGATCCCATGTATGAAGAACACGCAAGCCGTCCAACACCAGACTCAACATCATGGTCCATTTATTCACCAGACGTTCCTGTGTTTAGAACAGATGGAGGCGCATTTTTGCCTGAACCTTGGCTTTTGAGCTTTATCACTTGTGCCGCCCCCGTAGCATCCTCCATTGGTAAAGAAGTGGCTGCGCCTCTTTTAAAGGCACGTATTCACAGAGTTCTGTCCATCGCAGAAGTGTATAACTATTCATCGCTTGTCCTAGGGGCTTGGGGCTGTGGTGCTTTTGGGAACGACCCCTTGCAAACTGCCCAAGATTTCCGTCATGCACTGGAAAATGAGTTCAGCGGTTCGTTTTCTGAGATCGTTTTTGCCATCACGGATTGGTCTCCTAATAGGAAATTTCTTGGTCCCTTCAGGGATGCCTTCTCTTGATAAAGAATTCTCAAGGCGATTAAGGCATTGACGTCAAATGAAAAAAAGGGGGGATAAATACCAAATCTTGAATATCACAAAAAATCTGTGACAAATGCCCTATTGATACCTTAATCGGAAAAACTGTAAAATTCAGGTGTTGGAGAAGGGTAGCGAATTTGCGATCAACACCGCACACATTTACTTGATCAAAATTTACCTAATAAACGAATCACATTCGTTCTTTTTTTATTTTATCTAAATGAACGGATAGGGCTACGAATCAAATAAAACTCATCCTAATGGATCCCTTCCCCGCTTTATGCGATGCGTTAAGTAAAAAATTCAAAACATTATGGAATGTTGAAATAGTGACGGGTTTGTTTGAGGATTTGCCCGAATTTGACTGCATGGTAAGCGCCGCGAACTCCTTCGGGGTGATGGATGGCAGGGGCGACGCGGCAATCACAAACTTTTTTGGCGGGGATTGCGGTCTTGCGTCCCACAACTGGCAGATTACCTCCAAATGATTGGAGCAGCAATTCCGGCAGGATGGAGGGCAAATTATTACGAAAATCCCCCACCATCATCGGAGAGAAGGAAAAGAACATGGGTGTGTACGGATTTACATTTCAATCGTTATATCATCTTGAAGTTGATGAATTATGGGATATTGCCCGTCTCATTAAGGGTGAAAATCACTATCTACCCAGAAACAAAGATGTTCTAATCAGAGGTGTCATCCTTCCTTTCCTGAAGGAGTCAGGTAACATCCCATTCCAGGCATCAAAAGATCAGATAATGCGAAGCTCGCTGATAAAAGTTGCCCAGGCATTATCAATCGAAAGTCTAAATTTGAATGCCATGGATACAGCATGGTTGGTACGACAAATACGTCAAAAATGGAGTGAAACATTTCGTAAGCGCCTTGAAAATCTGAATGACGATGAATTGAAATCCATCCTCAAACACGCAGACGAGAAAATTAAAAAACGGGGGCAACAGATGGGGATCAGTTTTATCCCGGCTGTCGGCGTGATGGCTGGAGAACTTTCAGGTTTCGGGATTTATCTGGCGACCACGACCGGACTCGCATCCGTTTCTTCAGCCATTGGTATCACGTTTCCATGGGCCGTTTATCAGGGAGCCACCACAATATTGGGGGGCATGTTGGGCCCAATCGGTTGGACCATGGCCGGCGCGGGCGTCATTGCCGGAAGTATTGGCTATTTGAACCTATTGTTTAAAAAAAATGAGGATAAGTTAATCCCTGTAGTCGTTGCCATCATCCTGAAAATCGGTGAAAACCCCTATGAGTACTTTGGGCTAAAAGAAACAGATTCCTTTGCAGAAGTCAAAAAGATCTATCATGCCATGATGAAAACATTTCATCCAGATTTGTTGCAGGAGCACATGCCGGAATGGGTTAAGCACCAATTCAACGAACTGTTGCTAAAAACACAGGAAAATTTTGAAAAAATAGAAAAACGCCAATCTGAGGAGACATCATGACAACGAAACCTGCAATCAACACCTTTGGAGTGTTCATTCAATTAATAAAGAAATGGCTCCGGGATATGGGTGTGAATGCCAAACTCTTTCATGAGTTGGCCGCAGACGAGTCCCTCCCGATCCAGACAAGGTCATTGGCTGTTGGTGTCCTGTTATATCTGGACGCTGTTACCGATCTCATACCCGAAAAAATCCGCTTCATTGGGTTGATTGATGACATGTTGGTAATGATCATTTCCCTTGTATTTATCATTCCTCAGATCTCCGAAGAGAGATTATCGTATTATGGTCAAAAGTATGAAGCGGTGAATAAAATGGGGGAATACGAGCCGATTGTCAGAGGAACGCTTGGAATTCTTTGGGAACGGATATCTCAGTTCATTGAAACATTGCATAAGCGCACCTTCAGGAGCAAGACCACGGAGGAGGTTGCCAAATCAGCTGAATTGCGCGAGGCTGTATTTGACGAGACCATGATTTGTATTGCCAATATGGGGATTGACCCTGAAACTTTGGACAACGACGTGAAACAATTGCCATCGCCGGAAAAAGTGATTGGTTTGTTGAGCAGTGGGCTGGAAAGATCCCACTAAATCGATCACAGTTCCGTATCAAAAATTAAAAAGACCAAGGACCGCGTATTGGGGCGCTGGTGAAAAGATGATGTTACGGCAAAACTCACCTAGCAACATCAAAGACGATCTGCTTCACATTCCTAATGTACACCCTGCCCTGATTTGCTCCCACGGCAACTCTCCACGATAGGTTTCCCCAATCTTCCTCCATGTCCCTG